>Ga0208826_1001008_pt1 | contig 25578 bp, 20 predicted proteins | sample AD_UKC115_MetaG_FD_184451 | JGI IMG/M metagenome (GOLD analysis project Ga0208826, IMG submission 184451) | Active sludge microbial communities of municipal wastewater-treating anaerobic digesters from Hong Kong - AD_UKC115_MetaG (SPAdes)... | ecosystem: Engineered > Bioreactor > Anaerobic >...
ATAGGATTTCTTTGCATCGAAATTCGGCGGGCGCACGATCCACGCCTGCACGGCGCGGCCATCGGCCGAGGATTTCACGTTGATTTCTTCGACCTGCCCTAGAGTCTTGTGATCGAGCAGGTTGGAGGACAAGTCGGTCAGCGACGTCGCCTTGCCGCCGCGCGCGACGATGCCGACATCGGCGGGATGCGTCGTGGCATCGCGCGTGTAGGCGACGCGCCCACCCGCGCTCGATATCGCGCCGCTCGTGTACGGACGACCGATTTCGGTGCCGCCGACGTCGTCCGCGACGGTCTCGACCTTGCCGCCGCCGCTGCCGATGTGGCCGATCAGGGTTTTGCCGCGCGCATCGAAAGTAAAATACAGCGCGCCATTGCCGTCCCACGCAGGGCTTGCGACGTTGATATCGGCATCCATCGTCAATGCGCGCGATTTGCCGCTGGCCAGATCGAGCACGTACAGATGCGCGGCCTGATACGGGTGGCCGTGATCGTCGAAGCCGACATAGGCCAGGTTGCGGCCATCCGGTGAGATGACCGGGTTGTGATCCGGGCCGCGGCGATCGGTCAGTTTCGTCAGCGCGCCGCTGTCGACGTCGACGCGATACAGCTCGCTTTCCAGCGGCTGATGCTCCCAGTCGTCGTTGAGATTGGCCGAGACGAACACGCTCTTGCCGTCGCGCGCCCAGGCGATGGGGCCGGCGTAGTCGTGCTTACCGCTGGTCACCTGTCGCGCCGCGCCACCGTCGGCGGCGACGACGAAGACCTGCGCGTAACCCGGGTCGATATAGCCGCCGCCATCGATGCGATAGGTGAGCCGATCGATCAGCTTCGCGGGCTCCGCCCATTCGGCGCCTTTGGGGGCGGGCGGTAGTTTGGCCAATGGCGGCTCCTGCGCGGGCACGCGTTGAGTGAAGGCGATCCAGCGACCATCGGGCGACCACGACAGATTGCCCGGGCCTTCGGTCAGGTGCGTGATCGCCGAACTCGCGCTTGCATCGAGCCAGAGCACATGGATCTGCGCCTTGCCCTCGCTCGTGGCGACATAGGCAATGCGTTTGCCATCCGGCGACCATTTCGCACCGCGTTGGTCGGCACTGTCGGAAAGCAGCGCACGCTGGCCGCGGCCTTCGCTATCGGCCAACCAGAGTTGTGCGCGCTTGCGATCTTTCATGACATCGAAGCGCACGCGCTCGTAAACCACGTGCTTGGCATCGGGCGAGAGTTGCGGATGATCCGCCCATTCGAGCTTGAACACATCCATCGGGGCGAAGAGCGCTGGGGCAGGTGCCGCTTCCGCGGCGGGGGCGGGGCTTGCTTGCATCAGCAAGGCGACGGTCAGCGTGGCGATGCGCATGATTGTTCTCGGCGGCAATGACGGTGGCGGTTGCATACGGTTCGGTCATGGCGCGACGTCTCGCTGCCCGCCATTGCGCGAGGATACCCGCAAAACCGCGCGACCGGCTTGCCAATGCCGCAGCCGCTTACTAAAGTTCCGCCGATAACCCCGATCGAGCGCTACGTCATGCCTATCCACCCGACGCGCATTGTGTTGATCTTGTCGCTTGCCGCGATGATGGCCGCATGCGGGCAAAGCGAAAATGCAGCCAAACCGCCGACATCGGTCGCCACGACGCTTGCCCCTGCTGCTTCCGCGACGACCGCGCAGGCGGAAAAGCCGCGACCGCTGGAGCGCGCACATTTGGTGCAACCGGCGGAGCTGTCGAAGTGGTGGCTGCTGTCTTCGACCGGCGATGCGAAGGCACCCGGCTACGGTAAAAATCTGACGGCGCCAACCTGCGTCACGGTGTCTTATCGCATCGAGCGTGGCGGCGCCACGAGTCAGGTCAAGCTCGAAAAAATGGCGCCCGAAGGCGATCTCGGTGCGGTGGCCGTGTCGATGATCCAGGGGTTGCACTACACCGCGTCCGAGAAAAATCTCGGCAAGGACCCGGTCTACACCTATGTCGTCCTGCCGTTCAACGCGCCCGACGTGAACCAGGGCCCGAGCGCCGTGGCGGCGCGACAGAGCCTGCTCGATCAGTGCAAACTGGACGATTTCAAGCTGCCTGCAGCGCCGTAGCGTCGTTCGGCTGGAGCTTTCCGATCATCGCGGAAGACGGTTGATGGCAGCGCCGCGAGAGGGGCAAGTCAGCACTCGATCACGTTGACGGCCAGCCCGCCGCGCGAAGTTTCCTTGTACTTGTCCTTCATGTCGCGGCCGGTTTCGCGCATGGTCTTGATGACTTTGTCGAGCGAGACGTGGTGCTTGCCGTCGCTCTTCATCGCCATGCGCTGGGCGTTGATCGCCTTGACCGAGCCCATCGCGTTGCGCTCGATGCACGGAATCTGCACGAGACCGCCGATCGGATCGCAGGTGAGGCCGAGGTTGTGTTCCATGCCGATTTCGGCGGCCATTTCGACCTGGTAGATGCTGCCGCCAAGCGCGGCGACGAGGCCGCCCGCGGCCATCGAGCAGGCCACGCCGACCTCGCCCTGACAGCCGACTTCGGCGCCCGAGATCGAGGCGTTTTCCTTGTACAAAATGCCGATGGCGCCGGCGGTCAACAGGAAATCGACGATGCCGTCGTCGTTCGCGCCGGGAATGAAGCGTGCGTAGTAGTGCAGCACGGCGGGGAGAATGCCGGCGGCACCGTTGGTCGGCGCAGTGACGACGCGCCCGCCTGCGGCATTTTCCTCGTTGACAGCGAGGGCGTACAGGTTGACCCAGTCGATGATCGTCAGCGGATCGCGCAGTGCGGCTTCGGGGCGGTCGCGCAGATCGGCCAGCAGCGCCGGTGCGCGGCGGCGCACTTTGAGCCCGCCGGGCAGCGTGCCTTTCTCGCGCATGCCGCGCGCGACGCAATCGGCCATCGCTTTCCAAATCGTCAAAAGGCCATCGCGCACGTCGGCTTCGCTGCGCCAAACCATTTCGTTGGCAAGCATGACTTGGGCGATGCTCTTGCCGGATTCCGCGCACAGCTTGAGCAAGTCGTCGCCGGAGGAAAACGGGTACGGCAAGGGTGTGGTGTCGGGCACGATCTTGTCGTCGGCCGCCTCGTCGTGATTGACGACGAAGCCGCCGCCGACCGAGTAGTAGTCGCGCGTGGCGAGGGTTTCGCCGTGCGCATCGAATGCGGTGAAACGCATGCCGTTGGTGTGGAACGGCAGCTTCTGGCGCTTGTTCATGACGAGATCGGTTTTCTCGTCGAACGGAATTTCATGCTTGCCGAGCACGCGGATTCGCTTCGTCTCACGGATGCGCTTCAACCGTTCCGGGATCGTGTCGGGGTCGATCTGGTTCGGCCATTCGCCTTCGAGGCCGCAGAGCACGGCCTTGTCGGTGCCGTGGCCGCGCCCGGTCAGGGCGAGCGAACCGAACACCTCGGCGCGGATGCGCGCGACGCGTGCGAGATCGCCTTTTTCTTCCAGCCAGCGCGTGCAGAAACGCGCTGCGGCGCGCATCGGCCCGACCGTATGCGAGGAGGAAGGGCCGACCCCGATCTTGAACAAATCGAATACGCTGACTGCCATGGAATGCTCCGCGAATTTGCCGGTATTCTACGCCGTCGCCCACGTTCTTCGACCATGCACCTGATTCTCTATCAACGCGACGATTGCCGACTGTGCGACCGCGCCCTCGCCGAACTCGCGCAGGCGCGCGCGCCGGATTTCGACAGCGTGTTCGTCGACGACGATGTCGGGCTCGAAGCGCGTTACGGCGCCCGCGTGCCGGTATTGCGCGAGGCCACGTCGGGGCGCGAGCTGGATTGGCCGTTCGATGCGACCGACCTGATGCGCTTTCTTGATCGCTGAGCGACGCGTGCGCGTCAATCGACCGTGTGCAGTTGCACGTCGTCGATCCATGCCGTACCGCGATCGTTGAGGAGGGCAGCGATCTCGAGGTTTTGCGCGCCCGCCGGAACCTGAGTACGAATGGCGATTTTCTGGAAATCCTGAGTCCCGCTCAACGGTTTGGCTTGTCGGCGCGCATTGGCCACGCCGCCGCTGAAGGTGAGCATCAACTCCCAGCCGGCAGGGCCGACATCGGCGGTTTTCATCTGCGCCGACAGCTCGATCGTGCGCCCGGCGTAGGCGGCGATCGGCACCTCCTGCGCAATCATGCCGTACACCTGCTCGCGGGTGCGCTCGATGCGCAAGCTGGCAGCGCCGGCGGCGTGCGTGGTGTGATCGATCTCGAATTTGTACGACAAAGGCCCGGCGTGCTGGCTGGACTGCCAGCCCGGAATTTCGCTGTTGGCGCCAGCGGGCGCTTCGAAATCCGCATTCGTCAGCACGATCGTGCTGGGCGGAGCGGTGGCGAGTGGCGCCTGCGATGAGCTGCTGCATCCCGCCAACAGTGCCAGCGTCCATCCCCATCCCGTTTTGTGCATGCGTCGTCTCCCCGGCTCGCGTGAATTCGTGAGGCGCAAGTATGCCATCACGCATCGCCCTGAGGGCCGCGCAGGCGAGCAAGAATCGCGGCACGCGCTTCGCGCAGAATCGAGTCGCGGTCGAGGCCGGCGACGATGTCGGCGACCGCGCGCTTGGCGCCGCCTTCGCCCCAGGATTTGCCCTGCACGAGGTATTTCTCCGCCGCGCGGCCGACCACCTCGGTCGCGTACCAGGCCAGTGCGCCCTGCGCGCCCGCGGTGACCAGCGTGGTCAGTCCGGCGCTGACGCCTTTCAGCGCGCTCGAAACCAGATGCACACCCCAGATCGCGCCCATCAGCGCGGCGAGGGCGCCGGTGATCGTCGCGATCAGGGTGCCGGCCTCGCTGCGCGTCAGCGGCATTCCGTATACTTTTCCCAAATGCAGCACGAGCGCGACGTCGAGCGAGGCCGCGGCGAGCAGGTCGGCGACCGGCACCGGGTTGAGCGCGACCGCGATGCCCTTGGCCAGACAGTAGTTGCGGATCACGCGTTGGGCGAGGTCGCGCCGCGCCGCGGCCACGCGCACGGCGACGCGGTCGGACAGATCGCCGGCGAACAGGCCCGCGTTGAGCGCGGCCAGGGTCTTGCCTTCGCGTTCGGCGATATCGCGGATGCGCGCATCGAGCGCGGCGACGTCGGCTGTCTGCGCGACCCGCGTTTCGCGTTCGCGCCCATCGGCATGCACTTGCACGACGATGCGTTCGGCAGGCAGCGCGGCGCAGGCGATCACGTCCTCGGCGCGCACGAGTCCGGCGGCGTGTTCGCGCAGGCGCGCGAGCAGGCGCTCGCGCTCGTCGGCGGTGTAGCGGTCGGCCTTGTTCAGCGCGAGCAGCATCGGGCGTTGGGTCTTTCCGAGCGTGCGCAGCGCGTCGAGTTCGCTCTGGGTCATGTCGCCGTCGACGACGAAGACGACGAGATCGCTGATTGCGGCCACATCGAAGGCGAGGCGCTCGCGCTCCTCGCCCGAGAGTTCGTTGATGCCGGGCGTGTCGATCAGGTGCAGGCCCTGGCCCGCCACTTCGTGCCAGCGCTCTGCATTGCGCGATTTCGTCGTCCCGTGCAGAACGCCGGTCGCGAACGCCTCGCGCCCGAGCAGCGCGTTGCCGAGTGCCGATTTGCCGACGCTGACCCGGCCGAACACGGCGATGTGCAGATCGCCGGCATCAAGCTTGTCGAGGAGCGATTCGATCTGGGCGAAATCCTCGCTCAGTTCGCCGCGTACGCCGGGCGGAATGCTGGGGTCGTCGAGCAGCGCGCGCAGCGCTTCGCTCGCCTGCGCAACGTGCGTGTCGGACGTCGTGCGTGCCGGATGCGCAAAGGCATGACCGAGGCGCGCGCGCAGTGTGTTCCAAAGTCGGCTGGCGTTCATCGATGCCTTGCCTTGCGTCCGCGGCATTACTTGCCGGTCAATGCCAAATGCCCATGCACCGGCACGTCCGCGCCGATGTCGCTCCAGTCCTTGCCAAGGCCGAGGCCGAAGTCGGCGCGTTTGAGAACGGTGTCGACGTCGAGCGTGGCCTTGTCGCCGCTCGCCGCGAATGTCACCTTGAGCGCCACCGGTCGGGTTTTGTCGCGGATCGTCAATTTGCCCTTCGCTTCGACGCTGCCGCCGGCGGTTTTCGCGAACGCGCTGGTGACGAAGCGCGCCTGTGGAAATTTTCTGGTGTCGAAGAAGTCCTCGCCTTTGAGCGTGGCGTTGCGCTCGCTGCTGGCGGTATCGACGCTGGCGAGGTTGATGATCGCCTCGAACTTCGCTGTCGATATGTCGCCCTCGTCATAGCGAATCGTCGCGTCGAATTTTCCGAATTTCCCCTCGAACGTTGCGCCGGAATAGGTGCCGGTGAAACCCAGCGTCGAGCGCGAGAAATCGAGCGACCAGTCACGCGCCTGGCTTGCGGCGGGCAGAACCAGCAACAGGAGAGGCAGCAGGAATCGTGCGTTCGACATGAAGCTTCTCCAGCGTGGCGGAAGTCGACTCGGACATGCGGGTGGCCGCGGAAGTTGCAAGGGTACGTCGCCCCGGCAGCATGCGCGACAGTGTGCTGTCCTTGCGGATGAACTGGTGAACGAAAGCCATCGCCGCGTGGCCGAGCGCGACCGCAATGAGCAGCCAGAACAGCCATTCGTGCGCGCCGCGCGCAAACGCCTTCATTCCCGGGTTTGGCGTGGCGAGAGGCGGAATTTCGAACAGGCCGAAAAAATAGAGCGGGCGCAGCGCGGCGAGCGAATCGAACCACCATCCAGACAGCGGCACGGCAAACAGCAACAGATAGAGTAGCGCATGGCCCGCGCGCGCGCCGAGTGCCTGCCAGTGCGGCGTCGATGCCGGCTCCTGTGGCCGCGGATCGAACGCGCGCCAACCCAGGCGCAGCGCGGCGAGGATCAGCGCCGTCATGCCGATCGATTTGTGCAACGAATAGAACGCAAGGATGAACGGCTTTTTCGGCAGCCCGACCATCACCAGACCGAGTGCGCCTTGTACAAGAATCAGCAGCACGACGAGCCAGTGCAACGTTTTCGCCACACTGCCCCAATGCTGCAAATCGCTTTTCAACGGCATGTCAGGGTTTTCGCATGTCGTCGGCGGAAGCCGGATTCGCGATGGCGGCCGATTTCTGCGCGCCGGCATCGCGAATGCCCTCGGCTTCGATACGGATGGCGACTGCGTCGCCGACGTCGGGCAGGTATCGCGTCATGCGGAAGTCCGAGCGATCCAGTTGCGCGCTGGCGTGAAATCCCGCGGTCCACTGCAACGAGTAGGCATGCACGGCGACGCGGTTGAGTGTGATTACAAGGTCGAGCGGGCGGGTGATGCCGAGCAGGGTCAGCTTGCCGTGCGCAACGCCGGTTTTGTCGCCGGTTTTTTCGACGCGCTCGGAGACGAAGCGCACGGTCGGGTAGTGCGCCACGTCGAGGAATTCGCGCGAGCGCAGCTTGTCGTTCCATACCGCATCGCCGAAATCGATCGACCCAGCATCGATCGTTGCTTCGACCCGTGCCGTACTCCAATCGTCCGGATCGAAACGAAACCACCCGCTTTTCACGCGCAGCCGTCCGCCCGGATGCGAGAAGCCGAGATGGCTGGCGCTGGCCATGATCTGCGTATGCGTCGTGTCGAGCCGGTAGTCGTGCGCCGCCGCGTGCGCACGCAATCCGGCACACAGGGCGAGAACGAGAACAGGGAAACGGATGATCGGCATGGTCGGACTATGCGATAGCGGCGCGATGGCGACAAGCGCCGGCGTCGGATGGCGGCGCGCGCTTCGCCGCGCAGAAGCAGACCCTGCCACTACGAATTTTCTTTCTCGCCGCGCAACGCGTACTGCGCGATCCGCTTCAAGCGTTCGGCACCGTGGTCGGCGAGCCGGCGAATCAATTCCTGCTGTACAACGGTTTGGTCGAAGGCCCTGCGCTCGTCGAGCGTGCGCGCAACGGCATGGCCGAGGCTGTCGAAAATCAGGCCGTAGGCGATGGCGTGCAACGCGCCGCCGCCGAGCGTGCCGAGGCCGGGAAACGCTTTGGCCGCATTGCCCGCGATCGCGAGCACGAGCGAGGCGCTGGTGCGCACGGTCAGGGCGGCCTGCGAGACGAAGGCATCGATATCGATGTCGCGCACCGGCACCGCGAAGAGTTTCGACAGCTCGCGGATCAACCCGGTTGCGAGTACGGCCTGGATGACGAGGTCGCTGCCGGGCATGACCGCAGCAAGTGCGCCGATGACGGCGCGGCGCGTGTACTTGGCGATGATCGCGTCGGCTTCGCGCTCGCGCATTCCCGCTTCGAGTTCGTTCGCGCGCGCGTCGACGCGCGTGAGTACGGCCGCTTCGCGCGCCGGCTCGAAGGTGCCCGCTCCGGCGTACGCGAAGCGTGCGAGGACGGTGGCGAGTTCGGCGACGTCCGGCGTGCGTTCGCGCGCGATGCGCTCGCGCCGACCGTCCGCAAGAAGGCGTTCGATGACGTCCGAACCGCCGGCCGTGATGCGAACTTGCGCGGCAGTGATGTCGCGATATTTGCGCTGCATTTCGGCCAACAGCGTACGTACTTCCTCCTCGCGCAGCAGATCGATTTTGTTGAGCACGAGCACGAGCGGCTTGCCGAAATCGCGCAGCCAGCGCAGCTCGGCATCCTGTTCGCGGGTCAAATCGCCGGCACAGACGTAGAGCACGATGTGCGCCCGCAGGGCTTCGTCGCGCGCAATCGATTCGCGTGCCGCACCGGCCACTTCGTGCGTACCGGGCACGTCGGCGAGGATCAGCGCAGCGCCGTCGAGATCGGCGGCGTAGTGGGCTACCGCACGCGTGGTGCCGCCGAGCACGTCGGTATCGATAGCGGCGTGCGCCAGGGCGCGGATCAGACTCGACTTGCCCGCGCTGATTTCGCCGAATACGGCGACGTAGGGGGCTTCGCTGCGCGCGCGGCGATCGAGTTCGGCGAGTTCGGCTTGCAGTTCGCCGATGTCGGCCTGACGTTGAGCGAGCGTGTCGAGGTGGGTTTGTACGTCGGCCCGTTGTGGCACCTTTGGCGTGGCCCGTGTGCGCGGCCGCGAGCGCAACAGGCGATGCGCGACGCCGGCAAAGCCGAGTACGACGAGGACAAGGACGATCGCTGCCGCGTAGCGCGTCCAGATCGGCAGGTCGCGCAGTTCCTGCCACAAGGCAAGGCCGCTGCGCAGTGCGGCGATGGTCGTCCACAGCACCGCCGCCAGCGCCAAGGCGACGGCGGCGAGAAGAATCAAGCGCAGCGGGCGATCGAGGCGCGGCATGGCGAATGCGGACGGGGATACGCGATTCTACTGGAGGCGCGCCGGTTTCTGGCATGATCCGCCAAGGGCATCGGAGGAGGGATCGATGATTGCCAAGGGGATACTCGTCGTGGCGCTCGCCATCGCGCCGGCGATGGTGAGGGCGCAGGGCGCGACCGATTCCGCTGCGCCGAAGGCCGCGGCCATGGTCGCAACGCCCAATTTCCGCACGTTCGGCGTCGCCGACGGCTTGCCGTCCAACCACGTCTACAAGATCGTCGAGGATCGCAAGGGCTTCATCTGGCTGGGTACGCGCGATGGATTGGCGCGGTTCGACGGCACCGAATTTCGCGTCTGGCGGCATGCGGCGGACGATGCGGATTCGCTCGTCGGCAACGACGTGCAGGCCGTGTATGTCGATCGCCAGGATCGCATCTGGTGTGGCGGCGATGGCGGTCTGTCCCGGTTCGAGCCCGGCAGTGGCGAGAGGCGCGATCGGTTCGTGCCGTACCGGCACAACGCCGACGACCCGAACAGTCTGGCGGGCGAAGATGTGTGGGCCATTGCCGGCGATGCCGACGGCGCGATCTGGGTCGGTGGCTACGGCAGCGGCGTCGACCGACTCGACCCGGCGACCGGCAAGGTCACGCATTTGCGCAAACCGTCCGCCGGTGGTGCCGGGCTTGCCTCCGACAACGTGCTCGCCTTGTTGTTCGATCGTGGCGGGCGTTTGTGGATCGGCACCGACACCGGCATCGACGTTCTTGCCGGGAATCGCAGCGTGCGTCACGTCGATTTCTCTGCCGTCGCAAGCGACGCGCGGCTCAACGTCACCGGCCTGTTGGAAGACAGCGACGGCAGTTTGCTCGCCGGCACCCGGCAGGGGCTGGTGCGCATCGGGACCGATCTCATCGCGCATCGGCTGGCCGATCACGCGCCGAATGACGCCGTTGCCTATGGCGCCGTTCGCGACACGGCAGGCGAGTTGTGGGTCGGTACGCGACATGGACTCAACCGCATGGATGCGCAGGGGCGCCTCGTCGGCTATCAGCAGAATGCCGCCGTTCCCGGCAGCTTCCCCGGCGCCACGGTATTCGATGCGATGCGCGATCACGAAGGCGGTTTGTGGTTCGCCACGTTCGAAGGCGGCATCGCGTATCTGTCGCCGCAGTGGCGCAACTTCGCCGTGTTTCGACACGATCCGGGCGATACCGCCAGTTTGACCTCGAATTTCGTGCGAGGTCTGACCGAGGCCGCATCCGGAAAAATTTGGGCCGTGGATTCCGACGGCGGCATCGACCAGCTCGATCCCGCCACCGGCAACGTGGAACGCATCGGCACAACGCTGCCGCTGCCGAACAAGAGTTTGTGGTCTGTGTTCGTCGATCATCGCGACCGACTTTGGATCGGCCATGGTCGGGGTGTACGCGTATACGATCGGGAAAGCGGCAAGTTCGACGATCTGCCGGTCGACACGAAACGCAGCGACGCGCTTGCGCCGGGCATGGTGTACTCCCTCGTGCAGGCGCCGTCGGGAGCGATTTGGGCCGTCAGTTACGGCGGCGGGGTGCAGCGTATCGATGAGGCCACGCAGGCGATTGAGCGCTTCGACGAGCGGAACGCAGGCTTGCGCAGTGCCGAGATCGATCAGATCGGCTTCGATCGCGACGGAACGCTGCTTGCCGCCAGCGGTGCCGGTCTGGATCGGTTCGATGAAGCTACGCGGCGATTCGTTCCCATACCGGGTGCGCCATCCTCGCGGGTGTTGCAGTTTGCCTTTGCGCCCGACGGCACGCTATGGCTGCACACGCCCGGCGCGTTGGAACACTATCGCGATCGAGCCGGCAAACTCGAGGCGATCGAGCGCATCGATGCAACCTCGGGCTGGCCGACGTTGATCGTCGGCGGTATGGCCGTCGATGCCGCGAGCACGGTCTGGGTTGCCAGCCCGCGCGGTTTGTGGCGGTTCGATCCGGCCACGCGTGCGATTCGGCATTACGACGCCGCAGACGGGTTGCCGAGCGCGGAGTTTTCGCGCATGCCGTTGCTGAAGCGCCGTGATGGTAGTCTGTTCGGCGGTACGCTCGCCGGCGTGGTCGGCTTCGTGCCCGAGCGCGTGTCGGAAAACACGGTGCCGCCGCGACTGGCGATCGAAAGTCTGATCGTGCGTCGCGCCGGAAAAAACGTCGTGCTGGAGGAAAAATCAGGGGTTGTGCCGCTGGCGTGGGGAGATCGCGATCTGCGTATCCACGCGGCAGTTTTGTCCTATGCCAATCCTGCGCACAATCGCTATCAGTGGCGACTGAGCGGTGTCGACGGCGACTGGGTCGACAGCGGCAACCGCGGCGAACGCGAGTACGCGCAGGTGCCCGGTGGGCGCCACACCCTGCGTTTGCGCGCAGCCAATGCCGACGGCACATGGAACGAACTGTCGCCGCTGCATTTCGACCAACCGCCGCCGCCGTGGGCGACGCGCGGCGCCTGGATCGCCTATGTGCTTGCGTCGATCCTCGCCATCGGGCTGGTGCTGCGCGGCTACCGCGTGCGCCTGATGCGGCGACATGCGCTGGCGCTGGCCGAGCAACAGCGCCGCTTCGCCGAGGCCGCCAGTGCGGCGAAAACCGATTTTCTCGCCACGATGGGCCACGAAATCCGCACGCCCATGACCGGCGTGCTCGGCATGACCGAGTTGTTGTTGCGCACGCCGCTCGATGCGAAACAGCGCGACTACGCCGAAGCGATCGCGTCCTCGGGCCAGATGATGTTGCGCATGGTCAACGACTCGCTCGATTTGGCGCGCATCGAGGCCGGTCGGCTCGAACTCGAAGACGTACCGTTCGATCTGCCCGCGCTCATCGCTGCCGTCGCGGCACTGGTGCGCCCGCTCGCGGAAGCCAAGGGGCTCGCCTTCGAGGTCGCGATCGACGAGGGGGCGGCGAGATGGGTCGCCGGCGATGCCGTGCGCGTGAAGCAGATCGTTCTCAACCTCGCCAACAATGCGATCAAGTTCACCGAGCGTGGCCGCGTCGTCGTCGAACTGGCGCGCGCCGCCAGCGGTGCCGTCGAAATTCGCGTGTGCGACACCGGGCCCGGCATTGCCGAATCGACGCGCGCACGCCTGTTCGGGCGTTTCGAGCAAGTCGCAGGCATGCAGCGCCGCCACGGCGGCAGCGGCCTGGGGCTGGCGATCTGTCGCGAACTGGTCGCACGCATGGGCGGCGAGATCGTCCTCGACAGTCGCGAAGGCGAAGGCAGCACTTTCCGTGTCGTCCTGCCCTTGCGCGACGTCGCGGCTGGCGATGCCGCAGAACCCGTGGCGCGCGCGGTGCCGGAAACAAGCCATGACGCGCGCGGCCTGCACGTGTTGCTGGTGGAGGACGATGCCACCGTGGCGGCGGTGATCGTGGGCCTGCTGCAGGCGGGCGGCTGGCGCGTGCGCCATGTCGAAAATGGCCTCGCAGCGCTCGCCGAAGTCGACGCCGCGCGCTTCGATGCGGCCTTGCTCGATCTCGACCTGCCTGGTCTGGATGGCCTTGCGCTGGCCCGCGCGTTGCGCGCGCGCGAGGCGCGGCTCGGCGAACCTCGGCTGGCCTTGATCGGCATCAGCGCGCGTTCGGTCGGCAACGAGGAGACCTTGTGCCTGGATGCCGGCATGGATGCTTTCCTGCGCAAACCCATCGCCGGCATTGCGCTGCACGCCCTCATCGAACGTCTCACCCGGGCCGCGCAAACGCCGTCACCGCCCTCCGCGTAGCCGGCGTCAGCGCGCGGGCCGTGCGCTCAGTTCGTGGATGGCGTCGATCAATACACCCAGATGCGCGGGATCGATGTCGGGCGTGATGCCGTGGCCGAGATTGAAGATGTGCCCCGGATGCGGGCCGAAGTCGGCGAGCGTGCGCGCGGCTTCGGCGCGGATCGCCTCCGGGCTGGCGCGCAACACGGCGGGATCGAGATTGCCTTGCAGCGCCACGCGGGCGCCGACGCGCGAACGCGCTTCGGCGAGGCCGATCGTCCAGTCGAGGCCGAGCGCGTCGCAGCCGGTGTCGGCGAGCGCTTCGAGATGGCCGTTGGCGCCTTTCGAGAACAGGATCAGCGGCACGTTTTTTGAGATGGGATACTGCTTGAGCGACTGCGCGATCTGCGTGAGATAGCGTAGCGAGAATTCGCGAAACATCGTCGGTGCCAGCAGGCCGCCCCAGGTGTCGAACACCATCAACGCCTGCGCGCCCGCCGCGGCTTGCGCGGCGAGATAGGCCGCGACCGAACGAGCGACGACGTCGAGCAACGTGTGCATCGTCGCCGGTTGTTCGAGCGCGAGCGCTTTGGGGCGCGCGAAACTGGACGAACCCTCGCCCTCGATCATGTAGCAGGCCAGCGTCCATGGGCTGCCGGCGAAACCGATCAGCGGCACTTTGTCGTGCAGCTCGCGGCGAATCAGACGCACCGCGTCCATCACGTAGCGCAACGCGGTTTCAGGGTCCGGCACGCCGAGACGCGCGATATCGGCAACGCTGCGAACCGGGTTGGCCAGGCGCGGGCCGATGCCTTCGTCGACCGACAAGCCCAAGCCCATCGCATCGGGAATGGTGAGGATGTCGGAAAACAGGATCGCCGCATCGAGCGGAAAACGCGCGAGTGGTTGCAGGGTCACCTCGCAGGCCAATTCCGGCGTCTTGCACAGGTTGACGAAGCTGCCGGCGCGCGCGCGCGTGGCGCGGTACTCCGGCAAATAACGGCCGGCCTGGCGCATGATCCACACCGGCGTGGCATCGACGGGTTGGCGCGCGAGGGCGCGCAGGAAACGGTGGTCGTGCATGATCGATCCTGGGGGTGGTCGCTCGTCGTCGACGAGCGGGAAATCAGGTGTAGGGCGAATCGACGCCTTGGCTGAACATCAGGCGAAAACCGCGTTTGAGCTGGGCATCGCGCGCCTGCTCGAACGCGGCGAGCGCACCATCGCGTTCGAGAAACACTTCGCGCTTGAGGCTGGCGCGACCGCCTTGCTGCCCCCATTCGCGCGTCAGCGTCCAACCGCCGAGCAGATCCTGTTGCAGTTGGATCTGATAATAGCGCGGCGCTTCGGTGGCGAGCGGTTGGGTTTGCAGCAGGATTCGCATGGTGCGATTGTACCGCAGAGACCGATTCCATCGCGGAAGCGGCGACGATGCGCCGCGCCGGCGCGTGAGGCTTACAGCAACGTCGGCGGCGCGTGCGCGGAAATCACCTTGGCCATCGCGGCGGCGACGAAATGATTGCCGGCGATCAGGTTGCCGTTTTCCGGCATGCCGGCCTTGCCGGCGAAATCGCTGCAGTGGCCGCCGGCCTCGCGCACGAGCAGCACGCCCGCCGCCATGTCCCACGGATACAGGCCGGTTTCGAAATAGCCGTCCATACGGCCAGCGGCGACATACGCGAGATCGAGCGCGGCCGAGCCGGTGCGGCGAATGTCTTCGGCTTCGCCGAGCAGGGCGCGGGTCATGTCGAGCTGGGCGCCGAGATGGCGGCGCTGACGGTACGGAAAGCCGGTGCACAGCAGCGCGCCGGCGAGGCTTTCGCGCTTGGTGACGCGAATGCGGCGGTCGTTGAGAAACGCGCCATCGCCCTTGCTCGCGGTGAACATTTCATCGCGCAGCGGATCGTAGATCACGCCGTAGACCAGGTCGCCGTGGTCGCGGAATGCGATCGAGACGCAGAAATGCGGAAAGCCGCGCAGGTAGTTGTGTGTGCCATCGAGTGGATCGACGATCCAGAGTTTGTCGGGGTTGCCCTTCTGCCCCGATTCCTCGCCGAGGAAGCCGTGATTGGGATAGGCGCGACGCAACTCCTTGATGACTTCCGCCTCGGCCATCTTGTCGACTTCGCTGACATAGTCGTGGCGCGATTTTTCCTCGATGGCGAGCCCCTCGACGCGATTGAGGTTGCGCAGGATGATGTTGCCGGCGGCGCGCGCGGCCTTGACCGCGACATTGACGGCGGGGCGGGGCATGGTGGAACTCCGAATCGATGGCTGTAAAGAACGTGCCGCAAGGCGTGGCCCGCGGGCGCGCAGGGTAGCACGAGGCTGCGTGCGGGCCTAGCCTCGTACGCGGAAATGCACTTCGCAGGCACCCGTCTCGCGCATAATGGGGGCCGCTGAAAAAAACGTCATTCCATGCCCGTGTCCGATTCCACCCATGCTTCGCAGGCCGTCGCGTTCGACCCGCAAAAAATCCGTTTCGTCCTTGCCCGAACCTCGCATCCCGGCAATATCGGTGCCGCGGCGCGTGCGATCCGCACGATGGGGTTCGCGCGTCTCGCGCTCGTCGCCCCGCACAAATTTCCGCACGCCGACGCCACCGCGATGGCGGCCGGTGCGGACGATGTACTCGACAGCGTCGTCGTCGTGCCGACGCTGACGGAAGCGATCGCCGATTGCAGCCTCGTGTTCGGCTGCACGGCGCGCCGACGCGGCGTGTCGCTGCCCGAGATTGCGCCGCGCGAGGGCGCGATGCGTGCGCACGCGCACGCGGGCGAAATCGCGGTCGTGTTCGGCAACGAGCGCACCGGGCTGGAAAACGAGGAATTGATGCGCTGTCACTACGCCGTGCACATTCCGGCCGATCCGACGTATTCCTCGCTCAATCTCGCCCAGGCCGTGCAAGTGCTGGCCTACGAATTGCGGTTGGCGCAGATCCAGGCGCTGCCGGCGGCGGCAAGCGAGCCGAAATCCGATCCGCCCGCCACCGTCGAGCAGATGGAACACTTCTTCGGCCATCTGTTCCAGACGCTCGACGATATCGATTTCCACAAAGGGCGTTCGCCGACGACGATCGAGCAACGCCTGCGGCGCTTGTTTGCGCACGCCAATCTGGATCAGCGCGAAGTGCGCATCCTGCGCGGCATCTTCGACGATGCGCAGCGCATGGCGCGAGCGGCGAAAGAACGCGGCTAACCGCTGTCGTCCTCTGAGGCCGACGATTCGTCGATTCGACGAACCAGAACTTTGTCGATGCGTGCGCCATCGAGGTCGACGACCTCGAAGCGAAATCCGGCCCAGTCGAAATGCTCGGCGCAGGCGGGAATGCGGCCGAACTGCGCGAACAGCATGCCGGCGGCGGTGCGGTAGTCGTCGTCGGCTTCGTGGGGAAAGGTCGCGATGTGGGTCAGCTCGCGCAAGTCGTCGATCCCGAGCGCGCCATCGATCAACCAGCTGCCGTCTTCGCGCGTGACGATCGGGGCGCCGTCGTTGCCGACCGCGTCGAGCGCGGGCAGGGCGGTTTTGCCGACCACGGCGCCGAGCAAATCGTTGAGCGTGACGAGGCCCTCGATATCGCCGTATTCGTCGACGATGAAGGCCATCGGTGTAGCCGCGTCGCGCAATTCTTCGAGCAGATCGAGTGCGCGCGCGGTGCCGGGGACGTAGACCGGTTTGGCCAGGGTGCGAAACAGGTCGAATGGCGCCGCGCCGCGGACCTGATCGAGGATGTCGATCAGGCTTTTCACTTCGAGGATGCCGAGCACGTCCTTGTCGCTGTCGCGATACACCGGGTAGCGCGAGTGCGAGGATTCGCGCATCACGGCGAGGTTCTCGGCGAGCGTGGCGCTTGCATCCAGCCAGGCGATGCGCGGGCGCGGCGTCATCAGCGAGTCGACCGTGCGATCGCCCAGGCGCAGCACGCGGTTGACCATGTTGTGCTCATCCGAATCGATCACGCCCTGTTCGGCGCCTTCGGACACGAGCAGGCGGATCTCCTCCTCGCTGACCCGTTCGCTGGAAGCTTGATCGACCCGAAACAGGCGCAGCAGCCAGCGCGTGATGCCGATCAGCACGAAGCTGAAAGGCATGGCCACCCAGGTCGTCAGCCGCATCGGGATGGCGACGGCGGTGGCGAATCGCTCGGGAGCGACGAGGGCGAGGCGCTTGGGAATCAACTCGCCGAGCAGCATGTTGGCGAAGGTGATACCCGAAACGGACAGGCCGATGCCGAGCGGCAGCGCGTATTCGGCAACGCCGGGCAGATTCAGTGCGTTCAGCCATTGCGCGATCGACTCGCCGATGCGTGCGCCGAGCGCGGTGCCGGTACCGATCCCGAGCAGCGTGATGAAGACCTGCACGGTGGACAGAAATCGCTCCGGCTGCTGCGCAAGATCGAGCGCAATCTGAGCGCGCCGGCTGTTGCGGGCGAGCTGTTTGAGGCGCAATTTGCGCGAAGTCATCAACGCCATTTCGCTCAGGGCGAAAAAACCGTTGAGCAGGGCGAGAAAAACGACAAGGACGACTTCGGTAATCATTCCGCGGCGGACAGGGGCTATATGGGAAGTCTAGCAGGCTCACAACGAAAGCCGCGGCAGACTGAACGCGACCCGAAAGGAATGCGATGGTTTTCTATCGGGGTGCCGGGCGCGCGCAGGTCTGGGCTAAAATGCCCGTCCTCCCCATTGCGACTGCGGCTATTTCGCGGGCGACCCAACGAGACGATTCCACGGCATGAAAACCCTTCTGGTCACCGGCGGCGCCGGCTTCATTGGCGGCAACTTCGTTCTCGATGCCGTGCGCGACGGCCACCGCATCGTCAATCTCGACAAGCTCACCTACGCCGGCAATTTGGACACGCTTGCCGCGCTCAAGGGCAATGCAGGCCATGTTTTCGTGCAGGGCGATATCGGCGATCGCGAGTTGGTCGGCAAGCTGCTGTCCGAACATCGGCCCGATGCGGTCGTGAACTTCGCTGCCGAGTCGCATGTGGATCGCTCCATCGACGGGCCGGCCGAATTCATCCACACCAACGTCGTCGGCACGTTCGGCCTGCTCGAAGCGACGCTGGCGCACTGGCGCGGTCGGAGCGAGGCGGACAAAGCGGCGTTCCGCTTCCTGCATGTGTCGACCGACGAGGTCTACGGCTCGCTCGGTGCCGAAGGCAAGTTCGCCGAAACCACGGCCTATGCGCCGAATTCGCCGTACTCGGCCTCGAAGGCTGCGAGCGATCATCTGGTGCGCGCGTTTCATCACACCTATGGCCTGCCAACGTTGACGACGAATTGTTCCAACAACTACGGCCCGTACCAGTTTCCCGAAAAGCTCATTCCGCTGATGATCCACAAAGCCTTGGTCGGCGAGAAACTGCCGGTGTATGGCGATGGCAGAAATGTGCGCGACTGGCTGTACGTGGGCGATCATTGCCGTGCGATCCGCCGCGTGCTCGATGCGGGCCGTCCGGGCGAGGTCTACAACGTCGGCGGCGATGCCGAGCGCGAAAACATTCACGTCGTGAAAACCATTTGCGCGCTGCTCGACGAGCGCCGCCCGCTGGCCAATGCGGCGAAGCGCGAGGCGCAGATTACCTACGTGAAAGATCGCCCCGGGCATGATCGCCGCTACGCCATCGACGCCGGCAAACTGCAACGCGAGCTCGGCTGGAGGCCGACCGAAACCTTCGAGAGCGGCATCGCCCGCACGGTCGACTGGTATCTGGCCAACGAGGCGTGGGCCACGCGCGTACTCGATGGCAGCTATCGCATGGAGCGCCTTGGTACGGGTTGAGGCAGTCTCGATAAACGCACCTCGCCAGGGGGTCTGCTTTTTGCCGTTCTTCGTTCGCTGCCGATTCGCGCAAATCCGCGTTGAAAATTTCTGGATTTCTATAAAATGTCGCAAATTGCAAAAGGCATCATTCTCGCCGGCGGCTCGGGTACGCGCCTGTACCCGCTGACCCAGGTCGTCAGCAAGCAATTGCTGCCGATCTACGACAAGCCGATGATCTACTATCCGTTGTCGACGCTGATGCTCGCGGGCATCCGCGACGTGCTGGTGATCAACACCCCGCACGAACAGGCGCTGTTCCAGCAGTTGCTGGGCGATGGCTCGCAATGGGGCATTTCGATTCGCTATGCGGTGCAACCTTCGCCCGACGGTCTTGCGCAGGCGTATTTGATCGGTCGCGACTTCGTCGCTGCGAAACCGAGCTGTCTGATTCTCGGCGACAATATTTTCTACGGCCACGGCTTGACCGAGGTGCTGCGCCGCGCCGCCGCGCGCGAGCACGGCGCGACGGTATTCGGCTATTGGGTGCGCGATCCGGAGCGCTATGGCGTGGCCGCGTTCGATGCGAGCGGCAAGGTCGTCGGCCTCGAAGAAAAACCGGCCAATCCGAAGTCGAACTACGCCGTCACCGGCCTGTATTTTTACGATGGCCGCGCCAGCGACTTCGCCGCCGCGCTCAAACCTTCGCCGCGCGGCGAACTGGAAATCACCGACTTGAATCGCTGCTATCTCGATGACGCATCCCTGATGCTGGAGAAACTCGGTCGCGGTTATGCCTGGCTCGATACCGGCACGCACGAGTCGTTGACCGAAGCCTCGAACTACATCGAAACCATCGAAAACCGCCAGGGTCTGAAAGTCTGCTGCCCCGAGGAGATCGCGTACCTGAGCGGCTGGATCGATGCCGAGCAGGTGTTGAGGCTTGCCGCGCCGCTGGCGAAAAACGGCTACGGGCAGTATCTGCAACAGCTCGTCAGGCAAGGAGCGCGGGCGTGAAATTCATCGAATCGGATTTGCCCGGCTGCGTCATCGTCGAGCCGCAGGTGTTCGGCGACGCTCGCGGATTTTTCTACGAAAGCTACAATGCGGAAAAGTATAAAAATGGCGGAATCGATCGCCGCTTCGTGCAAAGCAACGTGTCGCGTTCCGCGCATGGCGTGCTGCGCGGCCTGCATTACCAGTGGCCCAATCCGCAGGGCAAGCTGGTAAGCGTGCTCGAAGGCGAGGTCTACGATGTCGCCGTCGATATCCGTCGCGGCTCGCCGCATTTCGGCCGCTGGGCTGCGGTGGTGCTGAGCGCGGACAACAAGCGCCAGTTCTGGATACCCGAAGGCTTCGCCCACGGCTTTGCCGTGCTTTCGGAATTCGCCACGTTCGCCTATCAATGCACCGCGTCATACGACGGCGCAGCCGACGCCGGCATCCGCTGGAACGACGCCGACCTCGCCATCGACTGGCCGCTCGGCGCGCCGCAGTTGTCGGCCAAGGACGAAAAAGCGCCGTTTTTGCGCGATGTGGCGGTGGCGAAGTTGCCGGTGTACGTGCCGTGAAAATACTTCTGCTCGGCGCGAATGGCCAGGTCGGGTTCGAGTTGCAGCGTGCGTTGGCGCCGTTGGGCGAATTGGTCGCGGCGACGCGCAGCGGAACCTTGCCGGGCGGCATCGCCTGTCTGCGCGCGGATCTTGGCGATACCGATTCGCTCGCAGCGGCATTGTCCGCTGCGCGCTGGGATCTCATCGTCAATGCGGCGGCCTACACGGCGGTGGATCGTGCCGAAGACGAGCCCGAACTCGCGCAGCGCATCAATGCGGGCGCGCTGGGGCAGATCGGCGCGTGGGCCGCGCGCAACGGCGCGCGCGTCGTCCACTATTCGACCGACTACGTGTTCGACGGGCAGGGCGCGCGCCCCTGTCGCGAGGACGACGCGCCTGCGCCGATCGGTGCTTATGGTCGCAGCAAGCTCGCCGGCGAAGTGGCGCTGGTGCAGTCGGGCTGCGCGCACCTGATTCTGCGCACCGCGTGGGTGTACGGTGCGCGCGGCGGCAATTTCCTGCGCACGATGCTGCGTCTTGCGCGCGAGCGCGAGCGGCTGACCGTGGTCGACGACCAACACGGCGCGCCGACATCGAGCCGCCTGATTGCGGCGACGAGTGCCGCGATTCTCGCGCAATGGCTGGCAGGCGCGGCGCCGCGACGCGAACACGACAGCGGGGCGCAGTGGCACGATGGCATCTACAACCTCGTCGCCTCCGGCCAAACGACCTGGTGCGAATTCGCCCGCGCGATCATGGCGCGCGCGGCGGCGGCGGGGTTGATCCCGCGCGAAATCGAAGTCGCGCCGATTCGCACGGCCGATTTTCCGACCAAGGCGCGAAGGCCGGCGTATTCGGTGCTCGACACGCGCAAGCTGCGCGAGCGCTTCGGCGTGTGCTTGCCCGATTGGCGGCGGGGCCTGGATGCGACGCTGGGCGAATTGGCGGAAATGCACGCCGCGCAAGCGCGATGAACGAATGCGGCCAATGCCGCAACAACAGACGGCCGTCCACGGCCGCAGTCATTCTGGAGAACGAACAATGCTGATTCCCGTGATTCTCTCAGGCGGCGCCGGAACCCGCCTCTGGCCGGTGTCGCGCAGCGCATACCCGAAGCCGTTCATGCGTCTGGCCGATGGCGAGTCGCTGCTGTACAAAACGCTGACGCGCGCGCTGCGCGTGGCCAGCGACGGCAACGTGCTCACCGTCACCGGGCGCGATTTCTATTTCCTCAATCGCGACGAGTACGCGCGCCATCCCGGCGCCGACATCGACCGCATGCGCTTTCTGCTCGAACCCGCCGGGCGCAACACCGCGCCCGCGATCGTGCTCGCCGCACTGCATGTGCGCGAGCACTTCGGCGCCGATGCGCAGTTGCTCGTCCTCGCCGCCGATCATCTGATCGCCGATATCGACGCTTTCGCCGCCGATGTCGCGCGCGCGCAGGCGCTGGCGCAGGACGGCTGGCTGGTGACGTTCGGCATCCCGCCACAGCATCCGGATACGGGCTTCGGCTACATCCGCCAAGGCGCAGTCATCGGGCACGGCGCGCACGACATCGCCGCGTTCGTCGAGAAGCCGAGTCTCGACAAGGCGAAGGAATACCTCGCCAGCGGCAATTACATGTGGAATTCGGGCATGTTCTGTTTTCGTGCCGATGCGCTGCTCGCCAACGCGGCGCAAACCTGCCCGGACGTGCTCGCCGCCGCGCAGGCCTGCCACGCCAGCGCGCGTGCGCACGAAAGCCCGGTCGAATACGCGCGCGAAGTTTTTCTCGCCCAGCCGGATATTTCCATCGACTACGCGGTGATGGAGCGCGCGCAACGCCGCGCGGTCGTCTCGGCCAGCTTCGACTGGAGCGACATCGGCTCGTGGAAGGCGATCAGCGAGATTCCCTCCGCCAGCGGCGCCGATGCCGCCGGCAACCGCGTGCAGGGCAAGGCCGTCGTCGTTGGCAGCGAGAACTGCTTCATTCAGGCCGACCAACGCATCGTCGCCGCCGTGGGCGTGAAAGATTTGGTCATCGTCGATACCGGCGATGCGGTGCTCGTGTCCGACCGCGAGCATGCGCAGCAGGTCAAGCAGGTGGTCGAGCGCTTGCGCAGCGAAGGCGACGACAGCGTGCGCCATCACCGCACCGTGCGCCGCCCCTGGGGCAGTTACACCGTGCTCGAAGACGCCGACGACTGCAAGGTCAAGCGCCTCACGGTCAAACCCGGCGAAGTGCTGAGCCTGCAACTGCATCACCGCCGCAGCGAGCATTGGACGGTGGTGCACGGCACGGCCAAAGTCCGCGTCGGCGATGAGGAGTTTCTGCTCCAGCGCAACGAGTCCTGCTACATCCCCATCGAAACCCTGCATCGGCTGGAAAACCCGACCGAAACCGACATCCATCTGATCGAGGTGCAATGCGGCGACTATTTCGGTGAGGACGACATCGTGCGGCTGGAAGACCGCTACGGCCGCCTTCCCACTGGCCGCGCTTGAAGCGGCGCTCTCCCGCGGCACTCGCCGCAGCGCGACCGGGTGAGGGGCCCGCCGATGCAACGCAAGCCCGACGCAAGCGCGAAGCAAGTGCGACGCAAGCCCTCTCCCCCAACGGTGAAGCCATTGGGGAATGGCGGGCCGGGTTTTTTCTCGCTGATATTCGACACGAATCGCATGACGAAAAGCCCATGCTGCCGCGTGGTTGATGACATGACACGTCACATTTCGACGCGAGGGTTGTGTTTTTCATCACACTTTTGGTATAGTCGCGGAGTGTGGGATGGCAATTTGCCGCAGGCAATGTGCGCAACACCGCGAGGCACGGGCGATTCAGCCCGTTCAAGCAGGAGTGGTGCATGTCTGGCACGAATGTTGCTGGGTTACGGCAATTGTTTTGCTCACGAAATGAAGGCTGACCAAACGGCGTGGATATCGCGCGGTCGCCACAGGGCAAACGCAGACAGATCAGGGGGCGGCATCATGTTGTCGATAGCGCAATCGCGGCATTTCGGTGGAATGGGTGGATACGATGCCGGCACTGCCGAATCAGGGCCGATGGCTCCCCCCGCTGATCGCGCCGTGCGCGGCGGCATTCCGTCGCTTGCTCGCTCGCCGGGTCGACGCGGCTGGCGCCACGCGCTGCTGGGCCTCGGCCTGCTCGCCCTGAGCGCCGTGTCTGCGCCGGCCGATGCGGCCTGGATCAAGCGCTACGCCAATACCGCGCCGGGTGCGATCACCTTCACCGGCAATACGCTGGGGTTGGACAAGGCCACGGGCTATAACAATCGACCCGGCACCAACGGCTCGGTAGGTGGTTTCATCACCACCAACACGGCATCGCAAGTCGGTCGGCTGCCCTACGGCACCACCACCGCCTGGGCGAGCAACAGTTCGTCCGCCGTGCTGCGTATTCCTGCCGGCAGTACGGTGCTGTACGCCGAACTGATCTGGGGTGGCTCGTACTACGTTACGGACAATAGTAGCTACACTCAGGATCTGACGTCTTCGGTACCCACCCCGGTGAGTTTGAAAGTCGGCTCGGCGGCGCCGGTCAGTATCTCGCCGGCGGCAGCCACGGCGCAGACCGACACCAGTAATTCGACCCGATCCATGTACGTCAACAGTGCCAACGTCACCGCGCAGATTCAAGCGGCGGGAACGGGCGCCATCACCGTTACCGTTGCCGGGGTGCCGGCGACGAATAATGCAAACGAGGAAAATTCGAATGCGGCGGGTTGGACCTTGGCTGTGGCCTATTCGAACGCCACCATGCCGCCGCGCAACCTGTCGATTTTCGTTGGTGCGGAAGCCAGCGGCGCGGCGCCGGCCCAGATCAACGGATTCTGCACCCCGGGTTCCGGTGCGTTGAGTGCGCGCGTGGCGGTGAGTGCGATGGAAGGCGATGCGTTCATCACCGGCGACACGATGAAGTTCGGCGCCACCAATCCGCCGACCACCACGCTCTCGGGCCCCAACAACCCGGCGAACAACTTTTTCGCGTCGCAAATGAACGACGACAACGGCGCTCTCGACACGTCGGGCACGTTTGGCGTCGCGGTCACTTCCAACGTGGGCGGCAACAATTACACGGCGGGCGGCAATCACAACGCGGCAGCCGGCACGGATTTGTCGGGCGGCCGCCAAGGCTGGGACATCACCAACGTCGATGGCTCCGCTGCGCTGATCAACGGTCAGACCACCGCATATGCGCAGGGCACGACCACGGGCGACGTCTACACCATGTCCGCCATCGGCATGCAGATCAACGTGTTTGCGCCGAGCTTCCCGATCGTCGTCAAAACCGTCGACAAGGCCACGGCGGCCGTCGGCGATACCCTCACTTACACGATTACCCTCAATAATCAGGGCGCGGTGGCGGCGAACAATATCGTGTTCAACGACGCCATTCCGGCTGGCACGACCTTCGTTGCGGGCAGCCTCAAGATCAACAATGTGGTACAGGCCAATCCGGCGACGCCGGTGACCGGCCTTGCCATTGGCACGGTCAATGCCGGTGCGACGACCACGGTCGTCTTTCAAGTCCAGGTGGCGTCGGGCGCGGTCGGAAGCACGATCTCCAATCAGGCACATTGGGACTACACCTTCAGCGCCTGCGGCACCTTGAATGGCCACGTTGATACCAACACGGTAACCACGACCATTACCGCCAACCCGCCGACAGTGACGAAGGCATTTGCACCCGCAACGATTTCTGCCGGCGGCACGAGCGTGCTGACGATTACGCTGACCAACAACAACGCGACGGCGGCGACGCTGAGCGCCGCGCTGGTGGATACGCTGCCGAGCGGCATGACGTTGGCAAATGCAACCTTTGGCGGCACGTGTTTGGGTACGAAGTCGGGCACGGCCGGTGGCAACACGGTGACCTACGCCTCGGGCGCCACGATTCCGGGCGGCGCGCCGGGCACCTGCACGATCACGGCGAACGTGACCAGCAGTACGCCGGGTGCGGCGAACAACAACATTGCTGCGGGCGCCTTGCAGACGAACAACGGCAACAACGCGGCGGCTGCGACGGCGACGTTGACGGTGACCGCCAATGCGCCGACGGTGGCCAAAGGCTTTAGTCCGGCGACAATTACTTCCGGCGGCACGAGCGTGCTGACGATTACGCTGACCAACAACAATGCGACGGCGGCGACGCTGAGCGCAGCGCTGGTGGATACGCTGCCGAGCGGCATGACGCTGGCGAACGCGACCTTCGGCGGCACGTGCTCGGGTACGAAGTCGGGCACGGCCGGTGGCAACACGGTGACCTACGCCTCGGGCGCCACGATTCCGGGCGGCGCGCCGGGCACCTGCACGATCACGGCGAACGTGACCAGCAGTACGCCGGGTGCGGCG
>Ga0208826_1001010_pt1 | contig 25508 bp, 20 predicted proteins | sample AD_UKC115_MetaG_FD_184451 | JGI IMG/M metagenome (GOLD analysis project Ga0208826, IMG submission 184451) | Active sludge microbial communities of municipal wastewater-treating anaerobic digesters from Hong Kong - AD_UKC115_MetaG (SPAdes)... | ecosystem: Engineered > Bioreactor > Anaerobic >...
AAGGGGCCAACGTGACCGTTTCTGACCTGGGTCCAGATGGAGCGTGGGCGAAGGTTTGCCTTGCAGTCGCCACTGCGGCCAATGACATTGGGCACGTCAAGTCGGTTCTGGACCGGGCAGAGGACTTCCTTGACCGGGAAGCCGAAAGCCTGGATTTCGAAATGCTCGCCACGCGAAGAAAGGTCGGTTCCTATGACGAGTTTTCGAATCGAGAGAATTAACAAGGAATTTTTACGGGAGATTTCCCAATTGCTTCAGGGCCGCATCAAGAACGAGTGGGCGAAGAAGGCGATCCTGACCGGAGTGGAGTGTTCCCGGGACCTGAGTTACGCGAAAGTGTTCTTCACGACCATCGATGCCGCTGACCAGGAATTGGTCAAAACCGGCCTGGAATCGGTCGAGGGCCTCCTCCGCAGCATTCTCGGAAAAGAGATGAGGCTTCGGACCATCCCGGAGTTCAGGTTCATCATCGACCTCAGCGAGGAGAAAGCAAGGGCAATGGACGCGGTTCTCGACCGGCTGAAGGGCGAGGGACCGAAAATTCAAGCTCCTGAAGCGGAAGAGGAGCCTGAAAGAGACGATGGAAACGACGCGTAGTGAAACCGCCCAGGAGGCTGTGTCTCTTCTGGAAGCGGTTTCCGCTCTGCGCCGCTTTTCGGGCTGGCTGCTCCTTTCTCACGAGCAGCCGGATGGTGATACGCTCGGCTGTGCCAGCGCCCTGCTGGTTTACGGTCAACGGATGGGGAAGGCCGTCCGCTGGGCGGGGCCGGATCCGATACCGGAATCCTATGCCTTTCTTCCGGGCGCCGACCGTTATGAACCCATGCGGGAAATCTACGTGCCAGGGGATTTCCTGCCGATTTACCTTGACACCTCAAACCCGGAACGGACGCTCCGGGTAGTGGGGATGCCGGAGAGATCTGCCGTGAACATCGATCACCATGGCGACAACGCGCGTTTCGCGTCGGTCAATTTCGTCGACCCATCGGCCGGTGCCACGGCGGAACTGGCCTGGGAAATCCTGGCCAGGCTGGGCAAGCCGGTGGAGACGAGCTCCGCGATCGGGCTCTATGCGGGACTTGTCACCGATACGGGGAGGTTCGGTTACTCCTGCACGACGCCCCGTTCCCACCGTATCGCTGCGGAGCTGCTTGAAAAGGGAATCCAGCCGGAGCTTATGGACCGCCTTCTATATTCCAACTGGACCCCCCAGGCCCTTCGTCTGAGAGGCCGGGCCTTTTCCAGGCTGGACTACGAACCGGAGCGAGGAATTGCCATGACATGGCTCACCAGGTCCGATTTCGAAGATACCGGGGCCGACCTTTCCGAAACCGAGGGACTCGCCAGCGACCTGCTTCGGATCCGCAATTCCAAGTTCTCTGCCGTTCTGATCGAAAACGAAACCAGTGTCCGGGTCAGCCTGAGATCGAGGGGAAAGATTTCCGCAGCAGAGATCGCCCACAGGCATGGCGGGGGAGGGCACCCCAATGCGGCCGGCATGCGTTTGCCTCTTCCCCTTGAAGCCAGCCTGGCAACGCTCAAGGCTGAAATCCTGAATAACAATGACTGACGGGATTCTTCTTCTGGACAAGCAGCCCGGAGAAACCAGCACCGGCTGCGTAGAAAAAGTCCGCAAGCTCTTCGGTAAGAAATTGAAAACAGGGCACGGAGGGACGCTGGACAGCCCGGCTTCTGGATTGCTGGCCATTCTCCTGGGCGCCGCAACACGCCTGTGCCCTTTCGTCCAGTGCCTTCCAAAGGTTTACGAGGTTATGGCGCAGCTGGGAGGGATTTCCGACACGGACGACGCATCAGGCCACATCCGGCCGGGGGGGTGTTCAGACCTGCCTGCGGCGGAAACCTTCGAACGCGAGCTGTTGGGCTTTGCCGGGCTCCGGCTGCAGATTCCTCCCGATGTTTCAGCCATTCATGTTTCGGGGAAACGCGCCCACCGGCTTGCCCGTTCCGGGGAAACCCCTCGGCTCTTACCGCGACCCGTCACGATCACTTCCTTTTCCGGTGTCTCGGGACCGGATCCCGGCGGCGTGGTCCGCTTCAGGGTTTCCTGCCACAAGGGGACATACGTGAGAAGCCTGGTGAGGGACCTTGGCAACCGGCTTGGCTGCGGTGCCTATGTCCTTTCTCTGAAAAGGCTTTCGATCGGCGGTTTCCGGCTCGAGGATGCCGCCCCGCTTTCATCCCTCCTCCTCTCCGGAGAGGACGCCGCCCGACAGCGCCTGCTCGCCGTTGACAGGCTTCTGGATCATTTCATCGTGTACCGGGTTCCCCAGGAACTTGAAGGCGACATCCGGAACGGGAAACCCATCCCACGCACCAGCCTCCAGCGGCTTCACTGGGGTTTGATTCCGGAATCCGGACATGTTGTGCTGCGAACCCTGAATCTCGTTTCATTTGCCATGTGGGAGCTCCCCTGCCATTACAGGCCTGATATTGTCCTTTCCCTGGAGGATCGAGGATGATCGCTGCAATCGGAGCTTTCGACGGTTTCCACCTCGGACATGCCCGGCTTTTCGAAAAGGCAAGGGCGAGAGCCCTTCCGCAGGGTGCCGACTGGGGAGTCCTTACGTTCCACCCCCATCCGCAGTCCCTCTTTGCCGGGGCTGTTTTTCGATACCTCTTCACCCAGCAGGAAAGGGAGGCATTGGCCCGGTATCGCCGGATTCCGAGGCTGGAAACACTGCATTTCACGAGAGCGCTTGCCGATATGAAACCCTCCGAATTCCTCGACTGGATCGGGCAAAGCTATGACATTAGCGGATTGGTTGTCGGTGAAAATTTTCGCTTCGGGAGGGGAAGGTCGGGGGATTGCCAGACTCTCCTGCAGGAAGGGGGCGCTCGCAGATGGACGGTCGATATCCTCCCCCCCCTGCGGGTTGGCAATGAAACCGTCAGCAGCACCCTGATCCGGCAAAAGATCGCCCTGGGGGAAACCCGTTCCGCCGAAACCCTGCTGGGACACCCCTTCTTTGTTTCGGGAACGGTCGTCAAGGGTGACCAGAGGGGCAGAGGTCTGGGTTTCCCAACGGCAAACCTGGCGCTTCCTTCCGAAAAACTCCTCCCGCAAAGAGGGGTCTATGCCGCCGGCGCCCTTCTGGGAAAACAGTGGTGCCCAGCGGCCCTGAACATCGGGTTCAATCCGACTTTTGCCGGCATCCGGGCTTTGCGTGTCGAAGCTCACTTGATCGGTTTCGAAGGGGATCTCTACGGGTCTCATCTGACGGTTCTTTTCCTGGAGCGCCTTCGGGGAGAACTCCAGTTCCGCGGCGTCCAGGAACTGGTCCGCAGGATGCACGAGGACATTTCAGAAGCGGTTGCTTCCTGGCGCCATTACGCCTTCGGGCATGAAGCTGAACTGCAATGGCTCGCGGATTGCCTTTCGGCGCAAAGGCGGGATTGAAGCACCCAGCCACCCGTGGTAAGATATCCGTCGTTCCGGTGGGCCCGTAGCTCAGGTGGATAGAGCGACGGCCTCCTAAGCCGTAGGTCGCCAGTTCGAGTCTGGCCGGGCCCGCCATTGCCCTGAAAAGGGCTTTTTTGTTTTTCCCCTGCTGTGAGGCGAAAGGGAGTAGGCGTGCTGAAGCGTTCGTTATTCGTTCTTTTTTTCCTCTTCCTTCTTTCACTGGGAACCGCCCTTTACGGGTGGCCTGCGACGGTGTTGGAAATTCGGCTCGGTAACGGGAACATCCTCTTTCGTGAACCTGTTCCGGAAGGCTGGGCCTTTACCAGCCGAATCGTCCATTCTCTGGAGCGGACTCCCGTGGAAGACGAATACCGGTTGGTAGGCGGGCGGATCTGGCAGTGGCAGGAACGGTTTCGCTCCAACAACGCAGGACTTCCTACGGTCGTTCCCTCCAACGGGCGATTCCTTTCCTCTTCTGAATGGTTTATCCTCCAGGGAGGTAGAAACCGTTGGCAATGCCTTGATTACCGTGTCGGCACTTCCTCCCTCGGCAGGAATGTCCTGACCCTGGAGGGATATGGTGCGGTTGCCCTTTTCGAGAGGCTAGAGGGGGAAAGGATTCAGATCAAGCCTGGCTATACAGCGCTGGGGAAAATCACTCCGGTTTTAAACCTGCTCGATTTCCGTTAGACTGTTCCTGAACCAACGAACTCTTTTCTGGAAGTGGGGGATCATTTTGATTGAAAAAGAAGGGAAGGAAATTCTCCCCGCCGGGGGTACCGAAAAAATCGACCTCGACGAAATCATGCGGAAATACGACGTGGAGGCCCGCTACAGGACGCTTGGAGGCAAACAGGCGCTCCTGGTGACGGTCATCGCGATCGCCATGTCCCTTTTCCATCTCTACACGTCCGGGATGGGGCTTTTGCTGGCCATCAAGCAGGGTGCCGTTCACCTGGCGTTTGCCCTGGCCCTTATCTTCCTGCTCTATCCGGCGACGAACAAGGGCAGGAAAGACAGGATCCCCTGGTACGACATGGCATTGGCAGCCGTCGCGGCCTTCTCCTCGCTTTACCTCGTCCTTTTCTTCGATCAGCTGATCACCAGGGCCGGACTGCCGACTACCCTGGATCTGGCCATGGGTTTCGTCTTGATCGCCCTGCTCCTTGAGGCCACACGCCGGGTTTCGAACCCGATCCTGCCCGGAATCGCCATCTTCAGCCTCCTTTACTGCTATTTCGGCAGGTACATGCCCGACATGTTTGCCCACAGGGGGTTTGACATCCCCAGGATCATCAACCACATGTACCTCGGAACCGAGGGGGTTTTCGGAGTCCCGCTAGGAGTGTCTTCCACGTTCGTTTTCATGTTCATCCTCTTCGGGACCTTCCTGGAACAGACCGGGATGGGCAAGTTCATCATCGACCTAGCCATGGCCATCGCGGGCTGGTCCACGGGCGGACCGGCCAAGGTTGCCGTCGTCAGTTCGGGCCTGATGGGAACCATTTCCGGTTCCTCCGTGGCGAACGTCTGCACGACCGGCATGTTCACCATCCCCCTCATGAAGAGCGTCGGGTACAGGCCCTATTTCGCCGGCGCCGTCGAAGCGGTCGCTTCCACGGGGGGACAGATCATGCCCCCGGTCATGGGCGCTGCGGCCTTCATCATGGCGGAGTTTCTGGGCATCCCCTACATCAAGGTCGCCCTGGCAGCCGTTATCCCGGCGCTCCTGTACTACCTCGCCGTCATCGTCCAGGTGCACCTGGAGGCCTCCCGTCTCGGACTCAAGGGGCTGCCCCGGGAGCAGCTGCCGCACATCTGGAGCCTGCTCAAGACAAAGGGCCAGCTCCTCATCCCCCTGATCGGGATCATCTACTTCCTCCTGGCAGGATATACGCCCATCAAGGCCGCGTTCTACGGGATTTTGCTCAATATCGCCTGTTCCTACCTGAACAGGGAAACAGCCCTGACCCTGCCGAAGTACAAGAGCGCCCTCGAAAACGGGGCCAGGACTGCCCTGGGTGTTGCTGCGGCCTGCGCCACGGTCGGCATGGTCGTGGGCATGGCGACCCTGACGGGACTGGGGCTGCGAATCGCCGGGGCTATCGTTGAAATCGCCCACGGCAGCCTCATCATCACCCTGATCATGACGATGATCACCAGCATCCTCCTGGGTGCGGGACTCCCGACCACGGCAAACTTCATCGTCACGAGCACCATGGCCGCACCCGCTCTCTTCGCTCTCGGCGTTCCTCCCATTGCGGCCTACATGTTCGTCCTGTACTTTGGGATCGCCGCCGACCTTAGTCCCCCTGTCGCGCTGGCAGCCTATGCAGGAGCCGGCATCGCCGGGGCCGACCCGATGAAAACGGGGTTCACTGCCATGAAACTGGCGCTGGCGGGTTTTCTCGTCCCCTACATCTATGTCTACAACCCCATGCTGGTTCTCGTGAACCCGGAACCGCTGGACCTGACGATCAGCGTGGGCACAGCCATCATCGGGGTCTTCCTTCTTGGAATCGGAACGATCGGCTTCTACAAGGCTCCGGTCAACGGACTGTTCCGCATCCTTGCGATCGTTGGAGCGCTGGGTCTGATGACGCCAGGCATCAAGTCCGACCTTGCGGGTCTTGCCATTCTGGTCGGCCTGCACCTTTTCCAGATGATCAAGGCAAAGAAGCTCAAGGCCTCTGCGGAATCTGCCGGACACCCGGACACGAACGCCTAGCCGCGGAGTAGGAAATTTAAACAGGGACTTGCCGCCCCAGGTTTCAGCCCGGGGCGGCAGAAACCTTTCCAGGAGGTTCATCCATGCCGGAGGATTACAAGAACACACTCAACCTGCCTCAGACAGAATTCCCGATGAGAGCCAACCTTGCCAAGAGGGAACCAGGCTTCCTGAAGATGTGGGCGGATATTAACCTCTACGGGCAACTCATGGACCGGTCGGATGACAAACCCCTGTTCATCCTTCACGACGGCCCGCCGTACGCCAACGCGAACATTCACATCGGGACCGCCTTCAACAAGATCCTGAAGGATTTCATCCCGAAATACAAGTGGATGCAGGGATATCGAGCCCCCTACATCCCGGGCTGGGATACACACGGCCTACCGATCGAGCTGCGGGTCCTCAAGGAGGAAGGGGCAACCAAGGAATCCATGGATCCCGTCGTGCTGAGATCGAAATGCACCGATTATGCCAGCCGCTTCATTGATATCCAGCGGGAGGAGTTCAAGCGCCTGGGGGTACTCGGCGATTGGGACCACCCTTATGTGACCTTCACGCCGGAATACGAGGCGGCCCAGCTCGGCGCATTTGCCGACATGGTGGAGAAGGGTTTCGTTTACAAGGGGTTCAAGACCGTCTACTGGTGCACGGACTGCCAGACTGCCCTGGCTGCCGCCGAAATTGAATACGAGGATGAACCCTCGCCCTCCATTTATGTCGCTTACCCCCTTCCCGGGGCTGGCGAACGATTCCCCGCCCTATCGGGAAGAGATGTTTCCGTCATCATCTGGACAACCACTCCCTGGACACTTCCGGCCAGCATGGCCGTAGCCCTGCAACCGGACTACGAATACGTGTTTGCCCCTGCCGGAGGCAGGGTTTACCTCCTGGCCGCCGAGCTTTTGAGCTCTGTTGAAAAGGAAACCGGGCTGGCCTTCTCCGAACCGATCGAACGCTGCAGGGGTCGCGACCTGGAAGGGCTCGTCGCAATCCATCCGTTTTACGATGAAAGAAAAATCCCGCTGGTCCTCGCCGACTACGTCACCCTCGACTCCGGCAGCGGCTGCGTGCACACAGCCCCCGGACACGGCGTCGAAGACTTCGAAACCGGTATCCGCTACGGACTCGAGATTTACAATCCCGTGGACCCTACCGGCCGGTTCCTCCCCGAAACGCCGCTGGTGGGAGGGTTATCCCTGGAGGAGGGAAGCGAACGGGTTTTCAGGGTACTCCTGGAAAACGGGCGGCTTCTGGGCAAAGGGAAAATATTGCATTCCTATCCCCATTGCTGGAGGTGCAAGCAGCCCATCATCTTCCGGGCGACAGAGCAGTGGTTCATCGCGGTCTCGGAATTCCGAAAGGAAGCTCTCGAAGCCATCGACCGCGTGGAATGGATTCCGGACTGGGGCAAGGAACGGATTTCGAACATGGTCAGGGATCGTTCCGACTGGTGCATCAGCCGCCAGAGGGTCTGGGGTGTGCCCATTCCTGCTTTTTACTGCGAAGACTGCGGTGAGCTGATCCTGACACCGGAGAGAGTCCGCCTTGTCCAGGAAAAGGTCCGTCAGAACGGAAGCAACATCTGGTGGAAAGCCGATCCGGCAGAACTGCTGGGGGATCGGGCACGCTGCGACAAGTGCGGGTCGACCAGGCTGCGGAAAGAAACCGACATCATGGATGTCTGGTTCGATTCGGGTTCAAGCCATATCGCCGTCCTGGAAACGCGTCCCGAACTCCGCTGGCCCGCGGACCTCTACCTTGAGGGGAGTGACCAGCATCGCGGCTGGTTCCAGACTTCCCTTCTGAACGCAGTCGCCACGCGGGGCAGTGCCCCCTTCCGGTCCGTGCTGACCCACGGCTTCATCGTCGACGGGGAGGGGCGGAAAATGTCGAAATCCCTAGGCAATGCCGTCAGTCCTCAGGAAGTGATCGAGAAATACGGCGCCGACATTCTCAGGCTTTGGGTGGCATCCACCGATTACCGCAACGATATCCGGATCTCCCAGACCATCATCGACAACCTGGTAGAAATGTACCGGCGCATCCGGAACACTTACCGGTACCTTCTCAGCAACGTGTTCGACTTCAACCCGCACAGCGACTCCGTTTCTCCCGCGGAAATGGACGAGATGGACCGCTGGATTCTCTCTAGGCTACAGGCTGTCATTGACCGTGTGACCCAGGGCTTTGAAACCTACGAGTTCCATATCCCGACTTTTGTCGTCTATCAATTCTGCGTCAATGAGCTATCCGCTTTCTACCTCGACGTCAGCAAGGATCGCCTCTACGCTTCGGCAGCCGGGGAACGGACCCGGCGAAGCTGCCAGACCGTTCTCTGGAAACTGCTCCATGTCCTTACCCGCGCCCTCGCCCCGGTCCTGAGCTTCACGGCGGAGGAAACATGGCAGGCCATGCGGACCATCGACGGGAAACTTCCCGAAAGTGTTTTCCTCGCCGAATGGCCGAAGGCCGAGTCAACGTTGAGCAACCGGGAACTGGATGGGAAGTGGGAAGGGATCCTCTCGCTCCGGGGTGTCTTCAGCCGGGCCCTGGAAGCCGCCAGGGGCAAGGGACTGATCGGGAAAAGCCTTGAAGCTGAAATCACGGTGCTTCATGCTCCGGAAAAAGCCCGTGAAGATCTTCTCTCCGCCACGGAAGAGGAATGGGAAACGATTTGCATAGTATCCGCCTTCCGAAGGGATGGGAAATCTGCGGAAGGCTTCGATCACGTTTTCGAGGACGAGGAAACCGGTTTCCGCGTCGGCATCCGGAAGGCCCGGGGAGCCGCTTGTCCAAGATGCTGGAAGATCTCGCCGGCCGCGAACGAAACAGGCCTTTGCCCGCGCTGTTCGAAGGTGGTTGCAGGTTGAAGGGTCAGGAATGGGGGAGCTCTCTGGTTCAGGGGCTCCCTTCCCTTTCCCCTGAAAAGACGGGCGAAAGGGACCTGGGGCTGGATGAATGCGACCCCGGGCTCGAGGCGGGAGAAAGCCGGGAAACTTTCCAGGTGCTGCCCGAAGAAACGGGAACCCGCCTGGATGTGCTGATCAGCCGGCGGCTAGGGTTGACTCGAAGCTATGCCAACAGGCTGGTCCGAAAAGGCAGAATCCGTCTTTCTTCGGGACAGACTCCGAAACCGGCGCTGAAGCTGAACGAAGGGGTCAGGGTTGAGGTATTCATCCAGGAGATCGAGAACCTGGATCTCGTTCCCGAACCCGTGGAGTTTGGAGTCATTTACGAAGACGAGGATATCCTCGTAGTTGACAAACCCGCCGGACTGGTCGTTCATCCGGCCCCCGGGCACTGGACCGGGACTCTTGTCCATGGACTTCTCCACAGGGATCCTCGAATCGGCCTGATTAACCGGGTTCTCAGGCCGGGGATCGTCCACCGCCTTGATTCCACCACGTCCGGACTCATGGTCGTCGCGCGGACCAGCGAAGCTCTGGACAAGCTGATCCTTTCCTTCAAATCGCGGGCCGTGGAGAAGACTTACCTGGCGCTTTCCTGGGGATCCCTTAAAGAACGTGAAGGCAGGATTGAAGCGCCGATCGCACGGGATCCATTCAATCGCCTACGCATGGCGGTCGTTCCGGGAGGAAAGGCTTCCCTGACGGACTACCGTGTCCTCGTCCGCTACCGGGAAGGGTTCTCCCTGCTCGCGTGCGATCTTCTGACGGGCCGGACGCACCAGATCCGGGTTCATCTTCGCCACATCGGCCATCCGCTGGTAGGGGATGGCCTCTACGCCCCGAAAAAACCGTCTCCTTTCTCAACCGACAGGGTTTTTCTGCATTCGTGGCGGCTCACGATCCCCCATCCCCGGGACGGACGAAGGCTCTCTTTTCGGGCGCCGCTTCCTTCAGATCTCACTGAGGTTCTCACGAAACTTCACCCGGAAGACCTGCCGTGACGGTTAACACTGTTGAACAGGAGACAGTCACTTCTCCCGGGCTGTCCCCTTGAGCTGACCTTACGTGCCTCTTCTCCGTCATTTCCACGACCGTCGCGGAACTTGTGCGGGCCTTGCTGAAAAAGGCCGCGATCGAGGCCGTTGCTTCGATGACCACCTGCGGCACCTGCCTCCTGCCCGTTTTCAGGATCACGTGAGCGCCTGGAACCCCCTTTGCATGAAACCAGAGGTCTTCAGGCGAGGCGATCCTGAAGGTGACTTCCCGGTTCCCTTTTGCACTGGTGCCCACGAAAACGGGAAAACCTCCGATCTCGAAACGCCTTACACCGGCAACCTTCCCCGTCTTCCTGCCTTCCGCAGAAAACGGTTTTCCGGCCCGGTTCTTCTTCAAGCCGATTGAAAGGGCTTCCGAAAGGACTTCATCCTGTTCGAAGTTCCGGATTTCTTGCTCGAGCCTGCGGATTTCCAGTTCGACCTGCTCTTTCATTGCCTTTCCCCTGTGGTAGTGTCGAAAGCATGCTTGTGCGTTCTCGATTCGTGAAAGGTGAGGGTTCACTGGAATCCGGATCGTTTCCTCGCCGCTCTCTCCCCAGAAGCGAACCTCCGCCTCCGTGGCTCCGTCCGGGATCTCCCCGCGCCAGGAGAGAAGAGCTTCTCCCCTCCGTTTCCAGAGTTCGGCCTGCTTGCACTCCTCCAACTGGATTCTCAGCCCTTCAAGACGGTTTTTAAGCTGCCGGGCCTTCCTTCCGCCAGGGTTTTCGGCCTTTCGTTCTTCCGGCCGAAAAAGGCGTTCCCCCAGGGTCTCCGCAAGCCACGCACCGGCCGCAACAAGAGGAGTGCCTTCAAGCTTCTCCGCTCCCGGAATTCCCACGGGAAACACCAGGAAATCCCCCCCCGAACGCTGAGGCAGAAAAATCCCTGCCGTGGGCGGTGCATCGGCCGAATACAAACTTTTCAAAAGCTCCCCGGGGGCATCCAACTTTTCCCAGTTCGATTGCAGGATCCCGATCAGTCCCTTTCCGATCCCTCTCAACATGGGAAGCCCCGCCGGGTTCATCTCTTCGGGCCATTCGCGCGGTTCAAGCCCTACCACCAACGGAGGGGGAAGATAGGGAAATCCCGGCCGATTCCGGCTGACCCTGTCTCCGGAAAGTTTCTGGGTCCGTGCGGTTTCCAGGACATTCCGGTTTTCATCCGTCAAAACCAGGTTGGAGAACCTCAACGATGCTTCTAATATCAGGTTCCGCTCCCGGAAAATGCCGAGCCCGACCGGCCTGTTGAACCTCATCAGGAGGACGCGGTCCGCGTTCAGCTGCTGTGCCCCCACAAGGTGGGAACCCGACAAATGACTTTTCAGCGCAAGGAGGATGGGAGGCTGACGGCATCCGGCGAGGCGAAGGCGATCGATCGTTTCCCGATCGACTCGACCGCAGCCGCAGCTTTCCGGATTCCATGAGCAGATCAGCCAACCGATCGGGTGAAGTTCCATCGCGATCCAGGAATCCGCCCCCTCGATCCGGCGCACTCTTGCTCCAGCCCATAATTGATCCAGTTCCACCGACCATGCCCTGACCGTTTCGGGGCCAATCCGCAAGCTTGTCACCTTCCCCTCCGCCATATCATATCAGGGGAACCCCCGTTGCCCTTGACAAGAACCCCCGCCCTCTCTAAAATGGTCGACGTCGCATTGAGCGGGGCTGTGGCGCAGTGGGAGCGCGATTCCTTCGCACGGAATAGGCCAGGGGTTCGAATCCCCTCAGCTCCACCAGGACATTGATTCTGACCCTGTAATCATAGAGAATGTCGGGGCGTAGCGCAGCCTGGTCAGCGCACCTGCTTTGGGAGCAGGGTGTCGAAGGTTCAAATCCTTTCGCCCCGACCACCCTGAAGCTAAGCGGAAACTGCGGGAATAGCTCAGCTGGCTAGAGCGATGGCCTTCCAAGCCGTAGGTCGCGGGTTCGAATCCCGTTTCCCGCTCCAAAGAAATACAGGCGCCTGTAGCTCAACCGGATAGAGCAACGGACTTCTAATCCGTAGGTTGGAGGTTCAAGTCCTCTCAGGCGCGCCACTTGGGAACAATGAGGGATTGGAGCCGGTGAGCGTAGCTCAATTGGTCAGAGCACTGGACTGTGGCTCCAGTGGTTGGGGGTTCAAGTCCCCTCGCTCACCCCAAATTGAAGGCGGGACATGCGCCCGTAGCTCAGTGGACAGAGCGGCGGACTTCGGATCCGTTGGTCGCGGGTTCAAATCCTGCCGGGCGCGCCAGCCAATACAACAATCGAATATCGAGTTGCTGTGGACCGTTAGCTCAACTGGCAGAGCACCTGACTCTTAATCAGGGGGTTACAGGTTCGATTCCTGTACGGTCCACCATCTTTTTTCCGGCGAGAGTGGTGGAACCGGTAGACACGCTGGACTTAGGATCCAGTGGCGAAAGCCTTGCGGGTTCAAGTCCCGCCTCTCGCACCAGGGAAGTTCCATCCCGGGAACGCCTTGTCCAAACTGCACCGGGTGTGCTGTCAAAGAGAACCCACCGACTTCCAAGGGGATCCGGGGGGTTCTTTTATTCTGTGCTTCGGACCTCAAACCATGTGGTATACTCTTCACGCCTGATCCTGACATTAAATGAATGGAACCTGAAAGGAGTTGTGGCGGTTGAAAACCGAGATCATTTCACAGGAGGGCAACAAACAGCGAATCCGGGCTACGATTGATGCCCAGGAATTCCAGAAGGCTCTGAACACCGTTATCGGCGACCTGTCCCGCAAGGCAAACATCAAAGGTTTTAGAAAAGGGAAGGTTCCCCGCAATGTCCTGGAAATGTACTTCGGACGTGAGGGGATTTATTCCGAAGCGCTTGAAAAGGTTCTGCCGGCCGCCATGGGTGAAATCGTAGAGGAATACGACCTCAGCCTGATCAGCGAACCCGAAGTTGACCTGGAGGGTGAAGTGGAGGAGGGCAAGCCGGTCACCGCCGTGTTCACCTTCGAGGTTCGCCCGGAAGTGATCCTGCCGGACCTCGCTTCGATCGTCGTGGAAAAGCCTGTGGTTGAAGTTACCGAAGCCATGGTGGACGAGGCCATCGAGCAGATCCGCCTTCGGCATTCCGAGCTGAAGCCCGTGGAGAACCGCTCTTCAAGGGAAGGCGACTCCGTTTCGGTAGAGTACACGACACAGATCCTGGAAGACGGGCAGGAAAATGAAGCCTCCTCCCCGCAGACCACGACGATTCAGCTTGACCCGGAAACCCTGCGGGAGGAGCTGAAAAACGCCCTGACCGGAAAGAACGTCGGCGACGAGGAGTCCGTCGAAATCACCATTGAAGCGGAACATCCCGATCCTTCCCTTGCCGGAAAAACGCTCCGGTACAATTTGAAAGTCAAGGAAATTCTCGAGCGAATTCTGCCAGAGCTCGACGAGGCTTTCATCCGGAAAACGTCGCAGGATCGGCTGGCAAATCTCGAGGAATTCCGCCGGGAAGTGGCGGAAAGGATCGAAGAACAGATCCGGCGGGACGTGCAGAACGCCATGGAGGCGAACGCCCTTTCAAAGCTGCGCGAAGAGGCCCAGGTGACGATTCCTGAAACGCTGATCGAACGACAGGTCGCGTCCATGAAGGAGGACGAAGCCGCACAGATCAGGAAGCAGTTCAATCTTTCCTTGGAAGAGTATCTCGACAAGAACGGAATCACCCCGGAGGCCTTCGAGAAGGGCATCCGGGAAAGAGCCGAGCGGATCGTCCGGCAGACGCTGATCCTTGAATCGCTGGCTGACGAGCGGTCGATCGAGGTCCTCCCCCAGGATATCGACAAGGAGATCCAAAACCTGGCAGATTCTCTCCACGCAGATCCAGAGCGGATACGCTCCCTGCTTTTCAAGGATCGTGAGCGCATGACCGACTTTCTCCACCGAATCCGCATGAACAAGGCCATCAGCCAGCTCCTTTCGGAAGTCACGATCAAGGAAGTGCGCCCTCCTTCGGGGACGGAAGGGGACGCACCCTCTTCCGCCGCGAGCGGAAAAGATCCTGAATGACGGGAGGTCCAAACATGTCCATTCTGGTCCCGATGGTCATCGAGCAAACCGGCAGAGGAGAGCGTTCCTACGACATCTACAGCCGCCTGCTGAAGGACAGGATCGTTTTCATCGGCCAGGAGATCGACGATCACGTCGCAAACATCGTCATCGCCCAGCTGCTTTTCCTTGAAAGCGAGGACCCGGACAAGGACATCTACCTGTACATCAACAGTCCGGGAGGAATCGTCACGGCGGGCCTTGCCATCTATGACACCATGCAGTACGTCAAGTGCCCCGTATCGACCATATGCGTGGGGCAAGCGAGCAGCATGGCAGCCGTGCTGCTCGCCGCCGGGGAGAAAGACAAGCGGATCGCCCTTCCCAACGCCCGGATCATGATCCACCAGCCTCTGGGAGGCGCCCAGGGACAGGCCACGGATATCGATATCCAGGCCAGGGAAATCCTCCGGGTGAAACAGACGGTCAACGGGATTCTGGCGAAGCACACGGGGCAATCCATCGAAAAGATCACGCTCGACACCGATCGCGATTTCTTCATGTCGGCTGAGGAAGCGAAAACCTACGGAATCATCGACCGCATCATCGAGAAGCGCTAGGACGGCAAAACCGGAGCCGGACCCCAGGGAAGGGGAGAGGAGCGCCTCTCCCCTTCTGCTTTTTTCCGGCATGCGATAGACTATGAAGTTGTTCCCGGCTTCAGGAAAACTGAGGCTGAAGAGGGGAGGACCATCATGTTCCAGCAGGATGACGGCAACGGCCGAAAACGGAAAAACCTCCGATGCTCCTTCTGCGGAAAGCCGCAGGAAGAGGTGAACCGGCTGATTTCAGGACCCGGGGTCACGATTTGCAACGAATGCGTTCATCTATGCAACATCATTCTGAAAGATGAAATGGAGGAACTCCACCAGGAGGATCCCGGACTCCCGTTTTCCATTGGGAAACTCCCGAATCCCCGGGAAATCTTCCGTTTCCTGGATAACTACGTCGTGGGACAAACCCTGGCAAAAAAGATCCTCTCGGTGGCGGTCTACAACCATTACCGACGGATTCAGAGCAACGCCGCGGGACAGGACGACGTCGAGATGCAAAAGAGCAACGTCGTTCTGATCGGCCCCACCGGAAGCGGAAAAACCTTGCTGGCCCAGAGCATGGCCCGATTCCTGAAGGTTCCCTTCGCCATGGCTGACGCCACGACGTTGACCGAAGCCGGGTACGTGGGCGAGGACGTGGAAAACATCCTGGTTCGCCTCCTTCAGGCCGCCGATTACGACCTGAAGGCCGCCGAGCGGGGGATCATCTACCTCGACGAGGTCGATAAGATCGGGAGAAAATCGGAGTCCGCCTCCATCACCCGCGACGTTTCCGGGGAGGGGGTTCAGCAGGCCCTTCTACGGATCCTCGAAGGAACCGTCGCCAACGTCCCTCCCAAGGGTGGCCGGAAACACCCCTACCAGGATTTCATCCAGATGGACACCCGGAACATCCTCTTCATCTGCGGGGGCTCCTTCGAAGGCCTGGAGGAAATCATCGCCAACCGGATCAACAAGAAAACCATCGGTTTCGGCGGAACCGTCCTGAGCAACGACAAGCGGGCCCGGTACGAGCTCCTCTCCCACGTCCAGCCCGAAGATCTCGTCACCTTCGGGTTCATTCCGGAGTTTGTCGGCAGGCTGGCGATCTTTGCTCCGCTGGAGGAACTTGACGAAGAATCCCTGGTTCGTATCCTGCGAGAACCCAAGAACGCCTTGATCCGGCAATATGAAAAGGCCTTCGAGCTCGAGGGAGTCCGGCTTCATTGCACGGACGAGGCGGTCCGGAGCATCGCCCGCCTTGCGGCGAAGCGGAACACGGGGGCCAGGGGATTACGGTCGATTCTGGAATCGATCATGCTGGACCTGATGTTTGACCTTCCCTCAAGATCCGCCGAAATTGCAAGCGTGACGATCACGAGGGAGACTGTCGAAGAGGGCGCCCCCCCCTTGATCGAACCCAAAAGCGGCAAGGAGGTTGCCTGATCCATGAGGCGAATTTCTCCTCGGCGGAAATTGCCGGTTGTCCCTCTCCGGGACACGGTTCTTTTTCCAGGGATGGTGCTCCCGCTGTTCATCGGGAGGCCGCGATCCATCAGCGCCGTTGAATCCGCCTCGGCGAGGGGAAAACGCGTCGTTTTGGTTGCCCAGAAAAACTCAAGGGAAGAGGATCCTTCCGAAGAAGACCTGTACGAACTGGGAACGCTGGCCTCCGTCCTCCAGACAGCCACGCTCCCGGACGGAACCGTGAAGGTTCTGCTGGAAGGCTTGTCCCGGGTCCAGATCGAGGCTTTTGACGTTTCCGACGAGAGGATCGAGGCGTGGGTGCTTCCCGTCCCTTCGCAGAATGAAGACGTAGAAGATCAGCCACTGCGGAGGGCACTCCTGCACCAGTTTGAAACGATTGCCTCCTACAGCGGGAAGATCTCCGATGAAGTCACCGGATCGCTCCACGAGATCGAGAGCCTTTCCATGCTGGCGGATGTGATCACCTCCCATGTGGAACTGAAAGTGGAAGAAAAACAGCGGATCCTGGAAACGGCAGATCCCGTGGCCAAATCGGAGACCTTGCTGAAGTTCCTCATTCGGGAAACGGAGATCCTCCAGCTGGAGAGCGAGATCCAGGAGCGCGTACGCCAGGAGATCGACCGGACACATCGCGAGTACTACCTGAAAGAACAAATGAAAGTGATCCAGACGGAACTGGACTCCCGCCAAGGGTTGAACGAGGCCGAAGAACTGGCAGGCAAGATCCGGAAGGCCGGGATGCCCGCCGAAGTGGAGGAGAAGGCCCTCCAGGAGCTCAACCGTTTCTCCAAGATGCCTCCTGTTTCGGCTGAGGCGACGGTTGCCCGGTCCTACATCGAATGGCTGATCGAGCTTCCCTGGAGCAAGACCTCCAGGGACCGGCTGGAGCTCGGCCTCGCGAAAACCGTTCTGGACGCGGATCATTACGGGTTGGACGAAGTCAAGGAAAGGATCCTGGAATTCCTTGCCGTCAGGAAACTGGCCTCGAAGGATGGCCGTTCGCAGGTCCTCTGCTTCGTAGGCCCACCGGGAGTCGGAAAGACCTCCCTGGGACGATCCATCGCACGGGCGATGGACCGAAAGTTCGTTCAAATGTCCCTTGGTGGAATTCGGGACGAGGCGGAGATTCGGGGACACCGGCGAACCTACGTGGGAGCCCTTCCTGGCAGGATCCTGCAAAAGATCCGACAGGCGGGCACCCGGAATCCCGTGCTTCTCCTGGACGAGATCGACAAGGTGGGTGCCGACTTCCGGGGCGACCCTTCAGCGGCCCTGCTTGAGGTGCTCGATCCCGAACAGAATTCCGCTTTCACGGACCATTTCCTCGAGGTGCCCTTCAACCTCGGCCAGACACTTTTCATCACGACGGCAAACGTGACCCACACGATCCCTGCCCCGCTCCTTGACCGGATGGAAATCATCCGGATACCGGGCTATGTGACGGAAGAGAAGGTCCAGATTGCACAGCGCCACCTGTGGCCGAAAGTGCTGAAATCCAGCGGCCTGGATCGACAGCCCGTAACAATCGAATCCGAAACCCTGCGGATGATCGTGGAGCGCTACACCAGCGAATCCGGGGTCCGGGAACTCGAACGTCACCTTTTCCGCATCGCCCGCAAGCTCGCACGACGAATCCTTGAGACCGGAGGCCCGGTGAAAGGGAAGAGGAAGCAGACCCAGATCCGGATCGATCCCGTGGACCTGACGGAATATCTAGGGGCTCCCAGGAAAAGTCATCCTTCCCTGCCTGAGCACGACGAGGTGGGAGCAGCTGTTGGACTGGCCTGGACCGAGAGCGGAGGCGAAGCCCTCGTCGTTGAAAGTGTCACGATGAAGGGCAAGGGGGCGCTCATTCTCACGGGAAACCTCGGCGAGATCATGCAGGAATCCGCAACGGCCGCAATGGGCTACCTTCGCTCCACCGCAGGAAAGTGGGGACTCGACGAGGTCGACTGGCAAAGCCTGGACACCCACGTTCACGTCCCCGAAGGGGCGATCCCCAAGGATGGACCTTCTGCAGGAATCACCATTGCCACCGCGATGCTTTCCTGCCTGAGCAGGAGGGCGATCCGCCACGACACGGCAATGACCGGCGAGATCACCCTGCGCGGCAAGGTCCTTCCCGTCGGCGGCATCAAAGAAAAAGTGCTCGCGGCGAAACGTCACGGGATCCGGAGCTTGATCCTCCCTGCCGGCAACCGGGCCGATTGGGAGGAACTGCCCGAATGGGTCCGTGAAGAGATGTCCGTCACGTTCGTCTCTTCCGCCGACGACGTCTTCGGGCTTGCCCTCAAGGGAGAAACCTCCTGATGCCCCTGCAATGGCGCTACGAAGAGGCCATCACGGCCTTTCTCGAAAACCAGTTGCCTCCGCCAGGACTGCCCGAGATCACGATCCTCGGAAGATCGAATGTCGGCAAATCCAGCCTGATCAACAAGCTGGCGGGAAGATCAATCGCCCGTTCGAGCTCGACTCCGGGCAAGACGCGGAGCATCAACTTTTTCAGGTTCCGCGGGAAACATTCGTTCTACCTGGTTGACCTTCCCGGCTATGGATATTCCGCTGTTTCCCAGGATACCCGCCGCACCTGGAAACGACTGATCGACGCCTATATGGCCAGGAACTCGGCGATTCTGCATCTTCACCTGGTGGACTTCCGTCATGGCTACCTCAAGGGGGATGAGGCCCTAAAGCTTTGGCTTGCTTCTCTGGAAGCACCGACAGTCACGGTCTTCACCAAGGCCGACAAGATCGCCAGAGGCAGGTGGAAAACGCTCTTTTCCAATTACTTCAAAGGGCAGGAACCTGCTTTTGTCACGTCGGCCGAAACCGGGGCCGGTGTTGACGACCTTCGGCATTTTCTGGAAGATTACGTGGACCGGTCGCTCGGAGGCGACGGTCACGAGGAGGAATGACGATGAGTGATCCCTGCGGCAGTCTTGGAAAATCCTACGATCCCAGGCCCATCGAGGACAAGTGGTATGCCTGGTGGCTCGAGAAAGGCCTCTTCGAAGGCAACCCCGGCTCGGAAAAGCCCCCTTTCAGCATCGTCATCCCGCCGCCCAACGTGACGGGATCGCTCCACATGGGGCACGCACTGAACAATACCCTGCAGGACATCCAGTGCCGCTATAAACGGATGAACGGGTACGACGTCCTGTGGCTTCCGGGGACCGACCACGCCGGCATCGCAACTCAAAACGTCGTCGAGCGCAACCTCGCGAGCCAGGGGATTTCCCGCCATGACCTCGGACGCGAGGCTTTCGTCGAAAAGGTGTGGGAATGGAAAGAGCAGTACGGGAACCGGATCGTGAACCAGCTGAAGAAGCTCGGTGCCTCCTGCGACTGGCGCCGGGAGAGGTTCACGATGGACGAAGGGCTATCCAGGGCAGTCCGTGCCGTTTTCGTCCGCCTTTACAAGGAAGGCCTGATCTATAAGGGCAAATACATCATCAACTGGTGCCCGCGCTGTCAGACCGCCCTCTCGGATCTGGAAGTCGAACACCAGGAATCCGGCGGAAACCTCTACCATGTTCTTTACCGCTTCCCCGATGCAGAAGGGGGCGTCACCGTTGCCACCACCAGACCGGAAACCATCCTCGGGGACGTCGCCATCGCGATCCACCCGCGCGACGAGAAGAATCGCCATCTTGTCGGGCGGGTTGTCCTCGTCCCGCTCGTCGGAAGGGAGATTCCGATCATCGAGGATCCGATGGTGGATCCCGAATTCGGCACAGGCTGCGTCAAAATCACCCCCGCCCACGATCCGAACGACTTTCTCGTTGGACAGAGGCACGGCCTTGAGTCGATCCAGGTGATCGATTCCGAAGGCCGAATGAACGAAGCTGCCGGGAAATACTTCGGAATGGACCGGTTCGAAGCCAGAAAGGCCGTTCTGAAAGATTTGGATTCCCAGGGGTGCCTGCTGCGGGTCGAAGAGCACCTTCACTCGGTCGGTCACTGCTACCGGTGCCGAACCATCGTTGAGCCCTACCTTTCGGAACAATGGTTCGTCCGGGCAAAACCGCTCGCAGAAGCCGGTGTGGAAGCCGTCAGGGCCGGACGGATCCGCTTCGTTCCCGAGCAATGGACGGGCACCTACTACCAGTGGATGGAAGAGATCCGGGACTGGTGCATCTCACGGCAGCTATGGTGGGGACACCGCATTCCGGCCTGGACCTGTTCGGTTTGCGGACACATCACCGTTTCGGAAGCGGATCCCGACGTTTGCGAATCCTGCGGCTCATCGGATATCCACCAGGACGAGGACGTCCTCGACACCTGGTTCAGCAGCGCACTCTGGCCCTTCTCCACCCTCGGATGGCCGGATCCAACGCCGGAGCTTTCCCGCTACTATCCCACAAGTCTCCTCGTGACCGGATTCGATATCATCTTCTTCTGGGTCGCGAGGATGATCATGATGGGATTGCACTTTATGGGAGAAGTCCCCTTTAGGGATACGTACATCCATGCCCTTGTCCGGGACGAGTCCGGCCAGAAAATGAGCAAATCGAAGGGGAATGTGATCGACCCCCTGGACATCATCGAAGAATATGGCGCCGACGCTCTCCGGCTGACTCTCGCCGCACTGACCGTCCAGGGCAGGGACATTCTGCTGAGCACGAACCGAATCGAGACCTTCCGGTTTTTCCTCAACAAGCTCTGGAACGCGAGCCGGCTTGCTCTGTCGTCCCTTGAGGGGAAGACACGGGGCCGCGAAATCGATTCTCTTTCTCTGCGCCTCCATGACCGGTGGATCCTGACCCGGCTCGACGAAGTCATCCTTGAAACCACCCGCGACCTGGAGGGCTACTTCTTCGGAGAGGCCGCCAAGCTCCTGTACGACTTCGTCTGGGGAGAACTCTGCGACTGGTACCTCGAGATGGCCAAACCCGCCCTGAGGGGAGAAGAAGGGGAAAGCCGCAAGGGGGCAACACAGGCTGTCCTTTGCCGGGTGTTCGAGTCCGTACTCAAGCTGCTGCATCCCTTTATTCCCTTCCTTACGGAAGAGCTCTGGCACGCTTTTCACTTCTCGGACCGTTCCGTGCAGGAAGAGGAATGGCCGAAGCCGGACGGGAAAGGGGCATTTTCCCCGGTTTGCCTGGAAGAGATGTCCGCCTTTCAGGAAGCGGTCCGCGCGATCCGGAATCTCCGGGCGGAAGCCCGTCTGAACCCCCAGCAAACGGCTCCCCTGGTCCGTGCCGAACTAAAAGAGGGGCTTGAGGCCCTTTTCCGGGAAAATACAGACCTGCTAAGACTTCTTTGCCGGATCGAACGGTTCGAGATCACCCCGATAAACGCGCCTTCCCCAGGGAAATGCCTGAGCGCTGTCCTGCCTCAGGGGTCCTTCTACCTGGAGGTCGAGGGGCTCATAGACATCGAAGCCGAAATCGGACGCCTCAAACAGGAGATGGAAAAGCTTGAGGCCGATCTGAACCGCTCAAGGGCTAAACTGGCAAACTCTCAGTTCCTCACGAATGCTCCGGCTGAAATTGTCGAGAAGGAAAAGGAGCGCCTGCGGGAGGGAGAAACCCGCCTTCTGAGAATCAGGGACAACATCCGAAGCCTGAGCACCGGAGCGTGAAACATTGAAAGCTCAACCAATTTGTGAAGAAGACCGGTTCCACTTGATCGAACGGCGGATCCTCGGAATTTCCTCCCCGGGGATCCGCCCGGGTCTTTCCCGCATGGCCCGCCTGTGTTCTCTCCTGGGACACCCGGAAAGGACCTTTCCCGCCGTTCATGTCATCGGAACCAACGGGAAAGGATCCGTCTGTGCGTCCCTGGATTCGATCCTGCGGGAATCGGGCTGCCGGACGGCAAGGTACACCAGCCCCCACCTGGAACATCTTGGAGAAAGGCTGACGTTCGACGGCCAACCGCTATCGCCCTCCATGTGGGAGGAAGCCGTTGAACAGGTTTCTGAAGCCATCCTCTCGGACCGGTTGCTTTCCGCGGACCCTCCCTCCTTCTTTGAAAACCTCACCGCAGCCGCATTTCTCTGCATCGCCAGGGGGAAGCTGGATTTCGCCGTCATCGAGGCTGGCCTGGGGGGAAGGCTCGACGCCACGAACCTTCTCGGCAGGGTCCAGATGACCGTTTTCACTTCCATCGGGCTGGACCACGAGGACATCCTGGGACAGGGCCTGGAATGCATCGCGAAAGAAAAGTTCGCAGCTCTTCGCCCCCGGGTCCCGGCCGTTTCCGCATCGAACGGGGCCTTTCTCGATGAGCTTGCCGAAAAGTCTTCCAGGCGGCTTGATTCGCCGCTCTGCCTTCTCGGAAAGAATGCGAGGGTGTTCCCATACACGACCGGAAGGGCAGGGTCGACCTTCCGCCTCTGCCGGGAAGGTTTTCCTCCAATGGATCTTTCAACTCCGCTTCTCGGGAAACACCAGGTGGTCAACGCCGGCCTTGCGGCGCTTGCCTCCCTCGGCCTGTCCGAAGCCTGGCCCTGTATAACCGAGGATTCCGTCCGGGAAGGCCTGAGAAAAACTGTGTGGCCGGGACGGATGGAGGTCGTGACCCTGGATCCTCCGGTCGTCCTTGATGGGGCCCACAACCCGCAAGGGGCCGAGATGCTGGCCGGGAACGTCCGTTCCCTGTGGCCCGAAACCCCGGTGGCGCTCGTCATGGCAGCGATGAAGGACAAGGATCTGGACGGAATGCTCAGGGCCCTTTCCCCCCTTGGGGGGGATCTTTTCTGCACCGAGGTCCCGGGGCTGGACCGTTCGGAGACGGCCCAGGGGCTGGCGGAAAAAGCGCTTTCCCTCCCCTGGCCCGGCAAGGTCAGGGCTTTCCGCGATCCCGAAGAAGCCCTTCTCGAGGCTTCGGGAAGCGCCCCGCTCGTGCTTTGCACGGGAAGCCTGTACTTCATCGGCAGGATCCGCCGCCGGCTGATCGAGAAACGGACCTGCACGGAGGCCAAGGAATGAGCTTCGGCCCCACTCAAATGCGAAACGGGCAGAGGATCCAGAGGATCCATCCCCCGAAGGAACTGGAAGGCCTGCTTGAAGCCGTCTTTTTCCTGCGGGGTCCAATCATGGATTCCGCCGGAGGCGATCCGGAAACAGCCTGGCAAAAGCTCGGGGGAGCTGCTTCCGGCATTCCCCTGATCGCCCCGATCCAGGTTCACGGGACCGCCGTTCTAGAGGAACGGGAAATCTGGGCGGTCCCCACCCGCCCCAAGGCGGACGGGATTCTGCTTACAAGGGGAAACTGCGCAGGGAGTCTCCGTTTCGCGGATTGTTTCCCGCTGCTTCTTTCCTCCAGCCACCCCAGGCCCTGGGCAATGATGCTCCATGCCGGATTCGAGGGCACCGCGAAGGGGATCCTTTCCGATGCCGTGGGATTCCTGCGGGGGCAAATCCCGGGATTCCGGCCGGACAGGACCGCCGCCTGGATCGGCCCTGGAATCGGTCCTTGTTGTTACAAAAGGAAAAAGGACCAGGATGCAAAAACGGCACTCGGGATGTCGAATCTTCCCCCCTGCAGCTGGACCGATCTCGGCGAAAGCGTTCGCTTCGACCTCCAGAAGGCGCTTCGAATTCAGCTTCTTTCCCTGGGCTTGCCCGAGGAGCGTCTGTTCATTCACGGCCTCTGCACTTCCTGCAATCCCGGCGAATTGTATTCCTACCGAACCGGAGACAGGACCTGCAGAACGTTTTTTGTCGTCCGTTGCGGCCCGGAAGTCCACAACATCCGCCCCTGGTGGGAGAATATATAGGGAGTAAGGTTTCAAAGAAGCAATCCCATCGGCCCGGGGAGTGATTGGATGGAACCCGTGAGAGTCGGCGTCATCGGAGTTGGACACCTGGGGCATCACCATGCCAGGGTTTACACGGAACTTTTCGGCACGCAGCTCGTGGGCGTCGTGGACGTTGACGATGAGAGGGCCGCGACTATCGGGGAAGGATTGGGCGTCCCGTACTTTACAAGCCTGGACCGTTTCTTCGACATCGCGCGTCCTGATGCCGTCAGCGTCGTCGTGCCGACGGTCAAGCACTACGAGGTGGCGCGCCAGGCCCTCGAGCGCGGTCTTCACGTTCTTATCGAAAAGCCGGTGACCACGACGGTTCTGGAGGCGGAGGACCTCCTGAAGCTGGCGGCAGGGAAGAACCTGGTCCTGCAGGTCGGACACATCGAACGATTCAACAGCGCGGTTCAATACCTGAGCAACGTCGTCCGGGAACCGATCTTCCTGCAGTCCAACAGGCTGGGCCCGTTCTCGAACCGCATTTCCGATGTCGGCGTGGTCCTGGACCTGATGATCCACGACATCGACATCATGCTTTCCCTTGTGCGGGCCGATATCGTGAACATCAACGCCATGGGAAGGTGCATCCGTTCCGATCACGAGGACGTGGCTTCCGCCCAGATCGAGTTCTCCAACGGGACAATGGCGCACATCCTCGTCAGCCGGGTTTCGGAAAGAAGGATGCGGCAGCTGGAAATCATGGAACCCGAGCGCTACCTGACCATTGACTACCAGGCCCAGGAAGTCTCGATCCACCGCTGCCTGAACCAGCAGGGCAGCGGGCTCGTCGAGGTGATCGAACATCCGGTCTTCCCGAAGCGTGAACCCCTCAAGCTTGAGCTCCATCATTTCGTCTCCTGCGTCAAGGAGGGGCGACAGCCCCTGGTGGGAATCATGGACGGAAAGCGGGCGCTCGAGGTGGCAATCGCGGTGCTGAGACAGATCCATGTCCAGAAAGAGAAGCCCGTGAGGCAGTCCGCCCAGGCCTGAGGAATGGAACCTGCTGCGGCGCAAGAAAGCGGCCGGACCAGGGGAGAGGAAGGGACAACCTTCCCCTCCCCTGTTTTTCTGCTATGATTCCCGTGTTCCGAGCATTTCAACCTCTTTCCGGGAGGTGGTCGGTATGTCCGGTGTCAACCTGCAGGCCCTCGTTGCCCTGGCCTGCTTTCTTCAGTGCCTGCTCATCGCGAGGGCGGTAATGAACATCCAGCGGGGGAAATGGCCCGGCGGCCAGATGTGGGTTCTTTACCTCCGGACGCTTCTAGGCTTCCTCTTTGCGGCAGCCATCACGCTTGCCTTTTACGCCTTCGCGGGGATCGATCTCCTCCATCGCTGAAACGGACCAGGCCTGGATTTCATTGACCTTGAATTTTCCCTGCTTCCAATCGTATCGGGTTTGACCCGGATACCGGGAGCTTTTATGATTCGGTTGCCTTTTGAATCAAGATCCATTTGAATTCCATTTGCCGGAGGGGACAGAGCCCATGGCGGAGAGCAAGTCGGGAGAAGCCGCGGGGAACAGGGCGGCGTACGAGAAGACGGTGGAGAAGTTCCTGCAGAAGGCTCCGGAGAGGAAGGCGGCGTTCCGGACGGGA
>Ga0208826_1001012_pt1 | contig 25429 bp, 17 predicted proteins | sample AD_UKC115_MetaG_FD_184451 | JGI IMG/M metagenome (GOLD analysis project Ga0208826, IMG submission 184451) | Active sludge microbial communities of municipal wastewater-treating anaerobic digesters from Hong Kong - AD_UKC115_MetaG (SPAdes)... | ecosystem: Engineered > Bioreactor > Anaerobic >...
TTCTTATGAAAATGGAAATGCAATCGTAGAATTTGACAACTCAAAAACAAATATTTCTGAAATCGAAAAAGCAATAAACTCAACAGGATATTCTGTAACCGACAAAAAAGAAAATTAAAATGGAAATCAAATTACAATCAACAATCACTTGTCCCAACTGCGGACACAAGAAAGAAGAAACAATGCCGACAGACGCTTGTCAATATTTTTACGAATGTGAAAAATGCAAACAAGTTCTAAAACCAAAACAAGGCGACTGCTGTGTTTATTGTAGTTACGGAAGTGTTGCTTGTCCACCAATTCAGCAGGACAAAAAATGTTGCTGACGGACAGAAAACAGAAGAGCAACTAAAAGTATTTTTTATTTGGATGCTTCATAAATGTTACGATACAAAAGGATCATAGAAGCTACAACTCTTATCACTTCGCCAAACACTGCCACGCACCGCCATTGACTGCCACATTCTTATAGCCGCTGTGTAGAGCCTTTAAATTCACGCCCGAACATTAAAACTAAAAAACAATGCAGGGAGAAGACGATTTGAGAGGGCTTGCCAAGATAATGGCTTTTATGCGGGCAGTCAGTATTCTTTCGGTACTGATGCACCTTTATTGGTTCTGCTACGGTTTCTTTTTAGAACGTGGTTGGACGTTGGAAGTAATCAACAAGATATTAGGCAATTTCGACCGAACGGCGGGTTTGTTTTCACACACTCTTTACACCAAAGTATTCGCTTTGGTCTTACTGGCTTTAAGCTGTTTAGGGACAAAGGGCGTAAAGAACGAAAAGATAACCTGGACTAAAATTTATGTGGCTTTAGGCTTTGGTTTTGTGCTGTTCTTCCTAAACACACCATTGCTAAAGCTATCTCCAGCAACAGGCACATTCCTGTATATCCTTACTATCTCGTTAGGTTACATCGCTTTGCTGATGGCGGGCGTATGGATGAGCCGATTGCTCCGTACTAACCTGATGGACGATGTATTTAATAATGAGAATGAGAGCTTCCAACAGGAAACTAAGCTGATGGAAAATGAATATTCCGTTAACCTGCCCACCAAATTTTACTACAAAGGCAAATGGAACAACGGTTGGATAAACATTGTAAATCCTTTCAGGGCATCAATCGTGTTAGGTACTCCGGGTTCCGGTAAGTCTTATGCAATCGTAAATAACTACATCAAGCAGCAGATAGAAAAAGGCTTTAGTATGTACATCTACGATTTCAAGTTTGATGACCTTTCGACTATCGCCTACAATCATTTACTGAAGCACAGGGATAAGTATAAAGTTCAGCCGAAATTTTACGTGATAAATTTCGACGACCCACGCAAGAGCCACCGTTGCAACCCACTAAATCCAGATTTTATGACGGATATTTCAGATGCCTACGAAGCCGCATATACGATAATGCTGAACCTCAACAGGTCGTGGATACAGAAGCAAGGGGATTTTTTCGTGGAAAGCCCAATCATTCTTTTGGCTGCTATTATTTGGTATCTGAAAATTTACGAGGAGGGTAAGTATTGCACCTTTCCCCACGCCATAGAATTACTGAATAAAAAGTATTCGGACGTGTTCACGATTTTAACCTCATATCCCGATTTGGAAAATTATTTGTCGCCCTTTATGGATGCGTGGCAAGGCGGAGCACAAGACCAGTTACAAGGACAAATAGCATCGGCAAAAATTCCGTTGTCAAGAATGATTAGCCCGCAACTGTACTGGGTAATGACTGGCGATGATTTTACGCTTGACATCAACAACCCGAAAGAACCAAAAATTTTATGTGTTGGTAATAATCCCGACCGTCAAAATATTTATTCCGCAGCTTTGGGCTTGTACAATTCGAGGATTGTAAAACTCATCAATAAAAAAGGGCAATTAAAGAGTTCTGTTATCATAGATGAGTTGCCCACAATTTATTTTAGGGGACTGGACAACCTTATCGCAACGGCGAGAAGCAACAAAGTTGCAGTTTGCTTGGGCTTTCAGGATTTTTCGCAATTAACGAGGGATTACGGCGACAAAGAAAGCAAGGTAATACAGAATACGGTAGGTAATATATTCAGTGGTCAAGTGGTTGGCGAAACGGCAAAAAGCCTATCTGAACGCTTCGGGAAAGTGTTGCAGAAACGTCAGAGTATGACCATTAACCGCAATGATAAATCTACCTCTATTTCCACACAGTTAGACAGCCTTATTCCGGCTTCTAAAATTTCAACGCTTACACAGGGTATGTTTGTCGGTTCTGTATCGGATAATTTTGATGAACGTATCGAGCAAAAAATATTTCACGCCGAAATCGTGGTGGATAATGACAAGGTAGCCGCCGAAACCAAAGCCTATCAACCAATACCGCAAATCTTATCTTTTGTAAATGAGCAGGGAGAGGATAAAATGAAGCAAGAAATTGAAAGCAATTACAAACAGATAAAATCAGACATCCTGAATATTGTTGTAAGTGAAATGGAGCGCATTAATAATGACCCGAACTTGCAGCATTTGGTGCAACAGGGGTAGGAGGAATTTATAGTTTTGATTTTGACTGAAATAACAAAATGCTTGTTTAATCGCAAAAAAAATATTATTTTTGCACCCAAATGAGGCTTTTTGCGTACATATTCAGCATTTACATTTTGGCATTATCCGTAATGCCTTGTAGTGATGCGTCTAATGATTGCAAAAGCAATACCACAGTTTCAGAACGCATAGAGGCTCATAATCACAATTCAGACCATAACGATTTTTGTAGCCCTTTCTGTACTTGCACTTGTTGTAGTACAACTGCAAGTCTGAAATTCACACCTTATAAGTTCCGCATTCCTAAACCGATTGCAACTTCCAAAATCACATATCCTGTTCGTGATTTTTCTTTTGTTTCCAATTACTGCGGAAAGATTTGGCAACCGCCAAAGATTAATGCCTAATACTATCGGCTAATGTACTATTGGTGCAAGCATAACGCTATGCGTTAATCGCTGTGTATCGTCATTTTGTGCATTAACTATTCTTTCTGTGCCATACAGAAAGAGTTCAAATCCATTCGTATTAATCATTAATCAAATGAATTGTGTTAGACAGTATCATAAAATTCAGTATCAAGAACAAGCTTGTCGTTGGTATAATGACCTTGTTGCTTATCATTTGGGGAGTGTGGAGTGCCACAAAATTACCCATTGATGCCGTACCCGATATAACCAATAATCAGGTACAGATAATTACGGTTTGCCCCACATTGGCAGGCCAAGAAGTAGAACAATTAGTAACTTTTCCCATTGAGCAAAGCATTGCCAATATTCCCGATTTAGAAGAAATCCGAAGTATTTCAAGGTTTGGTTTATCGGTTATTACTGTTGTGTTTAAGGATAATGTAGATATTTATTTTGCCCGACAATTGATTAATGAAAAATTAAAAGAGGCAGAAGAAAATATCCCTAAAGGAATAGGAACACCAGAACTTGCTCCCGTAAGTACAGGTTTGGGCGAAGTGTACCAATACATCATCCATCCCAAAAAAGGAAGCGAGAAAAAATACGATGCCAAAGAACTGCGTACAATGCAGGATTGGATTGTAGCCAGACAATTGTACGGCACTCCCGGAATTGCCGAAGTTAATAGTTTTGGTGGCGAACTGAAACAATACGAAGTAGCTGTAAATCCAAATCGCCTTAGAGCAATGGGTGTAAGCATTACCGACATTTTTACAGCATTAGAAAAAAACAATCAAAATACAGGTGGTGCATACATTGACAAGAAACCAAATGCTTATTTCATCCGGGGAATTGGCTTGGTTACTTCGTTAGAAGATGTAAAAAACATAGCCGTAAAAAACACTAACGGTAGTATCCCTATTTTTATAAAAGACGTTGCTGACGTGCGATTTGGAAGTGCAGTAAGATACGGAGCAATGACCTACAATGGCGAAGTAGATGCAGTTGGCGGTGTGGTAATGATGCTGAAAGGCGAAAACAGTAATGAGGTTGTCAACCGCATCAAAGAGAAAATTCCCGTTATTCAAAAATCTTTACCTGAAGATATTATTATCGAACCCTATTTAGACCGAACTGATTTGGTAGACAGGGCAATAAGTACGGTAGAAAAAAACCTGATAGAAGGTGCATTGATTGTCATTTTCGTATTGGTGCTTTTCTTAGGAAATTTCCGAGCTGGATTGATTGTCGCTTCCGCCATTCCTTTGGCAATGCTATTTGCCTTGGCAATGATGAACGTGTTTGGCGTTAGTGCTAATTTAATGAGTTTGGGAGCGATAGATTTTGGGTTGATTGTAGATGGTGCAGTAATTATTGTAGAGGCTACATTGCATCATTTAGGTTTAAGAAAATCAACGCAAAGGCTTACTCAACAGGAAATGGATAATGAAGTGTTTGCATCAGCTTCTAAAATCAGAAGTAGTGCGGCTTTTGGTGAAATCATTATCCTAATTGTTTACATCCCAATCCTTACATTGGTAGGTGTAGAAGGTAAAATGTTTCGCCCAATGGCACAAACAGTAGGTTTTGCAATATTCGGAGCCTTGATTTTATCCTTAACTTATATCCCAATGATGTGTGCTTTATTCTTATCTAAAAAACCATCACACAAAGAAACCATTTCCGATAGAATGATGAATTGGATACAAAAAATTTATCAACCATTATTGGAAAGAGCTATCAAAATAAAATATTGGTTAGTGGGCGTTACCGTTACCATTTTTATCTTTACAGTATTCTTATTTGGTAGAATGGGTGGCGAATTTATACCACAATTACAGGAGGGTGATTTTGCCTTTCACTGCATATTGCCACAGGGTAGTTCCTTGAACCAAAGTATTGAAACATCTATGCAGGCATCAAGAATTATTAAAAATTTTGATGAAGTAAAAATGGTGGTGGGTAAAACCGGAGCGGCAGAAGTGCCAACTGACCCGATGCCACCCGAAGCCACCGACTTGATGGTCATATTAAAACCACAAAAAGAATGGAAAGAACAAAAAAGCTATGATGAATTAGCCAATGAAATTGCCGAAAAATTAGAGGCGATACCTGGTGTATTTTTTGAAAAAAACCAGCCAATACAAATGCGTTTCAATGAATTGATGACAGGTATCCGTCAGGATGTAGCGGTTAAAATTTTCGGGGAAAATTTAGATAGTCTTGCCATTTATGCTGATAAGGTAAGCAAAGTCATTCAAACAGTGAACGGAGCTACATCGCCACAAGTGGAACGTATAAGTGGATTACCGCAAATTAATGTAGAATACGACCGTACACGTTTAGCCAATTACGGCATTAATGTAGAAGAGGTAAACAATGTGGTAAGTACCGCTTTTGCAGGTAAAGCCGCAGGACAAGTATATGAAAACGAAAGGCGTTTTGATTTGGTGGTACGATTGGACAGCACTTACAGAACCGATATTGACGATGTAAGCAACTTAACAATACCAACAAGTTCAGGCAATCAAATTCCATTATCACAAGTGGCTAATATAAATTACAAATTGGGCCCTGCACAAATTAGCCGTGAAGCAGGGAAAAGAAGAATTGTAATCGGGTTCAATGTTGCAGGCAGGGATGTGCAAAGTGTGGTAGAAGAAATCCAGCAAAAATTGAATACGCAGGTAAAATTACCTCCGGGATATTATTTCACGTATGGCGGACAATTTGAAAACTTGCAGGAAGCCAGTAATAGATTAATGATAGCCGTTCCGGTTTCATTATTGTTGATTTTTGTATTGCTTTATTTCACGTTCCGTTCCCTCAAACAGGCAGGCTTAATATTTACCGCTATCCCGATGAGTGCCATCGGTGGCGTATTGGCTTTATTGCTTCGCGGAATGCCTTTTAGCATTAGTGCAGGAATTGGTTTTATCGCCTTGTTTGGTGTAGCCGTTCTCAACGGAATTGTCTTGATAGGCACTTTCAACCAATTAGAAAAAGAAGGAATGAAAGATGTTTTCAAACGAGTAATTGAAGGAACTAAAATTCGTCTGCGACCCGTGTTGATGACCGCAACCGTTGCCAGTTTAGGATTTCTCCCAATGGCATTAAGCTCAAGTGCAGGTGCAGAAGTGCAAAAACCGTTGGCAACCGTTGTTATTGGTGGTTTAATCACGGCAACTTTCCTCACGCTGTTTGTACTGCCCTTGTTGTATATCATTTTTAATTCAAAAATTAATTTCAGGGGAAAAACAAGAATGAAATCAGTTACGGCCATACTGTTATTGTTGCTTTCGGGATTAGGCTTCAATGCCAATGCCCAAACCAAGAAAATTATCAATGTAGATGAAGCCATAAATATTGCTATGCAAAGCAATGGAAACATCAAAGCAAAAGATTGGGAGATTAAATCGGCACAAAGTCTGAAAAGAACGGCAGGCGAATTGCCTAAGCTGGATGTTAATGCGCAGTTGGGACAATACAACAGCCTAAAATTTGACCAATCTTTTCAAGTAGCACAAACGATACCTTTCCCAACTTTATTCGGGGCTAAAAAGCAACTTATCAACGCAACAGTTAAAGGCAAAGAATTACAAATGGATATATCCTTGCTTGAATTAAAAAATCAGGTGCGGACGTATTATTACCAAATCCAGTATTTGCAGCACAATCAAACACAGTTGCAGCACTTGGACAGCTTGTACAACGATTTTATAAAGATAGCTGAACTACGGTATAAAACAGGAGATACGAAAAAAGTTGAAATCAGTACAGCACAAGCCAAGCAAGGCGAAATCAATTTATTACTGAAACAAAATGACGTGTATTTAATCAACGCCTACCAAAATTTGCAGGCATTGATGAACATTAAAGAACCGTTTGAGATAAGCAATGAACAAACATTTCAACCGTTGCAAGTAAGTACCTTGTTTGATAGCACAGCCGTAGCAAACCATCCTACCATCAAAGCCTTGTACCAAGACGCCTTGATTGCCGAGCAAACAAAGAAAGTGGAGAAAGCACAAGGCTTGCCCGATTTTACGATAGGTTATGTTAATCAGTCTTTAATAGGTTTTCAAACCGTAAACGGACAGGAAGAGTATTTTAATTCGGGTGACCGATTTAGTTCTGTCAATATCGGCATTACCATTCCTTTATTCAGTGCCACTAAAGCAAAAATAAAATCATTGGATTATCAGAGGCTGGCGGCAGAAGCTCACGCAAAGCAACAGCAAATTTTGTTGGAAACGCAGTTTCAAAATGTCGTAAAACAATACCAGCAGGATTTAGCAAAGTTTAATTACTACAAACAACAAGCCTTGCCCAATGCAAACGATATTGTTTCATCGGCTCAATTAGGTTATCGTACAGGCGACATTAGTTATGTGGAGTATCTCTATGCTTTGCAAACTGCCACAGATATACAGTTGAATTACCTAAAAAGTATTCAGCAGGTAAATCAATCGGTAATCAACATTTATTCAATAATCAATCAGTAATTAAAGATGAAAAATCAAACAATAATAATTTCTATATTTTTCTTTTCCCTACTCATCACAAGTTGTGGGAATTCAAATCAACCTGAAACCAAAGAAGCGGCTAAGGAAGTAAAGGGACACGAAGAAAAAGCCCAAACCATTGCCACGCTCACACAAGAGCAGATAAAAACAGTGGGTATTACTTTTGGCAATATCGAAAACAAGGAACTTACAGCAACTATTAAGGCAAACGGTATGTTGCGAGTTCCGAACAATAACAAAGCCAATGCAACTTCTTTGTATGGCGGAGTTATCAAAACCTTGAATGTACAGATTGGCGATTATGTAAGGAAAGGACAGGTAATTGCTACAATTGCCAATCCGCAGTTTATCCAGTTGCAGGAAGAGTACTTAAGCCTTGGCAGTAAAATCACTTTTGCCGAACAGGAAGTAAACCGACAAAAAGAGCTCAATGCGGGCAATGCGGGTGCTTTAAAAAATCTGCAAAATGCAACAGCAGAACTTAATGCGCTTCGTACCCGCAAAGCATCGTTGCAACAGCAAATCCAGTTAATGGGTATAAATCCCAATTCAATATCAAACAGCAATCTGAAATCGGTATTAATGGTTACAAGTCCGTTGAATGGGACAATAAGTAATTTGTTTGCAAAAATTGGCAGTTACGTAGATGTTTCTTCGCCAGTTGCGGAAATTGTGGATAACAGTTCACTGCATTTGGATTTACAGGTTTTTGAAAAAGATTTACCGAAGCTAAAAATCGGGCAAGTCATTCATTTTACTTTAACCAATAATCCTACCAGCGAGTACGATGCAAAGGTATTCAGCATTGGTTCTTCATTTGAAAATGAAAGCAAAACTATTTCTGTACATAGCACCGTAACAGGTAATAAAAAAGGCTTGATTGACGGAATGAATATTACAGGTATTGTAAGCCTGAACAATGTTACTACACCTGCCATACCAAGCGAAGCTATCGTTAATGCAGAGGGCAAAGACTATATTTTTATTGTTACCGATAAAAAAGCGGAAGAGCTTCACGATGAAGAAAGCGAAGAACACGAGCATAAGGCAACCGAAAACCATCATAAGGAAGAACCTAAAGACAATGTGAATTTTGAAAGAGTAGAAGTTGTAAAGGGCGTTTCCAATATGGGCTACACAGCAGTAACCTTAGTACAGGACGTTCCTGCCAATTCCAAAGTTGTTACCAAAGGAGCATTTTTCGTCAATGCAAAACTAAGCAATACAGGTGGTCACGAACATTAAAAATTGAACGCTATGATGTGGTTAAAATTTTATTTGCCGGTGTATTTGGTGTTGTATATAATGGTAGCTTTTGTGCTACCATCATACCGAACCTACAAGCAAACAGGCATCAATCCAATAGCTTTTGGAAAAACAGATAATACACACGACTATACCGGTTTTGTGATGAAAGTATTGATAGCATTGCTTTTCGTTACAGTATTGATTTATTCATTCAGTGATAAAATATATCAATATTTAGTGCCGATTTCTTATTTAATGAAACACGTGTTTTTAATCATTGGGTTAATATTGATACACCTTTCAATAGTATGGATTTCAGTAGCGCAATATCAAATGAGTAATAGTTGGCGCATCGGTATCGACGAAAATAATAAAACCGAATTAATCACAAAAGGATTGTTCTCTTATAGCCGAAACCCAATTTTTTTAGGAATAATAGTCAGCGTTGCAGGAATATTTTTTATACTACCCAATGCCCTTACATTTTTCCTGATGCTTTCTACGTGTATCGTTATTCAAATTCAGATAAGACTGGAAGAAGAGTTTCTGGAAAAGCAACACGGAGAAAAATATTTAATTTACAAAAAAACAACTAAAAGACTACTCTAATGGAACACAAACATACCTACGATGCGCAAGGCAAGCAAACCTGTTGCACCCAACAAGAAAAAATATATACCAATGCAGGTGCAAAAGAATTATTAAAAGGCGGGCATAATAAAAATGATGAGCATAAACACGATGCCCATTCAGACGATGATGGTCACAACCACGGAAGTACAGATAAAACCACCTTTCAAATGTTTTTACCAGCCATTATCAGTTTCATATTGCTGATGGTTGCTATTACTTTTGATAATTGGCTACCACAAACTTGGTTTACAGGTTGGGTAAGAATTATTTGGTATGCAGTGGCGTATTTACCTGTTGGTTTACCCGTTGTTAAAGAAGCATTTGAAAGCATAGGTAAAGGCGAAATATTTTCAGAATTTTTATTGATGAGCATTGCAACCATCGGAGCTTTTGCCATTGGCGAATATCCCGAAGGTGTTGCAGTAATGTTGTTTTATGCCGTAGGCGAAGTATTTCAAACCTTAGCCGTAACCCGAGCCAAAGCAAACATAAAAACCTTGCTCGACCAAAGACCCGATGAAGTAACGATTTTAGAAAATAATCAACCCAAAACCGTAAAAGCAGAAACAGTAGCCATTGGCAATATCATTCAATTAAAACCTGGAGAAAAATTAGGTTTAGACGGAGAATTATTGTCAGACAGTGCCTCATTTAACACAGCCGCACTTACGGGAGAAAGCAAGCCAGACACCAAAGCCAAAGGAGAAACCGTATTGGCAGGTATGATAAATCTGAATACCGTTGCACAGGTAAAAGTAAATACCGCTTATACAGATAGTAAGCTATCAAAAATTTTAGAATTAGTACAAAATGCCACAGCACAAAAAGCACCGACAGAATTATTTATCAGAAAGTTCGCAAAAATCTACACGCCTATTGTAGTGCTTTTAGCAGTTCTTATTACCGTAGTTCCCTATTTTTTTGTAGATAATTATGTATTCAGTCAATGGCTGTACAGAGCATTGGTATTCCTCGTTATTTCTTGTCCTTGTGCTTTGGTCATCAGTATTCCTTTAGGATATTTTGGCGGAATTGGTGCAGCTTCAAAGAATGGTATTTTGTTTAAAGGAAGTAACTTTTTAGATGTGATTGCCAGTATTCAAAATGTTGTGATGGATAAGACCGGTACAATGACAGAAGGCGTTTTCAAAGTGCAAGAAGTAATATTAAAACCTGAATTTAATAAAGATGAAATCCTGAAAATGGTCAACGCTTTGGAAAGCCAAAGTACGCATCCTGTTGCAACCGCAATACACCAATTTGTTGGGGAAATAGACAGTTCTATAAAGTTAGATAACACAGAAGAAATTGCTGGTCACGGACTAAAAGCCATTGTAAACGGCAAAGAATTATTGGTCGGAAATTTCAAACTAATGGATAAGTTCAATATCAGTTATGATTTAGACCCAACTTCCATAGTTTATACTTTAATCGCCATTGCTTACGATGGAAAATTTGCAGGCTACATTACCATTGCCGACAGCATCAAAGAAGATGCGCAGATTGCAATTGACAAACTAAAAGCATTAGGCGTAAAAACTACAATGCTAAGCGGAGATAAAAGCACCGTGGTAAAATTTGTTGCCGATAAATTGGGAATTACCAACGCCTTTGGCGATTTATTACCCGAAGACAAAGTGAATAAGGTAAAAGAAATCAAAACCGAAAATGAAACCGTGGCATTTGTAGGCGACGGCGTGAATGATGCACCGGTAGTAGCTTTGAGTGATGTTGGTATTGCGATGGGAGGTTTGGGAAGCGATGCAACTATTGAAACTGCCGATGTAGTAATCCAAGATGACAAGCCGAGTAAAATTCCGATGGCAATCAATATTGGTAAACAAACCAAGAAAATAGTGTGGCAAAATATCACGTTAGCATTTGCGGTAAAAGCAATTGTTTTAGTTCTCGGAGCAGGTGGATTAGCTACAATGTGGGAAGCTGTATTTGCAGATGTAGGTGTAGCATTATTGGCAATTTTAAATGCGGTGAGGATACAGAGGATGAAGTTTTAAGATTAGGTCATCCTAATGATGAATAAAACAGACAATGCGTAAGAAAGGCAAAAGTTATCAAAAAGTACCTCCGTACAAAAGATACGGAGCTTCTAAACCATCAAATGTCAATTTGTCGAAGAAGAAGAAAAGACCTTCGCTCTTTATGATACTTTTTGGGATATTTTTAGCTCTGTGTCTTATTGCTTTGATATACATAAAAATTAGACACTATTATATCTATCACTATCACTAAAAGTGGACTTATTAGTTCTGTATCGAGCAAAAACCAAAGTTCCAAAAGAGAAGCCCGAAAATGCAAATTTCTTTCCAATATGACAGTATTTGGGCTTCTCTATTATTGTTTAAAAAATAGATTTAAGATAACAGATGGATAAATTTTATAACGAAACACTGATTAAACTGGAAAACGAAATCAAAGAATTGGAGATTGAAACAGACTGTTCGATAGAATGCATTGAAGCAGTTATACAGCTTATCATTCAAAGCCTTGCCGACTTAAAGGAGTTTGTACTGAAAAACGACTTTAAGAATATTGAAGAAGAAATCCATTTTTTCAAATATCAGAAACCTGTTATTGTTTCAAAGCTCATTTACTATAATGCCATCTATAAAATCGAAACGAGAAGACCGTATGGAAATAAGCGCAACAGGAAATACTTTACCAAAGAACTAAAAAAGCTAAAAAGGTTCTTTGACAATAACCTTGATTTTTACAAATATTACCGGAGCAATAATTCTTTCGTTGACGAGAAGTTTTTTGTACGGGGGAAGCACGATATAAGACTATGGTTAGACACTTTTTATTTCGAGGCAGACCATCGCTTTTCTACTTCGCACGATTATAAAGTAGCAAAGATAATTGCCAATGACCTGATACAAGTATATTTGGAAGACAGGTTAAACAACGTCAATGTTAAAAAGGTTTCAGACAATTCGTTGAAATGGACGGCAAGCAAAACTGCACTCACGGAACTCATTTATGCACTATACTCCCACGGTGTATTTAACAACGGGAATACAGACATAAAATTGATTGCTAAAACTTTTGAAGATGCCTTTAACATTGAATTAGGCGACTTTTACCACACGTTTATGGAACTGAAAGCCCGCAAAATAAACCGTACAAAATTCCTTGACAATCTGTGTGAAGCACTGATAAAGAAAATGGACGAGCAGGACGAAAAGTAAACAACCCTTACAATACGCCCCGTGGCAAATGAACGCCTTTTGTCCGTATAATGCTTTCCTGAACCTTTGGAGCTTCTTTCTGCTTTTCTGCCTGCTCCGGAACATCTTGTTTAGTTTCCGGTGTAATAGATAGCTGTATCTTTCTTTCTACGGCAGCCAGTTCCGTTTTAAGCTCACTCAATCGGCTTTCCTTAGACCAAGTGCCGTTAACCACTTCCTGAAGTATAGGCAGGTCTTTTTGTATTTCAGCGATTTTCTCTTGTTCCTGCTTCACAAAGCCCGGTAGTTTTTCCAAAGCCCTCAAAAAATTCATTGCGGCAGTTTCGGGGTCTTTTGCCATCAGACCGTTATTGTAAGTGTATTTGATGTTTCCCTCACCTTGCACTAAAAATCGGTTTACACGAATATCCACGCCCTCTTTTTCTGACATTTCGGTTTTGACCAACAGCGTAAAACCATACAAGCTGCCTATCTCTTCATACTGACCTGCGGTGCGGGCTTTGTCCGCAATCTCGTTCAGCTTCGCACCGATTTGTTTCGGATTTGCATTGGGCGGCAACCCATCCAACAGCACAGGGTTTTCGATTGTACCGTCCGAACACTTTTGTAAGCGTCGCTGTAAGTTATCCCAGTCTGTACTCATTCGGTTCAAACGGGATTGAGTGCTTTGCAGCATTTCCGTATAATCCTGTACCTTAAATTTGGCACTGGATTTAGAACGGTTGAACGCCTGCTTTTCGCTTTCCAGTCCGGCAATCTGTTTTTCCAGCTTGGCTTTATCCAACAGGTCTGTATTTCCTGACAGGATTGCCACGTATTCCGAAAAGTTCATTCCCGATTTTTCGTCCATACTTCCCTCGTCAATCGTTCTTTTGGTCAGGTTGTTGGTCTTCAACTGGTCGATGAAAAGCTGCTTATTGTACAGCAGGTTGAACTTGTAACTATCCAACGATTTTTCAACGGCATAGATAATCACAGCTACTTTATTATCGGCAAAGAATTTGGCAATCTCGTTGCCTTTTCTGATTGCCCGCCCGTCCCTTTGGGCAAGGTCAGACGGTCGCCACGGCGTATCTAAATGATGAACGGCAACGGCTCTTTTCTGTGCGTTTACACCAGTTCCGAGCATACTCGTAGAACCGAACAGCACACGGATTTTACCCTCGTTCATCCCATTGATAAGGTCTTTACGCTGCTTATCATTTTTCGCTTCCTGAATAAACCGGATTTCGTGTGCAGGTATGCCGTGGTCTTCCACGAGCTTGCGTTTGATTTCAGAGTACACATTCCATTCGCCGGGCTTGTAGGTTCCCAAATCCGAGAAAACGAACTGCGTTCCTTTCTGTGCATTGAACTGGTTATAATACTTGGCAATATTTGCCGCACAATGCGAAGCCTTGTTGTCGGGATGGTCGTCGTAGATACCGCTTACCATACGCATATCGAGCGACATCTTACGGGCGTAGTCCGTAGCAATGAGCATCTTTGCTTTTTCTTCCCTTTGCGATAATGGTTCTCTACCGAGCAAAGTTGCATCGCCCGTTTTGGCAAACTGCATCAGGCTTTGTATAAAGGCTTCTTGGTCAGGCGTTGGCGGTATATTGTACAATACCTCGTTCTTGTTGGGGCGGTCAATACCAATATCCTTTGCCGTTCTGTAATCCGTGATTTCAGAATAGAACTGCGCCAGTTCCGGCACTTTGATAAAGTAACGGAAACGCTCTTTCGCCACGATATTGTTAGCTACCGAAAATTCATAATCGGTCGTTTTCCTTGCATAGATAGCCGCCCACGCATCAAAAGAATGAATACCCTGTTTTTCCAATGCACGGGGACGCAGGTATTTGAACAACAGGTACAGCTCCGTTAATGAATTGCTGATGGTTGTACCCGAAAGAAAGGTTGCACCCATATCTGCATTGGTACGCTCCTGAATGGTGCATATAGCAAAAAGCAGGTTCAGTGCCTTTTGGCTGCCGTCCACGTTACCCAGTCCGGCAACCCGTGTATGACGGGTGTTGAACATCAGGTTTTTGAATTGGTGGCTTTCGTCCACAAACAAATGGTCTATGCCCATCATCTTAAAGTCCACAATATCATCTTTGCGGTTTTCAATATCGTGTTGCAGCGTTTTCAGCTTTACTTCAAGATTTTCTTTTCGTTTGATTACCCCGGCGAGCATTCCCCTTGTCACTTCCTTGCCTTGCGATTTCAGGGCATCGAGGTTGCGCTCTACGCTGTCTAATTCTATTTCGAGGATTTCCTTTTGTATTTCGGGCGATTGCGGTATCATTCCGAACTGGTCGTGCGTGAGTATCACACAATCCCAATCGTTGTTTTTAATATCCCCGAAAATGCGCAGGCGTTTTTTAGGCGTAAAATCATCAATACCTGGATAAAGGATTTTTGCGTGTGGATAGGCTTTGCGGTAGTCTTCAGCAATAGCAGGTATATTGGCTTTCAGTCCGATTATCATCGGTTTATGGGCTAATCCCAAACGCTTCATTTCCTGCGCTGCGGTACACATTATCAGCGTTTTTCCTGCGCCTACTTCGTGGTCGCAGATAGCACCGTTATTCATTTTTATCATCCAAACGGTGTCCTTTTGGCTTGAATACAGGTCTTCAATGCCTGCACCCTTGCGGTCTAATCCCGGAAATTTCTGATGGCTTCCGTCATAGTTCGGGCGAACGAAACAGTTAAAGGTCTCGTTGTACTGGTCGGTCAGCCTGTTTTTAAACTCATCGTTCTGTGCGTGTAGCCAGTCGGTAAAAGCGGTACGGATTTCATCAATCTTGGTGTTCGCCATTTGTATGGCTTCCATATCCCGTACTTTGACCTCTTGGTCGCCAACCATTACTTTTTTGGTTATATCAGGCGTAGTATTGACAAGGGCGTGTTTGAGCAGGGCAATACCGTCAAATGTTCGGCTTTCCGCTTTGACAGCATATTTTTCCCAGATGTGCATATTGCCCCGATGACATTTCACAGAAAAGTCGTCGGAGCTTTCGGAATAATGAACCAATACATCCGCATCGAACAGGTGCGAAGCGAAACGGGCATAAATTCCGGTAGGTATCCACCGTTCGCCGAGATTAAAATCCAGTTCCTCAAATTCAATCCGTTTTGGTCGGGCTTCCTCTAAAGCGGTAAGGCTTTCTTTGGCTTCGGTATCATCAGGATTGTTTTCAAGATAGGCTCTTACTTCATCGGCTTTCTCAACTACGTTGCCTGCAATCCACCGTTCTGCTATCTCGTATTCGTGTTGTAGCGGATTGTAGAACAACCGCCCGTGCAGGGCTTCTTTCAGCGTATCGGCAGGCAGGCTGCTGATTTCGGACATAAAGTCCAAATCCACGTTTCCGTATTTGTTCAGCGAGGCGGCTAAAGCCTCTTCGGGATTATCGGTTGCTAACGTGGTAGTAGAAAAACTAACGGGACGGCTGAAAATATCCGCTTTGTGGATTACGCCGCCAATGATACGCTCCAGATAAAGAGTTTCTTTGCCTGCGCTGTCTGTCTTTATCAACTTGGCATTGTTGGCAGCATTGAGATTACCGTATTTTTTGACAAAGCTATCGTATAGGAGGTTCAGCGTTTCCCGTTCTTCCTTGTGTTCGGTCTGCTTTTCAGCTTCTTTTTGGTACAGATTTATATAACTGTCCCTTATAGCAATATAGGCTTCGGCTCTTGCTTTCTGTGAGGACGGCAATTGCAATGGATGAAAGATTGCTTTTGCATCTTCCTTTTCCACCTCTTGCAAATAGCCGACCCAACCGTTATCCACCACAAGGCAATCATTCCGGTGGAATAATTGCAGTTCGCCGCTATACGGAGCAGGTTCAGGAACGGTGTTAATATCGGTAACGGGAATGGCAGTCTTATCAGACTGGCCATTACCGTTTATTTGTGAAAACAGGTCGCCGATAGCTTCCTGTTTTTTGCCGTTAACCTGGTCGGTTCCGTTAATATCACCATTGGATTTTAGCGATGTATAGGGCTGCTGCCTTGCACTGCTGAACAGGTCGGGCTGACGACCTATTGTACCTCTTCTTTTTTTAGTGCTTTGCCTTTTGGCTTGGGTAGTTCTTTTAGGTGGAGCAAGAACCATTACAGGTTCACCCGCACTTTCAAACAAGTCAAAAATGCTTAGTTGCTTTAATTCCTGCGGGCTTTTTTGACGGACTACCGGAGTAGGTACAGGTTGCGGCTTTTGCTGAATGATTACAGGGTCTATGACCGGAGGTGTAACTTTTGGTTCAATAGGAATTTGTATAACAGGCTCGTCGTTCTGTTCGCCCTTGTATAAACTCAAATTCAGGTGCTTTCCAAAATCTTCAGAAAGCATTTGCTTCAAATCTTTGGCAATGACCTCAACACCGTCTTTATGCGTATAGATTAAGGCAGGTTGCCCGTATGGGTCGGTATCTAATTTTTGGTCGGTATGGATAATTCTTGTACTGTCCTGAAAGAGCGCATTGCCAGGCGTATTGTATTCGGATGGCTTGCTTTGGCAAAACAGATCTTCCCTGTCGGTCAGATTTTCTTTTGCCGTATTTTTTTGCAGGATAATCAGGTCGCTGCCGACTTCCGTACCTGCATATTCGGTAAACAGGTTGTTAGGCAATCTTACAACCGAAACCAAATTATTATCCTGCATCAACGCCCTGCGTATGGGTTCGTTCTTAGGGCTGTTCAGAATGCCCTGTGAAGTGATGTAAGCCAACAAACCGCCCTCACGGAGCATATCAGCACCTTTCAGAAAAAAGTAATTGTGTATGCTTCGGGCAGCTTGTTCCTTTGCGCTGTTTCTACTGCGTGAATAAGAAAGGTCAAATACGGAAGTATCGCCAAAAGGGATATTACTGGCGATTACATCATAGCTGTTTTGTTCCCTTTCGGGGATTTCCTCAAAGCCGTTTATACGGATATTGCTTTCGGGGTAAAGCTGCTTTAAAATCTTGCCTGTAAGCAAGTCCTTTTCATAAGCGGTAACACTGGCTTTCTGATTTTCCGAAAAAGATTGGATGAATGAACCGATACCTGCGGAGGGTTCGAGGAATTTATCAATGTGCAGACCATTATCCCGCAAGGCAGATGAAATGGCATCTATAACTTTTGGTGGGGTATAAAAAGCCGTCAGTACGGAACTTTTCATACTGTCCACATACCTCCGGTATTGCTTATCGTCTTCGGAATTTTCTTTGAGTAGTTGGTGGAGTTCCTGCGTGAGTGGAAAGAGGTCGTGTTCTGTTTTTCTCCAATGATTGATGTCTATTTCGCTTTCTACGGGGTTCAGAACGAATTTAAGACCGCCAAATCCGCTGTATCGCATCATTAGCAGTCTTTCGCCTACGGTGGCTTGCCGTTTCTCCTTTTCCAGTTTAAAAACAATTCGCAGGGCATCAATATTCTGTTGGAGATGGAACCGCTTACTGAAGCCCATTTTCCTCAATCCATATTGAGATGGTTCCGGTCAGTTCGGTATAGAGTACATCAAACTCATATCCGTAGGCGAAATCATCGGTTAATTCATATCCTGCGAAAACAGGCTCACAAACGGGAAACATTTTAAGGGCGAACGGTCGCAGTTCCTCGTCTGCCATTATGGTATCAAATTCATTGCATACCACTTTGAAAACCGTGTCGAACTTGGAGAAGTGCAAGCCCTCAAAAAGTATGTAGTTGGCTATTTCGTTGCATTGCTCAATGGCGTTTCCCGAACGGAAAGCACCCTCATAAGCATTGGCAGCCCACGAAGACCGTTGGTCAATAAATTTTTGGTCGTGTGCCTTTTCGGGAAAGCTGCTGTTTAATAATTCTTGCAGTCGTAATCTGAAATACGACAGGTCTTTTTGCTGTACATCCATACTTATTTTGTTTAGAATTTTACTTAAATCCTAAAATTATAGCAGTACATAAGCCCCTTTGCAGAAGTGGCAGGGTTTGGCTTTGAAAGGCGGGATTTGGCGTAGAATGGTATGATGCCAAAGATTAATTTGTACCTTTGTTAAGGTCGTAAAAAGGTATATATGAGTACACTCTTTATTAAAAATATGGTTTGCAACCGCTGTATTATGGTGGTGCAAAATGAATTGGATAAGTTAGGTCTGAACGTAAAAAAAATCAATCTTGGAGAGGTAGTATTGGATAAAGAGATTACATCCGAAGAAAAAAATAATGTAGATAAGGTTTTAATTCCATTAGGCTTTGAACTTATTGACGATAAAAAAAGCCGCATAATTGAAAAGATAAAAAATATAATTATTGACCTTGTGCATCATCAGGACAACCACGCCAAAACCAATCTTTCGGATGTGCTAAGTAGTCAACTGCACCACGATTATAATTATTTATCCAATCTCTTTTCGGAGGTAGAGGGTACTACCATTGAAAAATACTTTATTGCCCAAAAAGTAGAAAAGGTAAAAGAGCTATTGGTATATGATGAGCTTTCTTTGAGTGAAATTGCCTTTCGTTTAAACTATTCGAGTGTGTCCTACCTAAGCAACCAGTTCAAAAAAGTTACAGGGCTGACACCGAGCTATTTCAAACAGATAAAAGAAGATAAAAGGAAGCCATTGGATAGTTTGTAAATCTTACACATAAATTCCAAAATTTCACAATAGCACCCACCCATATAATAGCCAATTTTGTACTGTTAATTAAATCAGGCAAATATGGCAACGAATAATAAAGAAACTATTTATCTTCCCTTAGAAGATGTAGAAAGCGAACATTGTGCGTTAATCGTTGAAAAAGGATTGGCACAGGTCAAAGGCATCGAAACCCACAAAGTAGAGCTAAACAACCGCAGGGCAGCTATCACGGTAAATAACAGCGCAGCGATAGGCGCAGCGGTAAAAGCAATCAAAGATTTAGGTTACGGCGTTTCTACTGTAAAACATACATTCCCTGTATTGGGAATGACCTGCGCATCCTGTGCAGGCAGTGTAGAAAGTATTGTAAAGCATCAGGAGGGCGTTATTGATGCTTCCGTAAACTTTGCTACGGGAAATCTTACCGTCGAATACCTGCCCAATATAACCGATGCCACTAAACTGCAAAAATCGGTACAGTCCATAGGTTACGATTTACTGGTAGAAGAAGAAAATAAGCAGCAGGAAACATTAGAAGCTATCCACGCTGAAAAGTTCCAAAAGCTAAAAACTAAAACCATATGGGCTATTGCGCTGTCGTTGCCTGTGGTGGTGATAGCAATGTTCTTTATGGATATGCCCTATGCAAACCTCATAATGTGGCTGTTCTCTACACCTGTTGTATTATGGTTAGGCAGGGATTTTTTTGTAAACGCTTGGAAGCAGGCAAAACATCGTTCAGCCAATATGGATACATTGGTAGCATTGAGTACAGGTATCGCTTATCTGTTCAGCGTGTTCAATATGTTGTTTGCAGACTTTTGGCATCAAAGAGGGCTGCACGCCCACGTATATTTTGAAGCAGCAGCCGTCATTGTCGCATTTATCCTGTTGGGGAAACTATTGGAAGAAAAAGCCAAAGGCAATACCTCTTCAGCTATTAAAAAACTGATGGGCTTACAACCCAAGACCGTTATCGTGATACAAGCGGACGGAACGGAAAAACAAACCGCTATCGAAGATGTAAACGCAGGCGATGTTATTCTTGTAAAGCCGGGCGAAAAGATTGCGGTGGACGGTATGGTTACTTCGGGCAGTTCATACGTTGATGAAAGTATGTTGAGTGGCGAGCCTGTACCCGTACTGAAAAAAGAAAACGAAAAGGTATTTGCCGGAACCATTAACCAAAAAGGAAGTTTCCAATTCAAAGCGGTTAAAGTCGGAAAAGAAACAATGCTTGCCCATATTATCAAAATGGTACAGGATGCGCAAGGCAGTAAAGCACCAGTACAAAAGTTGGTAGATAAGATTGCAGGAATTTTTGTTCCCGTTGTAATAGGGATTGCTATTCTCACATTTATCCTGTGGTTTATTTTAGACGGCAATAATGGCATAGTGCAGGGATTGTTAGCGGCTGTTACGGTATTGGTTATTGCCTGCCCCTGTGCTTTGGGATTGGCTACGCCTACCGCTATAATGGTTGGCGTTGGCAAAGGTGCTGAAAAAGGTATTCTGATAAAGGATGCCGAAAGTTTGGAATTAGCCAAAAAAGTTGATGCCATTATTTTAGATAAAACAGGAACGATAACAGAGGGTAGACCAGAGGTAACAGGTATCGAATGGCTAAACAATGATGATGCAACGAAAGGTATTTTATTAAGCATCGAAAAGCAATCCGAACACCCATTGGCAGAAGCGGTAGTGAAACATTTAGACGGTGTACAAACCACTACTTTATCACTGTTCGATAGTATTACAGGAAAAGGTGCAAAAGCCAATCACAACAACGAAACCTATTTTGTAGGCAATAAAAAGCTATTGGCAGAAAACAACATTACCATTGCGGAGCAACTGCAAAAGCAAGCGGATGAATGGGGAAAACAATCCAAAACAGTTATTTGGTTTGCCGACAGCAAACAGGCGCTTTCCGTTATCGTCATTTCTGATAAAATCAAAGAAACATCGGTCGAAGCCATCCGGCAAATGCAGGATATGGGCATAGAATTGTATATGCTCACGGGCGATAATGAAGCCACTGCAAAAACCATTGCACAGCAAACTGGCATCGGGCATTACAAGGCAGAGGTATTGCCACAGCACAAAGCCGATTTTGTAAAGGAACTTCAAAGCAAAGGCAAAGTAGTGGCAATGGTTGGCGACGGTATTAATGACAGCACAGCTTTGGCAACAGCCGATGTAAGTATTGCAATGGGCAAAGGTTCCGACATTGCAATGGATGTTGCCAAGATGACCATTATTTCATCAGACCTTACCAAAATACCACAGGCAATAAAACTTTCAAAACAGACCGTAGCCACTATTAAGCAAAATCTGTTTTGGGCATTCATCTATAATTTAATCGGCATTCCTATTGCGGCAGGTATCTTATTCCCGATAAATGGCTTCCTGCTGAACCCGATGATTGCAGGTGCAGCAATGGCATTGAGCAGCGTGAGCGTGGTAACTAACAGCCTGCGGTTGAAGTGGAAAAAGTAAAACATTAAATATCACAAATCAAATAAGAAATTCCACAACAATACAGAACGGTATAGTGCTGAAATTTGTGGTATCAAACAACAATCAAAATTTAAGACAATGGAAAATAAAGAATTTCAATTTAAGACGAACATCAATTGTGGCGGTTGTATAGCATCTGTAAAGCCGCATTTGGACAATGCAGAGGGCATCTGCCATTGGGAAGTTGACACCGCCAATAAAGACAAGGTACTTACAATAAAATCAGAGGGTATTACCGAAGACCAGGTAATTGAAACAGTACAAAAAGCAGGCTTTAAAATCGAACCTTTAAACGCTTAATATATTGAATTTATAATGCCCTTTTTAGCAACCTGACCTGATAAAAAGGGCATTATATCTTTAAAAATGGAAAAAAAATGCGGCTTTATTAAACATTTGGTATCAAACACCAAAAAAAGAGGAAAAGCCATCAAAAAAAGATAATCTTATTTGTAACTTTGTAGTGTTGAAAAATTTGGGTAAACATATCAGCTTTGTTCTCATACTGTGTTTGGGATTTTTCCTTATGCCGAGCATAAGCTATGCCTGCGCCAAAAAAACAACTAAGACGGAACAAAAATCCTGCTCAAAAGAAAAATCTGAAAAATCGCAGCACAAAAACAGTTGCAAGTACAAGTCCTGTAAAAAATGTAAGGATGGTCACGACTGCGGAGGCAATTGCAAACACAGTTCTTGCAGATGCGGTGCTTCAACAACTTCTTTAAGTGTACCTGTTGTAATCGAATTGAAAGCAAAAAATCTGTTTGCAGAAGCAAAAAAGCAAAAATTCGGTTTCAAACAAGCCTATTATTCTTCAGGCTTTTTCTCCATTTGGCTACCGCCTAAAATAAGCTAAATCTGTTGCTTGACAGCCACAGGTATGTCTTGTCGAAAACCCAATCCAGTTTTCGCACCCCCTTTTGTATATCTTATTAAATTAAAATTTTCAAAATGAAATCATTATCAAAAATAGTGATGGTAATCGGCGTATTACTATCATCAATAAACAGTTTCGCACAAATCAAAAATGCGAAAACAGAAACCGTAAAAATTTACGGCAATTGCGGTATGTGTAAAGCCACTATCGAAAAAGCAGGCAATGTGAACAAGGTAGCCAGTGTGGAATGGAATAAAGACACTAAAATGGCTACGCTCACTTATGACAGCGATAAGACCAATCAGGATGAAATATTGAAACGTATCGCTTTGGCAGGTTACGACAGCGAAAAGTTTTTAGCACCGGATGATGTGTATGCAAAGCTGCCGGGATGTTGCCAATACGACAGAGAATTAAAGCCAGTCGCAAAATCTAATGATGCGGGTATGGATATGAAAAGCGAACACACCAACCATAACCACAACGAAATGGCAACAACAAAAACTGCCGATGACCAAAATGCACCACAACTGAAAGTCGTATTCGACAACTATTTTTCAGTTAAAGATGCTTTGGTAAAAACTGATGCTGGTACTTCATCTATAAAAGCGGTTGAATTGGTAAAAGCTATCAAAGCTATAGAAATGGCAAAACTTTCTACCGAGGAGCATACCGTTTGGATGAAGGTAATGAAGGATTTAACCGCAAATGCAGAAAAAATTGCTGCTTCCAAAGATGTTGCAAAACAAAGAGAAACTTTCGCTTTGCTTTCTAAAAATATGTACGAACTGGCTAAGGCATCAAAAAAGGAAACACCTGTTTATTATCAGCATTGCCCTATGTACAATAACGGGAAAGGCGCAAATTGGTTAAGCAAGGAAGAAGCGGTTAAAAATCCTTATTACGGTTCTCAAATGCTAACCTGTGGTAGTGTACAAGAAACAATTAATAATAAATAAATTCTTCTGTTATGGGAAATATAGAAAACAAGCACGATATGCATCACCACACAGCAAATGAGGCGCATAACGCCAACCATTCTTTAGCAATGTACAAAAGGTTTGCAGTAATGGCTGTTGCGATGTTCGCAGCGATGTACTTTCTTATGTATGCTATGATTGACAGATTGGATAATCTTACCCCGAACATCAATAATTTGTATATGACACTGCTGATGGTTTCGGCAATGTTGGTTATTGAATTATGGATAATGAAAGGAATGTATCAAAACAAAAAAATCAACTGGGCAATCATTGCATTTTCCCTTGCAATTGGCATCTTCTCTTGGTTTGGAATTAGGGAGCAAATAAATGTGGGCGACAAACAATTTGTGAAAGGAATGATACCGCACCACGCAGCGGCAGTGCTGATGTCTGAAAAAGCAAAACTAACCGACCCCGAACTCATAAAGTTGCAAAAAAACATACTTGAAACACAGACAAAGGAAATCGAATTTATGAAGCGAAAGCTGAAAGAATTTGAAAACAAGTAAATCACAAAAATTTCTTTAACAACATTAAATAGCATTAAAATGAAAAATATTTTTTTCCCCATCATCGCACTGGTTACGGTTGTAGCAATAACCGTTTCCTGCAATCAGTCTTCCAATAAAAACAGCGACCAAAAAGCCAATGACAGTACGGTGGTGTCTGAAGCTCAAAATGTGCCATCATCAACACAAAATGATACGGCAACTTCTACTGCTCCAGTTGATACATTAGCTAAAGCGGCAGAAAAATCAGATATAAAAGAACAGTCGCAAAACTTCTCTATTGCACCTATTGTTAAGGATTATCTTGCTTTAAAAAACGCACTTGTTGCAGATAATAACAAAGCAGCAGCCAGTGCAGGCAAACAGTTGTTCAGCACCTTGAAAAATGTAGATATGAAATCCATACCAGCAAATAAGCATAAACAATATATGGATATAGCGGATGATGCAAAAGAGAATGCAGAACATATTGGCGACAATGCCGGAAAGATAGACCACCAAAGAGAGCATTTTGCATCATTAAGCAAAGATGTTTCCGACCTTATAGCATTGTTCGGAACTACCCAAAAATTGTATCAAGATTATTGCCCGATGTACAATGATGGCAAAGGTGCTATTTGGATTAGTGAAGCAAAGACAATCAAAAATCCTTACTATGGTAGTAAGATGCTTACCTGCGGTTCTGTAAAAAAAGAATTTTAGAATGAAGAAAGTATTAAAGATAATTTTAGCAACAGTGCTGTTTATTTTTATTGCAATCCAATTTTATCAGCCTGCCCTTAATGTAGATAAAGGGCAGGTTTACACAACCGATTTTACACAAGTCTATAAAATGCCTATTGAAATAAAAGCGATGTTTCAAACGTCTTGCTACGATTGTCATAGCAACAATACCAATTATGTTTGGTACGACTATGTACAGCCTGCAAGAACATTGGTAGGAACCCATATCAAAAATGCAAAAGAAGATTTGAATTTCAATGAATGGGGTACATACTCAAATAGAAAGCAGGAAAGATTACTAAACTCAATTAAAGAACAAATAGAAACGAAGCAAATGCCTCTGTCCTCATATACACTGATGCACAAAAATGCAAAATTGAATAATGAGCAAATCAAAACATTAATCAATTGGCTAAAAGAACAGGAATGAGTTTCAAAAAAAAATATCAAAATGAATATACCCATAAATAGTAAAATAAGGTTGCTGCAAGCAGTATTTATACTGTTATGTTCGCAATCCCTTTTCGCACAAAAAGTAGTTCGGTATGAGCTGTATGTAAAAGATACGCTTGTAAACTACGCAGGAAAAGAAAAAAGGGCTATTGCAGTAAACGGTCAGATACCGATGCCCACGCTCACATTTACAGAGGGCGACACTGCCGAGATTGTAGTGC
>Ga0208826_1001013_pt1 | contig 25425 bp, 21 predicted proteins | sample AD_UKC115_MetaG_FD_184451 | JGI IMG/M metagenome (GOLD analysis project Ga0208826, IMG submission 184451) | Active sludge microbial communities of municipal wastewater-treating anaerobic digesters from Hong Kong - AD_UKC115_MetaG (SPAdes)... | ecosystem: Engineered > Bioreactor > Anaerobic >...
AAGCGCGCCTGGAGCTCTAGGCGCTCGGTGTCAGTGATCTGCAGCTTCGTGGCAGGGCGTCCGGGGTGGGCCATCGGCGTAGTCTCCTCCAAAGAAACTCCTGGGATCAACACTCGCCGAAATAATTACAATTACTTCTGAGACACCACACTAGGCGCCCTGAGTGCCGTGCAGCCCCGCTGCACAAGCGAAGGGCAACGACGCAATGCGCGGCCTGGCTGGCTTTCCCTTCGGGCTGGCCCCGCAATGCGGCGTCTGCTTTGTCGGGCGGCTTGCCCATGGATGACCATGGGCTGCGCCGCCCTTCTCGCATCCATCCGCATTGCGGGGCCAGCGCGCGGGGGAATTGAATGACGACACGCCCTGGCAAGCCTGCCGCACGGGTCCTCAGGCCTGTCGCACGAGCAGCGCTTCCTCGATCTTGCCAGCCAGCTGCGCGATCGCCAGCGCCGCTGGGCAGCCCGGAAGCTGCAGCAGCAGCAACTGGCGCCGCATCACGGCATCGCGCACGGCGGGGTCGGCCGGAATGTCGCCCATGTGGATGAGCCTTAGTGCGCGACCGGTGGCGGTGGTCACAAACCGTTCCAACACCTGTTGCAGCTGGCCGGTAATGGCCCGGCCGTCGCCGGGGCGGGCCGTCTGGTTGATGACCATGCGCACATGCTGGCGCTTCTGCTGCATGGCCAGCACCTTGATGGCGGCGTAGGCGTCGGTCAGTGACGTGGGTTCGGGCGTGGCCACGATCAGCACCTCGGAAGCCAATGAGACGGAGAACAGCACCACGTTGGAGATGCCGGCGCCGGTATCGAGCAGGATCACATCGAAACGGGGCGCCAAGGTCTGGATCACGTTCAGAAACTGCGTACGGACCTCGGGCGTGAGGCGCGAGTACTCGACCATGCCCGAACCCGCCAGCAGCACGGAAAAACCCCCTGGCGCTTCGATCACAGCGTCTTCGAGGGTGGATTTGCCCGTGAACACGTCGTGCAGCGTGGTCTTGGGATACAGGTTCAGCACCACGTCCAGGTTGGCCAGACCCAGGTCGGCATCCAGAACGAGCACGCGCTGGCCGCGGCGGGTGAGTGCGGCGGCCAGGTTGGCCGACACGAAGGTTTTGCCCACGCCCCCCTTGCCGCTGGTGATGGCAATGATGCGGGCACCCGTGGGCGCACCGGTGGGGGGGACGGTGGGGGAGGGAATGGAATTGGACGACGCTGGGCTCATGGTCTTGCCTTCAGGGGGCGTTGTCTTTGGGGATCATGGCGGCCAGGTCGCCCCAACCGGAGGGGGTGTAAAGCGGGCCGATGAGCATGCCTTTTTCATCCGCGCTGACCGTGCTGTCGGGCTGGGGTTCAATGCACACGCGGTTGCGGCCCTCGGCCTTGGCCAGGTACAGCTGGTGGTCGGCACGGTCGGTCCAGAGAATGGGAGAGGAGCGGATCCACTGCATGGCATAGGCACCGCCAATGCTGATCGTCACTTCCAACTGGGTCGATGGGTCGATCTGCACGGGTGTGGCCGCCACGGCGCGCCGGATGCGCTCGGCCACTGCCATGCCAAAAGCCGCCTGGCAGGCGGGCATGACGATCGCGAATTCCTCGCCGCCGTAGCGCGCCAGCGTGTCCATGGGCCGCACGCATTGCGCCAGGGTGCGCGCCACGGCCTGCAGCACCCGGTCGCCCGCACTGTGGCCATAGGTGTCGTTGACCTGCTTGAAACGGTCGATGTCCAGCATCAACAGCAGTGCGGCTTCACCTGAACGCGCCACGCGGTCGATCTCGCGGTCCAGCACGGCCTGGAAATGCCTGCGGTTGGCCAGGCCCGTGAGAGGGTCCTTGAGCGACAGGGTGCACAGCCCGTCGATGATTTCCTGCAGCAGGTGCGCGGGCGTCTGCCCCGGCGCGGGCAGGCAGCCCGCGTCCAGGCCGACGAGCGCACAGGCTGTCTCCAGGCGCAATTCGCGCAGATCGACAAGGGTGTGGTCAGGTTGGGGCAGCACAGGCGTGAACAGAGCAGATGCCAAAGTGTACCTTTGCCCCGAGGCGCCATGAGAGCACAAATAGCGGGTAAAGAACCTGCTCATGCCCGCTACGATGGCGGCATGCAAGATACAACCCCCTCCCCGGACCCGGCCACTGCACTGATCCACCACGCGTACCAGCCCCCGGCAGGCTTCGAGGCGCCGCAGCCTGGTGTGTTCAAGGCCTCTACCGTCATCTTCCCCAACGTGGCCTCGATGCGCGAGCGCGAGTGGAAGGACAAAAGCGGCTACACCTACGGCCTGCACGGCACGCCCACCACCTTCATTCTGGAAGAGCGCATCTGCGCGCTTGAAGGTGGCCTGCAGTGCGTGCTGGTGCCCAGCGGCCTGGCGGCGTTGGCCAATGTGGCGCTGGCCTTGCTGCGCCAGGGCGATGAGGTGCTGGTCCCCGACAACGCCTATGGGCCCAACAAGGCCATGACGGCCTCTCTGCTGGCGCAGTTTGGCGTGCGCCATGCGCTGTACGACCCGCTGGACCCTGCCGACCTGGCGCAGCGCATCACCCCCGCCACGCGGCTGGTGTGGCTGGAAGCGCCGGGCTCGGTGACGCTGGAGTTTCCCGACCTGCGTGCCCTGGTGGCCCTGTGCCGTGAGCTCGGTGTGACCACCGCGCTGGACAACACCTGGGGCGCGGGCCTGGCGTTTCGTCCGTTCGACCTGATGGGCGATGGCAGTGGCAGCCTGGCGGTGGATGTGTCTGCCCATGCCCTGACCAAGTACCCCAGCGGCGGGGGCGATGTGCTGATGGGCAGCATCACCACGCGTGACCCGGCACTGCACCTGCGCATCAAGCTGGCCCACATGCACCTGGGTCTGGGTGTAGGGGCCAACGATGCCGAGGCTGTGCTGCGGGCCTTGCCCAGCGTGGCGCTGCGCTACCACACCCACGACCGGGTGGCGCGGAACCTGGCCCGGTGGATGCAGCAGCAGGCCCCCGTGGTGCAGGTGCTGCACCCGGCGCTGGAAGGCGCTCCGGGCCACGCGCACTGGCAGGCCTTGTGCGGCCAGGCACAGGACGGGCAGGGCGCAGCGGCGGGTCTGTTCAGCGTGGTGTTGGACCCAGCGATCCCGCAGGCGCAGGTGGACCACTTTTGCGACAGCCTGCGCTTGTTCCGCCTGGGCTACAGCTGGGGTGGACCCATGAGCCTGGTGGTGCCCTACGACCTCGCCAGCATGCGGCAAAGGCCCAGCACCCATGTGCGACCGGGGCATGTGGTGCGGTTCTCCATCGGCCTGGAGGCCGAAGCCGACCTGCGGGCCGATCTGGAGAGAGCGTTGCGCAGCGCCTTGGTTCAAAGGTAGTTCATGCCATGACCGATCAAATCAGTCGGATTTAGTTTGATCGGCATCAAGAAGATAGGTGGCGGCATACAGTGCATTGGACTTCATCGCGCACGCCATGACCACCACCAGCCAAACCGAATCCAGCCCTTTCACGATCAGTTTGCAGCCATTGAACTGGGGCGATCCGCTGCGTTGGCTGGCCCTGGGCTGGGCAGACTTGCGCGCGGCGCCAGGGGTGGCCGTGTTCTATGGCTGCTGCTTTTGGGGCATGGCGCTGGTGCTGGGCTGGGTGTTTCGCCGTCAGCCTGAATATGTGATGTCGCTGGCCAGCGGCTGTCTGCTCGTGGGGCCTTTTCTGGCCATGGGCCTGTATGACACCAGCCGCCGCCGCCAGGTCGGCCTGGCACCGGAACTGGGCAGTTCACTGACCTGCTGGGACCGCCACCTGGGCAGCATGGGGCTGCTGGTGCTGGTGCTGGTCATTGTTGAGTTGCTGTGGGGGCGGGCTTCCCTGGTGGTGTTTGCGGTGTTCTTCAACACCGGGCTTCCATCCACCACCGGTGTGGTGGACGCCCTGCTGAGCCCGCAGAACTGGAGCTTTGTGGGGGTGTACCTGTTGGTGGGTGGCGTTTTTGCTGCGCTGGTTTTTTCCACCACAGTGGTGTCCATTCCCATGATCCTGGACAGAGACACCGATGCGCTGACCGCCGCCATCACCAGCATGCGTGTGGTGCTGGACAACCCAGGCGTGATGGTGCTGTGGGGCAGCCTGATCACGCTGATGGTGGCGCTTTCCCTGTGGGCCTGGGGTGCGGGCCTGCTGGTGGTGGGGCCGCTTCTGGGGCATGCGAGCTGGCATGCCTACCGCACCGCTGTGCGTTCGGCAGGGCAAACCGGGCTGGCGGGGGCCTGAAGCTGCTACAGTGGCTTTCCACTGCAGAAAGTACACCTTGGCAACACCCAACTACGGCTACGAAAAGCGCCAGCGCGAGCTGGCCAAGAAACAGAAAAAAGAAGACAAACTGCGTGCCCGTGCCGCCACTGCGCGCCGAGGCGCAGGGGACAACGGGGCCGAGCCGTCTCCGAACCCGCCTGCAACGCAGGACGGGCAGGCACCTAACGCAGCAAACCCTTGAGCGCGGGCCACACGTTGTCCAGCATGCGCGGATGGGCCTGCTCGTTGGGGTGAATCCGGTCCGCCTGGAACCAGCGCATGGCGTCCGGCGCATTGGCCACCCCCTCCAGCAAAAAGGGCACCAGTGCGGTCTTGTACTGCTGGGACACGGTGACAAAGGTCTGGGCAAAGCGGCGCGTGTAGTCGCCGCCATAGTTGGGCGGCACCTGCATGCCCACCAGCAGCACCTGGGCACCGGCTTTTTGCGCCGCCTGCACCATGGTGGCCAGGTTGTCCTCGGTGTTCTTCAGCGGCAGTCCGCGCAGCGCATCATTCCCCCCCAGTTCGATCACCACCACCGTGGGCTGGTGCTGCGTCAGCAGCGCGGGCAGGCGGGCGCGGCCCCCAGCGGTGGTGTCGCCGCTCACGCTGGCGTTCACCACCTTGGCATTCACCTTCTGTTCTTGCAGGCGCTGCTGAAGCAGGGCCACCCAGCCCGAGCCACGCTGGATGCCGTATTCGGCGCTCATCGAATCGCCCACCACCACAATCGTGTGCGCACGCCCCTTGCCTGCCGCCAGGCCTGGCGCAGCGTAAAGCCCCACCAGAGCGCCGCCCGCGGCGCTCAGGATAAAGTGGCGACGATTCCATTTGGTATTCACTTGCGGACACCTTTCTACGTTCATGTCTGATTCTTCCACGCCCCCCGTGACCCCGGTCATTGCCGTCGAGCATGTGTTCAAGTCGGTCAGCGACTCCACGGGCACGCTCGACATTCTGCGCGACATCGATTTCCGCCTGGCGCCCAGGGAAACCGTGGCCATCGTGGGCGCCTCGGGCTCGGGCAAGAGCACGCTGCTGTCCATCATTGCCGGGCTGGACACCCCCACGCGCGGCACGGTGCGCCTGGACGGGCAAGACCTGTTTGCGCTGGACGAGGATGCCCGCGCCGCACTGCGGGCGCAGAAAGTGGGCTTTGTGTTCCAGAGCTTTCAGCTCATGGGCAACCTCACCGCACTGGAAAACGTCATGCTGCCGCTGGAGCTGGCGGGCCAGCGCGATGCGCGCCAGCGTGCCGCCGATATGCTGGCCCACGTGGGCCTGGGCCAGCGCCTGGGGCATTACCCCAAGCTGCTGTCGGGTGGCGAACAGCAGCGCGTGGCCTTGGCGCGGGCGTTTGTGGTGCAGCCGGCCGTGCTGCTGGCCGACGAGCCCACCGGCAGCCTGGACTACGCCACCGGCGAAACCATCATGGAGCTGATGTTCCAGCTCAACCGCGAGCAGGGCACGACCCTGGTGCTCGTCACGCACGACCGGGGCATTGCCCAGCGCTGCGAGCGGCGCATCACCATCGAGGCCGGGCGCATTGCAGATATGTAGTGTTTTTGGCCTCTAACGCAATAGATACAAGCGCAAGCAGCTATTAAAACAATAGCAAATGGCGCAGCGGATAATCATCCCCCATGTCCAGTCCTAAAGTCCTGTTCGGCTTCCATGCCGTGGGGGTGCGCCTTAAGACCGCACCGCAATCCATCATCGAGATCTACTACGAGCCCACGCGCCGTGACCAGCGCATGCGCCAATTCCTGGAGCGTGCGCGCGAAGCCGGGGTGCGCCTGATCGAGGCCGACGGCCTGCGCCTGGCCAAGCTCTCGGGCAGCCACGGCCACCAGGGCGTGGCCGCGCGGGTCAACCCCATGGCCCAGGCCAGCTCGCTGGACGACCTGCTCGACCAGCTCGAAGCCGACGGCGGGGTGCCGCTGTTGCTGGTGCTGGACGGCATCACCGACCCGCACAACCTGGGCGCCTGCCTGCGCGTGGCCGATGGGGCGGGTGCCCATGCCGTGATCGCCCCCAAGGACCACGCCTGCGGTATCAACGCCACCGTGGCCAAGGTGGCCAGCGGCGCGGCCGAGACCATTCCGTATTTCATGGTGACCAACCTGGCGCGCACACTCAACGAGCTGAAGGAGCGCAACATCTGGATCATCGGCACCAGCGACGATGCGCCCCAAACCATTTACCAGGCGGATTTCAAGGGCCCCGTGGCGCTGGTGCTGGGCGCCGAAGGCGATGGCATGCGCCAGCTCACGCGCAAGACCTGCGATGCGCTGATCAGCATCCCCATGCAGGGTGCGGTCGAAAGTCTGAACGTGTCCGTGGCCAGCGGGGTGTGCCTCTACGAGGCCCTGCGCCAGCGCAGCTGAGCAAGGCATGGACAGCGCCGCGCTCGAAACGGTGCAGGCCTGGCTGCGCGAGGCGCCGCAAATTGCGGTGCTGACCGGGGCCGGTGTCAGCGCCGAATCGGGCGTGCCCACCTTCCGCGATGCGCAAACCGGCTATTGGGCGCAGTTTCGCCCCGAGGACATGGCCACCGAGGAAGGTTTTCGGGCGCAGCCCGCCCTGGTGTGGCGCTGGTACCAGCACCGGCGGCAGCTGCTGCAGGGCGTGCAGCCCAACGCGGCGCACCTGGCCTTGGCGGCCTTTGCACAGCAGCACGCTGGGCGGCTGACGCTCATCACCCAGAACGTCGATGGCCTGCACCAGCGTGCGGGCAGCGCCGACGTGCTGTGCCTGCACGGCGACCTGATGGAAGATCGCTTTCTCGATCTGCCCCGGCCCTGTTGCCATCCCGACACCGTGGAAGCGGGCGACCCACCCCATTGCCCGCGTTGCGGTAACCTGCTGCGCCCTGGCGTGGTGTGGTTTGGAGAAGCCTTGCCCCTGGCCACGCTGGAGGCCGCCCAGCGCGCCGCCCGCCGCTGTGCGCTGATGTTGGTGGTGGGTACCGCTGGTGCCGTGTACCCGGCGGCAGGCCTGGCCCACCTGGCGCGCGATGCCGGTGCCAGGGTGGTCATCGTCAACCCCCATGCCAGCGAGCTGGACCCCGTGGCCCATGCCGTGCTGCGGGGCACGGCGGCGCAATTGCTGCCGCTGTTGTTGGCGCCCGAGCCAGCGTTCTATCGGGCAGGTGATACGTCCAGCGATGCATGATCGCCCTTGATCGCTGGGTTCGGTGGTGGCGCGCATGCCACCGGGACGGTGGTCACAGTCCTGTGGGGTGATGAGGTGCTGGTGGGGCCAAGCACCATGCAGCTGCACGTTGCGCGCGCTCCCTTCAGCCAAGGGTTTTCACTGTGTCCGCACAGCCGCAGGCTGTCGCTGAACTGACAGGCGGGGCAGGGGGCCGGAACGTAATCTTCGGCCACCTTTTCTTGCATGGAGCCCCGCACCACCATGAGCCGCCGCGATTTTCTTCTGCATTCCACCCAGGCCCTGGCCGTCGGCACCATGCCCGCCTGGATGCGCCACAGCCACGCCGCCGAGACCGAGGGCGTCGGGCGCGTGGTCACCCTGGGCTGTTCCATGGCGCTCTCCGGCCCCCTGGGCGCGGCGGGCCTGGAACAGGTGGCCGGCATGAAAGCAGCGTTCCACGAGATCAATCGCTCCGGTGGCATCCATGGACGCGAGATCGCATTGCAGGTCATGGACGATGCCTATGTCCCCGCGCGCACCCTGAAGAACGTGACGGAGCTGATCGATGCCCAGTCGGTCTTTGCCCTGATCTCGCCCATGGGCACGGCCAACACAGCGGCCTTGTTGCCACTCATCGAGGGCAAGGGCATTCCAACGGTGGGACCGATTACGGGCGCGCCCTCCGTCCGCAGCCCCGAGCAGCGCAACCTGTTCTTTGTGCGCCCCAGCTATGCCGATGAGGCGCGCCGCCTGGTGCAGCAAATGGTGGACATGGGTTTGCGCCGCATTGCCGTGGTGTACCTGGACAACCCCTTCGGAAAGGAGGTGCTGGGCTACCTGTCCGCCGCACTGGACGAGGCGCAGGTCGAGCGTGCCGGCGCTTTTGCCCTGGCTGTGGACGGCAAGAACGGCGAGGAGGTGGCCGAGAAGGTCTATGCCGATCGACCGGGGGCGGTGGTGCTGGCCACCACGGGCACAGCCAATACGGCTTTTGTGCTGCCATTCCGCGCGCGCGCCAAGACCGTGCCGCTGGCAGGCCTTTCGGTGACGCTCTTTGTCTCCGAGTTGCCCAAGCTCGGGGACGCTACGCGGGGAATGGCTGCGGTGCAGGTGTTTCCGGATGCCACCTCCGCCAAGTCGGTGGTGGTGCGCAAGTTTCAGACTTCGATGAAGAGCGCGGGAGCGAAGCCGGAGTACCTCACCAGCGGCAGCAGCCTGGAGGGCTGGATCAACGCCCAGGTCATGATCGAAGGTCTGCGCAACGCAGGCAAGGACCTCAGTCGCGAGCGCCTGCGCGCCGGGCTGGCGGGCATTCGCTCGCTGTCCTTTGGTGATTTCCATGTGGGCTTTGGCAACAAGGCCCCTTATGTCGGGTCGAACACGCTGTATCTGGCCATTTATGCGGAAAACGGACGCCGGGTGAGTTGAGAACCGGGGTTTCGGTTGCGTTCTACAGGGGAGTGTCAGCGCGGCGTGTGGGACCAGCAGCATCCGTCTTACCAAAATGGACTCCGTGGGGCGGCGTCACTGCAGTCCTTGTGCAATCATTTGACAGTACGCCATGGATTCCAGGTTCTCCACCGTTGTCCTGTCTCCCGCTGCGCGCCCTTGGCAAACTGCCCGGGCGTGGTGGCAGCGCCATGCCCGCCATCTGGCGAGTTGGATGGTGCTGTCGCTGCTGGCCTTTGTTCCGCTGGCGGCTGGGGTGCTGTGGCTGGCGGCCAGCGAGCGGGTGCTGGTGGGTGTGGAACTGGGCTGGAGCCAGGAATCCCAGGCCATCTGCCTGCACCCTGGGGCTGATTGCAAACGGCCGGTGGTGAGCATTCGCAGCCCTAATGGGGCGCTGGAGCTTGACGCCTGGCTTTTGAGCGACGCGGGGCATTTCCTGCCCAGCCATGAGCTGCGCGAAGCCTACAACGACCGCCACAAGGCCCTGCACGCCTTGTTGGCGAGCGACTCCGCGCGCCTGGTCATGGCCGATGGCAGCGAGCATCCGGTGACGGTGCGCGACCGGGGATTGGGCGGCATCGGCGCCATGCTCTGGTGGCATTTGTTGCTGGCTGCGCTGGCATGGACCAGTGGATGGGCCCATTATCTGCGTCAGCGCAGCCTCGGAAACGGGTTTCTGGCGTTGGCCTGCAGCGGATACGCCGTTGGCATGGCGTTGGGCGGGCTCGAGCTGGTGCATGGCCTGGCCTGGCCCCTGGGGGCTGCGGGCAGCATCAATGGTGCGGCGCGGGCCGCCGTGCAACTGGCGTTTGCGGGGTACCTGGGCTATGTGCTGACCCTTCCTCGCCGGTACGTGCCTGCGCGATGGTTGGGCGTCCTGCCCTGTTTGGCTCTGGCGGTGGTCGTGGTGGACCTGGCCGCCCTGGCACCCGCGCCCATGTGGGGGCACCAAGCATTCATGGTGGTGTGGACGCTGGCCCTGCCGCTGGCCATGGGCTGGCAATGGCGGCGCTCGCACAGCCCCTTGCTGCGGGCTCTGATGCAGTGGTTTGCCCTGGGTGGCTTGATATTGCTTGCTCGTCTGGCGCTGATCCATGCCTTGCCGGTGCAAGACCTGGAGACACGCGCCTTTTTCGTCAGCGCCAGCTTCCTGGCGGTCAAGACCTACTCCATCGTCGTGCTCCTGGTCAGTCCGGTGCTGGGTTGGGCGCAGGGGGGGCTGCGCCGCATTCTGCTATGGGTGCTGGCCAGCCTGCTGTTGGTGGTGTGCGATCTGATGCTGGTACTGGCCCTGAGCGTGCAGGCCGAGACCGCCCTGCTCATCAGCCTGTTGGTGGTGGGTGCGGCCTATTTGCCTTTGCGTGGCTGGATTGCACAGACCTTGCTGGGGACCCGGCCGCTGCGACTGGAGCAGCACATCGCTCCGCTGTACGACGTGGCACGTGCAGCCCAGCAATCCGACATGGCCGCATTGCAGGCTTGGCAGCAGTTTCTGCAGCAGGTGTACGAGCCCGAGAGCAGTGTGCTGGCGCAACAGGCGGGTTCGCACAGCCGCATGCAGGAAGCGGGTGGCGCCCTGTGGGCTCCACTGGCATGGACGGGGCAGGGTGTGGTACTGGTGCATGCCCATGGCGGCAGGCGCCTGTTTGGCCCGCAGGACGAACGCTTTGCCGACCACTGCGCCCACCTGGTACAGACCATGGTGGAGAAAGACCGTGCCGCCACGCAGGCGCGCCAGAGCGAGCGTGAACGCATTGCGCACGACCTGCACGATGACCTGGGAGCACGTCTCCTGCACATGGCCCATGCGGCGCCCCCTGGCGACTGGGGGCGTTATGCCCAGGACACGCTGCAGGAGATGCGTCTGATCACCCACGGCATGGCGGGCGAGGCGGTGGCATTGACCGATCTGCTCGCCGACCTGCGCGCCGAACTGGCCGCCCGCATCCGTGCAGCAGGTCTGCAACTGCAATGGCAGAGCGCGCTGCCGGGCCAGGTAGGTTTGCATAGCGTGCGCCCGCAGGCCGCACTGGCCTTGGCGCGCATCCTGTCCGAGGCCGTGCGCAACGCCATCAGCCACGGCGGAGCCAGCCGCATCGAGGTGCTGGTGCAGGTACTGGAGGAGAGCTTGCTGGTGCAGGTGCGCAACGATGGCCCCGCGACCGATCCGGCGACCTGGGGCGCAGGGCTGGGCATGCAGTCCCTGCTGCGCCGGGTGCAGCGCCTGGGTGGGCACTTGCAATGGCAGGCGCTGGGTTCCGGTGGCACGGCCATAGAAGCACGCCTGCCCCTGAACGCCCTGCAGGATCCGGGCTGAGCCATGACAATCAGGCACATGAACATTCTGCTTGTGGAAGACCAACCCGAAGCCTGCGCACTGCTGCAGGACATTGCCCAGCAGGTGTACCCCGCAGCGCATACCACGCACTGCCCGACGGTGGCACATGCGCTCATGCGGGTGGACGAAGCATGGGATCTGGCCTTGATCGACCTGCGCCTGCTTGATGGCTCGGGGCTGGAGGTGTTGCGCCGTTTCAAGCAGTGCCACCCTGAGGTGCCCGCCGTGGTGACCACACTGTTTTCTGATGACGCCTCGGTGTTTGGCGCCCTGCAGGCAGGGGCCGATGGCTATCTGCTCAAGTCCGAACCGGTCTGCGACCTGGTGGCCGCACTGCAGCGCATCGCCCGGGGAGAGCTGCCGCTGTCTCCTGCGGTGGCCCGCAGGGTGCTGGGCTACTTTCGCAGCACCCCGGGCGCCGATCTGAGGCCCAGCGCCGACCTTGCCGAAGCGCTCACCCCCAGAGAAAGCGACGTGCTTGCCGCCATTGGTGAGGGCCTGAGCATTCACGAGACAGGAGAGCGCCTGGGTATCACCTACCACACGGCCAACGGCTACATCAAATCCATCTACCGCAAACTGGGCATCAAAAGCCGCGCCCAGGCAGCGGTCGAGGCACAGCGGCGCGGATTGCTGTAATAAGTCACGGTGTCCCCCAAGTTCTGGGGGTGGGCACGCACGGCAACGGTTTCCACAATGGCGCACATGTTGCATAGTCCCGGTCGCATGGAGCGGGCTGCAGTTTTGGAGCCAAGGAAACCGAGACATGACACAAACCAGAGACATTGGGAGCACGCTGCTGTGGAGCTTGGCCTGCGGGTGGCCCCTGGTTGCCAGTGCAGCACCCTTGCCCGAACTGGCCTGTGCCGCTGGCGTGCACTGCACGGGCACTGCCAGTGCCATAGGGGCGCGTGCCCGCCTGGGTATGGATAGGAACCAGGCCGAGCTTGCCTTTGTCGAGGCCAGCAGAGACTGGCCCGACACGGTGTGGGCCTGTGCTGCCACTGCGTCGCAGTGTGGGCACTTGAGCCGCGATGAGGCGCGCATATTGATCGGGCTGCATGACGATGCCTACGGACCAGCGCAGCGCTTGCGTGGGGCTCCGCCAGCAGCGCAGTCGGCAGCCATGCAGGCGCCCCTGGTTGTCGCCGCAACAAACCCCTCCGCAAGTGGGCGAGGGCAGCGACCGGCCGGGATCGATGTCGAAGTGCCTCGCCCGGGGGCTTCGGAGGTCGTGCTTGTACCACCATCGACACCTGGGACGGATTTCCAGCCCCGGGACGGGCACTGGGTATTCCGGTTCGAAGGACAGCCCCGTGCCAGTGGTGGTTGCCTTGCGGGTGTAGCCCAGGCGGTCGCAGGGCAGATGCCGGCGCCCCAATCGGGGCAGGTCGTGTTTGCGCGGCCCTTCAGCGGCGGCCAGCTCATTCCCAGCCCGCAGGTGCAGTGGAGCCGTGTGGCGGCCAACCACTGGAAGGCCAGGCTCAAGACAGCCAGCGCTGCCATGTCCATGGAGTACGACCTGCGGGTGCTCAGCCCCGAGCGCATGGAGGGTGCCAGCATCGTGCGCGTCACCGTGCCGCAGGCCTGCACCATCCAGTCACCTTTTGTTTTCACGCGCCAGTCATGAGACAGGCGTTCACTGCAACTTTTTGGAGAGGGAACACCATGAACCATTCGCGCATGGGCCGGGCCGCCTGGTGGCTGGCCGCCGGTATGTTGCTGTCGATGGGCGCCCAGGCACAGCAAGCCCAGCGCGCCCCCAGCCCACCGCAAGGGCCGGGGCAGAGCATGCTGGTGCTCGATGCCTCGGGGTCCATGTGGGGAAAGATGGGGGGGCGGGCCAAGATCGAGATCGCACGCGATGCTGTGGCACAAATGCTCGATGGCTGGCCCGCAGGCCAGCAACTGGGCTTGATGGCCTATGGCCACCGCAGCAAAGGCGACTGCAGCGACATCGAGCTGTTGCGTGCCCCAGGTGCGCTGGACCGCAGCGCCATGGTGCAGACCGTCAATGCGCTGCAACCCAAAGGGATGACGCCCATTTCGGCATCGGTGCGCATGGCAGCAGAACAACTCAAGTTCAGCGAACGAAAGGCCACGGTCATTCTGGTCTCTGACGGCGAGGAAACCTGCCATGCCGATCCCTGTGCCGTGGGCAAGGAACTGGAGAAGCTGGGCGTGGATTTCACGGCCCACGTGATTGGCTTTGACATTTCCAAGGGCAGCAAGGCCGAGCAACAGCTCCAATGCCTGGCTTCCAGCACGGGCGGCCGGTATCTGGACGCCCGTGATGCGGGCAGCCTGAGTGATGCCCTGCGCAGCGTGGCCAAGGCTGCGCCCCCCGCGCCCAAAGTCAATGCCACCCAGGGCCGCGAATGGATGCCCAACACCATGCTGTGGTGGGAGGCGGGCACACAGATTGAGGGTGGCGGGAGCGAGCGCGATGGGGAGCTTGGCGTGAAGGACTTTGCCAAGGGCCAGACCGCCCGCGACTGCCAGGCACTGTGCATGCAGCACACGGCCTGCGGTGCCTGGGTGTACAACCCACCGGGCAGCTATTTCATCGAGCACCCACGGTGTGATCTCAAAGGCACGGGTGGTGCGCTGAGCGAAGAAAAGACCAATCCAGGTGAAGGTTGGGTCTCTGGCGTGAAACCCGGCGCCAAGGTCATGTTCCAGCCTGCTGCTGCGAATTGATGCGCAGCGCAAACCATTCTGATCACTTCAAGGACATTGCACCATGAACACTTCCCCCCTGGCTTCGACAGACCGCGCAGCGCTGTTGCAGCGTGTGCTCGATATCTTGATGCGTCCACGCGATACCTGGTTGCAAATCGACGCCGAGGACGGCAACCCGGCGCGCATTTACCTGGGCTATCTGGTGTTTCTGGCCGCCATTCCGGCAGTGGCTGGGTTCATCGGCTACAGCCTGATCGGTGTGGGTGCTTTTGGCATCTCGGTGCGCGTGCCCGTGGTGCAAGGTCTGGTCAGCATGGTGGTGGGCTATGTGCTGTCGCTGGCCATGGTGTACGTGCTGGCGCTGATCGCCAACATGCTGGCGCCGCGTTTTCAGGCGCAGCAAGACATGGGCAGCGCCTTCAAGCTGGTGGCCTATGCCTCCACGGCGGGCATGCTGGGTGGGGTGTTCAGCATCCTGCCGTCATTGGCCATGCTGGGCTTGTTGGCGGCCCTGTATTCGGTGTACCTGATCTACAGCGGCATCCCCGTGCTGATGAAGGCTCCCCAAGAGAAAGCGGTGGGCTACACGGCAGCCTTGGTGGTCTGCGGCATTCTGGCAGGCATTGTGGTCGGGTTGGCCACATCACTTGTGACTCCGGGGGCACGGGGTCTGGGTGCAGGCATGGCGGGCATGGGCGACACGGGCTCGGTCACCATGAAAGTGCCTGGCACCGACATCAAGATCGACACAGGACGCCTGGAGGAAGCCAGCCGCAAAATGGAAGAAGCCCAGGCCAAGGGCGACACCCAGGCGGCCGCCAAGGCAGCCACCGAGATGATGGGGGCTGCACTGGGGGGCAAGGGCGGCGAGCCCTTCACGCCGCAACTGCTGCGCGAGGCCCTTCCCGAGCGCTTTGGCGACCTGCCGCGCACGGCGATCGAGGCGCGCTCCGAAAGTGCCATGGGTATGCAGTTCACCCATGTCAGCGCGCAGTACACGCACGAGGACAAAGAGGTGGAGATCCAGATCCAGGATCTGGGCGCCATACCGGCGCTGCGCATGGCCATGGCGGGCTGGGCAACGACCACCGCCGAGAGTGAGAATGCCGACGAGATCGAGCGCATCTACCGCCAGGGTGAGATGTCCATCAAGGAAAGCTACCGCAAGGACGGCAGCAGCGCCGATCTGGCGCTGATGCTGCCCAATGGGGTGATGGTGCAGGCCTACGGCAGGCTGCCGGTGGAGGACCTCAAGCGCCATCTGTTGCCCTTGGGCCAAAAGCTGGGGGCGCTGCGCAGGGCCTCTTGATGTGGGCCGAGGGGGCAGGGCTCTTGCGCTAGCTCAAACACCCCATGCATCGTGTGCGCAATTGCCGCGCCGTGTGTTGACGTGCAGGTCAACCGCTGCCGATACTCCCCTACAGCTCGACGCCTTCCTCCGCCGCCCGCCATGGGTGTGTGCGGCGGACGGTTCACCTGGGAGGGGCCATGGAGCGATCGCACACCACAAAGGCTGCGCTGGAGCAGGAACTGGCGCAATGGCAGCAGCGCTGCGCTGCCTTGGAGGCCGAACTGGCCGCCAAGGACAGCGCCATGCGCGAAGCCCAGGACACACTGGAGCGCAGCGCGGCCTACAACAAGCGGGTGTACCAGGATTCGCCGGTGCCCATCGTCATCATCGACCCGGAGATCGGCATCGTGGACTGCAACACCGCAGCGGTGCGTATCTACGGCTTCCAGTCTCGGGACGAGGTGCTAGGCCGCATGCCGCTGGACTTTTCTGCTCCCACGCAATACGACGGCACCGACACCCAGACCGCGGGGGAGGAGATCACCCGTTCCATCGTGGAGCACGGCATTGCCAATTTTCTGTGGCGCGCGCGTCGTGCGAATGGCGAAATCTTCGACGCCGAGGTCAATCTCATGGCCTTCGACTGCGGGGGGCGCATCCTGTTGCGCTTCACTGTGGACGATGTGTCAGAAAAGCGCCGCGCCCGTCTGGAGATCGAGCGCCAGCAGGCCGAGATCCGCAAGCTGCTGGAGGAGCAGCAGGTCATCTTCGAGAACGCTCCCAACGGCATGTGCTTCACGGCGGACGGCATCATCCTGCGGGTCAACCGCAGGTTGTGTCAGAGCCTGGGCCTGGAGCCGCCCGACCTGGTGGGCCATTCGGTGGCGCAGCGCCTGTTCCGGGACGAGGCCAGCTATCAGGCGTTCTCGGCCGTGGCGGCTCCGCTGCTCGCGTCGGGGCAGGAAGTGCACGTGGAGTGGGATTTCCGGCGCAACGATGGGGCGGTGTTCGAGGCCATGGTGTCGGGCCAGGGCATCAACATCCCTGGGTTCGAGCGCTCTGCCGTCTGGGTGTACGAGGACATTGCCGAACGCAAGCGCCTGGAGCGGGAGCGCCAGGAAAACGAGGCCCGGCTGCTCCGCATTCTCGAAAACAGCCCCGTGGGTGTGATCATCGGCACCGAGGCTGGGCAGATTGTTTTTGCCAACCGCCAGCACGCGGAAATGCTGGGTGTGCGCCCCGAGGAACTGGCCACACACCCTGCCAGCAAATCGTGGCGCAACCCGGCGGATCGCCAGACCTTTATGGAGCGCTTGCGCCGTGAAGGCGCTGTCAAAGGCTACCAGGCCGACTTCGTGCGCTCCGACGGCACGCCGGTCACGGTACTGCTCTCGTCCATCCTGCTCGACTTTTCGGATGGGCGTTACCTGGTTTCCTGGATCTACGACATCACCGAACGCCAAAAGGCCGAGCAACTGGTAGCGCGCAGCGAGGAGCGCCTGGCCCTGGCCTTGCGGGGAGCCAACCTGGGGCTGTACGACTGCACCATCAACGACCAGCATGAGATCGTCGAAGTGGCGGTCAACGACATTTGGGCGGGGATGCTGGGCTACGACAAGCAAAGCCTGTTGGCCCAGCATCCCAACCACATGGCCTGCTGGGTATCGCTGATTCACCCCGAAGACGTGCAGCGCGTGCAGGATCACTTGCGCCGCTTCCTGCTCAACGAGATACCCGACTACACCGAGGTTTTTCGTATGCGCAGCTCATCGGGCGAGTGGCGCTGGATTCTGGACATAGGCCATGCCGCGTTGCGTGGAAGCGATGGAACCCCACGCAGGTTGGTGGGCATCAACCAGGACATCACCGAGCAAAAGGTGGCCGAAGCCAGCCTGCGTGACAGCGAGGCCTACAACAAGATGTTGTTCCAGGAGTCTTCGCGCCCCATCATCATCCTGGATCCGGACTTTGGCTACATCGACTGCAACCCGGCGGCGGTGCGGATCTTTGGCGTCAACGCCAAGAGCCAGTTGCTGGGCAAAGGCCTTTTGTTCCTGTCGGCGCCCGAGCAATACGGCGAACAGGACAGTGCCAGCCTCATGCAGGACACCTTGCAGCGCGCTCTGACCCAGGGGCATGCCCGCTGCGAGTGGCGCTACCAGCGCCCGGATGGGGACACCTGGGACGCCGAAGTGCACCTGGCGGCCTTCGAGTACCGGGGGCGCCGCCTGGTGCAGTGCATGCCCGAGGACGTGACCGAAAAGCGCCGTGCGCGCCTGGAGATCGAGCTGCAGCAACGCGAGTTGCAGAACCTGCTGGACGAGCAGCAGATGATTTTCGACAACGCCCCCAACGGCATCATCTACACCGCCGACGGTGTGATCCTGCGCGTGAACCAGCGCCTGGTTGAGTACCTGGGCTATCGGGCAGACGAGCTGGTGGGCCAACCTGGCAGCATCATCCAGCAGTCTCCCGAACACTACGCACGCTTTGGCGCGCTGGTCGGGCCGGTGCTGGCGGCGGGCAAGGACGTCAACGTGGAATGGGACTTTGCCCGCAAGGACGGCGGTACCTTCGTGGCGCAGGTATCGGGGCGGGGCATCCGATCGGCTCGACTCCACCATGTGACGATCTGGGTGTTCGAGGACATCGCCGAACGCAAGGCCGCCGAGCGTGCCATGGAGCAGGCGCGCCGTGTGGCCGAGGACGCTGCCAAGGCCAAGAGCGATTTCCTGGCCAACATGAGCCACGAGATCCGCACGCCCATGAACGCCATCATCGGCATGTCCCACCTGGCGCTGCAGACATCGCTGGATGCACGCCAGCGCAACTACGTGGAGAAGGCGCACCGCTCGGCCGTGGGGTTGCTGGGCATCATCAACGACATTCTTGATTTTTCGAAGATCGAGGCGGGCAAGATGGTGATCGAGGACACCGAGTTCTGCCTGGACGATGTCATGGAGAGCCTGTCCAACCTCATTGGCCTGCGCACCGAGGAAAAAGGCCTGGAGTTGCTGTTCTGCGTGCCGGGGCAACTGCCCACGGCGCTGGTGGGCGACCCGCTGCGCCTGGGCCAGATCCTGGTGAACCTGGGCAACAACGCCGTCAAGTTCACCGAACAGGGCGAAGTGGTCATAGGCATCGAGGAAATCGACCGCGATGCCGAGCACATCGAACTGCACTTCTGGGTGCGCGACACCGGCATCGGCATGACGCAGGCGCAATGCGCCAAGCTGTTCCAGCCCTTCAGCCAGGCCGACAGCTCCACCACACGCCGCTACGGCGGCACGGGCCTGGGGCTGGCCATCTCGCGGGCGCTGGTGGAGCAGATGGGGGGGCGCATTTGGGTTCAGAGCGAACCGGGTGTGGGTTCGGAATTCCACTTCACAGCGCGCCTGGGACGCAATGCACAGGGCAGTGCCTCGCGCCGCATGTCGCGCGAGGTGCTCCAGCACATGCGCGTACTGGTGGTGGATGACAACAGCAGCGCCCGCGAGATCACGGCCAGCATTGCCCGTGGCCTGGGCCTGCGGGTGGACACGGCGGCCAACGGCCAGGCCGCGCTGGCCTGCGTGGCACAGGCCGAGCAGCAGGGCCAAGCTTACGACCTGGTGCTGATCGACTGGAAAATGCCCGAAATGGATGGCATTGAAACCCTGCGCCTCATGCATGCGCGCCGGCTGCCCAACGTGCCCGCCAGCATCATGGTCACCGCCTTTGGCCGCGAAGAGGCGCTGGACGAGGCGGAACGCCAGGGCGTGGCGCTCAAGTCCGTACTGACCAAGCCGGTGATGCCCAGCCAGTTGCTCGACGCCATTGGCGCCGCCATCGACCGCAAGGGCTTGGTGGAGAACCGCACCGGCATCATGGCGCACGAAAGCCGCAATGCCATGCGCCAGCTCGAAGGCGCACGGGTGCTGCTGGTGGAAGACAACGAACTCAACCAGGAGCTGGCCATGGAGCTCTTGCGTCACGCCGGGGTGCAGGTCACCCTGGCCACCAATGGGCTGGAGGCGCTGGAAACGCTTCAGGCGCGTGGTGCAGACTTTGACGGCGTCCTCATGGATTGCCAAATGCCTGTGATGGACGGCTACGAGGCCACGCGCAGCATCCGTGATAACGCTGCCTTGCGAGCGCTGCCCATCATCGCCATGACTGCCAACGCCATGGCCGGTGACCGTGAGCGCGCATTGGCCATGGGCATGAACGATTACATCGCCAAACCACTGGATGTGGGCAGCATGTTCAGTACCTTGGCGCGTTGGCTGGGCAAGTCCGCAGCGCCCGCCGCAGAGGTGCGCAAGCCCCATGCATCAGACGCCTTGTCGCCAGCTTCTGCCATGCCAACGCACAATCTGCCGCCCTTGCCGGGCATTGACGTGCATGTGGGCCTGGTGACCTCCATGCATGACGAAAGCTTGTACCGCTCGCTGTTGGGTCGCTTCCTCGCGGGGCAACGGGCGTTTGGTGCTGATTTCCGGGCGGCGCAACAGGCATCAGACCCGAGTGCCCCCGAGCGGCTGGCGCACACGCTCAAGTCGGTGGCGGGCAGTATTGGTGCGCGTGGCGTGCAGGCCGCCGCTGCCGACCTGGAGCGTGTCTGTCGTGCGCTGGCACCCCTGCCCGCGGTGGAGCAGGCATTGTCTCGGGTCGAGGCGGAGCTGGCGCCGGTCATCGAAGGCCTGGCGACTTGCCTGACTGGCGAGCACAGTCCCGCACCGACCTCCGCTGCCCCCGCCAAGCCGGCTGAGGGCGAGGCCATTGCCTTGTTCTGCGCCCAGCTCCAAGCCTTGCTGGAAGAAGGAGACAGCGCCTGCATGGAATGGGTGGGGCAGCAGCCGGGGTTGCTCGCCCAGGCCTACCCGGAACACCACACTGCCATTGCGCAGGCCATCGAGGGGTTTGACTTTGAGCAGGCGCTCCAACTCATCCGCTGCGGGTAGGGCGTGCTGGCCTCAGTGTCGGCGCGCTAGCGCGCCTTGAGCACGTGGCGGTTGCGCCCCGCGCTCTTGGCTTCGTAGAGCGCGGCGTCGGCCAGATCCACCAGCGCCTGGTGCGACTCGTCGGCTTGTGGCACCACGGTGGCCACGCCCAGGCTGATGGTGACATGCGTGTGTGTGCCGGACTGCGCGTGTTCCAGCGCCCGGGCCAGGATGCCCAGGCGGATCTGCTCGGCCAGGTTGGCTGCGCCAGCGCTGTCGGTGCTGGGCAGCACACAGGCAAACTCTTCTCCGCCACAGCGGGCGACCAGGTCGCAGGGGCGTGTCACGCAGGTGGCCAGCGTGCGTGCCACCTCGATCAGGCATTGGTCGCCACCAGGGTGTCCGTAGTGGTCGTTGTAGGCCTTGAAGTGATCGATATCGATGGCGATCAACGAGATGGGGGCCTGCTCGCGCGCTGCGCGGCGCCATTCCATGTCCAGAAAATCATCGAACCGGCGCCGGTTGCTGATGCCGGTGAGGTGGTCCTGCGTGGTCAGGCGTTGCAGCAGGTCGCGGCTGCGTTTGAGATCCAGGTGATTGCGCACGCGTGCCTGCACGATGGAGGGCCGGATCGGCTTGACGATGTAATCGATGGCGCCCAGTGACAGGCCGCGGGCCTCGTCTTCCTCCTCGTCGCGCGAGGAGACAAACAGTACCGGAATATTGGCCGTGGCTGCATGGCTCTTGAGATGCTTGCAGACTTCATATCCGTCCATGCCGGGCATCATCACATCCAGCAGGATGAGGTCCGGGTTTGGCTCGGCCTGTGCCAGCGCCAGGGCGCGTTCCCCATTCAGGGCGACCTTGACCTTGTACTGTCCCTTCAGAACGGCAGAGAGAACCTGTAGGTTTTCGGGCGAGTCATCCACCACCAGGATCGTTGCCTGTGCATCCATCAGCCTGTCTCCATCATTCGCCTGGGGCGCTATTTGTTGCTGAATGTGTATGCGCGCCAGCATAGAGGCGCCAAGACGCCTTGTGCACAAAAAAACGGCGTTACCTGTGCTGGATCAATACCGCAGTGCAGCAAACCTGCGTCAGCCACCAAGGCAGCAACAGACCGACAGCAGGGGAGAAAGAATGGGCCTGGAACGGCCCTCAGACCCAGCCCAACGCACCCAGCAAGGCCCCAGCAGCCAGCAGCCACAGCAGGTGCAGGCGCGTGCGCCACACCAGCACGGCCACCACCGCAGCCAGCAGCCAGAGCAGGGCATCGGTGGCTGGCTGGCCCTGGCCACGGCCCAGCACCCAGGTGGCAGCCATCAGCAACCCGATGACCACGGGCGCCATGCCTTGCTTGAAGGCCCGCACCGAACGCCGCTGCCGGTTGCGGTGGGCCCAGCGCGTGGCCAGCCAGGTCAGTGTGGTGCTGGGCAGCATGATGCCCACCATGCAGACCAGCGCCCCCCACAGGCCCAGGGCCCAACCCCAGGGGCTGGCGCCTGCGGCGTTGAGGCCCACATGCCAACCGATGAGCGCAACAAACAGCACGTTGGGTCCTGGCGCTGCCTGGGCAATGGCAATGCTGGCGTTGAACTGCACATCGGTGAGCCACGCTTGTTGGTTGACCAGATAGCGGTGCATGTCGGGCGCTGTGGCAATGGCGCCGCCCACCGCCAGCAGCGAGATCGACAGGTAGTAGAGAAACAGGTTCAGCCAGTCCGTGGCCTGCAGTGCAAAGACCTGGGTCATGGTGCCAGCCTTCGCCAGGTAAGGACGCAGGCCACACCGCCCAGCACCAGCAGCACGCCGTACAGCGGGATGTGCCACCACACCACCGCCACAAAGGTGGCGAGCGCCAGGGCGGCGCACACCCAGGGTCCCAGCACATGCGTGCGCAGCGACGCTGCCAGCTTGAGTGCCATGCCACCGATCAGACCCGCCGCCACTGCGCCCATGCCGCGCAGTGCTCCCGCCATGGCCGGGTGGGTGGCCCACTGGGCATAGAGCAGCGCGGCCGCCAGTGCCAGCACCATGGGCAGCGTGAGCATGCCTGCCAGCGCCGCCAGGCCGCCGCGCAGGCCAAAGTGGCGGTCACCGATCATCAGCGACAGATTCACCACATTGGGCCCCGGCATGACCTGGGCCACGGCCCAGTCTTCCAGGAACTCCTCATTGGTCATCCAGCGCTTTTTCTCGACCAGTTCGCGCTGCACCACTGCCACCACGCCGCCAAAGCCCTGCAGCGCCAGCCAGGTGAAGGACCAGAACAGATCCGCGGGACTTTGCGGCCGGGGGCGATCCTGAGCGTAGGCACCAGGCGGGGAGGGGTTCAGCGACATTTTCAAGAAAAATTGGCCTTCAACGCTCTATCTATAAGCGCCATCAGCTATCAATAGTATAGCAAAATGGCCATGAAAGCATGCCGCAGTTGATGCCGGGCTATGCTTGCGGTTCAGGCCATTGGCTACAAACTCAAGAGTACTCCCATGCGACTGATCCGTTACGGCCTGCCCGGCGCCGAGCGCCCAGGCATGTTGGATGCCCAGGGCATCCTGCGCGACCTTTCCATGCTGCTGCCCGACATCGGGCCAGCGCAACTGGCGCCGCGCACCCTGGCGGCCCTGGCTGCCATCGACGCCACCCGCCTGCCTGCGGTGCAAGAGCCGGTGCGCCTGGCGTGCCCCGTGGCGGGCGTGGGCAAGATCGTGTGCGTGGGCCTGAACTACCGCGACCATGCCCTGGAGGCCGGCCTGCAGCCGCCCACCGAGCCCGTGCTGTTCATGAAAGCGGTGACCGCACTCAGCGGCCCGAACGACCCTCTGCTCATTCCACCCGGAGCCACCAAGACCGACTGGGAGGTGGAACTGGGCGTGGTCATTGGCACACGGGCGCAGCGCATTGCCGAGGCGCAGGCCTTGCAGCATGTGGCAGGCTATGTGCTGGCCAACGATGTGTCCGAGCGCGCCTGGCAGATGGAGCGCGGCGGCCAGTGGGACAAAGGCAAGGGCCACGACAGCTTTGCCCCCATCGGGCCCTGGCTGGTGACCACGGACGAACTGCCCGATCCGCACGCCATCGGCCTGTGGCTGGAAGTCAACGGCCAGCGCATGCAAGACGGCCACACCTCGCAGTTCATCTTTGGCGTGCCGCAGGTGCTGGCCTACATCAGCCAGTTCATGCGTCTGGAGCCTGGCGACATCGTGTTGACCGGCACCCCGGCCGGCGTGGGCCTGGGCCGCAAGCCCCAGCCGGTGTTCCTGAGGCCCGGCGATGAGGTGCGCCTGGGAGCCAGCGGGCTGGGTGAACAGCGCCAGACCTGCGTGCAGGTTTGACGGTGGGGCGCCTCAGCCCAGTTTGCCGCGCAGCTTGTGGTTGGGGGTGCGCCAGCCCGCCTGCTCGGCGTACTTGACCTTGTGGACCTTGAGGTCGGCCTGGGTTTCGTACTTGACCCAGAGGATCTTGAAGCTGGCCTGCTGCTCGTAATCCACAAAGCACCACACCGCATCTCCCTGCGCTTGGGTGGCGTGGTTCACCTCGAACCAGCACAGGTCGGCCTGGCTTTCGTAGGCCACTTCACAGACCTTTGCATCGGCCTGGCTATCGTATTTGGTCTCCAGAATCTTGGCCATGGTCGCTTTCGATGGGAGGAGGGGAGCCTTGTAGGCCACCCGGATGGGATCTGCCTTGCGCACCGGGCAAAGGGGCGGCAGGTTTCGTGGGTAAACACTTGGAGGCCATCGACTGGCTCCAAGAGCCGCCGTCAGACCTGCAAATGTGGCGAGTGTATTGCAGTCGGGAGCTGTGCTTGCCTTGCAGCAGGGGTAGGCAGAACAGCCGCGCACCCAGGCCCGCCATGGGCGCCCGAAGGGCCAATCGCAGCGCATCTTGTGGCTAAGATAGCCTTGCCCCACGGCAGAACTCTTGCTGTTCGGTACAGTCTGCCTTCATGCCAACTCCTTTGCGGAGTTGAACGTTACCTTCCCCATCTGACATTCACACGATTCGACCAGGCCACGACCTCGATGCTGCTTACCACCCTCGTACTTGCTCCCTTTGTCGGCAGCCTTTTGGCGGCGTTGATGCCCCAGGATGCGCGAAACCGCGAGTCCTGGCTGGCGATCGGGGTCACGGTGTGCGGATTGCTCATCGGCGGCCTGCTGTTTCCCCAGGTGGCCAGTGGCGCGGTAGTGCGCACCGAGTTCGCCTGGTTGCCTGCGATGGGGCTGAACTTCGCACTGCGGGTCGATGGACTGGCGTGGATATTCAGCATGCTGGTGCTGGCGATCGGCCTGTTGGTGGTGCTGTACGCGCGCTACTACATGTCGGCAGAGGACCCGGTTCCACGCTTTTTCTCTTTTTTGCTGGCCTTCATGGGCTCCATGCTTGGTGTGGTGTTGTCGGGCAACCTGGTGCAACTGGTGGTGTTTTGGGAGCTCACCAGCCTCACGTCCTTCTTGCTGATCGGGTATTGGCATCATCGCGCCGACGCCCGGCGGGGCGCACGCATGGCTTTCACCGTGACCGCTACCGGGGGGCTGTGCCTGCTGGTGGGTGTATTGCTGGTGGGGCATATCGTTGGCAGCTATGACCTGGACGCTGTTCTTGCTGCGGGCGACACCATCCGCGCCCATGCCTTGTACCTGCCGGCACTGGTCTTGGTCGCGCTCGGCGCCCTGACCAAGAGCGCACAGTTCCCTTTCCACTTCTGGCTGCCGCACGCGATGGCAGCGCCCACCCCCGTGTCTTCGTACCTGCATTCCGCCACGATGGTCAAGGCGGGTGTGTTTTTGCTCGTGCGCCTGTGGCCCGCGTTGGCAGGCACCCCGGAGTGGACTTGGCTGATTGGTGGAGCCGGCGTGTGCACCCTGTTGATCGGTGCGTTCATCGCCATCTTTCAGCACGACCTCAAGGGCTTGCTGGCGTATTCGACCATCAGTCACCTCGGTCTGATCACGGTGCTGATTGGTATTGGCACCCCCATGGCCATCGTGGCCGCCATCTTCCACATCCTCAATCACGCCGTGTTCAAGGCCTCGCTGTTCATGGCGGTCGGCATCATCGACCACGAGTGCGGAACGCGTGACATGCGCCAGTTGCGGGGCCTGCGCCATTCCTTGCCGATCACGGCCACGCTGGCCATTGTGGCGAGTGCGGCAATGGCGGGCGTGCCCCTGCTCAACGGATTCCTGTCCAAGGAGATGTTCTTTGCCGAAACAGCCCTGGTTGGCGGGGATACGGATTGGTCCATGTCCGTGGCAGCGTTGGCCATGGGCATCTTTGGCGTTGCGTACTCGCTTCGTTTCATCTCGGTGTTCTTTGGCGCTC
>Ga0208826_1001015_pt1 | contig 25416 bp, 32 predicted proteins | sample AD_UKC115_MetaG_FD_184451 | JGI IMG/M metagenome (GOLD analysis project Ga0208826, IMG submission 184451) | Active sludge microbial communities of municipal wastewater-treating anaerobic digesters from Hong Kong - AD_UKC115_MetaG (SPAdes)... | ecosystem: Engineered > Bioreactor > Anaerobic >...
AACCAATGGTTGGCTACCCGAAGTAAATAATGCGTTCAAAGATTTCAAGCCTGAATTTTTTGATAACACACCACTACAAACAGCATACGATGCAGTGGCACCTGATAAAACAAAATGGAGCAAGTTTTTAGAGCAGATGTTTGCTTTCGCCAAAGAGCCGTTCAATGTTGGTGACGCTAATATTTCAAAAATTTCTGCGCCTGTATTGATCATATCTGGTGACAATGACGGAACGAATAAAATCGAATTGATAAAAACATATCAATTGCTGGGAGGGGGTATAGCTGCAGACATGGCACCAATGCCAAAATCGCAATTAGCCATTGTTCCTTCACAAGGGCATGTTAGCCTGATGATGCAAACAACAACCATCTTGAATTATCTGAACGATTTTTTAAAATAACGCTAATTATAGTTTATATGAGTAACGTAAAAGAACAGATCAAAGAATATATCGCCAGCCAGTCTGAACTTAAAGCCAGTGAAATGCAAGAGATACATCAACACATACTTAAACTGTTACCGGGATGTAAGCTTTGGTTCCTCGATGGTAAAGATGAAAAAGGCAAAATTGTTTCTAACCCCAATATCGGCTACGGTTCTTATACCATAAAATATGCCGATGGTACAACAAAGGAATTTTATCAAATTGGATTAAGTGCCAATACAACGGGCATCTCTGTTTATATCATGGGTTTAAAAGATAAAACATATTTATCTCAAACCTTTGGAAAAAAAATAGGCAAAGCAACTGTGACCGGTTATTGCATAAAATTTAAAATGATAAAAGACATAGACCTTGCTATATTGAATGAAGCAATACAATATGGAGTTAAGGCTTCTCAATAATGAAATAAACTTTTGAAATAAAAAATCAATCATCACAATTAAAATTAAAAATCATGGCAACAATTAATCCTTACATTCACTTCAACGGAAATGCCGAAGAAGCATTTACATTTTACAAATCGGTATTCGGTGGCGAATTTGCCATGGTAATGCGTTTCAAAGACCTGCCCGGCGATCATAGTCACCCCATACCGGCATCAGAGGAAAATAAAATTATGCATATCGCATTACCCATTGGCAAGCAAAGCGTATTAATGGCAAGTGATACGCCGGAATTTATGGGAAAGCATAGCGAAAATGAAACCCGGAGTAAGATTTCCATTAGTGCAGAAAGCAAAGAAGAAGCCGATAAATTATTCAACGGGCTTTCTACCGGTGGAAGTGTTGAAATGCCTATTGGTGACAGCCCCTGGGGCTCCTACTTTGGAATGTTCAGAGATAAATTTGGTATTGAATGGATGGTGGATTTCGACTCCAGATATAACGGGCAAATTAAATAATCAGTGAAAGATTGAAATGGGTCCAAAGATGTGTTTGCAATAACCATATAGGATTAGGTAGAATGAGCGCAAAACAGATTTGCAAGGCTTGCGGCTTGGACCTCATAAAAAAAGCGTTAAGAAAATTTGAATGGCAGCCGTTTAGAAATAAAATTAATGCTGAAAAAGCTGAATATTGCAGGGGGCTGGTAAGTCGCACTATAGCCCGGGTATGATCTATCGTCTGAACTAATTTTATTTTAGGCGGACATGCAAATTTTTAGCTTTTTTTATGCAGCCTTGATTTTTTTGTTACTTTTTGTATCAAGACAAAAAGTAAATAAAGAAAAACCTAATAGGAATAAACGTTTGCTATCAAAATACCTAATTCTATAACCATAAATTATTTGAAAAATTATTAATTGCAAAAAAAATAAAATCATGATAATTGATAGTGGCTATACTCCGGTAAATGGCATTAAAGTTTATTACGAAGTATATGGTGAGGGCGAGCCTATAATATTATTGCACGGCGCTTTTTATACTATTGAATTAAATTGGACGCAATTAATTCCTGAATTATCAAAAACAAGAAAAGTAATCGCCATTGAATTTCAGGGACACGGGCACTCACCCTATTCAGACAGAAAATTAGATATTGTTGCCCTGGCAAAAGATGTGGAAGGAGTAATGGATTACTTAAAAATTGACAGCGCCGATGTGACAGGTTATAGCATGGGCGGCTCGGTTGCCTATCAGTTTGCCGTGCAAAGCCCTAAGCGTTTAAGAAAATTAGTGATCATTTCTTCTACTTATAAAACCAATGGTTGGCTACCCGAAGTAAATAATGCGTTCAAAGATTTCAAGCCTGAATTTTTTGATAACACAGCACTACAAACAGCATACGATGCAGTGGCACCTGATAAAACAAAATGGAGAAAGTTTTTAGAGCAGATGTTTGCTCTCGCCAAAGAGCCGTTCAATGTTGGTGACGCTAATATTTCAAAAATTTCTGCGCCTGTATTGATCATATCTGGTGACAATGACGGAACGGATAAAATCGAATTGATAAAAACATATCAATTGCTGGGAGGGGGTATAGCTGCAGACATGGCGCCAATGCCAGAATCTCAGCTTGCTATTGTTCCTTCACAAGGGCATGTTAGCCTGATGATGCAAACAGAAACCATTCTAACTTATATGAATAATTTTTTAGACTAAGGCGCCACCTGAGAATAACTTCAGGAAAAAACTGCACCGCCAAAATCGTTTTATGAAAATAGAAATCGAAATCAAAAAATATATCGCCAGCCAACCTGAACCTAAAGCCAGTGAAATGCAAACATTGCATCAGCACCTATTAAAACTAATGCCGGGATGTAAACTTTGGTTCCTCGATGGTAAAGATGAAAAAGGTAAAATTGTTTCTAACCCCAATATCGGCTACGGTTCTTATACCGTAAATTATGCCGATGAAACAACAAAGGAATTTTATCAAATTGGTTTGAGTGCCAATACAACGGGCATCTCTGTTTATATCATGGGCTTAAAAGATAAAACATACTTAACGAAAACCTATGGCAAAAAAATAGGCAAAGCAACTGTGACTGGTTATTGCATTAAATTTAAAACGATAAAAGATATAGACCTTGCTATATTGAATGAAGCCATACAATATGGAGTAAAGGCTTCTCAATAAAAAATAAGCTTTTAAAATAAGAAATCAATCATCACCATCACAATCAAAAAATTGTGCACTAATTAACCCTTTCATTCATCTCAAAGGAACCGCCGTAGAAGTATTTGGTCTGACTTCAATTTAAGAGTACAGCAACTATTTTCCACATTTTTGTAAAAAATTTTGCGTAGTTAGATAACTACACATATATTTGTAGCCAAATAGCTACACAATGAATTTACGAAGAGACGTTTTCCAGGCCATTGCCGACCCCACAAGAAGAGCCATACTGCTGTTGGTGGCTTCGCAGGCAATGACCGCAGGCGCAATTGCCGCAAACTTTGATACGGCAAGGCCTACGGTTTCCAAACACCTGCAAATACTTACTGAATGTGACCTGCTGACTCAGGAGCAAAGCGGCAGGGAAATTTTTTACCACTTTAATGCAACAACCATGAAAGAAGTAGCTGAATTTATTGAACCTTTTAGAAAAATGTGGGACGACCGCTTTAACAAATTAGAGTCAGTAATGAAAAAATACAAATCAAAAAAATAAAATAAGATGGAAAAGAAAACAAAAATCGAAGCTGAAGAAGGCAAGCAGGAATTGTTTATTACCCGTGAATTTTACTTGCCGGTGGAATTACTATTTAAAGCGCACACGGAGCCTGAAATTATTGAACAATGGATGTCGCACCAGCTTGGAGATAGTAAAGTGGTAAAACAGGAAAATAGAAAATACGGTGCCTGGCAATTAGAAACCATTGATGCAAAAGGAAATAAAATATTCGGCTCAGGAGGTGTTATACTGGAGTTTGAGCCAGTTAAAAAAATTACCAGAACCTTTGAAATGGAAAATGCGCCATTTCCGGTACAATTAGAGTTTATGGAATTTGAAAAACTAACGGATGATACCAGTAAACTCACTATGCAGATGATTTTTAAATCTGTAGCAGTAAGAGACCAATTATTGAAAATGCCATTTTCGCAAGGCATTAACCTGGCACACAATCGCCTGCAGGAAATAGTGAGTAAACTAAAATAAAAAACAACATGTCAAAAAGAAATAAAATCATTTACTGGATTGCAACCATCTGGCTTGCTTTAGGTATGGTGGCCACCGGGGCAGGGCAATTATTTAAAATAAAAAATGGGCAAGGCGGCGCAGATATGATTTCTCATTTGGGCTATCCACAGTATTTGCTAATGCTATTGGGTGTTTGGAAATTATTGGGAGCTATTGCTATTCTTATTCCCAAATATCCTTTGCTAAAAGAATGGGCCTATGCAGGATTTTTCTTCATTATGTCAGGAGCTATCGTTTCGCATATTGCTGTAAAAGATTCTTTTGTAGAAATATTACCGGGTACATTTCTATTAATCCTTACTTTGATATCCTGGTACTTCAGGCCTGCAAACAGAAAGATTATTTCTACAGCATAAATTAAAAATGATGAATCCAAAAATTGTTTTGCTCAGAGTGGATTGTGATTCGATAATTCACATTATTGTGTCGCTTCTAATTGCAGGTTTAGCAATAACTTTATGATAGTTACGCCCTCCGTCAATATTGGTTAATTTTTAATTTTTAAAAACTAAAAGAAATGAAAAATATAATTATTGCAGAAGGAGTGGTACACCAGGTGCCTGATGATATAAAAGCCGTTTTACTTTCTCAGCCTGCGTTGCTAGAAAAATGGAACAAACTTACGCCGCTGGCACGCAACGAATGGATTTGCTGGACAACCATTGTAAAACAGGAAGACACCAGGAAAGAACATATTATACGCCTGAGCGAAGAAATATTAGAAGGCAAGAAACGCCCTTGTTGTTGGCCCGGTTGCCCGCATCGCAGAAACTCTGCTAAAAAGTGGTTTAAAAATATGAATTTTGAAAACAGCTAAACAGGAGAATAATTTTATAGCGTAGTTGTCAATAATTTTAGTTGATAAAAATTTAATCTTAAAAATATGACTAAGCAATTTACTGAGACATTTTTTGCACCCGAACTGCATATTCCAAATGGTACATACAATATTGATTTTTATACCAGGTTTGGGGCAAGAGAACATTTTTGTTTTCGCAACGATGATAATAGTATTCATGTGGCAGAGTTGGATATAGATGGGGCTATTTTTCACCTGCACGAAACGATGCAATGGTTGGATGCGCTGGAACCTGTAAGTGCAAAAGGTGTAACAACGGTTATTGGTTTATTTGTGAACGATGTACAAGAAGTGTTTAATCGTGGTGTTTCCGCGGGAGCAACAGAAGTCAGTCCTGTTACTGACCACGACTATGGTTACCGGCAGGGAATATTTAAAGATCCATTTGGGCATTATTGGCAAATACAGAAAAAATTGAACGATTAATCACACAAATTATAATCAATATGAAAAACTTTGAAGAAACAGTACATGCGTTTTACAGCATATTAAGCCAACATCAGTTTATGGAGGCGGTAGCTACTTTTTACGATGAAAACATTATATCAACAGACAATAATAATGAACCCGTAAAAGGGCTGGAAAACCTTCGCCAGGGAGTAGAAAAATTTATGAACAACACAACAATTGAAAAAATTCAGTTGCTTTCAACTGTTATTGATAGTAATCTCTCCGCAGTTCATTGGCATTATATTTTCACTCACAAAACATTTGGAAAATTAGACTATAAACAGTTGTCTGTACAGCGTTGAAAAGATGGGAAAATTATTCAGGAAAATCATTTTTATAATCTATAAACATAAAAAGCTACATGAACAAAAACATCATTTGCTGGTTTGAAATATATGTGAAAGATATTCACCGTGCCAGAGAGTTTTACTCAACCGTGTTAAACGAAAAAATTAATGAGGTGGTAGAAACCCCCGTATTGAAAATGGCATCCTTTGCCACCGGCAAAGACAATAGTATAGTTAGCGGCACATTAATTGAAATGCAGGGTACCAAAACTGGCGATGAAAAAGCAGTGAACACTATTATTTATTTCCCAACGGAGGATTGCACAGCAAGCGAACAAAATGTGATTGCAGCCGGAGGCAGGGTTTTGAAATCAAAATTCCCGGTGGATGCCCCGGGTTATTGCAGTTTGTGCAGTGACACAGAGGGAAACCCTATTGGTTTTTTTCAGTTGGGTGAATAGTAGTTAACTTCAATTTTAATTATAGTGAATATGGATTTTGAGTATTATTTAAACAAGTTTAATAAAGCAGCAGATGCAATTCACAAAAAGGAGTTAAGCAGGAAGCATTTGGAAAAAGATGTAGGTGTTGTTTTAGATTCTGTTTTCTTGAAATTGTATAAACCCGCCTGGACAAATGATTTAAACAATCCCCTGAATGCTGAAGCAAGAATATTTTTTTCTATTTGGATAAATGATAAAACTATAGAGGAAGGTAAGCTGTATTATAATATACATGCTTTCAAACTCAGGAAATTAAAAGGCCACGCCATTGCAAGTAAAAAATTTGCTGAAAGGTTTAGAGAACAGTTTAAATATTTTCAAAGCAATTGGAAAAATGTAAGCATAAGTTTTGGCCCCTTAACATTGATGGAAGGATGGATAGAACTGGATGAAAATAATATTGAAAAAAATGTGTTATCCCTTGCTAATAATTTTTTAGAAATTGATTTCTTAATAGATAATGTGCTTAAAACTTTTGAGAAATAGATTTGTGCAGCAAAATCTCACAGCACAAATTTGAGTTTATATTTATGAATGCTTTAAACAATGGAAAAGCAAATAGAAGTAACCCGCATGTTCAACGCACCTGTTGAAAAGGTTTGGAAATTATGGACTGACCCTGAGTTGGTAAAGCGCTGGTGGGGTCCGAAGCACTATACTTCACCGGTAGCAAAACTCGATTTTCGCATTGGCGGCAAATCTATTGTAAGTATGCTGGCGCCAGTAGAAATGGGCGGGCAGGAGCATTACTCCGTATGGGAGTATGTCAAAATTATTCCGCTCCAAATGATAGAATACATACATAGTTTATCAGATGAATCAGGAAATAAAATTGACCCAACAACAGTAGGTATGCCTGCCGATTTTCCACGTGATGTACGAACCGTAGTATCTTTCAAAAAATCAGGAGAAGAAAAAACGGAGATGACCATTACTGAATATGCAGACTTTGGTTCCATCAGTCATTTTGCAAAAATTGGTTTGGAACAAGTGATTGATAAAATGGTTTGTATATTTATGTTTTCGTAAAGCAATAACCATAAATAAAACACTACAAAATTTTAGCAGACTACATGCTGGAAACAAACAAAAAATATGAACACTCTCAGGATGGCAAGCCGCAAATAAAGATTGTCTCAAACAACAATCCTTATCCTACTGCAGATATTCAGCAAAAACTATTGCATCCACGTAGGTTGACTTCTTATTTTATCGTTTTAATTGACAGCGGTTCTGTTTCTTACAAATTGGACTTGCAAGACATTACTATTACTGACGGGCAGTTGCTTTTTGCAATGCCAAATCAAATTTTTGAACCACCTGCTACAATAGACAATCTTAAATATTTTAAGGTGTTATTTGATGAAAATACATTGTCTTTGCTACCGCAACGCTTTCCGTTTTTAGTTAATCCTTTAAATACACAAACCATAAATTTTGACGATGCTACAAGAGAAAGGATAAGAAAGGTTTTTGAAATTTTAAATCAAATACTTCATATAGACAAACACTCAACCGACACGGAAATAATATTAGCCTACCTGAATTTGTTATTGTCGGAATTGAACAGTGCCTATTTTAAAAATGAAACGGCTGACATTGTAAATACGAATTTATCAAAGTTTGTTGAGTTCAAATTAATTGTAGAAACACATCTTACAGAACATCCATCCATTAATACAATTGCAGAAAAATTGGCTTTAAGTACCAACACTTTGTACCGGCTTGTGAAAGAACATTCAGGTACATCGCCAAAAGATTTTCTTACCAATCGTTTGATGTTAGAAGCCCAACGTAAACTACGCTATTCTAATATTTCCATAAAACAAGTGGCGTATGAGTTGGGTTTTAATGACCCTGACTATTTTTCAAGACTGTTCAAAAAAAGCACAGGGAAAAGTGTAAGTGAATTTTTAACCCTGCAAGATTCATCAAGACAATAAATTGATTTGTCCATCTGCACTGCTTTAAGGCTATCTACTTTTGCTTCATCAATTTAAATTAATAAAAATGAAATCAGCATTAGTAACAGGAGCAAACAAAAGCATCGGTTTTGAAGTGTCAAAACAGCTTGCACAAAAAGGAATTTATGTATATCTCGGTAGCCGAAATTTGGAAAATGGGAAAGCAGCCGTTGACAAATTAAAATCGGAAGGAATAGATAATGTAGAAGCCATACAACTTGACATAACAAATGATGAATCAGTAAAACAAGCCCGTGAAACGTTAGGTAATAAAACGAAATCGTTGGACATTCTTATCAACAATGCAGGTATTTACGGAGGCTACCCGCAGTCTGCATTTGACGCAACTATTGAGCAGTTCAAAGCAGCTTATGATGCTAACGTATTTGGTGTGGTAAGAATTACACAAGCATTTATTGATTTATTGAAAAATTCTTCCGCACCTCGTATCGTAAACGTTAGTTCAAGTCAAGGCTCTATTACTTTACACAGTGACCCTTCCTACAAATATTACGACTATAAAGGTGTGGTTTATCTTACCTCAAAATCTGCCTTGAATATGTACACCGTTGTTTTGGCATACGAACTAAAAGATACTAACTTTAAAGTAAATGAAGTATGCCCTGGTTATACCAAGACAGATTTTAACGGGCATAGAGGAACAGGGACTTTAGAAGATGCTGGAAAGCGAATTGTAAAATATGCTTTAATTGACAAAAGCGGACCAACAGGGAAATTTTTTAGTGAAGAAAATAATCCCGAAACAGGTGAAATTCCCTGGTAGCAAATAAAAATCTTTGTAATAAAATGACAACCGAACAATATCCCAACAGTTATTTATATAAAAGAATTGTTCAGGCAATGACAATACTGATTAAAAAAGGGACTTTCGGCCCTGCAGTTTTTACTTGCAATGACCTAATGGCTACTTATGAAGAAATGAAATTAAAAGCTGTAGTTTTTAAAAAGCCGCCAACAAAAGAATTTTATGGATACGAAGCTTTATTTATAGATGATTCAGGGAATTGGTTTTCTCTTGGGCAATTAAATTCTTAGAAAATGAAATCAATATTTGATAAAGATGTTAGAGATGAATTGATATTTAGAATTAATTCATTGAATGAAAACAGCGTAGCCCAATGGGGCAAAATGAATGTTGCTCAAATGATGAAACATTGTACCCAATGGGATGAAATGGCACTGGGAAAAAAGAAATATAAGCAGTCATTGCTGGGCAAAATAGTAGGTAAGTATGCTTTAAAAAACATGATGAAAGAAGAACCGATGAAGAAGAATTTGCCCACTGTGCCTTCTTTTAAAATAACCGGTGATATTGATTTTGCTAAAGAAAAAAAGAAATGGCTTAACCTGATTGATGAATACCAGCATTTTTCAAACGATGGTTTCATCCATCCTTTTTTTGGAGTAATGACTAAAGAAAATACAGGGCAGATGATATTTAAACATATTGATCATCATTTGCGTCAGTTTGGTGCGTAACTTTCATCTTAAAATAATACATTAATATGCCAAACAAAGTACCAATTCAGAAATACTTTGAAAACATCAAAATAAAAACAGGAAAAACGCCAGGCGATTTTAAAAAATTAGCCATTGCTAAAGGATATTTTGAAAAAGGCATGATGAAAGCAACCATAAAACCAGCCGAAGTAATTGCTTGGTTAAAGGAGGATTTTGATTTAGGTTATGGGCATTCATTAGCTATATATCATGCTTTAAAAGGCGATCTTGAGTAAGACAATAAAAAGAAATCAACATTCAACTACGTCCAAAATACTATGCTGTACTAAGTATTTATCAGTTTAATAAATCAGTCAACCTTCAAATTCTTGCTTTCTTTTCTTTGATATACAAATCAAGGATTAATGTGCATAATTTTGTTATTGCCGCATTTTTGAGGTAGTAATTATCAATGAAAGAAGTACTGAAAAATATAGTTACAGCGCACAAGGATTTTGTGTTTCGTTCTGATTTATATGAAATAAAATTTATGAATCATGACGATAGCTCAGAAATTATTAAAGGGTGGAATGAAAATTTTTGTGTAACCTATGTTCACAGCGGCAATTTATTATTTGATTTATTTCGGCACAATTATAATTTGCATACCGGCTGCATTTTGTTGGATAAACCGCAATGCGATTTCAAAATACTGCCTACAATTGGGCAATGCACTATTATAAGGTTTAACGCACAGTTTTATCAAACCATTTTGCAAAATGCAAAAGATAAAAATGTGTTTTTTCTGACCAATAACAATTTGTTATCGTTATCATTGAAAAGCAATCCCGCTCTTGATTACCTGCATTATCAAATTTTTGAAAACAGGCATACTGTTCATCAGTTAGAAATGGATGTTTTGGTTATAGAATTTTTGAATCGTGTATTTGAAATCATTAGTAACAACCCCAATCAAATCAATTATATTAATGATGCTGTAAAAAAATATCAGCTTCCTGTGGTGGAGATGGCAAAAGAATATATGTACAGGCATTTAACTGAAGATATTTCGCTAAACCAGGTTGCCACACATGCTTGTATTAGCCCCTTTCATTTCAGCAGGATATTTAAGCAGCTTACATCTTATTCTCCCAATCAGTATTTATTAAATATGCGGATGGCAAATAGCAAATTTTTATTAAAGAATACAGAATTGTCAATTGGTGAGGTAGCACATCTTTCCGGTTTTAAAACACCTGAATATTTTGCTACTTCATTTAAACAAAAATTTGATAAAAATCCGAGTGACTATCGTAAAGCATTCCTGGTAAAATAATTGTCTTAAACATAAATACTCAACGGTTATCTAACCTTAAAAGATAAATAAATGAAACGTATTGCAAGCATTGACATCATGCGTGGCATTGTAATGATCATTATGGCATTAGATCATGTTCGGGACATGATGCATACAACATCCATCACACAGCAACCAACAGATTTAGCCACCACCACTACTGCCTTATTTTTCACTCGGTGGATTACGCACCTCTGTGCACCAACATTCGTTTTTCTCTCGGGGACTTCTGCTTTCCTGTCAATGAAAAAAACAAATGACATTGCATCCACAAGAAAATTTTTATTAACGAGAGGGCTTTGGCTTATTGTTGTAGAGTTTACGCTGGTAAACTTCGGGCTATGGTTCGATATACATTTCAATGTTTTTTTGTTTGACGTAATTGCAACCATCGGTTGTGGATTTATAGTATTGGGTTTATTGATAAAAGCAAATATTAAAACAATTGCCATTATAGGGCTGGCAATTATTTTTCTGCACAACTTAGCACCATTGGTACCCGGCGCAGAAACATCACTATTCAAAAGAGTACTGATGCCCTTCTTTGCGCCAGGCACTTTTCCCTTTGGTAGTGGAAAAATATTCGTCATGGGTTATCCACCCATTCCCTGGTTGGGCATTATGCTGGTGGGCTTTGCCTCAGGCAGGTTATTTGAGATGGATGAAATGAAAAGAAAAAATCTTCTTGTAAAATTTGGTTTTTCAGCTATTGCATTATTTATTTTAATCAGGGCTGTAAATATTTATGGTGATTCGTTTGCATGGGCACATCAAAAAACAGCATGGTTTACTTTTTTATCTTTTATAAATGTTACCAAATACCCACCATCTTTAGATTTTGTTTTACTGTTTTTAGGTTTTATGTTTTTGATTTTGGCAGCAATAGAAGGCATTCAAAACAGGTTTACCAAAATTACCTGCGTGTATGGCAAAGTGCCTCTGTTTTATTTTATTGTCCATTTTTATTTCATCCATCTACTCGTATTCGCAATGATATTTATGCAAGGGTTTGCTGTTTCCGATATGATATTTGGTTTCAATTTCGGGAGGCCCAAAAGCGGCTCGGGTATTGAGCTTTGGGCAGTATATCTTGTATGGGTAGCTGTGGTAATAATTATGTACCCTCTTTGCAAAAAATATGGTAACTATAAAATGAAGCATAGAGAAAAAAAGTGGCTACGATATTTGTAATACGAAAATTTAATTAAAAATTTACTGGTAGTTTGAAACTTGTTAATGATTATTATCAAACAATTTGAATTTTATAAAGGCAGGCAATGAATGTTTTAAAATTATGGAATCTATTACACAAACATGTCAGTCGGAAAGGCTCTTGATAGAACCACTGTCTAAAAAAGATGCCCGTTTTATTTTTGATTTGGTAAATACAGAAGCATGGTTGCGGTTTATCGGGAATAGAAATGTAAATTCCTTAGAAGATGCAAGCAATTACATTACTAAAATACAATCCAATCCTAATGTTACTTATTGGACGGTGAGCCTTAAGGAAGATAAAACCAAAATAGGCATCATCACATACATAAAGCGGGATTATTTAGAAACCCCTGATATTGGTTTTGCTTTTCTGCCTGCATATTCCAACATGGGCTATGCTTATGAAGCTTCACAAGCGGTTATAAAAAACATGATAAATGATTATACCCAACTAGAAGCAGTAACCATTCCTGAAAACCATTCTTCAATAAAATTGCTGAAGAAACTAGGTTTTTATTTTGAAAAAGAAATCGTTATTGACAATACATTACTGCACATTTATAAAATTGATAATGAAAAGAAATTGATTAACATTTTGATAAAAACATTTTATAATGTTTTTACCAGAACCAATAATAAGCAGCCCAACACTGAATTATTGCGACAAATTTGCATCCCCGAAGGCATCATTATTTCCAAATCCGGTGAAGTGCATCATACTTATAATATAGAAACCTTTATTACATCAAGGCAAAAAATATTGACTGATGGTACCTTAACCCAATTTGAAGAACATGAAACTTTTGAAACAACTACTATCAACAAAAACATTTCCCAGCGCTATTCTCATTACGAAAAGAGTGGCATATTGGAGGGAAAGTATTTTGAACAAAAAGGGAACAAACTTTTTCAATTTATAAAAACTTTTACAGGATGGAAAATAAGTACAGTATTGTGGGAAGATGAGAAAAGACAGGAATAATCACTTAATGTATAAAAAATGAAAAACGAATTAATCTCAACCATTAAAGTAGATAAACCAATACAGGATGTTTGTCAACATTGGATAAACCCTGAATCTATTAAAGTGTGGAATGTACCTTTTGATACCTGGCATTGTCCAATGGTAGAAAATGATGTAAAAAACGGAGGCGCTTTCAATTTTCGTATGGAAAATGCAAGCACAAAGGAAGGTTTTAATTACACCGGAGTTTACGAGCACATTATTCCCTTTGAGAGTATTGTAAGCAAAGGTGATGATGGAAGAAAAAATAAAGTAGCATTTCAGGCATTAGGTAATGCTACAATCATTTGCGAAACCTTTGAACCGGATACTGAAACTGCAATAGAAATGCAACAAAAGTTTACAGATGCTATCTTACTCAATTTTAAAAAATTTATGGAAAGGTTATAATTCATTTTGAAGAACATCTCCCTATAACCTTTGTCATAAAAAAAGTTTTGTAAATTGAAAAATATTGTCGCCATATTAGTCTTTCTGCTAACAAATTATTTTGCCAAAGCCCAGGTGGAAACAGCATTTCAACCTTTAAGCATCGGGATGACTACCCAAATACATTCCACATTGTTAAATGAATGACGCAGGATAAATATTTACCATCCGGATGACTAACAGGTAAATGATACCATACAATACCCGGAAATATATGTTTGGGATGGTGGAATAAAAGAGGATATCCTAAATTATGGCGGCTCCGCAGCTTACATTTCATTTTTGCAACAAGAACTGCAACCCTTTATCATCAGCCCAAGTCTTTTGTGTGGCAATATTCAACTATTGCAAAGAAATCCTCAATTAAAGTTTGAGTTGATAGATGTATTAATTAGAACCAATCGCTTAACTCTTTATTATTCCAACGCTTCTGCAAATCAAAAATCGGATGAAATAATTCACTTCAATAAAAATTTTCAAGTAGATGAAGAAGTAATAAATTATTCTGAATAAATGAATTACAACTTGCATCACAAATTGTGTAGCATTTTCTTCTTTTTATAAAATATTTTTTGCTAACTTATATCCAAAAATATTTTTAACATGAGTGCTTCATTAGACAAATCAAAAGGCCCCGGCATATATATACCACCACCGTTATTTTATGTGCTGACTTTTATTATTGCACTTCAGATACAAAAAAAAGTACCTATTTCAGATATGCTTTTTCATACCACCATCATGAAGTTATTGGGCGTGATATTCATTTTGGGATCTTTGTTCTTCTTAATTAGAAGTTTACGTCAGTTCTTTATTACCAAAAATACAGTTGTGCTCATTAAACCGGCATCATCGCTGCAAACCACCGGGGTATATGCCATCACCCGCAACCCCATGTATTTGGGTCTAGGCATTTTATATGTAGGGATAACGGGCTTGATTGGGAATTGGTGGAATCTTATTCTTTTCCCATTCCTCATGCTCATTATCCAAGAGTATATTATTAAAAGGGAAGAAAGATATTTAGAAGCCGCATTTGGACAAGAGTATATACAGTATAAAAGTAAAACGAGACGGTGGCTGTAATTACAGTATCATCAAATGAATTCCACTGAAATATAATAGAAGATCTTTACTAAAATCATTTTAGATATAGATTGACTTGCTACGAATTTGCACCCCGTCAACATGTCTTTCCACAGAATTTTAAAAAATTAACAAAAGGCCATCTTTGATACTCCTGATAGATTTAAAATCCATTTTAATTTTTATATTTACTGCTTTGCAATCGCTGTGAAAAATGAAGATTTCAAAAATGCGCTAACCGAAAGTTCGAATAAGTCTTGCTTAGCCAAAAGTTTATGAATTGCTTCTATTTCAATAAAGAATTATAAAAATTGATATGACTGATTTTTTTAAACACTTAATGCATGAATTTGAATTACCATTAAGTAATCCCGTATTGATTTTTTCACTCATTTTATTTATCATTCTTCTTTCTCCGATATTACTGAGAAGATTAAATATCCCAGGAATCATTGGATTAATAATAGCCGGTGTAATAATTGGCCCTTATGGATTCAATATTCTGGAGAAAAACTCTGCCGTAAATCTCTTTTCCACCATTGGGATTCTTTACATTATGTTTATTGCGGGGCTGGAACTTGATATGAATGAATTCAAAGCCAATCGCAATAAAAGTTTATTGTTCGGTTTTTTCACCTTCATCATTCCACTGGGGATCGGCTTTCCTGTTTGTTATTACTTGCTCAGGTTTGATTTCAATGCAAGCTTTTTAACGGCTAGTATGTTCGCTACGCATACATTAGTGGCTTATCCGATTGTCAGTAAATTAGGCGTCTCTAAAAACCAGGCAGTAGCCATAACAGTTGGTGGAACCATCTTAACCGATGCGGCAGTATTGATTATTCTTGCGGTCATCATGAATAATAGTTTAGGAAAATTAAATTCAGCATTCTGGATACAGTTAGGCATTTCATTGACTATTTTTTCCGTGATTATGTTTTTATTCATTCCAAGAATTGCAAAATGGTTTTTTAAAAAACTCGAAAGTGAAAAGCATTCACATTACATTTTCGTTTTATCCATCGTCTTTTTAGCGGCTTTTTTGGCTGAGCTTGCAGGAGTAGAGCCAATCATAGGAGCATTTGTCGCGGGCTTAGCTTTAAACAGACTGATTCCCCATTCATCCGCATTGATGAATCGTATTGAATTTATCGGGAATTCTTTATTCATCCCATTTTTTCTCATCAGTGTGGGAATGTTAGTGAATGTAAGAGTCATTTTAAACGGGCCTACAGCGTTGATCGTTGCAGGAACTCTTACCATTGTAGCATTATTCGGTAAATGGTTAGCTGCCTTCTTTACGCAAATCATTTTTAAATATTCAAAAGCACAACGTCAGTTGATTTTTGGTCTTAGTGGCGCTCATGCCGCTGCTACATTGGCGGTTGTCTTAGTAGGTTATCAGGCAAATATATTGGATGAGAATATCCTGAATGGCACCATTATACTCATATTAATTACTTGTATTGTGGCTTCTTTTGCTACAGAAAAAGCAGCTAAAAAAATTATTGTAGAATCAGAAACAAATACGGATAGTTTACTAAAATTAAATGGAGCGAATAGTGAACATATTCTATTACCTATTGCGAATATTGCTAACCTGGAAAAACTGCTGGAGTTAGCAATTTTAATGAAAGATAAAAAATCAGCAAACCCCGTATCTATTCTGTCCGTTGTTTCGAATAATATAGAAGCAGAAACAAATATTCTCAAAGCAAGAAACAAGTTAGAAGAATTTGTAAAACAAGCCTCTGCTACCGAAACGAAAGTAAATATCATTACCACTATTGATTTTAATGCGGCTAGCGGTTTAGCGCGTATAAGCAGGGAAATCATGGCGGATATCATCATTCTTAGCTGGCCACAGAAGCCAAATTTTATTAATAGATTGTTTGGGGAAAGAATGGAAAATATATTAAGCAATACCAGCAAATCCATTTTTATTTGCCACTTTGAAAAACCCTTAATCTTACTCAAAAGGATCGTGATAGTTGTACCTCCTTTAGCAGAACACGAGTATGGTTTTAATATATGGTTCACTAAACTGGTGAAGTTGGCCCAGGAACTAACTATTTCCATTCTGTTTTTTTGTAATGATGTAACCGGGAATTCATTGAAAAAAACTTACACCAAAGAAAAAATGACTGCATCCATGACCATCAAATCATTTTCCGACTGGGAAGATTTTTTCGTGCTTTCAAAACATATCAATGAGGATGATTTGTTTGTATTGATTTCCGCGCGGAGAGGTGATACATCGTATTTCAGCGCCCTGGAAAACCTACCTTTCAAATTGGAAAAATATTTTCGCACTAATAGCCGGTTTGTCATTTACCCACAACAATATACAGATAATTTAAGCTTTGAAAAATATGAAGATATTTCTACAGAGCCTATCAATAAAGGGATTGAAGCAGTGCAGAAGATAAGTAAAGGGATCGGCTCCTTTTTTAAAAGATAAAATTCTAAAAGCATTTTTATAATCTAAAATATGATTACCAATACACTCAAAGAATTGTTCAAGAAAAATTTGGAGCAATTAAAAAATGAAATTGAATTGTACCATCACGAAGCCAATCTTTGGCGTGTTGATGGTCAGATAAAAAATTCTGCAGGAAATTTATGCCTGCATCTTATGGGCAATTTAAAAGCCTATATAGGTGTCGGCCTGGCAAAGACAAATTATATTCGTCAAAGGGACCTGGAGTTTAGTTTAAAAAATATCCCGGGCAAAGATCTTTGCACACAAATTGATGAAACAATACAGATCATTGAGGATGGATTAAATAACCTTACATCAGACCAACTCCAGGAAACTTTCCCAATTAAAATATGGGAGAAACCCACAAGTATTGAAAACACCTTAGTCCTCTTAGCCACCCATTTAAATTATCATCTTGGACAAATTAACTATCACAGGCGTATCATAGATGATGAAAATAAATAATCAGTCTGGCACAATTTCTTCAAATCGCAAATGAAATACCCCTGTATTTTTCCGGAATGATCATTGGTTGAATAGGTTTTATTCATATCTTATTCTCTTTTTAAAAGTGGAAATAATGAAACATTTCAATTTACAATTAAAGTGATTTGGTATAATATATTCATGTGATATTCCCATGGCATCTCCTGGTTTTGCATAAATGTTTTCCTGAATGATTCTAAATACAACATTCATCCAAATCCATTTTAAAGAATGACATTACGATTACTTTTAGGAGATATGGGTATTTTACCTTTGTATTTTTCTGTAACTTAAAGTCAAGAAAAATTGAAGATGAGTAACAAAACAATCAATACCCACCAGGGCCACTGGATCTTAGCAAGAATGGGCAAAAAAGTTTTACGTCCGGGAGGCAAGGAATTAACACAGAAACTGATTCATAATTTGAATATTAATGCACAGGATGATGTAGTGGAATTTGCGCCCGGATTAGGTTTTACCGCATCCATTACATTAAAATCCAGACCAAGATCTTATACAGGAATAGAATTGAATGAAGAAGCGGCCGCTCTTCTTCGTCGAACAATTAATGGTCCTCAGGGTAAAATTATCATCGGTAATGCCGCTGATTCTACACTACCGGGGAATACTTTTAGCAAAGTGTATGGAGAAGCGATGCTCACCATGCAACCTGATTACAGGAAATCAGAAATCATCCAAGAAGCATACCGGATCCTGAAGAAAGGCGGCTTATACGGTATCCATGAGCTTGGATTGCAACCTGATCATATTTCAGAATCTCATAAATCTGAAATACAAAGGGAACTGGCACAATCCATTAAAGTGAATGCCCGGCCTTTAACTCAAAGCGAGTGGAGTAACTTATTGGAAAAGGAAGGATTTAAAATTATTAAAACAGAAATAAATCCAATGCACTTATTAAAGACAAAAAGAATAATTGATGATGAAGGGTTTTACAGGTATTTGAAAATCATGTTTAATATTATGACTCATCCACAAGAAAGGAAAAGTATTTTAGCCATGAAAAATGTATTTAAAAAATATCAAAATCATTTAAACGCCATATCCATTATAGCTGAAAAAATTGAATGAACCTCTTAATGTCAGGCAATTCACAGATCTGAAAAAGGTATAAGAATCTAATTTTTAAAATAGCATAGATCATGCAACTACATTATTCCAATACCTTTTCAAATAATAAAATTGGCCATTAATCATTATTAACTGATTAAACATCATAAAAAGATAAAACCAGGAATCAGGATGACCCCGGTTTTATCAACATGTACACTTCATCATTGTTATGAAACCTTCTTTAAATGGATTCGTTTTAATTTTAAATCATTTGTCTCAATCGTTTACGCATCCCTATTCATTTTTGATTAATATCAATTTACTATTTTACTACCAGCATCATTATTGCATGACTACACGGTAAGATTCTCTTTGATTATCCAAAGTAAAAACAATTGTATAAACCCCTGCCGGCAAATTGCCTATGTGAAAATGCCCGTTATTTAACCCTGAGACCGCATTGGCATTATCTTCTTTCATCAATTTACCTAAATTATTATATAACTGAATATGTAACGATCCGTCTTTATCAGCATTAAACTGGAACATTAGGTGGCCTGGTGCACTCACCGGATTAGGGCTCAGTTGTGTAATTAATTTATTGATGGCTGTATTATTCACAAATTTTTCAATAGAAGATAATGAGGTCTTTCCATCCTTATCAACAATCTGAAGCTGATAATATATATATTTATAAGTTGAGCCATAATTATTATCCGTAACCTGGTAGTTTTGCGGTGTTGTAGAATTACCTGCCGCTTTTACCCGGGCTATTTCACTGAATGAAAAACCATCTACACTTTTAAGCACATTAAAATGATCCGTATTTATTTCAGTGGTGGTTGTCCAGGCGATTAATGCGGTGCCGGCCGGTTTGTATGAGGCAATATTGAATGCACTTAAAACTACAGGCAATGACCCGGTAGCAGTAATGACACCGGCCATATTGGGAGAATGAAAGGTGCACCAATAATTATAGGTACCGGGAACTTCTATCGTATAACTGAAACTCGTCGATCCTGCATTGATAAAATTATCCCAGCTTGCTGCCCCGGGGGGCACACTGGTAGAAGTGGTCGTGTGGGAGCCATCTTCCCATACCCACTTAACCACATCGCCTACGGCGACGGTAATATTGGCCGGGGTAAATTGAAAATTCGCGACCTTAATTTCCCACTCTTTGGCTTGCACAGATATAGCAAGCGTAGTCATAGCTATTAACAAAGAAAAGTGTTTGAATTTCATAATTTCTGATTTTAACTAAATAAGAACCGCCCATTTAAGACAGAGGTTGCCTTGGAAAAAAATATTTTTTTTACCCTGAAAAGCAACCATTTCATGATAAAAAAAGTTTACACTATATTAGTGTTACATTTCATCATTATTGCCTGAGGTTTATCACATATTAAAAGGGTGCATGGAAAATGACAGCCATGCTCAGAAATTGTTCTATGAACGATATTTAAACTTTGCCTTAAAGATTTCCTTTAGATATGTTCATTCTTTTGAAAATGCAAAAAATGCAGCAAATGACGCTTTTGTAAAAATATTTTGCCATATTCATAAGTTTGAAATCAGGGATATGGAAAAATTGGAAACGATGTTACTAGGCTGGATTAAAAAAATCGTGATCAATACCTCCATCGATTACATGAGTAAAGAAAATAGGAATCCCCAACTGTGTGAATTGCCTGCTACCATTTGGGATAAACCAGGCAGTGTGGAAAGCGGCGAAAATAAATTGCTTTATCAAGAATTATTATTATTAGTACGTAAACTCAGCCCCGGCTACAGAGCTGTATTCAATCTCTATGTTATTGATGGCTTTTCCCATGCAGAAATTGCAGATATACTTGGAATTTCCATTGGCACCTCAAAAAGTAATCTTGCTAAAGCAAGGGCATTCTTACAACAATACTTAATTAAAGATAAAACCGGCTATGCATTATGCAAAACATAGGGAATGACGATATGGATAATTTGTTCAAAAAAGCTGCTGATCATTGCGATTTAAATGAGCAACTGGCAGCCGATTGGGACAATGTGCATGCTGCTATACAAAAAGCATATCTTGCAGAGGATTTCCCTGACAAGAAAAAGAAACGCAGACGCTTTTTGTTTTTATGGTGGTTCATCATTCCCCTCACTGCTTTTTTTATTGCTTATCAATGGATTGTTTTTAAACCTCAACCGGATTTACAAAAACAAGAAACTCATTCATTGGAAGAAAATAACAAAACCAATGAAGCACTTCAGAACAATCCGGATTCAAACATACAATCAGCCCAACTACCGGGTGAGTTTTTGAATCAGCCACAAAAGCTACCTGCACAGGGAATGCAGACGGGAGCTCTTCAAAATCAAAAGGATGCATACAACTCATTTTCAAAGGGGCAATCCAATGTAGATTTTTCAAAAAATGGGATTCAAAAAAACCTCAATGATCCTATAGCCCTATCACCGATTCAAAATGGGAATAAACAAAACATAGACAAGATCATTCAATATGATACAACTACAGCTGGTTTAAATAAGCTGAATGAAAATAAAAATTTATCTGTTACCAATACCAGCAAAGGGAATTTCATTCCGAATGAAAAAGAGAATGAATCCTCACCCCCATCCATGATGAAGGATGAAAACAAAATGGATCAAAAAACAAAAAAAACAAAGAATAAAAAAACCGCTCAATCATTTTGGAGCATAGGGCTCACCGCAAATGCCGATTTGAGTTTTATAAAAAATCAACAGGTATCGAGACTGGGATTGGGAGGAGGTCTGCTAGCCGGCTATCATTTTTCAAATGGTCTTGGCATACAAACAGGAATCCTGTTTGATAAGAAAAACTATTACACAAGCGGACAATTTTTTGACACCAAAAAAATTGAACTATTCCAATCAGAAGGGACCACGCTGAATTTTGCGAATGGCTATTGCAAAATGTGGGAGATACCGATAAATATCAGTTATGATATTCAAACAGGTAAAAAAACAAGCCTATTAATCACAGCAGGAGTATCATCCTATATCATGCAAAATGAATTTTATAATTTGAATTATAATCTTAACAGGTATGACTATGATAGTGCATACAATTTTCCGCATTCTTCCAAAGATTTTTTTGCAGCAGTCAACCTTGGAGCCGGAGTCAATTTTCAGGCAAATAAAAATACAGCGATCCAGCTTCAGCCCTATTTCAAAGTACCCATAAAAGGGATAGGCATTGGGAACCTTTCCATAAAAAGCGCTGGATTGAATATTACTTTGATGAAACAATTTCATTGATAAGAAGCCGTAAGATCTACTTGCTAATAAGAATCTGTTTTTTATCTTGCATTTGTGCTTATCAAAAAAATAACTTTATCACAATTCAGGAATTATTCCTTTCAATCATTTGATTTCTCCGAAAAGATTGTTTGCATCTGTGGGCCGAATGGCAGTGGGAAAACAAACCTGCTGGATGCCATTCACTTTCTTTGTTTCACAAAAAGTTATTTTTCAAAACCGGAAAACACGAATGCCACGATTGGCTTACAAGGGTTCCGCCTGGATGGAGTAATGGAGAATACGCATGGCCTGCATAATATTACTTGTATTTACCGGGAAAATGGCCGCAAAGAATTTTTAGTAAATGATGAGCCCTGTAAAAAATTTTCCCATCATATTGGAAAATTTCCTGCCGTCTTTATAGCACCCGATGATGCCTTCATCTTATCCGGCCTTCCTGAGAACAGGCGGGCTTTGATAGACAGTATCATTTCTCAAACGGACTCTGTGTATTTAAATAAATTGATCGAATACAGAAAAGTGCTCGACCAGAGAAACAGTTTTCTTAAAAATGCTTTTATAAATCATTATTCTGATAAAGATCTTTTGGATTCTTATGATCAACAATTGTGCAGGCTCAATAATTTGATTTTTGAAAAAAGAAATCTTTTTTTAAAAAATTTCTTACCCATGGTCATACAAGAATATCGTCAGATAGCCGGCGATTCAGACAAAGTAACTATAGCCTATTTGAGTCAGTTGCAGGGAAAAAATATTGAGGAATTATTGCGCCAAAACCTCGACAGGGATATGTATTTACAACGAACAGGAATGGGCATCCACAAAGATGATCTAGAAATAAAAATGAATGATATGCTTTTCAAGAATACTGCATCACAGGGGCAAAGGAAAAGTTTATTATTTGCACTCAAACTGGCTGCATTTGAGATCATCAGGGCAAAAAAGAATTTTCCACCACTACTCTTACTGGATGATGTTTTTGAGAAATTGGATGAAAACCGAATTCAAGGTTTATTGAAAAAAGTTTGTTTAGAAAATGATGGGCAGGTATTCATTACAGATACCCATGCTGATCGTTTGCAACATGCGTGTAATGCCTTGCAGGTACCTTTCCAATTGATCACTTTATAATATTTTATTTTTCTTCTAATTTAATATCTACGGTTCGCAACTCCAACATATTCATAGAAGTGGGATAAAATCCGGTGATATTCGGCTGTACCAAATGAATCACTTCATCATAAAAGATAGGTACAACCGGGGCGTCATCAATGACCATCTGGTCCATTTGCCGATACAAAGTATAACGAATGGAGTCATTGGTTTCAATTAATGCCTTTTCATATAAAGCATCAAATAAAGGATTACGATATCTTGTATAATTAGGAGGTGATGGGTTTTTGCTATAATACTGGGCCATATAATTCTCTGCATCAGGATAATCCGCAATCCAGCTTGCACGGAAAAACAAGGCCTGTTGTTGAGCCGTTTGTTGCAGTAGCAAACTTTTCTGGATGACTTCAACCTGTACTTTTAAACCAATCTGTTCAATAGCATGTGCCGCAAAACTGGCTATATCTGCATAAGTAGAAATCGTGAGCAATTTTATTTCAGGAACATTTTTAAAATCTATCCCAGCTGATTTTAATAAAGCGCGCGCCTTGTCCGGATTATAGGTATATCCTTTAACATGCTCTGCATTTCCCGAAGGCAGTCCATAAGGTACCATCCCACGTTCTGCAGGATAACCAATAGAATTACGCAAATACATCATTAATTGTGGTTTGTTGATGGCATAATTGATTGCCTGCCGGACTGCTTTTATTTTTAAAGGTGAATTTTTAACTAACGGATTAGTGGTATCTACCAAAATGCCAAAATATTCAGTATTTAAATAAGGATGTTTTTGCAAAATGATTCTGCCCCTCCACTGTTCCCTTAATTCGCCATTTCGGGTGAGGATCTCATCTTTAAAAGAAGGATCAATATCATTCATAAAACTGAGCCGGCCTTGCCTGAATTCTAAAAACTCGGTCGCCTTGTTATCGAAAAAAGAAATCTTTACCGCATCTAAATAAGGTAATCGTTTTCCCAGAGAATCTTTTTCCCAGTAATGATCATTTTTTTCGAAAATCATAACCTGCCCTTCTTGCCAGTATTGCAGCCTGAAAGGGCCGGTACCACAAGGATGGCTGCGAAAATCAGCGCCATATTTCAACACAGATTCCGGTGCTACAATACTGCAATATTGCATACTTAAAATTCCAAGAATGGGTTGAAAGGGGCGGATTAGTTTTAACTGAAAAGTGGAATCATTTAAAGCAATAAAACCATTTTTTGCAATGCGATCATTGAATATCCAGGCTCCACTACTCGCAGTTTTAGGATCTATTATCCGCTGAAAACTAAACACAATATCTTTTGCTACGAGTTTACGGCCTTTTCCCCCCGGAAAAACGGCATCGTCATTGAAATATACATCCGTCCTTAAATGAAAGGTATAAATAGTATGGTCCTCATTTATTTCCCAGCTTTTTGCCAGCGAAGGATGTATTACTAAATTACTATCCACTTCCAAAAGCGTATTGTACAACTGGTGTATTGCCCACATAATGGATTGGCTTTTGGCATAGGCCGGATCCAGGCTGCTAATGCCACTGGTTTCATTATAATAAAAAACTTTTTTACCGGGAGGAACATCTCTTGTACAGGCATTCAACATACCCGAACACAATAAGAAAAGGCCGATTCGTATAAGTACTTTCCCTTTTATATATTTTTTATTATACATTCAAACCCGAATATCCTAATTTTATTGCATCCAACAGGTCTTTATCATTTTTCACCTTCGAAATGATAGACACAGGATATGGATACTTAAAAATTAATTCATGAAAATATGAGAAAATTTAATAGCCTACTCTTCCTTTCCTTCATGCTGCCATTTTTTTTATATGCACAGGAATCAAAAAAATTTACATATGCAGATACCCTGCGCGGCTCAGTAACTCCGGAACGCGCCTGGTGGGATGTGAAAAAATATGATATTTCTGTTCAACCAGATTATGACACAAAAACGATCCAGGCTTCTGTTACGATTACTTATAAAGTGATCGAGAATGGTACCATCCCCATGCAAATAGATTTGCAAAACCCGATGATCATTGATAGTGTTTTTTCACAAAATCAAAGATTGTCTTTTCAAAATAATCCTGCCGATAAAAATGTTTGGTACATACAAACCGGGAAACAAACAAAAGGGGAAAATAGCATCACGCTCTTTTATCATGGAAAGCCACGGGAATCAAAACGCCCTCCATGGGATGGTGGTTGGATATGGACAAAAGATTCTTTAGGC
>Ga0208826_1001017_pt1 | contig 25389 bp, 24 predicted proteins | sample AD_UKC115_MetaG_FD_184451 | JGI IMG/M metagenome (GOLD analysis project Ga0208826, IMG submission 184451) | Active sludge microbial communities of municipal wastewater-treating anaerobic digesters from Hong Kong - AD_UKC115_MetaG (SPAdes)... | ecosystem: Engineered > Bioreactor > Anaerobic >...
GTTTTGCTTCCATATATTACTTATTTAGGTAATACAAAGAAACAACAAAAAAATCGAATAAACAAACTATTTATCCGATTATTTTGCTTTTTTTGAAAATATATTACCTAATTTTGGAGGGTTTGGGTTTGAATAACAGACCAAAAAAATTTTTCTTAACACCAAATGAATTTTTATTGCGAAATTTGTCTAACCAAAAAGTTATATTTGTGACTTGAAATCAGCCTTTTAAAATTTGTAATGTAATAAAAATCGAATGTCTGATTTTCGATTTCCTTGAATGAGCTCATATCCACTGCCAATAGTAGTTCTTCCATCTGCATAAACAGTTTGAGCAAACTTTAACCAGCAAGAAAGTTGATGATTGAACTTATACCTTAGGTTCAAATAGTATCTGCTTCCCAAACCATAATTCATAGGAATAGAAAAAGCATACAATACATCTTTTTCATAAGCATAAACGCGATTTTCGTAAGAAGTTGCATCAAAAAACTGATACCTAAAATCAAACCTTAAAGGAAAAGAACGAAATTCATAACTCAAATCCTGATAAGCTGTTAAACCATAAGTCCAATTTGCTTCTTCACTTTTTTGAGCAAGATTGCCTTCCAAAACAGTGCGAAAACTAAAATTTCCAACAGCATAATTTAGCTGATAACGTAAAGAGGCTTTTTTTAAAGGTACAACAAAAGACATTATTGAAGTATCCTGAGATAAATTTTCTTGTTTTTCTTCATATCTCAATCGCCAAAACATGTTAACCATACGAGAAGGATTAAAATCAACCTGAAGCAAATAATCATTTCCAAATGAAGGTGCATCAACCCGATATTTAACCCACGAGAAACGATAACTATCTGCATAGGCAGAAAATTTCCAATTTTTTATCGGACGTAATTCGGCTCCCAAATACATTCCTTTCTCATTATTGATTCGCGTAGATTCCGAAAAAGCATTGGCATAAAACATGTCATAATCAGGAGAATAATTGCGATATAAAACCACTATATCCAGCAAAGAAAAAGGAGAAAAGAAACAGCCATTTAAAGTTGCCCATGAAAAATGATTGCTAAGAGCAGTTTCTCCAAAAAAATTTAATTTTTTCCACAGGAAACGGTAATTTATTCCACCAGTAGTTTGTTGATTCCCAGAAAAATAAAAATGATTATAGGTGGTCTCTTCTGGTTCTAAAAAATGATTGAACAAAGTATGAACTACTGTTGCACCAATTTGTAAATGCGGAAAATAATAAGTCAAATTCCCTCCTACAACCTGTTGATTAACCGTTTTTTTCTTATTGAATTCATTACTTGTTCTATGATAACCTGTTTTGTAAATACTTGAAAAACAACCTTGAACAGTATCGCCATCTATTTGTTTATTGGAATAAAAAGCCGAAATTTCTGTCTTCCCTAATTGCAAAGTTGTTCCCAATCCGCGAAAAAAATTATATTCATCAGTAGAACTGTATTTTTTTAATCCTGATCCACGTGGAATTACATTCATTACATAAGATGATTTCCCCATACTAAATTCTTGACGTAAAACAAGACCTTGACCAAAATTGGCTCTAAAATCACCCAAAATAATAGTTTTAAATTTGCCAATATTATTCAATTGTAAATAAGCTGAAAGAAAATCATAATTTGTTTGAATTTTATCTAAAAATGGTTCTCCTGGGTCTTTTTCGGTGGTAAAACCAAGATAAATTTTATCCTGAAAATGATAACGATATTTTATTGAATTATAGAATGGATCTCCTAAATATGGTTTTGAGCTAACATCTGAAGTATTTTCTGGTGAAATTGACAGATATCCTCTATTGGTTTCGAGCTTTCTATCCAAACGGATATATAAATCATTTTTCCCATAATTCAAAAAATCGTGCCAGTATAATTTTGGATTTTCCTTTTTGCGTGAATGAACTACTACAAAAGGCAACATTCGTCTAATGTCTGTCATATCCAGACCTTCTATGAGTTGCATCTCGTAAATGGTTTGCATAGGACCAAACTGATACAGATAATAAAGAATATTTTCAATTTGTATATCCGACAGGAAAGGCAATTTTTCCAGTTCTTCTCGTGTAGCACGGTTTAAATCGATTGGATTTTCAGCCACAAACAATAAATCTTCTAAAAAATTGTTGAAATCCAATTCTTCTTCTACTTCCTGCTGATATTGTTCAAAAATATCCGCTATCGTTTGTTCAATGGTTGACAAAGCGTCTTGTGCTTTCCCTTTTATTTGCATCACAGCCAATAAAATAATTACCATATAAAATCTGAATCGTTTCATAAATTTATTTCCTGAAACTGTGACGTAAAGCAACAAATGAATTTAAACCTAAGAGTGGGTGTAATTCAGCATTTAAATCGAGCTTAAAATTTCCAAAATTTAATCCTATTCCCAGACAAGGAACGAGATAACCAGCCGTATAAGCACCTATTTTAACCGAAAGGACTTTTAGCATTTGGTATTCAAAACCCGTTGCAATTCGGTAATTACTACTAATTTCCTTATCTAGTTGTGTCAGCCAAATCAGTTCTGGAGTAAAATAATATTCACTTCCCATGCTAAAAACAGAAGGAATTTGTTTTTCAGCAGTTTCTGTTTTGATATTCATTTGAAAAGGATTAAAAGCACTGCATCCAATACTGAAATTGAGTGTAAACCGATAAGAAAAGCCAAGATGAGGAAATAAAATTCCGCGGTAAGAGTTGGAAGCAGAAAAATAAGCGGTATAATAATTGAAACGAAGTCCTAACGAAAATTTATCGGAAAAATTTCTACCAAAACCAACAGCTCCGATAATTTCATGATAAAGTGAATAACCAAAATAGGAAAGCGAAATATCAGTATTTACAACAGGTGTAGCAATCAAAGCTTGAAAAGAGCTCGTAGAAATTTGGGAAAGGAGAAAACGATTTTCATACTGAAGTCCGATTTCTGAATTTTCACTGTAACCCAACATAGCCGGATTTTGGAATCCTGTCCACTCGTGAGTGTTTGAAACAGAAGTATTTGCAATAGATGAAGAAGAAGGGATTATATAGGAAATCTGTGAAAAAACAAATGGACTTGATAAGAGAACAAAAAACAAACATAAGTGTTTTTTCATAACAGATGATTTGTAATCAAATATTCAAAAAAATTCAAGTAAAATTCAAAAGTATAAAAAATATAATATTCTTCAATAATAATTCTTAATTTGAGTCCTTTTCTCGACTTTTATTTTTACGTACATTTGCAATTATGAAACGGTTATTTTGTCTGATTTCCTTTTTTGTCTTTGTTTTTGCAGCTACTTATTCTCAGGAAGAAACAATTCCTCGTGGTGGAGCGCGTCTTCAAGTCAAAATTGAAGGAAATGACACTATTTTTCTGGCTTATCTTCCCGATTTATGGGTATTCCCAAGTTTTAAAGATAGAAAACAGGAACAATATTATTGGAAGTTGGTTCGCGATGTAAAACGAACTTTGCCATATGCAAAAATTGTGGCAAAAGAGTTATCAGAAACCAATAAATTACTAATGCAGATGCCAAATGACAAAGAACGGAAAAAATATTTAGCACAATATGAAAAGGATATTTATAAAAAATATGAACCTGAGCTGCGAAAATTAACCCTCAGTCAGGGGAAACTATTAATAAAACTCATTGATAGAGAATGTAATAACACTTCCTATGATTTAATTAAAATGTACAGAGGAAGCATTCGTGCCTTTTTTTATCAAGGATTTGCCCGCATTTTTGGAGCAAATTTAAAATCAAAATATGATGCCTACAAAGAAGATAAAATTCTTGAAAGAGTTATTATTTTAGTAGAAGCTGGGCAAATATAAAAATGAAAATTAAATGATAATTTATTTGTCAAAAGATAATATTTCCTTTTTTGAGAAAAATGTTAGACGAAAAGCAACAAATCAGAGTTCATATCCGCCAACTTCTTAAATCATTGCCTGATAGCGAAAAAGCGAAGAATGCGGAGAAAGTGTTTTCTATTATAGAAAACATGCCTGAATTTCAGCAAGCAGAAAAAATTTTGCTGTATTGGTCTTTGCCTGATGAATTACCAACTCATTTTTTCATTGAAAAATGGAGTAAAGAAAAACAAATTTTCTTGCCTTCAATAAAGGATTCTGAAGTTGTTATTAAGTTGTTCATTAATACCCAACAAATGAAACCAGGTTTATTCAACATTGCAGAACCTGATAACGAATATAAATTTAATGATGATATTAATTTAATTATTGTGCCAGGAATAGCATTTGATAAGGCTAAAAATCGTTTGGGTAGAGGAAAAGGTTACTACGATCGTTTCCTTTCACGCACAAAAGCAATAAAATGGGGAGTAGGTTTCGACTGTCAGTTATTAGAAAAAATTCCTTCAAATCATTTTGATATAAAAATGGATAAAATTATTGTTCCTTCGACGATCATTGAATAATAACAGCTTAGTTTTCCTCGTTGGAAGTCAATTTTTCCTCACCTTTTCGATAATAATAAATCAGTCCATATTCTTTACATTTCTGATAGCGTGCATAAGGTTTTTCTTCTTTAAAAGCAGCTTCTACATGATCCCAAATTTCAACAATTAGTTGATCAGCTTTCGGGCGAAGAGCCACTAATTCTTCCCAGTTTCGGCGAGTAGTTTCCTGATAGAATTTCTGGTTTAATTTGTTTTCTTTAAAAATATCATAATAAACTTTTACTTTTGCGATGCTGGGATTATAAATAGGAAATCCTCCTGCTCGAACGCGTTCATTTTCACCTTCGATGATACATTTTCCCCAATGAAGCAAAGCTTTTTCACTGTTTAAAGCAGGTACATTTTCAGAATCAGGATTTAGTTGATACAATTGTTTTTGTTCTTTTTTTATTTCTCCACGAACGACTGCCAAATTCAATACTTGAATAAAATGTGAAATGTATAAACGTGCTATTGCCATATTTTTTTGATATTGTTTGCTCGCGGTGGTTTGATTATGAAATGCATTCCGATATTGAAGAAGTTGGGTTTCAAAAACATTTAAAAAACTTTTTGCATTATGCACTGTCTTAAAAGGAACAATTTGATGAGTAAAATTCTGATCTTTCAGCTTTTCAATTGCGGTTTTTAAAGCTTTTAATCTTGCTTGGTCTGTGTTAGGTAATCGGCGATAGGGCATTTTCAATTGAATTTATTTATTAAAAATTTATTCGTTTCTAAGCACAAGCTGACGAGTCAATCTTAATAATTCACTTTTTTTATTTTCAGAAATAGAAATTTGATGAAGTTTTTCAATGGCTTTATCTGAGAAAAATTGAATTTCCTTCTCGCATATTTCTTTTATTCCCAATCGATTATAAATATCCGTTATAGCTTTCACTTTTTCTTCTCCCCTATTTTCATCTTCTTGCAGCCATTTTTTTAATATTTTTTCTTCTTCACCTCTGGCTAAATTTAAAGCTTGAATGAGTAAAAAGGTTTTTTTGTTGCAAAGAATATCACCTCCAATTTTTTTTCCAAACTCTGCCGAATTGCCATAAACGTCCAACAAATCATCTTTCAACTGAAAAGCAATTCCCATGTTGATGCCTGCTTCATATAAAGTTTGAGCATCTTCTTCAGCAGCTCCTCCTATCCAAGCACCTATTTTCATCGAGGCTCCCAATAAAACTGCTGTTTTGAGACGAATCATTTCAAGATATTCTTCGGGAAGTACTTCTTGTCGTTTTTCAAATTCCATATCATATTGCTGACCTTCACATACTTCAATGGCTGTTTGTGAAAATAAATCCAAACATTTTTTTAAACATGCTGAAGGTGCTTTGGTCATTAATTGAAAAGCAATGGTTTGCATCACATCGCCAGAAAGAATAGCTATATTTTCATTCCATTTTTTATGTACGGTAACGTGCCCACGTCGTAAGTCTGCTTTATCCATCAAATCATCATGCAACAAAGTGAAAGAATGAAAAATTTCTATTCCCAAAGCAGGTGGAATAGCCTCACTGATATTTTCAGAAAATAAATTACATGACAGTAGCAAAAGTGTAGGACGAAGACGTTTGCCGCCTAATGAAAGAACATATTCAATGGGTTCATAAAGTCCGTATGGATTTTTATTCCAGTTAAAATGTTGCAGTTCTTTGTTGATAAGTTGAATAATTTCTTCGTGGCTGAACATATTTTTACTGATTATTTAATTCATTTTCAATAATTTCCGTCAAAACATCTGTCATATTTAATCCTGCAGCTTTTACTTGTTGTGGAATAAAACTGGTTTCTGTCATACCAGGCGTTGTGTTTATTTCCAACAAATAAATAGCACCTTCGTTAGAAATAATATAATCCATTCGTACAATTCCTTTACAATTTAAAATATCATAAACTTTTGCAGTTAATTGTTGGATTTGTTCTGCTGTTTGTTGTTGAATTCGTGCAGGAGTAATTTCCTGTACTTGTCCATTGTATTTAGCATTGTAATCAAAAAAGTCATTTTTGGGGACCACTTCAGTAATAGGCAAAATTACTGTCTTTTGTTTTGTTTTGTAAATGCCACAAGTCACTTCCGTTCCTTCAATAAACTTTTCCACCATTACTTCATCTCCTTCAGTAAAAGCTCTATCCAAAGCAAGCTGAATTTGATTTTCACTTTTTACTTTTGTAATTCCAAAACTGCTTCCACTTGCATTAGGCTTTACAAAACAAGGATATCCAATTTTTTTGTTAATTTCTTCAATGGAAATAGGTGCTCCTTTTCTGAAAAGTAACGATTCAGCAACAAGAATATCGAAATTTTTCAAGAAGCGATTACAGTAAAATTTATTGAAAGTAAGTGCAGCAGGCAATACATCACAGCAAGAAAAGGGCAAACCAATTAAATTGAAATATCCTTGCAAAAGTCCATTCTCGCCTGGTGTACCATGAATAGTAACATAGGCAAAATCAAATTTTATTTTTTTCTCTTGTTGAATAAAACTGAAATCATTTTTATCAATTTCTCTTTTTTCTCCGTTCAAGCATTGCACTTGCCAATTTTTTCCTATTAAGGTTACAATCCAAACATTATATCGTTCTTTGTCTATAAATGAATATAGTCCTTTAGCACTTTTGAGAGATATGCCAACTTCCGACGAATCACCACCTGCAACAATCGCTATATTTTTTTTCATAACATTATCAACATAAAATAAATTTATCCTATTTTTTAATTCTACAAGATAAAAATGCCACTACAAAAATAAGTATTTTTTAGAGGCAATAAAATGTAAAAGAGAGAAAGAAATATAAAATTTAAAACAACCGATTCGAACGTTAAGATATATTACCAGAGTAAATCGAACTCCTCTTCTCCCATATTCCCTTCCAAAGAATCGCGTACCGTTTCCCGTCCATACTTGTTCAGGGTTCTTCCATAAATAAGAGCGACTAACTTGTTGGCATTACATTCGCTGTTGATAAGCGATTCTACCGCTTTTTGTGACTTTTCCCGTCTGTGTTCGACACGTAGTTGTTGATGAGGATATTACATCTTTGCAGAATCATATTAAACATTGTGCCAAGGGCATATTTATTTTCTATTAAACAATACGGGCCTTGATTTTTATTGGCGCGTGTATAAATCTCGACTTTTTTATTTAAGTTTGTAATAACTTAGTGTTGCAAAATTCATATTGGTTAAGAATGGTATGTTTTGAGGGGTGAGGTGGATCGAAACTCATTACTCAGAACCATTAATCGTAACTCGTAATTATCTACTCAGAACTATAAATTCAGAACCATCCTTAATCATATTATGAATAAACCAACGAACTCAAACAAGAAAACATAATCTTATTGGAAGCAAGATGAAAATTTTAGTTGTTTGCAGTGGAAACACAGAAAATTTTTCGTTAGAAAAAAATCAAGCATTTATTTTTGATCAAATAAAAGCTATTGAAGGTTTATATCATGATGTTCATTTTGAAGTTTTTGCATTGAAAAAGAAAGGTATAATTGGTTATATACATGAATTTGGAAAATTGAAGCATGCTATACGTAATTTTCAACCTGATATAATCCATACGCATGGTGGCCACACAGGTTTTTTGAGCATATTACAGAGAAAAATACCAGTAGTTATTACTTTTCATGGGTCAGATATCAATAGAATTCCAAACAGATATATATCATTAATAGCAGCTTTATTTTCAGCTTCTTGCATTTTTGTATCAAAAGATTTAAAGAAAAAATTGTTCTTTATAAAAGGCCAAATAGTTCCTTGTGGAGTAGATTTATCAATTTTTTATCCAATAGATTCAATAGACGCTAAAAAACAGTTGGGAATGAACCCTACTCAAAAATATATCTTGTTCCCTTCTTCTTTTGATAACAAAATAAAAAATTTTCCTCTTGCTCAATCAGTTATACATAATTTCCCGGATTACCAATTAATGGGAATTTCCAATCGAACAAGAGGAGAAGTAAATTTGTTGCTTAATGGAGCAGATGCTTTATTAATGACCTCTTTTTCTGAAGGTTCACCACAAACTATTAAGGAAGCGTTAGCTTGTAATGTCCGAATTGTTTCGGTAGACGTCGGAGATATAAGTGAACAATTGGAAGGAGTTGATGCTTGTTTTTGTTGCTCCTACAAACCGGAAGAACTAATAGAAAAACTTAAAAAGTCGCTTGCATGTCCTCGACCACAAAAAGGAAGAAAAAAAGCAGAAAATTATAATAATCTAAAAATAGCCGAAACTATAGTCGCCATATATAATCAAGTGCTTAAAAAATAAAAGAAGTACTAATTTTTAAAATATGTGAATTGTGTACTTCGTTTCTTCACAACGTATATCGTAAGAATTATTTGAAATTTTTATTAATATTTTCCACATATTGAAGCAGTTCTTTCCTACCCAATTGTTTTAAGGAAGAAGTTAAAAATACAGGTGGTAATTCTTCCCACTGTTGGAGTAAAATATTTTGATAATTTTGAATCTTTTCGTTTACCTGGCTAATTGATAATTTATCAATCTTTGTAAATATCAATGAGAAAGGGACTTTGTTTTTCCCAAGCCATTCAATAAATGCGATGTCGATTTTTTGAGGGTCGAGTCGAACATCGAGTAATACAAATAAATTTACTAATTGTTCACGATAAAGAATATAGTCTTCAATCATTTTTGAAAGTTTTTTTTGCTTTTCTTTCTGCAACGATGAGTAACCATATCCTGGCAAATCGACAAAATAGAATTGATTGTTAATTAAAAAATGATTAATCAACAAAGTTTTTCCTGGTTTTGAAGAAGTCATAGTTAATTTTTTTCGATGTGTCAACATGTTAATTAAGGATGATTTACCTACATTAGAACGTCCAATGAAAGCATATTCAGGTAAATTTCCTTCAGGACATTTTAAGTAATTTTCACTACTTTTTATATATATTGCCGATTTAATTTCCACGTTTTTTAATCAAACAATAAAAAATTTGTCGATCACTTCTTTTTAATTTCTATAGGATCGGGATTTAAAAGCTTTATCTCTTTATCATTCTGAATCCTAAACAACCACATACCTACAAAAGTTAACAAACCATTTATTATAAGTAATTCATAACCAAAAGTATAAGACATATATCGCATGCTAATATAATTCATTGCTCCACAAATTAAGGGAGATAAAATAGCAATATAAGGAATAGCTTTATCTTTTACTTTCAATTTGGTAAAAAGTCCAAAAGCATACATTCCCAGCAAAGGACCATAGGTATAAGAGGCGATGGTATAAATCGCATCGATGACACTTTTATTATTAATAGCTTTGAAAATAATAATAATCAAAGCAAACACAATAGAAATTCCAATATGAATAATTCTTCTTGTACGAATAGCTTTTTCCTCTTCTTGATGCTGAACACCTAAAATGTCCACAGAAAAAGAGGTAGTAAGAGCAGCCAGCGCTGAATCAGAACTCGAAAATGCCGCAGCTACAATTCCAATAATAAATAAAGTTAAAACTGTATTACCTAAATAATTAACAGCAAACATGGGTAGTATTTCATCGCCTAAAACAGGTAAAACAATATTATTTTGTTCAGCAAGCATTAAAAGCATAGCACCTAAAACTAAAAATAAAAAATTAACTGGAACAAATGAAATCCCATACCAATACATATTTTTTTTTGCATCATGCAAATTTCGACACGTTAAATTCTTTTGCATCATATCTTGATCGAGTCCCGTCATAACAATAGCAATAAAAATACCGCTGAAAAATTGTTTAAAAAAATTCTGTTTGGTATGCCAATCATCAAAAACAAAAATCCGTGTTTTTTCGCTATTAATTAATTGAGAAACAATGCCATCAAATCCCATGTTCAATTGTTTTGAAACCTCTACAATAATTAATACCAATGCTGTTATTAAAATAATGGTTTGAAGTGTATCTGTCCATACAATAGTTTTAATTCCACTTTTTTGAGTATACAACCAAATCATAAAGATAATACCACAAACAGTCAATTCAAAAGGTATATGCCATGCTTCAAAAACAAAATTTTGCAAAATTAAAGCTACAATATATAAGCGAGCCGCAGCTCCAACAGTTTTCGATAATAAGAAAAAAGAAGCTCCTGTTTTATAAGAATGTTTACCAAAACGTTCTTCTAAATAGGTATAGATAGTAGTCAAGTTTAATTTATAATACAAAGGTAAAAGCACTTTTGCAATGATCAGATAACCAAAAAAGAAACCAAAAACGGTTTGCATATAAGTAAAATTGATACTTGGCACCATTCCAGGAACAGAAACAAAACTAACCCCTGAAATTGATGAACCTACCATTCCAATAGCAATTATCCACCAGGGTGATTTTCGGTTTGCTAAAAAGAAAGCATCATTATTGGTGCTTTTTCTACTGACAATAAAGGAAATAAGTAATAAAACTGAAAAATAAGCAGCAATAATAAACAAAATAGTAAAACCTGACATTTTTAAATTCTATTTATTAATTAAATTTTGAATTTGGCAAAATTAGTGAAAAAAACTGAAGGATTAAATCTGTAGGATTATTGATTCTCTAAATAATTTTTTATAAATTTGCAATTATAACTGTATTTATAATTGATTATGAGACAAGAGCAATTCCCTTCAGCATTACTGGAAAATGCCATATCTCAATTTGCTAAATTACCAGGCATAGGGAAAAAAACAGCTCTCAGGCTGACTCTTTATCTTCTTCAGCAACCTGAAGAAGTAGTAGAATTTTTTGGCGAAACATTGATTCGCTTGCGTAAAGAAATTCTTTACTGCAAAGTTTGTCACAATATTTCAGATACGGAAATTTGTTCTATTTGCGATAATCCAGCCAGAGACCATCAAACCATTTGTGTAGTAGAAAACATTAAAGATGTGATGGCAATCGAGAATACCCAGCAATATAAAGGAGTTTATCACGTATTGGGCGGTATTATTTCACCGATGGACGGTATCGGACCAAACGACCTGGAAATTGATAGCTTGATTCAAAGAGTTAAAGAAGAAAATATTAAGGAAATTATTCTAGCACTAAGTACTACAATGGAAGGTGATACCACCAATTTTTATATTTATCGTAAATTAGTCCCCTTAAAAATAAAAATCACTACTTTAGCACGTGGAGTTGCCATCGGAGATGAATTGGAATATGCGGATGAATTGACATTAGGACGATCCATTCTAAATCGTGTTGAATTTAATCCAACCCTTAAATAAGTTATTTTTACACTCATTTTAACAGTCAAAAAAATGGTCGAAAAAATTATCAAAAAATTACTATATATATACTATGGAATTTTTGTTGGTGGAGTTATAATAGCCTTGCTTGGTTTTATTTTTTCCCAGAACCACTCCTCTATTCCATCTCAAAGTAATGCAGGAATTACTTTATCCAGCTTATTGATTATATTTGTTATTGGATCCATTCCTCTAACTTTGTATTTTTTCAATAAAAAATTAAGGAAATGGTCAATTCTTGAAAATGAAGAACTTAAACTAAAGAAATACGAAAAAGGGGCTCAATTAAGGTTGTTCATTGTTGGTGCAGGATTTATAATTGGTATCTTATTTTTTTATTTACTTCGTTCGCAATCAATGATTTTCTGTGCTGCTATTGCTGCTATTGCTCTTATTTTTTGCAAACCTCATCAGCAACAAATGAGGAACGATTTAAAATTAGAAGATAAAGAATAACTTTATCGATTTTTTTATTTAACTACTGAGAGAATTTTTTAAAAAACAAACTAATGATTATTGCAGTCGATTTTGATGGTACCATTGTTACTCACGCCTATCCCAAAATTGGCACAGAAATTCCTTTTGCCATAGAGACACTCAAACGTCTGCAAACTGAATATCAGCATCGAATTATTTTATGGACAGTTCGCCAGGGAAAAGAACTGGAAGAAGCAGTTGAGTATTGTCGTAAACGCGGATTAGAATTTTATGCGGTCAATAAAAATTATCCTGAAGAGACAGAAAACGACTCTCAATCGAGAAAAATCAGAGCCGACATTTATATTGATGATCGCAATTTAGGAGGATTGCCCGATTGGGGAGTGATTTACCAAATGATTGTTACAAATACTTTTTTGGAACCTTATTTTCCAAAAAAAATAGAATATAAAAAACCTTCAAGAAAAAATATCAAATCAATTTTTGGGAAAAATAAAGAATAACGTAAAAAATTTTTTTATTTCAATATAAAAAAACCATTATAAATTGGTTGTATTTTTTGTTTATACAAAACCAACTTATAATGGTTTTACTTTCAATAGAATTTTTTAAATCAGAGTCTTATCTTTTTAAATTCATCTTTCATGAGTTGAATATCTTTTATCCAATCTTCAATATCATTCTCATGTTCAAGCTCTTGATTTAAAATAGTAATTGCCATTTGATGAGTAACGAAATCCTTTCCATCTGTAAAACTAGCAATTTCTTGATAACGCTTTATAGCACAACGTTCTCCCCTTAAATTTTGTTCCAAAATTACTTCAATATAAGGATCAGTTGGTGCTTCGTAAACACACCGTGCTAATTTTGCCCAATCCATTGGATTTAAAACTGGGGTACCACCCAACTGAATAATTCTGTCAACGATTAATTCTGCATGACTTAATTCTTCATTCGCATGAATTAAAAGTTCAGGTTCAACTTCGCTTCTCATTGGACCTTCCATAAGTCGGGCACCAATCCAGTATTGATAATACGCCAACCATTCTTCAGAAAGTGCGGCATTTAACATTTCAAGTAACTTGCTGACATCTACTGATGCAACTTTTATAGCTTCTTTTCCCATAACAATTTTTTTAATAGTTAATAAATTTTTTGAAAATAAAATTATTCATTCAATGATAGACAAAAATAACAATTTTTAATCAATTTGAAAATTATTTTTGCGTAAAAACTGTGAAATTCTTTGAAAGAAAAACAAATTTTAAATTATACATATTTTATGCTAATTTTTATGTAAATTTGCGTGCAATAATTTTCATAGAATGTTTTAAAAAACATTTTTCAAAAACTGTAAAAAATTAAAGCTATGTCATTTATTGCAGAAAAAATTCAATTTGAAGGTCTAACCTTCGATGATGTATTATTAATTCCTTCTTATTCGGAAGTTCTACCGCGCGAAGTTGATTTGTCTACTCGTTTTTCCCGTCATATAGAACTAAAAAATCCTATTGTTTCTGCTGCGATGGACACTGTTACGGAATCGAAAATGGCAATTGCCATAGCTCGAGAAGGCGGTATCGGAGTGATCCACAAAAACATGACCATTGCTGAACAGGTAAAACAAGTTGAAATTGTCAAACGTGCAGAAAATGCAATGATTTCTAATCCTATCACCATTCTTCAAGGAGCAACAGTAGGCGATGCGTTGAAAATAATGAACGAATATAAAATTGGAGGAATACCTGTTATTGATGCTGAAGGCTATTTGGTGGGAATTGTAACTAATCGCGATTTACGTTTTCAACGAGAATTGAATAAAAAAATCGATGAAGTAATGACCAAAGAAAATCTTATCACTACTTCACGAACTACCACATTAGAGGAAGCTGCCGATATTCTCCAACAATATAAAATTGAAAAACTTCCAGTTGTAGATGAAAACAACAAATTAATTGGATTAATAACTTACAAAGATATTACTAAAGCAAAAGATAAGCCAATGGCTTCGAAAGATACAGAAGGAAGATTACGCGTGGCTGCTGCTGTGGGAGTAACCCCTGATGTATTTGATCGAATCAAAGCCCTCGTAGCGGCTGAAGTTGATGCCATTGTGATTGATACAGCTCATGGACATTCAAAGGGGGTGATTGAAACTTTTAAAAAAATGCGTCACTTATTTCCTGATATTGATATAATTGTAGGTAATATTGCCACTGCTGAAGCTGCCAGTGATTTGGTGAAAGCCGGTGCTGATGCAGTAAAAGTCGGTATTGGACCAGGTTCTATTTGTACTACCCGAATTATTGCAGGAGTAGGAGTCCCCCAATTATCTGCTATTTATGAAGTTTCTAAAGCATTAAAAAATACCAATGTCCCCTTAATTGCAGATGGAGGAATCAGGTATTCAGGTGATATTGTAAAAGCTCTGGCTGCTGGTGCTGATACTATTATGACTGGCTCATTATTTGCAGGTGTTGAAGAATCGCCTGGTGAAACCATAATTTTCAATGGACGTAAATTCAAGACTTATCGTGGAATGGGATCTTTGGAAGCAATGGAAAAAGGTTCAAAAGACAGATACTTTCAGGACATGGAAGATGATATCAAAAAATTAGTTCCTGAGGGAATTACTGGGCGAGTCCCCTATAAAGGTTCACTTTACGAAGTAATTTATCAGTTAATCGGCGGGTTGCGAGCGGGAATGGGTTATTGTGGAGCCAAAACTATTGCTGAACTTCATAATGCCAAATTTACTCGAATTACAAATGCTGGTATCAACGAAAGTCATCCACACGATGTAACCATTACCAGTGAAGCACCAAACTACAGCAGACCAGAATAAAATAAAGCTTCAAACGATGAAAAAATCTTTCCGATATTACAACATAATGAATAATAGTACGTTTATCAAAATAAAGAAAAAAACTCTTTGATATAGGTATTAATTATAAATTACCTTACGAAAGAACCATAACCAATAAATTAAAAAAATGTGCCAATGAAATTATCTTTTTATAAATGTGCCCTTCTTCTCTTGATTTCAAGCAGTTTAGTTGCACAAGTGAACGATCCAGTCTTGATGATTATAAATGGTAATCCAATTTATAAATCAGAATTTGAGTATATTTATAATAAAAATAACTCGAATAATCTTTTAGATAAAAAAACACTGGATGAATATGTAGATTTGTTTATTAATTTCAAATTGAAAGTTGAAGAAGCAAAAGCTCAAGGAATTGATACTACTACTGCCTTTATCAACGAATTAAAAGGTTACCGAGCCCAACTGGCAAAACCTTATCTGACAGATCAAAAGTTGGAAGAAGCTCTAATAAAGGAAGCTTACGACCGTATGAAAGAAGACGTGGAAGTAAGTCATATACTGGTCAGAATTCCTCAAAATGCTACTCCTGCTGATACATTGACAGCATGGAACAAAATAAAATTGATTCAAAAACAATTAGAAAAAGAAGATTTTGCAAAAGTTGCCAGAGAAATGTCGGAAGACGAAATGGCTGAGAAAACAGGTGGCTATATTGGATGGATAACTGCTTTTCAAACGCCTTATTCTTTTGAAAGTATGGCTTATAATACGCCTGTTGGTTCCATTTCAAAGCCTGTCCGTACTTCTTTTGGCTATCATATTATTAAAGTTCATAATCGTAGAAACTCACCAGGCGAAGTACTCGTAGCACATATTATGCGGTTTACTTCCAATGATTCTGAAAAAAATAAGCGTGCCAAAGAAGTGATTGATTCTCTGTATCAAAGAATTTTAGCAGGAGATGATTTTGGGACGTTAGCTAAAAACTATTCTGAAGATAAACCTTCTGCTTCAAGGCAAGGAGAATTACCCTGGTTTGGAACGGGAAGAATGATTCCTGAATTTGAAAAAGCAGCATTTGCTTTAAAAAATATCGGTGATGTTTCAGAACCCATTCAAACGCCTTTTGGTTGGCATATCATAAAATTATTGGACAAGAGAAATTTACCTTCCTTTGAAAAAATAAAACCCGATTTAGAAAGGAGGCTCAAATATGATGAAAGAGGTAAATTACCAAAACAATCATTTCTGAAAAAATTAAAGATTGAATACAATTACCAAGTTATTCCTGAAAGCGTAGAAGAATTTTATAAATTAGCTGAAGGTCACTCTTTAAATGATTCAATCTTTTTGGTTAACATTAGTAAATTAAATAAACCATTGTTTAGTTTTGCTGACAGAAAATATACACAGCAGGATTTAGCTAACTATATCAAAAAAAATCCTTACACTCAAAAAACAATTCCAACAGAAATGATCAATGAAAAATTGAATGAATTCGTTGATAATGAATTGTTAAATTATGAAGATAGCCAATTAGAAAAAAAATACGATGATTTCCGCTTGTTAATGCAGGAATATCATGATGGAATCCTTTTGTTTGAAATCAGTAATCGAGAAGTATGGGAAAAAGCAGTTCAGGATACCATGGGTCTGGCTAATTATTTTAACCAGCATAAATCAGACTATAAATGGTCAAAACCTCATTTTAAAGGACTAGTAATTTACTGTAAGGACAAAAATACTTTTAAAACAGCTAAACTTATTGCAAAACGTTCACCGGAAAAAGAAATAGAAAAGAATTTGCTAAATCGATTAAATGACAGTATTCAATATGTAAAAATTGAAGAAGGTTTGTTTGTTCAAGGTGATAATAAAGCAGTAGATAAATTTATCTTTAAAGTAAAAGATAATTATACTCCTCCAGAAGGTTATCCTTATGTCTTTGTTCATGGACGTTTACTTAAATCTCCAGAAGATTATACGGATGTTCGCGGAGCCATTATAAGTGATTATCAGGATTATCTCGAAAAAGAATGGATCAAAAAGTTAAGAACCAAATATCCTTTTTATGTAGACAAAGATGTTTTGAAAACAGTTAAGGAAAACTAATAAATTTTATCAAAGTTCTTCAAATACAAAATAAGAGCTAACTTGCATAGCTTTTATTTTGTTGTTTATAAGAGTCGGTTTATCTCTTAGTAAAAAGCTTCATGAGGTTAATTTATAAAATTTTTATTTTAAATTTAATAGTCTTTTTTTCTTCCTGTGTACATAAAACTCACGAAATAAGTCGTCAGCCTCTTCTTCAGGTTGAAGGAAACTATTTATATCTGGATGAAGTTCAGCAGGCAATTCCTGCTAATGTTGCTAAAACAGACAGTGCTGAAATAGCTAATAACTTCATAAAAAAATGGATAATTGAAACTTTGATGTATGAAAATGCCAAGCGAAATATTAGTAATCAAGAAGAAATTGAAAAGCTGGTAGAAGAATATCGAAAAACCCTCATGATCCATGAATATCAACAACAATTGATTCAGGAAAGATTATCCAGAAATATACCAGAAGATGAAATTAAGAATTTTTATGAAAAATACAAAGAACAATTAGTTGCCACAGAAAGTTATATACAAGGATTATTGCTAATAGTTCCACCAACAGCTCCTCAAATGGCTATGGTACGGGAATGGGTTAAATCTGGGAATCAGAAAGCACTGGAAAACATTGAAAAATATAGTTTGCGTAATGCTATTGAATATCTCTATTTTGGGAACAAATGGATGCCATTTTCTGAAATTTTGAAGAAAATTCCTTTGCAAATTAACGATCCTGTCAGTTTTTTAGCTTCCAACTCATTTGTTGAGTTATCAGATAGTGCCAAGCATTATTTTTTAAAAATAAGTGCTTTTGTTCCTGCAGGGGAAACGATGCCTTACGAAATAGCAAAAGAAGATATAAGTCATACCCTGCTCCATAAAAAAGAAGCTGATTTTATTTCTCAATTTGAATCAGAATTGTATAATGATGCAATAAAAAAGAAAAAAATTGAATTTTTCAAACAAACAAAATAATTTTATAAAACCCTAATTATTAAAAAAATATTTTATTTAAAAGCTGAAATCGAATCAATTAAAATGAAAAAAATTTTTTGTCTTCTTAATTTTTTATTGTTAATATTTTGCTTACCAAATATAAATGCCCAAAAAAATTTAATTGATGGTATTGTGTGGGTTGTTGGCGATGATGCTATTTTGCGTTCAGAAGTTGAAGAATATAAATTGCGTGCTCAATATGAAGGAACACCCATTCAAGGAGATCCTTATTGTGTCATTCCAGAACAACTTGCTATTCAAAAACTTTTCTTGCACCAGGCTCAACTGGATAGCATCACAGCAAACGAAAGTACTGTCAATAATCAGGTAGAAAATCGAATAAATTATTTCATTTCACAAATAGGTTCCAAAGAAAAAATGGAAGAATACTTTGGAAAAAGTACAACAGAATTGCGTCAAGATCTTCGAGAAATGATTCGCAATCAAATGATTATTCAACAAATGCAGCAAAAATTAATTAGTAACATTAATGTAACCCCTGCTGAAGTTCGACGATTTTACAATCAATTGCCCGAAGATAGTATTCCTATGGTACCTTCACAAGTTGAGTTGCAAATTATAAGTTATCAACCACCCATTCCTCAACAGGAAATCAACCGTATAAAAGAACGATTATTGGATTTTACAAGACGAGTTAATAATGGCGAAGCAGATTTCTCAGTCCTGGCAAGACTGTATTCTGAAGATATAGAAAGTGCAAAACGTGGAGGTGAATTAGGCTTTCTGGGGCGAGGACAATTGGTGCCTGAATTTGCAGAAGTAGCCTTCAATCTCCCAGATTCCAAAAAAGTGTCACGAATTGTAGAAACTGAATTTGGATTTCATATTATTCAATTGATTGAAAAACGAGGCGACCGTATTAATTGTCGGCATATCCTGCTAAAACCACACATTTCTGAAGAAGATAAACAGAAAGCTTTTCATACAATGGATTCAATTGCCAATTTGATTCGTAATGAAAAAATGACTTTTGAACAAGCTGTCATTTATTATTCTCACGATAAAAATACAGCAATGAATGCAGGTTTGATGTTGAATGAGAAAACAGGCACTTCAAAATTTGAATATCAAGATTTACCTTCTGAAATTGCAAAGATTGTTTACAATATGAAAGTAGGTGAAATTTCAGATCCTTTTTTAATGATTGATCCTAAAACCAATAAAGAAGTCGTTGCCATTGTAAAAGTCAAGTCGAAAATTGAAAACCATAAAGCAAATTTACAAGACGATTATTTATTGATAAAAAATTATTGCGAAAACAAAAAGAGAGATGAATTCTTGCGCAACTGGATTGCTAAAAAACAAAAGGAAACTTATATTAGAATTGACCCAGCATGGCAAAACTGTGAATTTCAATATCCCGGTTGGATAAAAAGATAAAAAAATAATTTATCCTGCCAAATTTTAATATTTTTACATGAGTCCATCCATTTTAAAAAAAATATTTAATCCTTATTTTTCAGCTAACAAAAGAATTGTGTATCAACACTTTGTTATTCTTTTTTTGTTTTTTATTCCTTTTCTCGCTTTACAAGCTCAAAATAAGCCTAAACAATTAAAAGAAGAAATTTTAAAAGCACAAAAAGAATCAGAAAAGCCAACAAAAGTCAAAAAGAAAGAATTAACCAAGCCTACAACAACCTTGCCCCCATTAGAGCCAGTAGCTCCGATAGCAAACCCTCTGGAAAATAAAAATGCCACGTTAATTTATCTGGAAAATTCTGAAATAGCCAGTTTTGATAAATTTCAAAATCCTGATATTCAGGTTTTAAAAGGAAATGTTATTTTTCGACATGAAAATGCATTGATGTATTGCGATAGTGCCTATTTTTATCCCAATTCAAATTCATTGGATGCTTTTGGTAATATTCGCATGGTGCAAGGTGATACTATATTCATATATGGTAATTTCTTATATTATAACGGCTACACAAAACTTGCACGTTTGAGAAAAAATGTTCGCATGGAAAATCGGAAAACAGTTTTGACTACTGATAGTATGAATTATGATCGGATGACAAATTTGGCTTATTATTATACCGGTGGAAAAATTCAGGACGAATTAAATACTTTAACTTCTATTTGGGGACAATATTCGCCTGTCACCAATGAAGCTCTCTTCAAGGACAAAGTTCATCTGGAAAACGAAAATTTTGTGATGGATGCTGATACTTTAAAATACAATACCAAAACAAATATTGCAAACATAGTAGGTAAAACGCATGTGATTTACAAGAATGAGACCGATATTTATTCAACCAGAGGATGGTATAATACCGCAAATGATCGTTCTATGCTTTTAGACCGCTCTATAGTGGAACAAAAAAATGGAAAATCACTTATAGGAGATACCATTTTTTATGATAAAAGACAAAAATATGGAGAAGCTTTTCGACATGTTATTTTAAAAGATACAGTAGAAAAAACTTCACTTTTTGGAAATTATGTTTCTTATGATGAAAATTCAGAAAAAGGATTGGCTACCGATTCTGCTTTACTGGTTGACTGGTCATCGAAAGATTCTCTTTTTCTGCATGCTGATACATTAAAAACTTATAAGGATTCAATCTATAACATGGCTAATGGTTATTATCATGTTCGTTTTTTCAGAAATGATCTTCAAGGGGTTTGCGATTCTATATTTTATTCTGGACGCGATTCGGTTATTTATTTATATGGAGAACCGATTCTCTGGTCAGAAGATTATCAAATCACGGGCGATCTTATACAAGCTTTTTTGAAAAATAAAAAAATAGATCGAGTACTTATTCAAGTGTCTGCAATAGCTATTCAAAAACATGATTCCATTCATTTCAATCAACTTTCAGGAAAAGAAATCATTGCTTATCTTGATAGCAATCAAATTAAAAAAATTGATATCAAAGGGAATGCAGAAACACTTTATTATCCTATTGACAGCAATGATTCTACCATAATCGGACAGAATAAGACACAAAGCAGTTATGTAACCGTTTATATGAAAGATAAAAAAGTGGATAGAATTGTGTTGACACCCGCTTCTTCAGGAATAATTTATCCTTTGGAAAAACTTTCAGAAAAAGATTTATATTTGAAAAACTATATCTGGCTACCTCATTTAAGACCATTGACCAACTCTGATGTATTTTTGTCAATTCCTTATGAATCACGTAAAAAACCTCATTCAAGCAGTGCGGAAAAAAATGTTTCTTTTTCCAATGCCCCTAATACAAATTTAGAAAAGAAAGATAATGCTATAAAAGGGAAAAAAGAAACCAGTTTTTAATAATTCTATTGTGCTAAATATCAAAAAGATATTTTTTATGATAACAATGCCTTTTCCGCTTGATGAACTTTTTCAAAGTTGAATTGTGATAAAACCTCATTTGTGTAAGCAATAATTTTATTATTACATAAATTACCGATACTTCCCTCGTGAATGTGATGAATCTTTTTTTCAGGTTTGAAATTGCCTGTTTCGATTTCGTTTCCTACTTTCTTGTAAGCATCGCGGAAAGGTTCTCCTGCCTGCACCAAACGATTTACTTCTTCTACGCTAAAAAGATCATCGTAACGTGGATCGTCTAATAGGTGGGTATTCGCTTCTATTTTTTCTACCATCATTGTTGCTATTTCCAAACAATTCAATAATTCACTAAAAGCAGGAATAAAAATCTCTTTAATTATCTGGAAATCACGAAAATAGCCTGAAGGTAAATTATTGGTAATGGTCAGAACTTGTTGAGAAAGTGATTGAATTTTATTGCATTTTGCTCTTAATAATTCAAAAACATCTGGATTTTTTTTATGTGGCATGATGCTGGATCCTGTTGTAAATTCATCTGGCAAATGGATAAATCCAAAATTCTGAGAATTGTATAAGCATACATCGCAAGAAAATTTTGAAAGAGTTGCTGCCACGTTAGCAAGAGCAGAAAGCACAATCCGTTCCATTTTCCCTCTTCCCATTTGAGCATAAATTACATTGTAATTCATACTATCAAATCCTAATAAATCAGTAGTCATTTGCCGATCGATAGGGAAAGAAGTACCATAACCTGCAGCAGAACCAAGCGGATTCCGATTGGTGATTTTCCATGCTGATAGCATAAGCTGTAGGTCATCTGCCAAACTTTCGGCATAAGCTCCAAACCACAAGCCAAAAGAGGAAGGCATGGCGATTTGCAAATGCGTGTAACCTGGTATCAAAACTTCCTTGTATTTTTCACTTTGTGCTATAAATGAATCGAATAACTTAACAACAGCGTGTACGATTTTTTCTATTTCAGCACGAGCAAAAAGTTTCAAATCCAGTAAAATTTGATCATTTCTGGAACGGGCACTGTGAATTTTTTTCCCAATATCTCCAAGTTTGCGAGTCAACATTAATTCTATTTGGGAGTGAACATCCTCTACCCCATCTTCAATTTTAAAGTCTTTTATTTCAATTTCTTGATAAATACTTTTCAACTCTTTTTTTAATAATTCCAATTCTTCTGGCTTAAGTAAACCAACAGCACATAACATCTGAATATGAGCCAAAGTACCTATCACATCATATTTTGCCAGATAACTATCCCATTTTCGATCCTCTCCAATCGTAAAAGATTCTATTTTGGCATTTAACTGTTTTGAATTTTTATCCCAAAGTTTTGGCATATATAATAATAGTATTGCTAAATAACTATAATTAATTAATTTTGAATAAGTTAATTGTTTACATTTAGGGTTGAACTAATCGTATCTGCCATCAAATTCACTATTTCTTTCAATTTACTATCCACCATCATTTTAAGCATTAAAGGAATATCAGCTTCGATACTTAATTTCATATTCGTTTCATTTTCTGCAGTTTGGTTTAATCGTATCCAGACATTTATTTTTACAGGAAAATATTCAGACTGAAACTTAACGATTTCAAAAGGTCTTCTTTCTGTGATTCTAAAGCCAATCTTACCAAAAGTCTCAATGGAAAAATTAAAGCTGTCTGCATCAAATTGTAAATCTTTTAATTTATCTTTTACCACAGATTCGTTACCCTCTAACAAACTTTTTAAATTTGTCAGATCGCTCAACTGATTAAAAACCTTTTGAATATTTGAAAAAATAGTTTTTACTTCACTTTCGTAGTTTGTCATTCAACTTGTTTTTTATGAAATTAGCCATCATATTTTATTTCCCCAACCGGCCGGATCTTTATGCCAATCTTCCAATATTGCATAATCTTCCTCAGAAATATATTTACTGGTCAAAGCTTGTTGAATAATGGCTTTATAATTACACAAAGTGGTTAGTTTTACTTTTGCTGCCTTAAATCTTTCCTCAACCATTGGGAATCCGTAAGTAAAAATAGAAAATATACCCAACACTTGCGAACCATTATTTCGAATTGCTTCAACAGCTCTTAGACTACTTCCACCAGTAGAAATCAAATCTTCTATTACTACTACTTTCTGACGTGGGCGCAAATCTCCTTCAATTAAATTTTCCAAGCCGTGATCTTTGGGTGCGGAACGAACATAGATAAAAGGCAAACTCAATTCATCAGCCACCAGCACGCCTTGAGCAATGGCTCCAGTAGCTACTCCCGCTATCACTTCAACTTCAGGATACATTTCCTGAATTAAATGAGTCAATTCAATTTTGATATAATTTCTAACAGAAGGATAAGAAAGTGTTTTACGGTTATCACAATAAATCGGTGATTTCCAGCCAGATGCCCACGTAAATGGATTATGAGGCTGCAATTTGACGGCCTTTATTTGTAAAAGTGCCTCTGCTATGTTTTTTTCTAACGTTTTCATCTCGTATGTATAAGATAATGAAATGATTATAATCCTTTGAAGCTATGATTTTATTTTTTACAAATTTAAGCAAAGTATTTAAGAATTTAAGAGTAAAAAATATTCTTTATAACATATTTTCCAGGAATAAAAAAGAAAATAAAGCGTATATTTTTTTACAAAGTCTAAAAACGATTTCAAATGAAAAACGTAAATTCTACATCGGATAATAAAATTTGTTAAAGATAGTAAAGTTATAAAACAAAATAAATAAGCGAATTGCTATTTATTTTATTGATTAACAATGACTTAATTTTTTTTACATTTATCCAAAATTATTATGTGATAAAAATTCAAAAAAGGTTTGCTTTTAAAAAAGAATGTACTTAAATTTAAAGCGGATAAAAAAGTATGGCATCCAATAATAATCATTTAAAAATATTTTATTGACATGGAAAAAACAATAACATTTAACGAGCTTCGTAGAATCAAAGATGCTCTTCCCTCCGGTAGCATCACAAAAATTGCAAATGAACTTGGTTTAGAAGAAGAAACTGTTCGGAACTATTTTGGTGGTCATAATTTTAAAAACGGGAAAAGTTGTGGTATTCATATTGAGCCAGGTCCTGATGGTGGAATAGTCATGCTGGATGATACGAAAATTTTAGATATTGCTTTACGCATTTTAGAAGAAAAAAAAGAAAAAAAAGGCAAATAAAGAAACAAAAAGAGGCTGTCCCCACTTTTGAGACAGCCTCGTCTTTTAATAACAAATAGGCATAATCAAGAAAAATATCATTCAATTTTTTCTATCAATAATTTTTTATCTTACCTTTATTTTCATTCTTCCACCGCCAGATTTTACAATATAAATTCCTTTGGCTTTGGTGCTTATATCAATATCTTTATCGGGAAAAATTAATAACCATCCACTGATATCAAATACTTGCAAATTTACCTGCTCTGAATTGTGAATTTTGTATCAACCCTTAAATAATTGGACTGGATTAGAAATAAAAAACACTAATTTTGTATTATAATAAAGAAAATAGAGTAAAGAAGAAAAAGTTTCGATCCTGATGAAAATCCAAACAGAAGGTATCGTAGAAACTTACTGCAAACATTGCATTTATGTTACAACTCATTGCAATTGAAAAAAGAAGTATGACAAAGGAGGATCAAATGCTCTTTTGTTACGTTATGCCAAGCGGGGAAAGAAAAGCTATTCGGAAGTTGGAATAAGGATTAAACTAATCCTTGTTAGTAATATTTAGAATTTTATCAACCTAACTTTTTTCTTAATTTTGTATCAAATAAAATAAATCTTCATGGTGTTTAATATTCTCATTATAGGATATATGGCAGGATTTTGTACAGCTATTGCACAATTTCCACAAGCTTACAAAGTTTTCAAAACAAAAGATACCCATAGCATTTCCCTTGCTATGTATCTGATAATGACTTTTGGTGTTTTCCTATGGTTTATTTATGGGCTACTGTTGC
>Ga0208826_1001018_pt1 | contig 25352 bp, 21 predicted proteins | sample AD_UKC115_MetaG_FD_184451 | JGI IMG/M metagenome (GOLD analysis project Ga0208826, IMG submission 184451) | Active sludge microbial communities of municipal wastewater-treating anaerobic digesters from Hong Kong - AD_UKC115_MetaG (SPAdes)... | ecosystem: Engineered > Bioreactor > Anaerobic >...
CCACGTTGCGGCCCTTGGGGCCCAGGGTGGTCTTGACCGCGTTGGCCAGGATGTTCACGCCTTCGACCATGCGGGCGCGGGCTTCGCCGCCGAAAACTACGTCTTTTGCTGCCATGTTGTTGGCTCCGAAAAAATATGAATGAAATACCGCTCTAGCCCGGGTGGATCAAGCGCGAGCAGCTATGAAACAAGGAGTAATCAGGAACGGGATGCGAGCGATCACTTCTCGACGACGGCAAACAGGTCGTCTTCCTTCATCACCAGCAGCTCGTCGCCGTCGACCTTGACGGTCTGGCCGCTGTACTTGCCAAACAGCACGCGGTCGCCCACTTTCACGCTCATGGCGATGCGGTCGCCGTCATCGTCCTGGCGGCCCGGGCCCACGGCCAGCACCTCGCCCTGGTCGGGCTTTTCGGCGGCGTTGTCGGGAATGACGATGCCCGAAGCGGTCTTGGTTTCGTTCTCCAGGCGCTTGACGATCACGCGATCGGCGAGGGGACGCAGTTTCATGGATGCTCCTAAGTGGATGGTATGAAAGAAAATTTCGCTTGCTCGGCCCGGCGCGTGCGCGGCGGGCCGCAAGATCGGATGGCGAAGAGCGGTTTGTTAGCACTCAACTCCAACGAGTGCTAATCATAAGGGCAAATAGCGCGGATTCAAGAGCCCAAAAAGCCCGGCGCCACGGCCTTGGACATCGAGGCCGGGCGCCGGGCAGGCGGGTGGGTTCGGCGGCGCGCCGGTCGGGTGCGCCGCCGAAGGGGCGTCAGGACGTCGCGCCCTGCAGCCGGCCCTGCGGCGCGTCGGCCGCGTCGCGCTGGAACACGCCCAGCACCACCTGCCAGGCCATGGCCAGGGCGCCGACGATGAACACCACGTCGCCGTAGGTGCGCACCCAGCGCAGGGTCTGCAGCAGGGGCTGCTGCATGAAGGCCTCGCTGCGCGCCCACCACAGGCCTTCGCTCACGCTGGCGTTGAACTGCATGATGCCGATGGGCAGCAGGCTGGTGGCGATCATCAGCACCAGGCCGCCGTTCAGGCCCCAGAACGCCGTCTTCATCAGGCGCTCGCTGAACACCAGGCTGGGGCGGATGTAGCGCAGCACCAGCAGCGTGAAGCCCAGCGCCAGGAAGCCATACACGCCGAACAGCGCGGCATGGGCGTGCACCGGCGTGGTGTTCAGGCCCTGGATGTAGTACAGCGCGATCGGCGGGTTGATCATGAAGCCGAACACGCCCGCGCCCAGCATGTTCCAGAACGCCACGGTGACAAACGCCAGCAGCGGCCACTTGAGGTTTTCCATCCAGGGCGCGCGGGTCTTCAGGCGCCACTGCTCCCAGGCCTCGTGGCCCAGCACGATCAGCGGCACCACCTCGAGCGCGCTGAAGGCGGCGCCGACGGCCATCACGGGCGTGGTGGTGCCGGCGAAGTACAGGTGGTGGAAGGTGCCCGGAATGCCGCCCAGGAGGAACAGCGAGGCCGACGCCAGGCTGGCCGTGGTGGCCATGGAGCGCGAGACCAGGCCCATGCTGCTGAAGACGAAGGCCAGCGCCGTGGTGGCAAACACCTCGAAGAAGCCCTCCACCCACAGGTGCACCACCCACCAGCGCCAGTATTCCATCACCGACAGGTTGGTGCGCTCGCCATAGAACAGGCCGGCGCCGTAGAACAGGCCGATGGCACCCACCGAGGCGGTGAGCAGGGCCAGCAGGTTCTTGTCCTCGCCGGACTTCCTGAGCAGCGCCGGCGTCACGCCGCGCAGCATCAGCACCAGCCAGAACAGGATGCCGACCCACTTGAGGATCTGCCACAGGCGGCCCAGGTCCACGAACTCATAGCCCTGGTGGCCCAGCCAGAAGCTCCACTCCGGCGGCAGCTTGTGCGCGATGGCCAGGTAGTTGCCGACGAAGGAGCCGACGCAGACGACGACCAGCGCCCAGAACAGGATGTCCACGCCCAGCTTCTGGTACTTGGAGTCCTTGCCGCCGTTGATGATGGGCGCCAGGAACAGGCCGACGGCCAGAAAGCCCGTGGCGATCCAGAACAGCGCCGCCTGGATGTGCCAGGTGCGCGTGAGGGCGTAGGGGAACCACTGCGACACGTCGATGCCATAAAAGCGCTGGCCTTCCACCGTGTAGTGCGCGGTAAAGCCGCCGATGAACACCTGGAAGATGAACAGGCCCACCACCAGAAACAGGTACTTGCCCAGCGCGCGCTGCGAGGGCGTGAGCGCAAAGCGCATCAGCGGGTCGCGCGCCGGGGCGACGGGCTCGGCCTCGTCATGCTTGCCCAGGAAGGACCAACCCCACACCAGAAAGCCGATGCCGGCCAGCAGCACCACCACGCTGACCACCGACCACACCACGTTCTCGCTGCTCGGCACGTTGTCGATCAGCGGCTCGTGCGGCCAGTTGTTGGTGTAGGTGACGTGGCTGTTCGGTCGCTCGGCCGAGGCGGCCCAGGCCGTCCAGAAGAAGAAGTGCGTCAGCTGCTGGCGGCGCTCGGCACTGGGCAGCGTGTCTTCCTTCATCGCGAAGTGCTCGCGGCTTTTTTGCAGCGAGGGATCGGCCGAGAACAGGCGCTGGTAGTAGTCGGCCGTCTGCGCCATGGCCTGGGCGCGGCGCTCGCTCACGACCAGGCGGTTTTGCGCGTCCACGCCGTCGCCGCGGTACTCGGCCTTCAGCTCGGCGCGCAGCGCGCCTTGCGGGCCGGCGGCCAGCTCGGCATAGGGCTTGCCGTACTGCGCCTTGGCGGCCAAGTCCAGCCAGGCCATCAGCTCGCGGTGCAGCCAGTCGGCCGTCCAGTCGGGCGCCTGGTAGGCGCCGTGGCCCCAGATGGAGCCCAGCTGCATGCCGCCCACCGACTGCCAGGCGGTCTGGCCGTCGAGGATGTCATCCTGCGTGAACAGCGCCTTGCCGTTGTCCGTCACCACCTGCGCGGGAATGGGCGGCGCCGAGCGGTAGATGTCGGCGCCGAAGTAGCCCAGCAGCGAGAACATCACGATGCATAGGCCGATCAGGGTGAACCAGTGTTTCTTGTAGCGTCCCATGATGGGGGTCTTTCCGGTTGGAGGTCGAGAGAGGGGTGTCAATCAAACAATGGCGTTCGCACGGGCCCGGCGGAAATGGGGGGTGATTCGGTGTTTGTCATGGCGGCACATCCTTGCTTCAGGTCAATACGAGGGTTTACCCTGCGTTTATCCCGCAATCACGGGTTTGGAAAATTGATCCATGTCCAATATTCCGTGGAAACAACGGTTAAAGTCACCGTATTAAATAAAGGTAAAAATTACCTTTTATAGGTATTTATGACCATTGAATCGGTTTCATCCGAGCTCTTGGCCGACCTGGCCGTCGAGTTGCCGGCCGCCGTGCGTGCGCAGCGCCTGGCGGAGTTGCTGCGCACGCACTTTCGCTGCGGGGCTGTGGCGCTGCTCAGCCTGGACGGCAGCGGCGAGGCCCTGCGACCCGAGGCGGTGGACGGCCTGACACCCGACGCCCTGGGGCGCCGCTTTGCGCTGATGGAGCACCCGCGCCTGGCCGCCATCCTGCGGCGCGGCGAGGTCACGCGCTTTCACCACGACAGCGGCCTGCCCGATCCGTATGACGGCCTGGTGATCGAGCGGCCGGGTGAGCCGCTGCGCGTGCATGACTGCATGGGCATCGCGCTGGCGGTCGAGGGCCGGCCTTGGGGCGTGCTGACGCTGGACGCGCTGGACGTTGGCACCTTCGATGAACCGGCGCAGCGCCAGCTCGCCGAGCTGCTGCCGCTGATCGAGGCGGTGGTGCGCGTGGGGCAGCTGGAGGGCGCGTTGCGCGTTGCCCGCCAGTCGGCCGGCACCTCGCTGGCCGGGGGCCTGGGCATCAGCGAAGACCGCGGCCTGGTGGGCGAAAGCGAGGGCATGCAGCACGTGCTGCGCGAGTTGCAGCTGGTGGCCGACACCGACCTGCCCGTGCTGCTGCTGGGCGAGACCGGGGTGGGCAAGGAGCTGTTTGCCCAGCGCCTGCACGCGCTGTCGCGCCGGCGCGATCAGCCGCTGGTGCATGTCAACTGCGCCGCCTTGCCGCCGGCGCTGGCCGAGGGCGAGTTGTTCGGTCATGTGCGCGGCGCCTTTGCCGGCGCGCTGGAAGATCGCGTCGGCCGCTTCGAGGCCGCCAACGGCGGCACGCTGCTGCTGGAGGAAGTGGGCGAGCTGCCCCTGGCCGTGCAGGCCAAGCTGCTGCGCACTCTGCAAAACAACCAGGTGCAGCGCCTGGGCGAGGCCACGCCGCGCGCGGTGGACGTGCGCGTGATTGCCACCACCAACCGCAGCCTGCGCGAGCAGGTGCAGGCGGGGGCGTTTCGCGCCGACCTGTACCACCGCCTGTCGGTGTATCCCATTCCCATCCCGCCGCTGCGCGAGCGCGGGCGCGACGTGCTGCTGCTGGCCGGTCGCCTGCTGGAGACCAACCGCGCCCGCCTGGGCCTGCGCAGCCTGCGCCTGGACACGGGCGCCAAGCAAGCGCTGCGCCGCTATGCCTGGCCGGGCAACGTACGCGAGCTGGAGCAGGTGATTGGCCGCGCCGCGCTGAAGGCGCTCAGCCGTGGCGCCAGCCGCACCGACATCGTCACCCTGGGGGCCGAACTGCTGGACCTGGACGACGCGCCGAGCAGCGCCGCCAGCGCGGCATCGGGCCCGTCCGCCGTGCCGCCGGCGCCGGCCGATGATGCGGGAACCCTGCGCGAGCGGGTGGATGCCTGCCAGCGCGCCGCCATCACGCAGGCGCTGGCCGCGCACGGCGGGCGCTGGGCGGCGGCGGCGCGCGATCTGGGCGTGGACGCCAGCAACCTGAACAAGCTGGCGCGCCGGCTGGGCTGCGTGCCAAGCGGGCGCTGATCAGTCGCCGGCTTCAAGCAGCGTGCGGGCCGCGGCCAGCGCGCTGGCCCAATCCGGCGCCAGCCCGCCCGCGATCAGCGCGTGCAAGCCGCTACGCCGGGCCATGTCCAGCGGCTGGCCTTGCAGGCCACAGCTCAGCAGATGCACGCCTTGCCCTTCGCAGGCCCGCGCCAACGCGGCCAGGCTGTCCGCGCCGGTGGAATCCAGATAGATGACGGGCGTGAAATCAAGCATCAGCACGCGCGTGGGCAAAGCCGCTTGCAGGGCCTCGGTCAGCGTCGTGGTGCCAAAGAACAGGGCCCCGTGAAAGCGGCACACCTGCACCGCCGCGCCGTGGCGGGACAAGTCGGGCGGTGTGCAGCGCTCCACGCGCGAGAGCCGGGCGATGCGCACGATGAAGGTCACGCAGGCCGCCACGATGCCGAATTGCACCGCCACCGTCAGGTCGAACACCACCGTCAGCAGGAACACCGACAGCAGCGTGATGCGGTAGGGCACGGTCAGGTGGCGCAGGTGCGCGAAGGCGCGCCACTCGCCCATGTTCCAGGCCACGAACATCAGGATGGCCGCCAGCGTGGCCAGCGGAATCGACGCCGCCAGCGGCGCCGCGGCCAGAATCACCCCCAGCAGCACCAGCGCGTGCACGATGCCGGCGATGGGGCTGCTGGCACCGCTCTTGACGTTGGTGACGGTGCGCGCGATGGTGCCCGTCGCCGGCATGCCGCCCAGCAGCGGCGCGACGACGTTGGCAATCCCTTGCGCCATCAGTTCCTGGTTGGGATCGTGGCGGTCCTGGATCAGGCCGTCGGCCACGCGCGCGCACAGCAGCGACTCGATGGCGCCCAGCGCCGCCAGCGTGACGGCCGGCATCAGCAGCTGGCGCGCCGTCTCCCAGTCGAGCTGCGGCCAGGCCAGCGCCGGCAGCGCCGCCGGAATGCCGCCAAAGCGCGAGCCGATGGTCTCCACCGGCAGCTTGAACACGCCCACCGCCGTGGTGGCCAGCACCAGCGCCACAATCGAGCCCGGCACCCGGTTGAGCCGCCCCGAAAACGGCGCGCGCGCGCCCAGCGCCGGCATGCCCTGCTGCCAGACGGCGATGACGATGAGCGAGGCCAGCGCCACGCCCAGCGCCCAGGGGTTGAACGTGTGCAGCTGACCCCACAGCGCCCCCAGGATGCCGAAGAAATCGCCCGGCATTTTCTCGATCGACAGGCCCAGAAAGTCCTTCACCTGCGACAGCCCGATCAGCACCGCGATGCCGTTGGTGAAGCCGATGATCACCGCAATCGGGATGAAGCGCACCAGCGTGCCCAGCCGCAGCAGGCCCATGACAAACAGCAGCACGCCCGAGATCAGCGTGGCCGCGATCAGCCCGCCCACGCCGAACTGCTGCACGATGCCGTAGACGATGACGATGAAGGCGCCCGCCGGCCCGCCGATCTGCACCCGGCTGCCGCCCAGCAGCGAGATCAGCAAGCCCGCCACGATGGCCGTGAACAGGCCCGCCTGCGGCGTCAGCCCCGAGGCAATGGCAAAGGCCATGGCCAGCGGCAGCGCCACCACCGCCACCGTCAGGCCGGCGCCCACGTCGCCCATGAAGCGGGCACGGTCGTAGCCCGCGAGTGCATCGATCAGCCGCGGGCGAAAACGGGTCATGGGCAGCAGGCGGGACATCAGGCGGCGGGCAGGGCAGGGCGATGGGCCCCGGCGCACCAGTATAGGCAGGCGCGGTGGCAGCAGGCCTGCGCCGCGTCAATGCAAGGCGCGGTAGATGTCCTCGGCCAGCGCGCGCGACACGCCCTCCACCGTCATCAGGTCTTCCACGCTGGCGGCCTCCACGCCGCGCGCGCCGCCAAAGCGCTGCAGCAGGCGCGCACGCTTCTTGGGGCCCACGCCGGCAATGTCTTCCAGGCGGCTGGCGCCGGTGCGCACGCGGGCGCGCTGCGCGCGCATGCCGGTGATGGCAAAACGGTGCGCCTCGTCGCGGATCTGTGCCACCAGCATCAGCGCGGCCGAGTCGTGACCCAGATACACCTTCGGGCGGCCGTCGGCAAACACCAGCTCTTCCAGCCCCACCTTGCGGCCCTCGCCCTTTTCGACGCCGACGATCAGCGAGATGTCCAGCGCGAGCTCTTCGAAGACCTGGCGCGCCATCGCCACCTGTCCCTTGCCGCCATCCACCAGCACCAGATCGGGCATGCGCACGGTGGCGGCGTTGCCTTGCTCGCGCAGGGTTTCGGCGATCTTGCCGTAGCGGCGCGCCAGCACCTGGCGCATGGCGGCGTAGTCGTCGCCCGGGGTGATGCCATCGATCTTGTAGCGGCGGTACTCGCTGCTGACCATGCGGTGGCCCTGAAACACCACGCAACTGGCCTGCGTGGCCTCGCCCGCGGTGTGGCTGATGTCGAAGCACTCGATGCGCAGCAGCTCGAGCTGGTCGCTGGGCAAGTCCAGCGCCTCGGCCAGCGCGCGCGTGCGCGCCTGCTGCGAGCCTTCTTCGGCCAGCAGGCGCGCCAGCTGCAGGGCGGCGTTTTGCTGCGCCATCTCCAGCCAGATGCGGCGCTGGCCGCGCGGGGCGTGGGTGGCGGCAATCGGGTGCTCCTCCTTGTCCGACAGCGCCTGCAGCAGCGCGCGTGCCACCGGCTCGCTGGTGATCAGCTGCGCCGGCGCGGGCACGGCCAGATAGTGCTGGGCAATGAAGGCGTCCAGCACCTGGGCCTCCACTGTGGTCAGCTCGGCGTCTTCGCGCACGGCGGCCAGCGCGTGCGCGTCTTCCAGCTGGGTCGGAAAGTAGGCCCGGTCGCCCAGGTGGCGTCCGCCGCGCACCATCGCCAGGTTGACGCAGGCGCGCCCGCCCTGCACCTTGACGGCCAGGATGTCCACGTCAGCCTCCGAGCCCACCTCGACGGCCTGTTGGTGCAGCACGCGCGAGAGCGACTGGATCTGGTTGCGGATCAGCGCCGCCTGCTCGAAGCGCAGGGCATCCGAGTGCGCCATCATGCGCTGCTCCAGCACCTGCAAGAGCTCCTGTGTCTGCCCGCGCAAAAACTGCTCGGCATGCGCCACGTCGGCCGCGTAGTCCGCATCGCTGATCAGCCGCACGCAGGGCGCCGTGCAGCGCTTGATCTGGTAGAGCAGGCAGGGCCGCGTGCGGTGGGCGAACACCGTGTCCTCGCAGGTGCGCAGGCGAAACACCTTTTGCAAGAGCTCGATGGTCTGCTTGACCGCCCAGGCATTGGGGTAGGGGCCGAAGTAGCGGTGGCGCTTGTCGGTGGCGCCGCGGTAGTAGGCGATGCGCGGGTAGGCGGCGGCGTCGGGCGCGCCGGGCCCGGGGTCGGGGCGGGGCGCGCCGTTGCCTGTCAGCTTGAGATAGGGGTAGCTCTTGTCGTCGCGAAACAGGATGTTGTACTTGGGCGCGAGCTGCTTGATCAGGTTGTTTTCCAGGATCAGCGCCTCGGCCTCGGAGCGCACCACGGTGGTCTCCAGCCGCGCGATCTTGCCGACCATGTGGCCGATGCGCGTGCCGCCATGGTTCTTGCTGAAGTAGCTGGACACGCGTTTTTTCAGGTTGCGCGCCTTGCCCACGTACAGCACCTGGCCCGCCGCGTCGAAGTAGCGATACACGCCCGGCAGGCCGGGCAGGGCGGCCACCTGCGCCAGCACCTCGGGCGGGTGCGGGCGGGTCGGCTCGTCGGGGGTCTCGGGCGCCGTGGGCTCGCTCATGCCGGGCAGTTTACGGGCATCGCTTCGTCCTCCAATGGCATCGACGCATGCATGGGCACAATCGCCCGATGCCTGCCGCACCGCTCATCTGGGACGTGTTTTGTCGCGTGATCGACAACCACGGCGATCTGGGCGTGTGCTGGCGCCTGGCGCGCGAGCTGGCCGCGCGCGGCCATGGCGTGCGCCTGTGGGTGGACGATGCCGGCGCCCTGGCGTGGATGGCGCCGGGGGCCCTGCAGGGCGCATGCCCTGGCGTGCAGGTGTTGCCCTGGGGCGAGCCGTTTGATGCCGGCGCGCTCGGCGGCCTGACCCGCTCCGACGTGTGGATCGAGGCCTTCGGCTGCGAGCTGCCGAAGGCCTTCGTGGCCCACGGCGCGCGCGCCGCCGCAAGCGCCCGTCCGCCCGTGTGGCTCAACCTCGAATACCTCAGCGCCGAGGCGTATGTGGCGCGCATGCACGGCCTGCCCTCGCCGGTGCTGCACGGCCCGGCAGCGGGCTGGACCAAATGGTTCTACTACCCGGGCCTGACCAGTCAAACCGGCGGCCTGCTGCGCGAGGCCGATTTGCCGGCGCGCCAGCAGGCGTTCGATCGCGCGGCCTGGCTGGCGGCGCAGGGCGTGCCCTGGCAGGGCGAGCGCCTGATCTCGCTGTTTTGCTACGAGCCCGCGGCGCTGGCCGCCTGGCTGGCGAAGCTGGACGCTGCCCGCCAACCCACGCGCCTGCTGGTCACCGCCGGCCGCGCCGCACAGGCTGTGCGCGCGGCGTTTGATAATGAAATAGGCCGTTTGCGCATGACTGGTGTGCGCAAACAGCTATCAATTTCATACTTGTCCCATTTGAGTCAGATCGACTACGACCACCTGCTGTGGGCCTGCGACATCAACTTCGTGCGCGGCGAGGATTCGCTGGTGCGCGCGCTGTGGGCGGGCCGCGCCTTGGTATGGCAGCCCTACGTGCAAGACGACGGCGCGCACCATGCCAAGCTGGAGGCCATGCTGGAAGCGCTGGGCGCGCCGCCCGACGTGCGCGCGTTTCACCGCAGCTGGTGCGGCGTGGATGCGACGCCCTTGCCCGTGCCCGACTGGGTCGCGTGGGCCGAGGGCGTGCAGGCCGCGCGCGCGCGCTTGCAGACGCAGGCCGATCTGGTCACCCGCTTGATCGGGTTCGTCCGGCAAAAAACGCTAAAATAGCAGGCTTTTCAAAAATCAGCGGGTCCGATTGGACGAGTGCAACGGGCCTGCTTTCCAACGCGCACCCAGCCGCGGCGCACCAAGAGATCACGCAAGCTGCTTGCGTAACCCCGGATTGGCGCGGCCCGCGCGTCCCACACTCATTGGAATTCGACCCATGAAAATCGCCCAGGAAATCCGCGCCGGCAACGTCATCATGCACGGCAAGGACCCCATGATCGTGCTGAAGACCGAATACGCCCGCGGCGGGCGCGGCGCCGCCACCGTGCGCATGAAGCTCAAGTCCCTGCTGGGCAACATGGGCACCGAAGTCGTCTTCAAGGCCGACGACAAGATGGACCAGGTCATCCTCGACCACAAGGACTGCACCTATTCCTACTTTGCCGACCCGATGTACGTCTTCATGGACGGCGAGTACAACCAGTACGAGGTCGAGGCCGAGAACATGGGCGACACCCTGAACTACCTGGAAGACGGCATGGCCGTCGAGGTGGTGTTCTACGACGGCAAGGCCATTTCGGTCGAGCTGCCCACCACCGTGGTGCGCGAGATCACCTGGACCGAGCCAGCCGTCAAGGGCGACACCTCGGGCAAGGTGCTCAAGCCCGCCAAGATCGCCACCGGTTTCGAGGTGCCCGTGCCCCTGTTCGTCAGCCAGGGCGACAAGATCGAGGTCGATACGCGAACCGGCGAATACCGCAAGCGTGTCTGATCGCGTTCCTTGCCGATCTCCAAAAAAAAAGCGCCGCTTTCGGCGCTTTTTTTGTGCATCCGGGCTCTTGCCGGATGATGAACGCCGCCCGCTTTCAATAAGATGAGCGCGATGGAAACCACCCAAGACATCAAGGAATCCTCGCGCGCCGCCGTGGTGGACGCCTGGGCCACGCTGCAAGCCCACGCCCGCAACGGCGAGCCGCTCAGCCCCGACGCCTATCGTCTGGCCTTTGCCGACCCCGAGTTTTTGCTGCGCACCGAAACGCGCGGCATCCGCTTTCAGCTGGAGCTGCTCAAGCCCGACTTGGGCCTGGCCGCGGCGGGCGTCAACAACACGGTCGTCGTCTACGGCAGCGCGCGGGTGATCGCGCCCGACGTCGCCGAGGCGCAGCTGGCCGCGGCGCGGGCTTCGGGCGATGCCGCCGCGCTGGGCCTGGCCGAGAACGCCGCGCGGGGTGCGCGCTACTACGCCGCGGCGCGCGAATTTGCCCGCATCGTCGCCGAGCACAGCCTGCACCAGCAGCCACAGGACCGTCTGTTCATCTGCACCGGCGGCGGCCCCGGCGTGATGGAGGCGGCCAACCGCGGCGCGCATGACGTGGGCGTGCCTTCGGTGGGCCTGAACATCGGCCTGCCGCACGAGCAGCAGACCAACCCCTACGTCACGCCCTATCTGGCCTTCAAGTTCCACTACTTCGCGCTGCGCAAGATGCACTTCATGATGCGGGCCAAGGCGCTGGTGGCCTTCCCGGGCGGCTTCGGCACGCTGGACGAGCTGTTCGAGGTGCTGACCCTGGTGCAGACGCGCAAGGTCCGCCGCGTGCCCATCGTGCTGTTCGGCAAGAGCTACTGGAGCCGCCTGCTCAATCTGGAGATGCTGGTGGAGGAAGGCGCCATCGCGTCCGAAGACCTGCAGCTGTACCAGCTGGTCGACGAGCCCGCGCAGGCCTGGAAGGTCATCCAGCAGTTCTACGGCCTGTAGCGCGGCGCCGACGGCGGCCGACAGCGGGTACGGCGTTGATGGCGGAGGCCGGGCGTCACGGCTTTGTCACGCAATTGTCATCAGCCCGCGGGACACTTGCGGGGTCCTTCGCGCCGCGACCACGCCCCATGCATCAGCTGCTCCCGCCACTCGGCACCCCCGTTTCCCCCACGCCCGACCTTCTTTCTGAAGGACCGGCGCAGGCCGTCGCGGTGTCCGTGCCGGCCGACCTCGAACTGCTTGATCGCGACCACAGCATCCTGGCCTTCAACGAACGCGTGCTCGACTGGGCCGAGCGCGCGGACGTGCCCCTGCTCGAGCGCCTGCGCTACCTGTGCATCGTCTCGTCCAACCTGGACGAGTTGTTCGAGGTGCGGGCCGCGGCGCATCTGATGGCCTCGGCCCCGCCCGCGCCGCCCGGCGGTGACTCGTTTGCCGCGCTGGCCGGCGCCGTGAGGGAAGTGGTGGCGCGCCAGTACGCGCTCTACAACGACACGCTGATGCCGGCGCTGGCCGCACGCGGCATCCGCATCGTGGGCCATGGCGAACGCAGCAAGGCCCAGCGCAACTGGGTGCGCGAGCATTTCGAGCGCCAGGTGCGGCCGCTGCTGATCCCGGTGGGGCTGGACCCGGCCCATCCGTTTCCGCAGGTGGCCAACAAGTCGCTCAACTTCATCGTGCGCCTGCGCGGCGGCGACGCCTTCGGACGCGACAACGAGATCGCCATCGTCAAGGTGCCGCGCGCGCTGCCGCGCCTGATGCGACTGCCGCGCGAGGGTGCGTCCGATGGGCAGTCCTTCGTCAGCCTGTCGAGCATCATCCGCGCCCATCTGGGCGAGCTGTTTTCGGGCCGCCAGGTGCTGGAGTTCTCGCAGTTTCGCGTCACGCGCCATTCCGACCTGGCTGTCGATGAAGAAGACGTGCGCAACCTGCGCACCGCCCTGCGCCAGGGCCTGCAGCAGCGCAACTACGGCCAGGCGGTGCGCCTCGAGGTGTCGGCCGGGTGCTCGCCCTTCCTGGCGGACTTGCTGCAGGCGCAGTTCGGCCTGCCCGACGCCGCCGTGATGCGCGTGCCGGGGCCCGTGAACCTGGTGCGGCTGATGCAGCTGGTCGACCTGGCGGGCCAGGCCGACCTGTTGTTTCCCACCTGGCGCCCGGCCTGGCCGCACGCGCTGCCGCGTGCCGGCAGCGTGATGGCGCAGATGCGCCGGCGCGACATCCTGATCCACCAGCCCTTCGAGAGTTTTGATGCCGTGCTGGCGTTTCTGCGCGAGGCGGTCAATGACCCGCAGGTGCTCGCCATCAAGCAGACCGTCTACCGCACCGGCGCCGACTCCGAGATGATGGAACTCTTGCGCGAGGCCGTGCGCCGCGGCAAGGAAGTGACGGTGGTGGTCGAGCTGAAGGCGCGCTTCGACGAGGAAGCCAACATCAACTGGGCCGAGGCGCTGGAGTCGATCGGTGCGCAGGTGGTCTATGGCGTGGTGGGCCTCAAGACCCACGCCAAGATGCTGCTGGTGACCCGCCGCGAAGGCGCCGGCCTGCGCCGCTACGGCCATCTGTCCACCGGCAACTACAACCCGCGCACGGCGCGCCTGTACACCGACCTGAGCCACCTGACGGTGGATGAACGCATCACCGCCGACATGGATGCGGTGTTCGACCACCTGGCCAACCAGAACCGCCGCCCGCGCCTGCAGCGCCTGCTGATGGCGCCGTTCGACCTGCAGCGCAGCCTGATCGAGAAGATCGACGCGGTCGGACTGGCGGCCGAACGCGGCGAGGGTGGGCGCATCGTCGCCAAGATGAACGCGCTGACCGACGAGGACCTGGTCGAGGCCCTGGTGCGCGCCGGCCGGCGCGGCGCGCGCATCGACCTGATCGTGCGCGGGGCCTGCATGCTGCCGGCCGGGCGGGCCGGCTGGACCGAAAACATCCGCGTGCGCTCGATCATCGGGCGCTTTCTGGAGCACAGCCGGGTGTTTTATTTCGGCATGGGCGCGCGCGACGAGCTGTATCTGTCCAGCGCCGACTGGATGAATCGCAACATGCTGCGCCGGGTGGAACTGGCCTGGCCGGTGACCGACAAGCGCCTGCGCCAGCGCATCATCAACGAATGCCTGATTGCCTATCTGCATGACGACCGTGACGCCTGGACGCTGCAGCCCGACGGGCGCTACGCCCGCGCGCCGCACGTGCTGGACGGCCACGGCGCCCAGCAGGCGCTGATGGCGCGCTATGCGGCGCAGCCGATCGAACCCAGGCAACGGCCACGGGCATGGACCTGATCCTGTGGCGGCATGCCGAGGCCGAGGACCCGGCCGACGGCACGGAAGACCTGGAGCGCGCACTGACGCCGCGCGGCCTGCGCCAGGCCACGCGCATGGCCGCCTGGCTCGACCGCCAGCTGCCGGACGGCCTGCGCGTGCTGGCCAGCCCGGCCGTGCGCGCGCAGCAGACGGCGCAGGCGCTGGGGCGCAAGTTCAAGCTGCGCGACGAGCTGGCGCCGGTGGCCACGCCGGATGATCTGCTGGCGGTCGTGCAATGGCCACGCGGGCGCGGCACGGTGCTGGTGGTCGGCCACCAGCCCGCGCTGGGGCAGGCCGCGGCGCGCCTGCTGGGCATGGCGGCGCCCGATTGCTCGATTCGCAAGGGTGCGGTGTGGTGGCTGCGCCAGCGCGAGCGCCAGGGTGTGAGCGAGACCGTGCTGCTGGCGGTGCAGGCGCCCGATCTGCTGTAGCGCTCGGCGGTTCAAGCCTCGACGACGACGTAGTCCCAGGGCGTGCGCGCCCAGGCCTGGCTTTCCTCGCGCAGCAGGTATGCCGATTGCGGGTAGGCCTGGGCCCAGCCGGGGCGCGTGCGCACGATGCAGCGCTGGCCCTGCAGGCTCAGGGTGAGGCCGGCCACGTCCGGGTCGCGTCGCGCGTGGCACAGGGCCAGCGCAGTGCGCAGGCACATCAGTTGCAGCGCGAAGCCGGGCTCTTGCACCGGGCCCGCCAGCTTGCGCAGCTTGCCGCGCTGGCCCAGCACCAGCAGGCCCAGGCGCTGCAACTCCGACAGGGCAAAGCCGGCGGCGTCGGTGTGCTCCAGGATGTAGGCGCCGTGCAGGTGGTGGTCGCCGTGCGCGATGCGCCGGCCGATCTCGTGCAGCTGCGCCGCCCAGCCGAGCTTGCGCGCGGCGCGCTCGCTGCCCGCGGGAGCGGCTTGCGTGAACAGCGCCACGGCCAAGCGGGCCACGCGCTCGGCCTGCTCTTCGTCGACGGCAAAGCGGCGCATCAGGGCCCGCACGCTGGTGCTGCGCAGATCGGTTTCGGGCTGCTCGCGATCGAGCATTTCGTACAGCGCTCCCTGGCGCAGCGCGCCCTGGGCCACCGTCATGCGCTCGATGCCCAGTTGCGCGAAGACCGCGCGCAGGATGCTGAGACCGCCGCCGATCACCGCGCGCCGGTCGTCCTTGAGCCCCTCCAGACGCAGGCGATCGACGTGGCGCGCCCGCAGCAACTGCTCCTGCAGCCAGGCCAGGCCCCCGCGCGTGATCACGCCCTGCTGCCCGAGCATGGGCGCCAGCATCGAGCCGGCCGCGCCCACGGTGCCCGAGGAGCCATAGGCCACGTCCCAGCTGTCGCGCGGAAACTGCGTCATGACCTCGTCGAACACCGCCTGGGCGGCCAACTCGGCCGCTTCGAAGGCGCTGCGGGTGAAGGCGCCGTCGGCAAAATACCGGGCGGACCAGGCCACGCTGCCGACGCGGCATGACGCGGCGGCAGCGGGCGTGAACTGGCGGCCCACGATCAGCTCGGTGGAGCGCCCGCCGATGTCCACCACCAGGCGCCGCTCGTCCGACTGGGGCAGCATGCGCGCCACGCCCTTGTAGATCAGGCGCGCTTCTTCCAGGCCCGAGACCACGTCGATCGGAAAGCCCAGGATGGCACTGCCGCGCGCGATGAAGTCCTCGCGGTTGCGCGCCTCGCGCAGCGTCTGGGTGGCCACGGCGCGCACCTGCGGCCGGGCAAAGCCCACCAGGCGCTCGGCAAAGCGGGCCAGGCAATCCCAGCCGCGCTGCATGGCTTCGGGCGTCAGCTCGTGCTTGTCGTCCAGGCCGGCGCCCTGGCGCACGGTTTCCTTGAGATATTCGACGCGCTGGATCTGGCCGTGCTCCAGGCGGCCGATTTCCAGGCGAAAGCTGTTGGATCCCAGATCCACGGCAGCCAGCAATGTGCCGTCTTGCATGAAGATTCGTACCGGTTGAATTCTCGAAAGCGGCGCAGCATAGCACCGGGCCAGCGGGCCCATTCGGGCGTCGTTCACCGCTTTCAGCCGACGATGCGGCCGTCGGCCGTGAGCATGGCCTGGGTGACCAGGCCGGCCGCCAGCTCGCGCCCCTGATAGCGCACCGCGTAGCCGCCCACCGAGCTCGCACTGCGCCGGCGGCACGCGGCCAGCACGCTGGCGCGCGTGATCGGGCCTTGCACGCTGGCCAGCAGGTCGGCGGTATGGCGCGCCGCGATGAAGCCGGCCAGCCCCTGCGGCGTGGGCGCTTCGTCATACCAGCGGGCCAGGGCCGCGCGATAGGCGCGCACCACGGGCAGGCTGCTGCCCACCATCGGCACCGGTTGCGTGGCGATGACCGAGACACCGCGCGGCAGGTGGCCCAGCTGGGTCAGCACCTGCAGGTTGACGTCGGCCAGGGCCAGCACATAGCACTGGCGCCCCGCGGGCAGGCGCAGCTGGCCGACAAAGCCGTGCAGCTCCGGCGTGGCGCCGGCAAACAGCACCATGAGCGGCGGCTGGTCGGCCAGCGTGGCATGCAGTCGCAGGCCGCTGGCTTTTGCGGCCTGGGTCAGGCTGCCTTCCCATTGCTGGCGCAGCGCGGGGCTGCCGAACACCACCCCGGCTTGCTTGATGCCCATCTGGCCCAGCGCGCGCAGCGCATGGCCGATCTGCGCCTGATAACCGGCAAAGATCGGGAACACGCCGTCCTGGGTGTCCTGCCAGGGCCGCATCAGCCAGGGCGCCACGTGCGCCAGCGCCGGGGCCTCGCCCTGCAGCGCGGCCACTGCGGCTGCCACGCCGTCGCCCACGCAGCCCGACAGCGCCACGCAGCCGGGTTGCGCCAGCGCGGTCTGCCAGGCCTGACGCAGTTCGCCGCGGCCGCCCAAGGTGGTCAGCACCCAATGCTGCACGCGCTGGCCGCGCACGCCGCCATCGGCATTCACCGCGGCCCAGGCGGCGCGGGCGCCGACGACGAAGTCGCGGCTGACGTCATGTTGATCGGGGGATTCATCGATGATCTGGGCTACCGTGAGCGCGGTGGGCTCCTGCGCCCGGACGGGCAACAGCGGCAGCGCGCAGACGGCGGCACCGGCGCGCAGGGCGGCGCGGCGCGAGAGAACAGGCATGGCGTGATGAAAAAGCGGAAGAAGACGGCTGGCCTGCAGGGCAGGCGGGGTGCCAGCCTACGCCGCCCATGTGGCAAACGTGTGACAGCGCGGCGCCGGCCCATGACGGTGGGGCGTCGCCCGAATGTGACTGTCACGACGGTGTCACAAACGCCTCCTACATTGACCTCACTGAACTTACCAACCATGAGGTCTTTCATGAAACTGTCTGCGATTCGGATTTTGGTGTCGGGTGTGCTGGCTTGTGGGGCCTTGTCGGCCGCGTGGGCCCAGGAGGCCACCGGCGCGGGTGCCAGCTTTCCGGCGCCGCTGTACGCCAAGTGGGCGGCCGACTACAACAAGGCGACGGGCGTCAAGATCAACTACCAGTCGGTCGGCTCGGGCGCCGGCCTGAAGCAGATCGAAGCCAAGACGGTGGACTTCGGTGCCAGTGACGCCCCGCTGAAGGACGAGGACCTCAAGGCCAAGGGCCTGATGCAGTTCCCCACCGTGGTCGGCGGCATCGTCCCGGTGGTCAACATCCAGGGCGTGGCGCCGGGCCAGCTCAAGCTCAGCGGCCCGCTGCTGGCCGACATCTACCTCGGCAAGATCACCAAGTGGAACGATCCGGCCATCGTGGCGCTGAATGCCGGCGTCAAGCTGCCGGACGCGACCATCGCCCCGGTGCGCCGCGCTGACGGATCGGGCACGACCTTCGGCTTCACCAACTACCTGTCCAAGGTCAGCCCCGAATGGAAGGACAAGGTGGGCGAGGGCACGGCGGTGAACTGGCCGCTGGGTGCCGGTGGCAAGGGCAACGAGGGCGTGGCCGCCTTCGTGGGCCGCCTGGCCAACTCGATCGGCTACGTCGAATATGCCTACGTCAAGCAGAACAAGCAGACCTACGCGCAGCTGCAAAACAGCGCCGGCAACTTCGTGTCGCCCAACGACGCCACCTTCAAGGCCGCCGCGGCCGGTGCCGACTGGTCCCGCAGCTTCTACCAAATTCTGACCAACCAGCCCGGCAAGGACTCCTGGCCCATCACCTCGGCCACCTTCATCCTGATGCACAAGGCGCAGGACAAGCCGCAGCAGGCCGCCACCGTGCTGAAGTTTTTCGAGTGGGCCTACCAGTCGGGTGACAAGACCGCCGACGACCTGGACTACGTGCCCATGCCGGAGAGCGTCAAGGGCGTGATCTTCAAGTCCTGGTCCGAGATCAAGGACGGCGCGGGCAAGCCCATCGCAGTGAAGTAATCTTGCACCTTCACACCATCAGCGGCGACCTGGCCCGTGTGGCAGGCCGCCGGCCCTGACCAACCTTTCGGGCCCATGCCAGTGAACCCACCCACGCTTGCCCAACAGGCGCTGCCCTTGCCTGCGGGAGCCACCCGCCGTCCGGCGCCGCCTCGGCCGTCGCGGTCCACCGCCGCGCTGGCCGATCGTTTGTTTGCCATCCTGGCGCGCGGCGCGGCGCTGGTGACCCTGGCCCTGCTGCTGGGGATCCTGGCCTCGCTGGTGCATGGCGCCTGGCCGGCCATCGAGCGCTACGGCCTGAGTTTCCTGGTGCGCAGCCAGTGGGACCCGGTCGAGAACGAGTACGGCGGCCTGGTGATGATCTACGGCACGCTGGCGACGTCGGCGATCGCGCTGCTGATCGCCGTGCCGGTGAGCTTCGGCATCGCGCTGTTTCTGACCGAGCTCTCGCCCGCCTGGCTCAAGCGTCCGCTGGGCACGGCGGTCGAGCTGCTGGCCGCCGTGCCGTCCATCGTCTACGGCATGTGGGGGCTGATGGTGTTCGGCCCCATCCTGGCCGCCTGGGTGCAGCAGCCCCTGCAGGCGCTGTTCAACGGCGTGCCCTACCTGGGCGCGCTGGTTTCGGGGCCGCCGGTGGGCATCGGCATCCTGTCGGCGGGCATCATCCTGGCCATCATGGTGATCCCGTTCATCGCCTCGGTCATGCGCGACGTGTTCGAGGTGACCCCGGCGCTGCTCAAGGAATCGGCCTACGGCCTGGGCGCCACCACCTGGGAAGTGGTGTGGAAGGTGGTGCTGCCGTATACCAAGACGGGAGTGCTGGGTGGCGTGATGCTGGGCCTGGGCCGCGCGCTGGGCGAGACCATGGCCGTCACCTTCGTCATCGGCAACATGAACCAGCTGGGTTCGCTGTCGCTGTTCGAGGCGGCCAACAGCATCACCTCGGCACTGGCCAACGAATTTGCCGAGGCCGGCGCGGGACTGCACCAGGCCTCGCTGATGTACCTGGGCCTGGTGCTGTTTTTCATCACCTTCGTGGTGCTGGCACTGTCCAAGCTGTTGCTGGGCCGCCTGAAGAAGGCCGAAGGGGGGCGCGCATGACGACCCGACAAGCCGACTTTGCAGCGAAAGGCGCGCAGGTGCGCCAGTCGCGCTATGCCGCGCGCAAGCGCATCAATCAGGTGGCGCTGTCGCTGTCGCTGGCCGCCATGGCTTTTGGCGTGTTCTGGCTGGTGTGGATTTTGTGGGAGACGGTGCGCCTGGGGCTGGGCGGCATGTCGCTGGCGCTGTTCACCGACATGACGCCGCCGCCCAACGAGGCCGGCGGCCTGGCCAATGCCATCTACGGCTCGCTGGTCATGGTGGCGATGGCCACCTTCATCGGCACGCCCGTCGGGGTCATGGCCGGCGTCTATCTGGCCGAATACGACCCGCGCGGCTGGCTGGCCGGCATCACGCGCTTCGTCAACGACATCCTGCTGTCGGCGCCCAGCATCGTCATCGGCCTGTTCGTCTATGCCGTGGTCGTGGCGCAGTTCAAGAGCTTCTCGGCCTGGGCCGGCATCGTGGCGCTGGCGTTGATCGTCGTTCCGGTGGTCATCCGCACGACGGAGAACATGCTGTCTTTGGTGCCCGCCAGCCTGCGTGAGGCGGCCTACGCCCTGGGCACGCCCAAGTGGCGCGTCATCACGCGGATCACGCTGCGCGCGGCAAGCTCCGGCGTCATCACGGGCGTGCTGCTGGCGGTGGCCCGCATTGCCGGCGAAACGGCGCCGCTGCTGTTCACCGCGCTGAACAACCAGTTCTGGAACGGCGACCTGGCCAAGCCCATGGCCAGCCTGCCGGTGACGATTTTCAAGTTTGCCATGAGCCCCTACGAGAACTGGCAGCAACTGGCCTGGGCCGCGGTGTTTCTCATCACCCTGGCGGTGCTCGGCCTCAACATCCTGGCGCGCGTGCTGACGCGCCAAAAATAAGGAAAGCGCAACATGTCCGTCGTTTCACCCATGCCGCCCGCCAAGCTGGCGGTGCGCGACCTCAACTTTCATTACGGCAAGTTCCACGCCCTGAAGGGCATCAACCTGGACGTTCCGGCCAACAAGGTGACCGCCTTCATCGGCCCCTCGGGCTGCGGCAAGTCCACGCTGCTGCGCACCTTCAACCGCATGTTCGAGCTGTATCCCGAGCAGCGCGCGCAGGGCCAGATCCTGCTGGACGGCGAGGACCTGCTGTCCAGCCGGCAGGACGTGGCGCTGATCCGCGCCAAGGTGGGCATGGTGTTCCAGAAGCCCACGCCCTTTCCCATGTCGATCTACGACAACATTGCCTTCGGCGTGAAGCTGTTCGAGAGCCTGAACGCCACCGACATGGACGAGCGCGTGGAATGGGCGCTGAAGAAGGCCGCGCTGTGGAACGAGGTCAAGGACAAGCTGAACCAGAGCGGCTCGGGCCTGTCGGGCGGGCAGCAGCAGCGCCTGTGCATCGCGCGCGGCATCGCCATCAAGCCCGAGGTGCTGCTGCTGGACGAGCCCTGCTCGGCGCTGGACCCGATCTCCACCGCCAAGATCGAGGAGCTGATTGCCGAGCTGAAGGACGAGTACACGGTGGTCATCGTGACGCACAACATGCAGCAGGCCGCGCGCTGCAGCGACTACACGGCCTACATGTACCTGGGCGACCTGATTGAGTTCGGGGCCACCGAGCAGATGTTCTTCAAGCCGCAGCGCAAGGAGACGGAAGACTACATCACGGGCCGCTTCGGTTGAGGACACACACACCATGGCAGACAAACACCTTTCATCCCAGTTCGACAGCGAACTCAACCAGGTCTCGGCCCGCGTCATGGAGCTGGGCGGCCTGGTCGAATCGCAGATCCACCAGGCCATCACGGCACTGTCGGAGTTCAGCACCGAGGCCGCCGAGCGCGTGCAGTTCATCGAGAACCGCGTCAACCAGATGGAAGTGGAGATCGACCACGAGCTCATCACCATCATCGCCCGGCGTCAGCCGACGGCGCGCGATTTGCGCCTGGTGATGGCGTTTTCCAAGGCCACGGCCAACCTCGAGCGCATGGGCGACGAGGCCACGCGCATGGCGCGCATGGTGCGCTCCATCATCGAAAGCGGCGCCGCACGCTCGCTGCCCAGCAGCGATCTGCGCATGGCCGCCGACCTGGCCTCGGGTCTGCTGCGCAAGGCGCTGGACGCCTTTGCGCGCCTGGACACGCGAGCAGCCCTCACCATCCTGAAAGAGGATGATCTGATCGACCGCGAGTTCGACGGCTTCATGCGCAAGCTCATCACCTACATGATGGAAGACGCGCGCACCATCTCGCCCAGCCTGGATCTGCTGTTTCTGGCCAAGGCGATCGAGCGCATCGGCGATCATTCCAAGAACATCGCCGAACTCATCATCTACCTGGTCGAAGGCAAGGACGTGCGCCACACGGCGCTGGAAGACATCGAATCCGTTGTTCAATGAAGAGCTTTCCCCGAGTGCTGATCGTCGAGGACGAAGCCGCCATCGCCGAGCTCGTGGCCGTCAACCTGCGGCACAACGGCTTCACCCCCATCTGGGCCGAGGACGGCGAGGCGGCACAGCGCGAGCTGGACGCGGTGTTGCCTGACGTGGTGCTGCTTGACTGGATGCTGCCCGGCCAGAGCGGCCTGCAACTGGCGCGCAAGTGGCGCGCCGATGCGCGCAGCAAGTCGATCCCCATCCTCATGCTGACCGCGCGCGGCGACGAGCCCGAGAAGGTGGCGGGGCTGGACGCCGGCGCCGATGACTACATCACCAAGCCGTTTTCGACGCAGGAGCTGCTGGCGCGCATCCGCGCCGTGCTGCGCCGGCGCGCCCCCGAGCACAGTGGCGAAAGCGTCACGGTGGCCGACCTGCACCTCGACCCCGACACCTATCGCGTGAGCTGGCGCGGCCAGCCCCTGAAGCTGGGGCCGACCGAATTCAAGCTGCTGCACCACCTGATGCGCCACGCCGAGCGTGTGCACAGTCGGGCGCAACTGCTCGACAAGGTGTGGGGCGACCATGTGTTCATCGAGGAGCGCACCGTGGACGTGCACATCAAGCGCCTGCGCGAGGCGCTGGGCGAAGCCGCCGCGCTGCTGGAGACGGTGCGCGGCGCGGGCTACCGCATCACGGCCGCGGCGCACGGGCCCAATGCGTAGCCGGTCGTGACGCTGCGCCTGCTGTTTTTCCTGCTGTGCCAGCTGGCAGGCGCCGCGCTGGGCGGCTGGCAGGCGGGCTACTGGGGCGCATTGGCGGGCGCCGGCGCGGCAGCCTGGCTGTGGTTTGCGTGGGATCTGTGGCGTGGCGGGCGCGTGCTGGCCTGGCTGCGTCAGGGCGAGCTGGCGGATGCCCCGTCGATGCGGGGCATGTGGGGCGAGGCGGCCGACCGCGCGCGGCGCCTGTTGCGCCAGCAGCAGCAGCAGGTGGCCGCCAGCGACGCGCGCCTGCAAGCGATCCTCGCCGCCTTGCAGGCCTCGCCCAACGGGGTGTTGCTGTTGGACGGCGAGGGGCACATCGAGTGGTGCAATCAACTGGCGGCGCAGCATTTCGGGCTGGACGTGCAGCGCGACCGGATGCAGTCCGTGAGCAACCTGCTGCGCGATCCGGCCTTCAGCGCCTACCTGGCTGCGCGCGACTACACCCACGACGTGTTGCTGGTCGGGCGCGAGAGCACGCCCAAGCACCCGGTGCGGCTGTCGGTGCAGCTGTATCCCTATGGTGACGGCCGCCGGCTCATGCTTTCGCGCGACGTCACGCAGCTGGAGCAGGCCGAGGCCATGCGGCGCGACTTCGTGGCCAACGTCTCGCATGAAATCCGCACGCCGCTGACCGTGCTCGCCGGCTTTGTCGAGACCTTGCAGACCCTGCCGCTGGACGAGGCCGAGCGCGCGCGCTACCTGGCCCTGATGGCGCAGCAGGCCGAGCGCATGCAGCATCTGGTGCAGGACCTGCTGACCCTGTCGCGCCTGGAGGGCAGCCCCGCGCCCAGCCTGGACGAGTGGACGCCCGTGCAGCAGCTGCTGCAGCGCTGCGAGCGCGAGGCGCAGGTGCTCTCGGGCCTGGTGTTGCCGGCAGGGGCGGCGCCGCATGCGCTGCATTTTCCGGACGAGGCCGCGCAGCGCGCCGCCGGCCAGATCGCCGGCCGCGCCGCCGAGCTGCACAGCGCGCTGTCCAATCTGGTGAGCAACGCCGTGCGCTACACCCCCGCCGGCGGCGTGATCACGGTGCAGTGGACGCCCCTGCCCGATGGCAGCGCCTGCTTTTCGGTGCGCGACAACGGCCCCGGCATCGCGCCCGAACACCTGCCGCGCCTGACCGAGCGCTTCTACCGCGTCGATCGCAGCCGCTCGCGCGACACCGGCGGCACCGGCCTGGGCCTGGCCATCGTCAAGCACGTGTTGCTGCGCCACGGCGCGAAGCTGGAGATCGAGAGCGTGCCCGGGCGCGGCTCGGTGTTTTCGGCGCTGTTTCCGGCCAACCGCCTGCGCCCGGCCGAGCCCACCCGCTGACCCGTCCCGCGTTTGTTGGCCCGGCCTGGTGCGCCGGCGCCCGGGCGTGGGCTTTTCGCAAAAATTTCCCGCTTGTCTCTTGCCACGGGCTGAAAACTGATTAAAAATACAGTTACTGGATAACAATACAGTTTTCTTGCGAGGCCCATCATGAGCGACACGCCCCGACTCACACCGCGGCAGCAGCAGATCCTGCATCTGGTGCAGCGTGCCATTGCGCGTACCGGCGCGCCGCCCACGCGCGCCGAAATCGCCGCCGAGTTGGGCTTCAAGTCCGCCAACGCCGCCGAGGAGCACCTGCAGGCCCTGGCACGCAAGGGCGCGATCGAGCTGGTCAGTGGCACCTCGCGCGGCATCCGCCTGAAGGGCGCGGCACGCAGCGCGCTGCGCGGTGATGGCGCCAGCCTGTCCCTGCCCGGCATGGCCCAACTGGCGCTGCCCCTCATCGGCCGCGTCGCCGCCGGCTCGCCCATCCTGGCGCAGGAGCACGTCGATCAGACCTACCACCTGGAGCCCACCTTGTTTGCCCAGCGCCCCGACTACCTGCTGCGCGTGCGCGGCATGTCCATGCGGGACGCCGGCATCATGGACGGCGACTTGCTGGCCGTTCAGTCCACGCGCGACGCGCGCAACGGCCAGATCGTGGTGGCACGCCTGGGCGACGACGTCACCGTCAAGCGCTTTCACCGCCACCAGGGCCAGATCGAGCTGCACGCCGAAAACCCCGACTACCCCACCATCGTGGTGCGTCCGGGCGAACCCTTCGAGATCGAGGGCCTGGCCGTCGGCCTCATTCGCAACAGCATGCTCATGTAGCGCCGCGGCAACCCCATCGTCCCGCGCTGTCCAGGTGGCGGGCGTGCAGGTGACCGGGCGCGGCCATGCCGCGGCCCCCACCCACACCCTGTGGCAGCGCGGCTTGCGAACGGGCGGACCCCCGGGTCTTCCTGCTTCGCTGCAATCTCGCCTGTGTCCAACCTCCGCATCCAAGAAAGGTTTTACATGGGACTCCTGAACAACCCCCGCCCATCCGCCGCCACCGTCGTGCACCTGGCCGACTATCGGGTGCCCAGCCACCGTCGCCGCGCCGCACCGGCGCTCGGCGCGCCCGGGCTCGGCGCCTGGACCCAGGCCGCGCAGGCCCGCGCCAGCACGCGCGCCCACGCATCTGCGCACCTTCCGCCCCCAGGGGCCGCGCAGCAGCCTCAGGCATCCGGTGCGGTGCGCGTCACCCGTTTTGCCGAGGCCGCCAACGCCAGCGGCCCGGTGCGCCACCTGCGCATTTGCGGGCGCCTGACCGATGTGTGTGCCGAGCTCGATCGCCTCGTGGCGGCCGAGGCGCGGCACGGCGCCCAGTCGCGCCGCGCTTGATTGCGCTGGCCGGCGACGCGTGGCCCGCCGCGCGGGCGTCGCAAAGCGGACATTCATCCGCGGCGCCCGCCACGCGGCACAATGCGCGGATGAACATCGTCATACTCGATGACTACCAGGACGCGGTGCGCAAGCTCGCGTGCGCGGTCAAGCTCGAGCCCTATCCGGCCAAGGTCTACACCAACACCGTCAAGGGCCTGGGCCAACTGGCGGTGCGCTTGCGCGACGTCGAGGTGCTGGTGCTGATCCGCGAGCGCACGCACGTCACCCGGGCGTTGATTGAAAAGCTGCCCAAGCTGCGCATGATCTCCCAGACCGGGCGGGTGGGCAGCC
>Ga0208826_1001021_pt1 | contig 25266 bp, 25 predicted proteins | sample AD_UKC115_MetaG_FD_184451 | JGI IMG/M metagenome (GOLD analysis project Ga0208826, IMG submission 184451) | Active sludge microbial communities of municipal wastewater-treating anaerobic digesters from Hong Kong - AD_UKC115_MetaG (SPAdes)... | ecosystem: Engineered > Bioreactor > Anaerobic >...
GGTACACATCATCTGGGCCATCATGAAGAGCCGCCGGCCCTTCGACCCGAATTACGCCCTGGAACGAAACTAAACCGGAATCACCTGAAAGTTTTAGAGGTCGGATCTTGACGGGACACGGTATCTTTATGCCCTTGCGAGCGAAATCCGGCTGAAGGGAGGAGATCCCGCAACCGACCTGGTCCTCGCCAGGTCGAAGGACGGCAGCACGCTTGAGGAAGAGGATCTCATTGCCCTGATGGACGAAACTGTTTCCGTGGTCCTGCTGCCGTCTGTTCTCTATCGTAGCGGACAGCTTCTGGACATGGAACGGCTGACTCGGGCGGCCCATGAAAAAGGGATCTTCATCGGTTTCGACTGTGCCCACTCCGCTGGTTCCGTTCCTCACCGTCTTCACGATTGGGATGTGGATTTTGCTTTCTGGTGCAGTTACAAGCACCTGAACGGAGGCCCCGGAAGCCCTGCTTTCCTTTACCTGAATGAGCGGCATTTCGGGAGGGATCCGGGGCTTGCGGGGTGGTTCGGATATGTGAAAGAAAAACAGTTCGACATGAAGATCGATTTTGAGCATGCACAATCTGCCGGGGGGTGGCAGTTGGGCACCCCATCGGTTCTCTCGGCGGCAACTCTTGAAGCGGCTCTGAAAATACAGGAGGAGGCAGGCATCGACCGGATCAGGGAAAAATCCCTCCGATTGACGGATTTCCTGATCGAGCTGGTGGATGGCTTCCTGTCGGATGAACCGTACGAGTACTCAATCGGATCTCCCAGGGATCACGGGAGGCGTGGAGGACATCTGGCCATTGAACATCCCAGGGAGGCCTGGAGGATCTGCTGCGCGCTGAAAGCCCGCGGGATCGTCCCCGATTTCCGGCCTCCCCGCGTCATCCGCGTCGCTCCCGTTGCTCTTTACAACACCTTCACCGAAGTCTGGGAGCTTGCCCGTGCACTGAAAGAGATCATTGAAAAAAGAGAATTCGAACGGTTTCCCAAAGAGAGAAGCGCCGTTTCCTGAAGATCCGTCAAGATCGTGTTTGCCGGGGGGCCCGGGAATGCAACCGGGCCCCTTTCTTCTTGTCTCCAGCTTTATGATTTTAGCGTGTTATACTATTAGCGCTTACCGATTAGGTGGTCGGACATCTGTATTCGACACGGAACGGAGGGATGGGTTGTGCCAAGCGGGGAACCCCTCTGGAAATTGGAGCAGGTGACGAAAACCTATTTAATGGGGCAGGTCCTGGTAACGGCTCTTCAGGAAACCTCGCTGGAGATCGCTGAAGGGGAGCTGATGGTTATCTTGGGGCCCAGCGGTTCGGGCAAAACGACACTTCTGAATCTCATCGGCGGAATGGATGTCCCGACCGAAGGCAAGATCCTTTACAGCGGGGAGAGCCTGGAAAAGGCGGACGAGAAACGCCTGACGGCCTACCGCAGGGATGTTGTCGGCTTCGTCTTTCAGTTTTCCAACTTGATTCCCGACTTAACGGCCCTAGAGAACGTTGCCCTTGGCGCCGCCCTTACCCAAAGGCCGCTGTCGCCGGAAAAGGTCCTGGAGGAAGTAGGCATGGCCGACCGGATGGGGCATTTCCCCGCTCAACTGAGCGGAGGCGAACAGCAGCGGGTTGCCATCGCCCGGGCCTTGGTCAAGAACCCCAGGCTGCTCCTTTGCGACGAACCAACGGGATCCCTGGATTGTTCCACAGGGAAGCGGATCCTTGAGCTCCTGGAAAGAGCGAACCGGATTTACGGGACAACGGTCGTGATCGTTTCGCACAATGCGGCCATCGGGAGGATGGCGAAACGAATCGCCAGGATGAGCAGCGGGCGGATCACGAGTTTTTCGGAAAACCCTTCCCCGGTTTCGCCGGGAGAAATCGAATGGTGAAGTCGCCTCTTCTGAACAAGCTCTTTCGAACGATCCACTCAACGCGGGGGCCCTTTTTCGGTGTCGTTGCCGTCGTAGCGGTTGGCTTGTCCGTTTTTATCTCCATGGTGGCGGTTTCCGACAACCTCCTTCGTTCCAGGGAAAGCTTCTATCGACAGACTGACTTCGCGGACCTGTTTTTCCATGTCGTTAGGGCCCCGGAGGGGGTGGTCGAGAAGATCGCGGCGGTAAACGGAGTCTGCGGCGTCAGCGGACGGATCCAGAAGGACGTCTCTCTATTCCGTCCGGATGGAACCCGGGCAACGCTCCGCCTGACCGGCTTCAGGCTTCCAATGGAGAACGAATTGAATCGAATCCTTGTCCAAAAGGGGCGGCTTTTCGAGAACAATCCCGAAGGGGGAGTCCTGGAAATCCTCCTGAACCCGCAGTTCGCAAAAGCCAACGGGTTGCGCCCGGGGAGCACGGTGTCCGTCGCCGCAGAAGGGAAGGAAAAGCCCATGGAGGTCGTCGGAATTGCCGCAAGCCCGGAGTTCGTCTACGCCGTCAAGGACGCGGCGTCCGTTTTTGAAGACCCGTCCGGTTTCGGGGTCGCGATGATGTCCCTGAAACAGGCCCAACAAATCCTCGATTTCAGGGGATCGGTGAACCAAATCCTCGTTCGGATTGTGCCGGGAACCGATTTGAACCGCCTCCGGAAGGAAATCCGAACGATCCTTGAACCCTACGGAAACCTGGCGGATTACCCGCAGAAAGACCAGATCAGCGAGGCGATCCTGCGGGGAGAACTGGAACAGCTTCGGGTTGCGGCAACCTTTCTTCCATCTTTTTTCCTGGGGTTGGCCACCCTGATGCAAGCGGTATTTCTGGGCCGCCTGGTGAAGGCGGCGAGAACGCAGATTGGCCTGATGAAAGCCTTGGGATATGACAACGGACGACTCATGCTCCTTTACGGGGGCTACAGCCTGGCCTCCTCCGGGATCGGAGGTGGGGTCGGGATCGTGGCGGGATACGGGCTGGCGCGAGTTTTCACGCGCCTTTACGCAACCTATTTCAACCTGCCCCGCCTGGAAGCCGCTTTCAACCCCCGTTCCGCCGGCCTGGGGCTTGCCCTGACTCTTGCACTGGGCTGCCTGGCCGGCCTCCTGGGGGCAAGGTTTATCCTGGAGATTCGCCCGGCGGAGGCCATGAGACTGCCGTCCCCCCGCCGGACGGTAAAGCTCTTTCTGGAGGAATGGCCTTTTGTCTGGGAACGTCTTGACCTGGCTTCGAGGATGAGTCTGCGGTCAATCTTTCGGAACCGTTTCCGATCTGCGGTAACCTTTCTCGGTGTCCTTGTTTCGATCGGGATGCTCGTCGTGTCGCTCTTTACGCGGGATTCGGTGGAATCGCTATTTGACCGGCATTTCAACTGGGAACTCCGGTACGATCTCCTTGCCAGGTTTGCTTCTCCGGTCAAAAGCAGCGAGTTGCTGAACCTTGAGCGTTTGCCGGGCGTCCTCCGCGTGGAACCCCTGTTCGAGCTGCCGGTTCGTTTGACCTTCAGGGGGAGACACGAAGAAACGGTTGTTTTCGGAATCGTCCCCGGTCAATCGTTTTTTGGAATAAGCGACCATAGGAATCGCCCAAGGGGACTGCCGGTTTCCGGCCTGCTGCTGGATTGGAATTCCGCGCGCAAGCTAGGGGCAAGGCCGGGAGACATTCTGGAAATGGAAACGCTTCTCGGGAAAGGCCCCTCGAGAAAGGACAGGCTTACCGTGGCGGGACTTTGCCGTAAGTCGGTCGGAAGGGTTTCGTACCTGGATCTGCAAACCCTGAACTCGATCCTCCAGGAAACGGGGCTTGTGACGGGCGCCGCGATAAAAACCGGGTGGGGACAAAGCCTGAAGACCGAAAGGGCAATGACGGGGATGATCAACGTATCATCGGTCATCAGCCGTCAGAAGGAGCGAGAGTACATGGAGAGGAATCTCGCCTACATGAATCTTTCCGTTGCCATCCTCGTGGCTTTTTCAAGCCTCCTGGGTCTGGCGATCATTTTTAACGCCTCTGCCTTGGCCTTCTCCGAGCGGCGCAGGGACCTGGCCAGTCTCAGGGCCATGGGGTTTTCGAGGGGGGAGGTCGCGATGTTCCTTCTGAAGGAAAATCTACTCCTTCTTGCCGCGGGAACTTTTGCCGGGCTGCCGTTCGGCAGACTCCTGTCCGAGGGGTACGCGAGGGCGGTCAGCACGGACCTTTTCAGTTTTGCCGCGGTGGTTTTTCCCCGGACCTACCTGCTTGCTACAGCCGGGGGAGCGGCATTTTCTGCCCTGGCGTTCTTCCTCGGCCTTCGAAGTCTCAAGCAGCTGGACGTTGCGGAAATCGTAAAGGCCAGGGATTGAGGGAGGGAGACGAGGGTGAAAAAGATCCTATTTGGGACCCTGTTCTTCGGGGTGATCGCCGCAACACTCTGGTTTGTCTTCCTGAGGAGCGAAGAGGTCGAAACGGTCAGGGTCTCCCGCGGAGATCTTGTTCGAACCGTCGAAGAAGACGGGGTCGTTGAAGTGCCGGGCGATCGTAGAATGTACGCGACCCAATTGGCCCGTGTCCTGGATGTTCCCGTTGAGGAAGGGGATTCGGTCCTTCCTGGAACGGTCCTGGTCCGGATGAAGAACCCGGACCTCGATGTGCGGATTCATGAGACCCGGACCCTTCTCGACCAGGCAATACGGGACCGCCAGGGAGCGTCTGCCCTTGTCGAATCGACCCGCCTGCTTCTCTCTGACGCAGCCCGCGTTGCCGCCAGGAGGAAGCGGCTGTACGAAGCGGGGGCGATTTCTCTTTCAGAGTTCGAGGAGGCTGTTTTAACTCTGGAGAGGCTGGAAAAGGATCTAGAAAGGCATCAATCGGCGGTAGATTCCGCCGCAGTCCTGGAATCGGGCTTGAAACGGACGGTTCTGGAGTTGCAGGCAAAAGGAGCCGAACTCGTTGTCAAAAGTCCGATCAAGGGGATCGTCCTGGAGCTTCCGCCGGAGAAAGACCGGGTACTACAGCCGGGAGACCTCGTCGCGACGGTGGCCCCCGAGGCCAGGATGGAGGTGGTTTCAGATATCCTGAGCGATGCCATGGGAAACGTAGCGGTCGGCCAGAAGGTCAGGGTGACCGCCCCGGTTCTCGGAAGCCAGGTATTGGAAGGCAAGGTTGCGAAAATTTACCCACAGGCCTTTGAAAAAATGTCGGCTCTTGGTGTAGTGCAGAGACGTGTGAAAGTCAGGATCGATCTTCCGTACAGCCCCCGCCTGAAGCCTGGATTTGAAGTCAGGGTTGCCATCGAGACCGAACGCCATCCCGGGGTCCTTCTCCTCCCGATTGAATCGGTCCGCACGACGGAAAGCGGGGAGCGATTTGCGATGAAGATCGAGAGGAACCGGATCAAGTCCGTTCCGATCCGAACTGGTCTCGCGGACCGGCGTTCAGTGGAAATCCTGGAGGGGCTTCACGAGGGGGACGAGGTTGTTCGAGATGCAGGCCTCGACCTCGATGAGGGAAGGCGGGTTCGGGTTCAGAGATAAAACAGGCGAACCAGGAGTACGGCCACGAAAATGAAAAGAACGGTCATGAATCCGCCGGCTCGGATGAAATCAACGTTTCTGTATCCCCCGGGGGAGAGCAGAAGAGCGTTCACCTGGTGCGTCGGGAGGATGAACGAGTTCGCGACGCAGATTGCCACCAGCATTGCGAGTCCCCTGGGATCGACTCCAGATTCTTGCCCGACGAAAATCGCAAATGGAAACAGCAGGACGGTGGCGGCGACGTTGGACATGAAAAGGGAAAAAACGCTGGAGAGCAACGCGATCACGAGAAGGATCACCGTCAAAGGTTTTCCTGCAAGAAAATGGGACATTCGTTCAGCGAGAAACCTGGCAGCCCCGGTATGGTCCATCGCGAGTCCCAGGGGAATTAAGCCGGCCAGGAGGAAAACCGTTTTCCAATCAATAGCTGCGTAGGCTTCATCCATTGACAGGACCCCGAAAAGCACCATAGCCAGGGCTCCGCTAAGCAGGGATAGGGAAAGCGAAAACCCGGAAACCGAAAGACCGATTGCGCCCAGGAAACAGGCGACAGCAGTGATTGTCTTTTCCTCTTTCATGGGCTGCCCCGAAAGCGGCGTGACCAGGATTGCCACGATGTCGGAGCGCAGCCATTCAGTGATGAACAGGGTCATCGAGGAGGCCAGCACAAGGAAAGTCAGGGCAATTTCCCGCGTCATCCCGGGCCCCCATTCAGAGACCAGCAAGGTAGAGGGCTGCAAGAACGGCCGCCAGAAGCGCAGCGACCGCGGTCACTACCTTCCACCTGGAAGTGCGCAGGAGTTCAGGCAGCGTGATATCCCCGAAATTTCCCCACCGGAGCACGGAAGGTTCGATTCGGTGGTAGATTTCCGAATAGAATGCGGCTCCCAAAAGCATTCCGCCGACTCCTCCGAAAAGCGCGTCCAGCGAACCTTGCCCTGCGGCTCCAGCGGCGGTCCCAGGGCAGTAGCCCAAAAGACCGAAACCCAGCCCGAAAATGAGCCCCCCGATGACGGAAGACCCGAAAGAGCCGTGCTTGGGATGAAGAGCCACAAGGTTGAACCGAAGAAGAATCTCGATACCCAGCATCCCGGTCAAAACAGCAGAGAGCATGACCTTCAGGACCGTGAAATCCAGGAGCAGAAGCTGGCCGATGATGGTCTCGTAACGGGTGACGCCTCCTTTCTGGAGGAGAAAACCGAAGAGGATGCCGAGGATAAGAGCGGCCGGTTTTTTCGCCGGATCAGGCAGCAGAAGATGAATTCTTTCCATTCTCATCGCCTCCTACCTTCCCGGCAGAGAAAAAAGCAGGATGGCTGAAAGGATCCCGCCAGCAAAGAAAGCGGCGGAGGCGAGCCAGCTGCTGAGAGCCAGCTGCAGGCATCCGCTGATGCCGTGTCCGCTTGTGCAGCCGCCGGCCCACCGCGAGCCCAGCCCGACAAGAAAGCCTCCTGTAAGAGCCGCGCCAAGACGGCGGGAAATTCCGGTGCCGAAAATGGCGGTCCACAGGGAGGGAACCCATTCGATTCGGAAGGTCCCGCTGGAAAACGCGGCAAGAAAGGCACCCAGGGGGATTCCCGCGACGAAAACCCATTCCCAGTCGATCACCGGGGGGAAAAGCCGGTAGTATGGTTTCTCAGCGGCGGCGTTACCCCGAAGGGCTTTTTCAATCAGGCCGCTCGTCCGTGTGAAGGCTGTCGAGCACCCGATTGGTTTGTCGAGCAAAAGAAAGGTCAGGCATTCCAGAAGTCCAATGGCGACCCCGACTGTGATGGCAGGCCATCGCGGCATGGTGAGCCAGCTCATGGAATCACCTCCAGTCATCGGAAAGGGTGTTTCCGCTTCTTTGCCCCATAAAGCGCGGACCGTGAGGCGAGACGCAGAGGGGACAGGCCGGGGCAAGCCCCGCCGAGGCAAATCCCATCATTCCTCCCGCAAGGTTGTAGACGTTTTTGAAGCCCCTTTGAAGGAGAAGGCTTGCCGCGAGGCTAGACCGATGCCCGGTTCCGCACACCGTGACAATCCTGGATCCGGGATCCAGTTCCTCGAACCGGGTTCTCAGATCCGGCACCGGGATGTTCACTGCCTGGGAGAGGTGAAAGCCCTCGTATTCGGCAGGAGAGCGGACATCGAGGATCGTGAAAGATGCTGCGGCCGAAGAGATCACGTCCTGGAGCTCAAAAGGGGAAATCTGAGGCACATGCCAAGTCGGCAGCCCGGCTTTGGCCCAGGCGAAAATTGACCCCTCCAGTGCCGCTGTGACACGGTCCAGGCCGACCCGCCTTAGCCAGGTGGTTGCGGCTTCTACGGTTTCCGGGCGGTCGGACACTAGCAGAATTTCCTTTTCCGGCGGCAGGATCCAACCGGCGAACGTGGCGAAATTCCCTCCCAGGTCCAGGTTGATTGACCCCGGGATGTGGTTGCCCCCGAATGCACTGTAATCTCGAATGTCCAGCAAGATTGTCTCCGGAGAAGCCATCTTTTCAGAAAAGGAACCTGGATCGAGGAACACCGGCAGAGGCAGGGAAGCGACGAGAACCGGCCCTTCCCGGTTGATGCGGCTGCATCGGCCGAAATGATCCGGTGCGGCTGGCATACCCGAGGTCAGCGAGTGCACAAAAGCTTCCCGATCGGTTTTCCGGAGGGCCTCGTTGAAACGCCTTTCGTAGCCGATAGTGCTTTCTCTCTTGGCTCCCATGGAACGGCCGCAAAGGGAGCCCGAACCGTGGGCTGGGTAAACCTCGCAAAAATCGGGGAGAGCCAGGATTTTCGAGTGGAGGCTTTCGTAAAGGAGCCTGGCGAGTTCAACGGCTTTTCCGGGGAAAAGATCCGGCCTCCCGACATCCCCGACGAAGAGAGTGTCCCCGCAGAAAATGGATACGGGCTCCGGTCCCCGGGCAAAATCGCGGGCGACATAGGTGACATGTTCCGGGGTATGTCCGGGAGTTTCGAGGACTTCGAGACGGACGTCCTCCAGCTGCAGCGAGTCCCCCTCGGACACAGGAATGTGTTCAAAGGCTGCGCCTGCCCTTTTCGGAATGACGATCAAAGCTCCTGTGGCCCTTGCAAGATCAAGGTGCCCGGAAACGAAATCCGCGTGGAGATGGGTCTGGAGGATGTGGGTAATTTTAAGATTCAGGTCCTTGGCGGCCTTGAGGTAGATTTCGATGTCCCGTCTGGGGTCGATGACTGCGCAGGTTGAAGAGGCACCCAAAAGGTAGGACGAATGGGCAATCCCGGGGAGAAAAAACGACTGTACAATCATGAGGCTCCCTCCTTTCGATAGATGATGAAGTGTTCTTATATTAACACGGAGAAACGAAAAAACGAGGGGCTGCCTGCCCGTGAATAGCCGGTGTGAAAGGGATTTTTTTGTGTTAAAGTCAGGAAAAACAAAGGAAGGTCATATGCTGCAATAATTCAATCAAGCAGGGGGGATCTTGGGAAATGCTCACCCAATCCGTAGCGTTCGGTTCTTTTCATAACCCCGTGAAGATCTTTTTCCGTCCGGGCGCCCTTTCTGAACTGCCCGGCGTGTTCCAGGCCGGAGAGGTGCCCCTGATCGTGACGGACCCGGGGATCGAGAGAGCGGGAATCCTGGACCGGGTCTGTCGTGTCCTGGATGAAGCCGGCTTTCGGTATGCCGTTTTCGCAAGGGTCGAGAGTGATCCCTCAATTGAAACGGTCGAAGCCGCTGCGGCTTTCTATCGGGAGAAGGGATGCGGCCCCGTCATCGGGCTTGGAGGAGGCAGCAGCATGGATGCCGCCAAGGCGGTCGCCGTGGTTGTTTCGACGGGTGAAAACATCCGGGCTTTCCGGAAGGGGCCGATCGCGTCGCCCGTTGTTCCGCTGGTTGCCATCCCGACAACCGCCGGGACCGGTTCGGAAGTGACCGGGGTCATGGTCGTCAGCGATTTGCAGGAAAAGGTGAAGATGGTCCTGCGGGGCCCTTCTCTTTTCCCGAAAGTCGGGATCCTTGATGCAACCCTGCTGGAGGGGATCCCTTCCCGTGTGGCTGCCGCTACGGGAAGCGATGCATTCGTTCATGCGATCGAGGCCTACCTTTCCCGAAAGGCCACCGCCGTAACGGATGCGCTGGCACTGGAAGCTGTACGGCTTTTGGCCTCGAACATCCGGCGGGTTGTTGCCGACAGCAGGGACATTTCGTCCCTGCACGCGATGCAGATGGGGAGCTGCATGGCCGGCCTGGCATTTTCAAACGCCGGGCTTGGGCTCGTGCATGCTCTCGCTCACCCTGTCGGGGCGTTTTACCATGTCCCTCACGGGATCTGCTGCGGGATGTTCCTCCAGCCCGTTCTGCGCTTCAACCTGCCGGTCTGCGCTGAGAAACTGTCGCAGATGGCCGTTCCCCTGGGACTTGAAGCAGGAAGGGAGAATGCTTTTTCGGGAGCGAAACGGGTCATCGGGAACCTGGCGGAAATCTTCGACGAAATCGGAATTCCCGGGAACCTGCGGGAAATGGGCATTCCGGATTTCCAGGTGAACGACGCGATGCTGGACGATGCCATGGGGGCCGTCCCGAGAAGCCTGAATGCACGGGAATCCACACGGGAGGATTTGCGGGCCCTTTTTGAGGCGGTGAAGTGAAAGGAGCCGGGAAAGGGGTTCCCCTTTTTCCGGCTCCTTTTTGGGAACAATCAGGATTTTGCCTTTTCGATGATTTCCCGGGCAATGGTTTCGGCGCCTGCACCCTTGCTTTTGACCAGTTCATCGATGACCGATTCGGAAATTTCGTAATCGGCAATCTTGAAGATCGCAGCACAAACATACTGGATTGCCTTTGCCTCTTTTTCCCTTGCTCTCGCTCTCAATTTCCGGGCCTTTTCCTGGGCTTCCTTCAGGCGTTCTTCCAGTGGGCGCCGAACTCGAGTTCCTTTCTTCACGGGTTCCTTCGCGTCGTTCATGCGGAACACTCCTCTCACGGCATTTTTTGGATGGCGGAAATAAGCATTCTTCCTGAAAGTATAGAAATAAAAAAAGGGATTTCAAGTGTTTTATTGGAAAACAGTTGGGAAAAATACCATTGAAATCGGCAAATTGAATAAACCCGAAAACCCTTGATCCTGGAATTGGATGGAGTGCTTTTTCTGAAACGGAGGCAGATGGAAATATGACCCTGGGAGAGCCCATCTTATGCGAAGTCCTGGAAAACCCGCGCTCCTCGAACGTGCGCCTGCGCTTCTCAAAGAACGGGGTCTTGACGGTCGTTGTTCCTTACGGCTTCAGTAAGAGCCGGATTCTGGAAATCCTGGAAACAAAACGGGAATGGATCCGAAAACACTGGGCCCTTTTGAAGCGCGTTTCCTTCGAGTCTTCCGTGGCAGGACCCGAGCGGATCGATCTGGCAGCATTCGGAGAATCCTGGGAGGTTCACTTTACCCAAAACGACAGGGGGGCCGGCGGACTATGCGAGGACAAGGAAGGCCGTAGACTCCTGGCCCGCGGGGCCCGGCAGGACGGGGAGACGCTGGGCCGATTGCGGCAATGGCTCGTGAAACGCTGCCGTGCAGGCTTCGGTCCCTGGTTGGATGGACTCTCGAGGGAGCATGGGCTGCCCTACAGGAAAATGGCTGTAAGAATCCAGAAATCCCGCTGGGGCAGCTGTTCCGCAAAAAAGACGATCAGCCTGAACGCAAAGCTGGCCTTTCTTCCGGCAAACCTCGTGGAGTACGTCTTCTGCCACGAATTGTGCCACACCCTGCACCTCAATCATTCACGGGCCTTCTGGGAGTGCCTGGAAAGGATTCTCCCAGGAAGCCTGACGATGAGAAAGGCTCTGAGAGGTTGCGAACCCCTTGTCCCAGGCTGGCTTGAGGCGCCGAAAAGCCCTTCAGAAACTCCCCCCGGGGGGAATTTGACATTTTATCTTCAGTAAGTATTCTATTTGAAGAAGGATCTTCGAAATTCGGGGTGAAGACGCAATGCCGGAAGGAATCCAGGATGTCCTGGCCCACCTGGCCGAAGTTTCAAAGAAAGTAGCCCCTCAGCAGCTCAGGCTGGCCCGGTTCATTCATTCGAACCCCCGCAAGGTAGCTTTTATGAATTCCGTGAAACTGGCCCAGGAAGCAGGGGTCAGCAACCCGACGGTGATCCGCCTGGCGATCCGCCTGGGGTTTTCCGGTTTTCCCGAATTCCAGAAAGCCCTGCAGAGGGAAACCGAACGCCGGTACGACTCCCTCGAACGGTTTTTGGACGATTCCGCCCCAGGGGAGGAAGACTTCTTTCAAAAAGTTCTCTCCCTGGAGTTCCACGTGCTGAGGGAGATGAAAGAGAAACTATCCCGCGAGGCGGTTTCCCGGGCCGTCACTTTGCTTGAAAGCCCCGGGGAAGTTTTCGTGGTGGGTCTTTTGGCCAACACCTGCCTGGCGGAATACCTGTCCTATTTCCTTTCCATTCTCCGGGACAATGTGCATGTCCTGAGCCGTTTCGACCACGAAGCCTACGGGAAGATCAGGGCGGCGCGGAAAGACTCGGTGGCCGTGATCTACAGTTTCCCTCGGTATCCCTCGGGGACACAGTCTTTGGCAAAACTTTGCCGTGCCCAGGAAATCCCGGTGATCGGGATCACCGACAGCGTCATGTCGCCGCTGGCTCCCTTTTCCGATGTCCTGCTGGAGGCGCCGATGAAATTCATCACGTTCATCGATCCCTGCGCGGGGGCCTTTGCCCTGACGCATGCTCTCCTGACCGCATTTTTCATGAACCACCCCGAGAAAATGAGGCAGAAGCTGAAAGAGTTCGAAACTTTCGCTTCGGGAAGGGATCTTTTCGAAAGGAAGGACATCGACATCACCACCCTGTTGTGATCCGAAAAACCGGAAATTCCCATCGAGGAGGGAAAGAAGATGAAGGTGCTGTGCATTTCGCAGGAACAGGTCGAATCGCTCGGGATCCCGGTTTCAGAAGTCATGGAAGCAGTGGAGCAGGGGTTCGTGCTGAAAGGCCGCAAACAGATGGAGATGCCCGCGAAAATCGGCATCCATCCCCGTCCCGATTGCTTCATCCATGCCATGCCCTGCTGGGTGGGCGGCGATGTCGACGCGGCCGGGATCAAGTGGGTCGCGGGGTATCCGATCAACCAGGCCGCCGGCCTGCCCTACATCACCGGCATCATGGTGGTGAACGATCCGCAGACGGGCTTTGTCAAAGCCATCATGGACGCGAACTGGATCACGGCATGGAGGACTGGAGCCGCCAGCGGAGTCTGCGCGAAATACCTGGCCGACCCGGATTCGGAAACCATCGCTGTCATCGGGCTCGGGGTCCAGGGGCGGACCAACACCGTTGCCCTTCTGGAAGCCCTGCCGATGGTGAAAAAGATCCAGATCTACGATAATTACCCGGGACAGTTTGAAAAATACAGGGCCTTCGTGGCGCCTTTTTTGAAGGGGCAGCAGATCATCCCTTGCGGAAGTGCCGAGGAGGCGGTCAAGGAAGCGGACGTGGTCGTGACCTGCACGCCGATCGTCGCGAATCCGAAACGTTTTGTCCGCTCCGAGTGGCTGAAGGACGAGATGCTGGCGATTTCCGTCGACTATGATTCCGCCTTTGATGCCGACGTCATGACCGGGACGACCGCTTTCGTTTGCGACGACCTGCACCAGTACCTCTGGACCCAGGAACACGGGGTCTATTTCCAGGAAGGATACCCGAGAGAAGGGCAAATCACGGGGGACATGGGGCAGGTTTGCGCAGGGCTCGTAAAACCCGCACGGGAGGGCCGCCGGGGCGCCGTTCTCATGGGAATTGCCAGCCATGACGTGATGACCGCCCGCCTCATCCTGGAAAAGGCCAAGGAAAAGAACGTCGGTACGACCGTGGAGCTTTAGGCCCTCCCTTAGGAGAGAAAACCAGGCGGGGTTCCGAGGCATTTCGGCCGCGGAACCCCTCTTTTTTGCCAAAAGGCGGCCGCCTGTCGAGTCCCGGGGTTACAATCAAAAACACGGATTGGGGGAGGGGCCCAGCAATGAAACTGCGTTTCAGGGAAGGCCAGGAACGGCTGCTGGGCTTCAGCACGGCAGGCCTCGGACTGGAATTCATGGACCACACCGTCAGGTATGACCAGCTGGTTCACATCCCGGGATTCGGCGTGAGCACGATCCTGGTCCGGCATTTGATCCGCCCCTTGCTCCGGGAACCGGATAGTCCGCCATGGTGCAGGCTCGCCTTTTTTGCCCTAGCCTGGCAGAATTCCCGGAATAGACGAATCCTTGTGACGGCCGCGGTGATCGAAAAGGAAGGGAAGGTTCTCCTTGCCCAGAGAGAACCGAAAGACCAGCTTGCGGGCAAATGGGAATTCCCCGGAGGAAAGGTCGAACCGGGGGAAACCCCGCAGGATTGCCTTGCCCGCGAGATCCGGGAGGAGTTGGGGATCGAAGTGCAGGTGGGGGAATTCCTCTGCTCCAGCCGTTTCGACTACGACCACGCCTCCGTCGAGATCCTCGCGTACTGTTGCAGTTGGCTTGCCGGCCGGATCCAGCGGAATGTTCACCAGGCCCTCCAGTGGGTTTTTCTGGAGGATCTTGCGAAGGTGGACCTGGCGGAGGCCGATCGGCCGATCGCGAGATGCCTACTCCGCAAGTAAGCCCAAGGCCAGCCTTACTATCCGTCCCTGGTTTCGCTATTGGTTTTCAAGTTCATTATCAGCTTACGAAATAAGGGGCGCAAGGCCTTGACAAGGGGAAAAGTGGGCTCATAATGGCCATTAAATTTTAAGAACGGGGTGAGCGGGGTGGATCGGGAAACGGAGGCGGTTCGGGTCACGTGGCTTGGGCTCTTCGTCAACACGGGCCTGACCCTCTTCAAGTACGCGGCAGGGTTTATGGGCAACAGCGCGGCCATGATCGCCGACGCGACGCACTCTCTCACGGACCTCGCAACGGATATCGTCGTCATCCTCGGATTCCGGATCATCAGGAAACCCGCCGATGACACCCATGACTACGGGCACGGCAAAGTCGAGGCGCTGCTCGCGGGCCTCTGCGGCATCACCCTGATCGCGGCCGGGGTCGGAATCTTCTGGTCCGGCACCCATACGATCTGGCATTTTTTCACGGGAGAACCCATCGAGCGTCCGGGCCTGATCGCCTTCGTCGCGGCCATCCTCTCGGTCGTTTCCAAGGAGTGGCTATACCGCTATACGATCGGGTGGGGAAGGAAGCTCAACAGCAATGCCGTGATCGCGAAGGCCTGGGATCACCGTTCAGATGCCTTTTCTTCGATCGGGACGACGCTCGGGATCGGCGGTGCTGTCTTTCTCGGTGAAAAAGCCCGAATCCTCGACCCCCTGGCGGCGGTCATCGTCAGCTTCTTTATCATCAAGGCCGCTGTCCCGATCCTGAAAGAATGCATGGACGAACTGCTGGAAGCCTCCCTTTCAGGAGAAAAGGAAATGGAACTTCACGATTTGATCATGAGCGTGGAAGGCGTCAGGGGCACTCACAAGCTTCGGACAAGAAAGATCGGGCCCGTAATCGCCATCGACGTGCACATCCTGATGGACGAGTCGCTTTCTCTCGTGGAGGCCCATGATATTTCCGCAAGGGTCGAACACCTCCTGAGAGAGAATTTCGGATCCGGAACCTACATCTCGCTTCACATGGAGCCGGTTTCCTATTACGCCGCTGCCGGAGCTCGGCAGTTGACCGAAACGAAAACCTCCGACCGCGTAGAATAAACCTAAGCGTTTGGTGCGTTTGAAAGTGAGCTTGCTCTCAGGTTTTTGACAGGAGGAGCGAAATTGCGCCTGAAGATCGCCCCGGGAATTTTCCGGAAATATCCGCAGGTCGAGGTCGGCTGGCTAACCACCGACATCCATCCAGTGCCGATGGACCCTAAGGTTGAACAGTGGAAGGGTTCCCTTGCGGCCTGGCTTTCCTCCAGGGGGATTACCCTGGAGAACCTCTCCTCCTGTCCGGAGGTGGCCCGATGGAGACAGGTTTTCGGTTCAATGGGGGTCAAACCCAGTAAATACAGGTGCTCGCTGGAGGCCCTGCTTCGGCGTGCTTTGAAGGAAAACTCCCTATGGACCGTCAATAGCGTCGTCGATCTATACAACTGCGTTTCTGTGCAAACGCTTTCCCCGATGGGCGCTTTCGACCTGAAAAAGGTCAGCGGCGATATCGAACTCCGTTTCGGCAGGGAAGGAGAGATCTTCTCCCCCTTGGGCAAGAGTGACGAAGAAACCGTTACCTGCGAACAGGTCGTTTATGCCGATTCGGAAAAGGTCTGCTGCTGGCTGTGGAACCACAGGGACAGCCGTCTTGTGGGCATTGATGAGAATTCCCGAAGCGCCGTCTTTTTCGTTGATCGAGCCTTCTCTCCCACGGCATTCACGGTGGGAAACGCCCTGGATCTTTTGGAAGAAAGACTCGAACAAACCGGGGCCCGGGTAACGGGAAAAGGGGTCTGCTCAGCTTCCGAGCCAGACCAGCGAATTTTCTAAAAGCAGAACGCACCGGGAGTCCTCTGGGAAGTCAGGAGAATAGCAGGATCAGGTTCAGGGCTGTCACGACCAGGGCGATGCCCCACAGGAGGGCATTGTCAAGAACCGAGTTCGCGAATCGTCCCATGACTTTCCTGGAGGAAGTCAGCAGGATCTGGCAGACGATCGTGACGGGAAGCTGGACACTGAGGAGCATCTGGGAGTAGATCAGCCCGCTGAAGGGGTCCTTGACGAAAAAAAGGATCAGGCATCCCAGCCCCAGGGTAAGAAAGACCCCGAAACGGCTGTGGCGGTCCCGGATGTTGTAGGGTTCCCGGAAAATCCCCGCCATGATCGAGCCGCCGGCCATTCCGGCAGTCACACTGGAGGAAAGGCCCGAAAACAGGAGGGCCAGGCAGAAAACCAGGGCCGCCGCGTTCCCCAGGAGAGGACGCAAGAGGCTTTGTGCCTGCCCGAGCTCAGTAACCCGGATGCCCGCAGAGAAAAAGGTCGCGGCGGAAAGCAGGATCATTGCGCTGTTGATCGCCCAGCCGATTCCCATGGAAAAGATCGTATCCATCCATTCGTAGCGTAGCTGCTTTCGTATGGCGGATTCGTCCAGGAGATGCCACTCCCGGCTCTGGATCACCTCGGAATGGAGGAAGAGGTTGTGGGGCATGACGACGGCCCCTAGAACGCTCATGACGATCAGCATCGACCCCTCCGGGACCGCCGGGACGACCCACCCCTTCAACGCCTGGTCCCAGGGGACTTTTACCAGGCTCAGCTCGAACAGGAAAGAAAAACCGATGAGCGAAACGAACGCAATGATCCATTTTTCCAGTTTTCGGTAGGAGTTGGTCAGGAGGGCCCAGAGAGAAAAAGCCGCGGCGAGTGCTCCTCCCACCGGCAAGGGCAGCCGGAAAAGGATCTGCAGGGCGATGGCGGCCCCAAGGATTTCCGCCAGCGCGGTGGAGGCAGCGGCCCCGAGGGCGCTAACCTGGAGCGTCCTGCTAAGCCAGGCCGGGAGGTGTTCCGTCGCCGCTTCGGAAAGGCAGAGTCCCGTGGCGATCCCCAGGTGGGCCGCGTTATGCTGCAGCAGGACCAGCATGACGGTGGACAGCGTTACGATCCACAGAAGGGAGTAGCCGAAGCCGGATCCGGCGGCCACGTTTGCGGCCCAGTTTCCGGGATCGATGAAGCCAACGGTCACGAGGATCCCGGGCCCAATATAGCGGAGAAATTCGAGGGCTGCCCGCGGCTGGGGTTCCCGGCCTCTAAGGAATGAACGAAAGAAATTCAACTGTGACATCCGTGTCCACCTCGAATTGAGGGGTGCGAACCGGTTCCATCTTAGGGGCTGGCCACGCTTTTTGCCAGCCTGGGGAGGCGATCGCTTGACGGGGGAGGAACGAGAGAGGCAACTTCGGGATTGCGGCTTCCCCTTCGAACTCCTTGAAAACAGGGTCCGGATCCGGAGCGCTTCCGAGGGTGCGGCCTACTGGGGGATCGAGCTGGGAGCCACGGCTCCCGCCCTTGTCCTTCGGGCGCAAGGCGGTTTTTGGCTTCTGCTCGTCTCAGGGGCGATCCGGAAGGTGGATTTCGCGGCACTGGGACGCGAAACGGGAGAAGAAGGGCTGAGGCTGGCTACTTCCGCGGAAATCCTGGAACGTTTCGGGCTGAAGCCCGGGGAAGTTCCTCTCTTCGGCCTCGGCCTCCCGACGCTGGTTGACCGGAAGCTGCTTGCCTACGAATTCGTTTACGGGGGTTCCGGGGATCCCTTCCGGACCCTGAAGATTGCCCCGGAAGCCCTGCTGGTGCTGAACGAGGAAAGCAGGCTGATCGATGTGCCTGCCATGCCTTGACGAAGAAACGAAAAAGGGGGAACGCGCATGCGAAGCCATTTGACGGTGGCGGCGGCGGTATTGGGAGCCTTGGTGGGACTCGGGCTGGCCCTTGCGGGTTTCTTTGTCGGAGAAGCCCTGAAGGAGGCCCGTTCTGCCGAGCGGTTCGTTACGGTCAGGGGATTTGCCGAGCGGAATGTCCAAGCGGATCTTGTCATCTGGCCCATCACCTTCCGGGATACGGGAAACGACCTTGCCGAACTGCAGAAAGTCGTGGATTCCCACAAGAACGAGGTCCGGGCTTTCCTGGCCGCGGCGGGTTTCAGGCCCGAGGAGATTTCCGAGATGCCTCCGCAGGTCACTGACCTGAAGGCCCAGGCCTATGGGGACGGGCAGAAGAGAGATTACCGCTACATCGCGACGGCGACGATCACCCTTCGGACCTCGGATGTCAAGGCGGCCAAAAAGGCGATGGAAGACTCCGGGAAACTGGTCCTTCGCGGGATCGTCCTGGCGGAGCAGGATTATGCCAGGTCGACGGAGTTCCTCTTCACGGGGCTTAACGAAATCAAGCCCGCGATGATCGCGGAGGCAACAAAGAATGCCCGGGAAGCCGCGGAACAGTTCGCCCGGGATTCCGGCGCTCGCGTGGGCAGCATCCGGAGAGCTTCCCAGGGACTCTTTACGATCGAAGACCGGGATAAAGGTTCACCAGATCACAAGAAAGTCCGGGTTGTAACCACGGTGGAATATTTTCTTTCAAGTGATTGAAAGCAAATGATCGCAATGCTTCAGCCAAATTCAGCCCCTCGGGGGACGGAAGAATTCTCGCCAGGGGGTTGCCACAGATATTGAACTGTAGTGGTGTTATGGTTTACAATTCTCTCCGAAGAAGAGATCTTTCAAAAGAGGAGAGAAAACACCATGAGCGCAACAAAGGTCGTCATCGCATTGGGAGGCAACGCCCTTCAGGAGGCCGGAACTCCTCCGACGGCGGAAGCGCAGCTGGAAGTGGTGAAGAAGACCGCGGGGTACCTGGCCGAAATCAGCAGCCGGGGATACGAGATGGCCATCGTTCACGGGAACGGCCCGCAGGTGGGGCGGATCGTCCTCGGGCAGGAGATCGCTTCCCGGGAAAACGATCAGACCCCTGCGATGCCGTTTGACGTGTGCGGGGCGATGAGCCAGGGATACATTGGCTACCATATCCAGCAGGCGCTTCGGGACGCTCTTCGGAACCGCAACCGCAATGTTCCGGTCGTGACGATCGCCACCCAGGTCGTCGTGGACCCGAACGACCCGGCATTCAAGAACCCAACGAAACCCATCGGCCCCTTCTATACCGAGGAGGAAGCCCGCAAGCTGGAGATCGAGAAGGGCTACACGATGAAGGAGGATGCCGGAAGAGGGTGGAGGAGGGTTGTCCCTTCCCCCGAACCGAAGAAGATTGTCGAGCTCTCTGCCATCAAGCGGCTTTGGGACACGACGATCGTCATCACCGCCGGCGGGGGCGGGATCCCGGTCATCGAGAACATGGACGGTTCGCTTACGGGAGTCGCGGCGGTCATCGACAAGGACCTTGCCGCCGAGCGCCTGGCCGAGGACATCGAGGCGGATATCCTCCTGATCCTGACGGAAGTCGACAAGGTCTGCCTGAATTTCAAGAAACCGGACCAGAAGGTCCTCGATCACATGACCGTTCCAGAAGCCATTCGGTACATGGAGGAAGGTCATTTCGCTCCCGGGAGCATGTTGCCGAAGGTGCTGGCGGCAATCAAGTTCGCCAGGACCTTCCCTGGCCGCAAGGCGATCATCACCTCTCTCTACAAGGCCGTCGAAGCCCTGGAAGGGAAAGAAGGAACCGTCGTCACGATGGCCTAGAATCCTGGAAAACCGAAAGCCCGGCGTTCTCTCGCGCAGAAGGGGACGCCGGGCTTTCGGTTTTCTTTACGGTAGAATAAAAACCGTTAACCCCATGTTTCTCACGGGTCCGGGGGCATCCGGGTGAACCCCGGATCCTATCGGATCCAGGATAGAAGGCCAGTTCGGCCCACGGGAGGAGTGCCGTTGAGGGTTGTCCTTTACAACATTCGCTATGGAACCGGAACGGGGTGGGATTACCATTTACCCCTGCCTTTTTCCGGCCTTTTCAGGAGAACGGAACCGTCCCTGAGGCGGGTTTCTTCCTTTATCGACGAAATCCAGCCCGACATCGTCGGGCTGGTGGAGGTGGACGGCGGGTCCTACCGGCACGGAGGGGAATCGCAGGCGAGATGCCTGGCGGAGGATCTCAAGCTGGATCATTTCTTTTCCTGCAAATACGGGAGGGAATCGATCTTCAGGAAGTTACCGATCCTCAGTTCGCAAGGGAACGCCATCCTTTCCAGGGTTCCAGCGAAACGGACGAGCAAGATTGACCTGGAAAGGGGAATGAAAAAAACCCTCCTGGCTGCCGAATTCGAGGAATTCGTCTTCCTTCTCGTTCACCTGCCCCTCGGCCTGGGTGCCAGGAAAGCCCAGCTCGACCACTTGACCGAGATCGTCAGGGAATGCAGAAAGCCGGTCCTGCTGGGGGGCGACTTCAACCTGCTGCACGGCAGCGCCGAACTGAGCGGATTTTTATCCAGGACCGGCCTAAGGGATGCCGATCCGCTGGAGCGGAAGACCTACCCGAGCCGTCTGCCCCGGTTTCGCCTGGATTTCCTCCTCATTGGCCCCAACGTGATCGTTCGCCGTTTTGACGTTCCGGACGTGCGGTTTTCGGATCACCTTCCGCTCATCTGCGACTTTGAAGTCCTCCCGGAGGAAAGAGAAGGGCAATGAGCCTCAGCGTCCTCCTGCTCGCTCTTCACAACCTTTTTTCGTTCTTGATCCGGCTCGCCGCCCTCGCCGTCCTTCCTGTCCGCCACAGCCCTCCTACGGCCATGGCGTGGCTGCTCATCGTTTTTTTCTGGCCGCTCCCGGGAGCGGCCCTGTATCTCCTCATGGGGTCCACCCGTCTCCCGCGAGCGAGGAAGATCCGTCACGAAAAAGCGATGAGACTCCTTCGCCGCATCCAGGATAAACCTCGCAGGGTTGACCCGACTCCTTTTCCTCCTGTGCTGCCGGACCACGCGGAGCGGTTCGCCCGCCTGGGGCAGAAGCTTGGAAAATGGCCAGTCGTCGCGGGAAACCGGATAGAGTTCATCCATTCTGCCGCGGGTCTTTTCGAGAAGCTGGCGGAAGACATCGACGGCGCTGAGCACCACGTTGACCTGCTTTATTACATTTTCGCCGCTGATCGCGTGACCCGCCCCCTCCTGGAATCCCTGAAGCGGGCGGCAGCCAGGAAGGTGGAGTGTCGGCTTCTCCTGGACGCGCTGGGATCGAAAGCCTTTCTGAAGAAACACGCGCATTCCCTGCAGGATGCCGGCGTGCAGGTCGTCGAGGCTCTCCCCCTGGGGAGGCTGTTTCGCCGCAACCGGGTGACCGCGCGCTACGACCTGCGAAACCATCGAAAGTTGGCGGTAATCGACGGGCGGGTCGGGTACATGGGATCTCACAACGCCATCGATCCAACCTACGGGGGGAAGGCCAAGGGGATTGCCTGGCACGACCTGACCCTGCGGTTGGAAGGCCCCATCGTATCTCAGCTGGAGGGGGTTTTCCTCGAAGACTGGTTTGTTGAAACCGAAGAGCTCCCTCCCGGGCGGAGAAACGGGATTTTCGATTCCCCGAAGGGGGATTTTCTGCTCCAGGCCGTGCCGAGCGGTCCGGCTTACGCGACGGAGAATTTTCAGCGCCTGGTCCTGGCGGCTCTTTTCGAGGCCAGGGAACGGGTGATCATCACCACCCCTTACCTGATCCCCGATGACGGGCTGCTTCAGGCCATGGAGGTGGCGGTGCTGAACGGAGCGAGGGTGGACCTGATCGTGCCTGAAAAAGTGGACCAGCGGCTGGTGGGGAATGCGGCTGAGGCGTACACTCCAAGGCTTTTGGAAATCGGGGTGAATCTCTTCCGCTACCAGCCCGGAATCCTGCATGCCAAAACGATGACCGTCGACGGGCGGCTGGCCTTTTTCGGATCGAGCAACTTCGACATCCGCTCCTTCTCCCTGAATTTCGAGCTGAACCTCATCCTTTACGGACGCAGCGTGACTTCCGCCCTGCTGGAGATCCAGGAAGCATACCTCGCCCATTCCCGCCCCCTCGGAATGGAGGAGTGGAACCGCCTTCCGCTGTGGGAGAAGGGGTTCATGGGTATGGCGAAACTCCTCAGTCCAATCCTTTAGTAAAAAGGACAATCCCCCCCTTTTCAAACAAGAACCGACATGCTACCATCTGCCACTAGCAGATAGTGAAGGGTGGTATGAGCATGGAGCGAAGCGAGAGACTCGGACAAATTTTTGCGCTTCTAGAGTCCGCAAGCAGGCCACTGAGCGGGGCGGAGCTGGCGGAACGGTTCGGCGTCAGCCGACAGGCAATCGTGCAGGACATCGCCAGGCTTCGGGACTCGGGATGCCCGATTCGTGCCACGGCGGCGGGGTATGCCCTGGACAGGCAGGGGTGCGGGATGAGAAGGCTTGTGGCGGTCAGGCACGGGGCCGAGGAAATCCGGGATGAACTGCTCACGATCGTCTCCCTTGGGGGGCGCGTCATCGATGTGATCGTCGACCACCCGGTGTACGGGGAGCTGAAGGGCAACATTGACGTCCGGACGCCTGAGGAAGTGCACCGGTTCGTAAACCTGCTGGAAAGTACGGGAAGGGGAACGCTTTCATCGCTGTCGGGAGGGTTTCACCTTCACACGATCGAGGCGGACGGCGCAGAAACCCTGGACAGGATCGAGGCTGCGCTGGGTGAAAAGGGACTGCTGGGAAGGTAGGGGATACCCATGTCAAAAACGGAACGGATCTGGTTGGGATTTGGCATTGTTGCGCTCCTGGGGAACATCGCGGTGCCTTTCGGCCTGGTGAAAGAGTGGGGTTGTTTTTCCGGGGCTTTCCTGTTCTGGTGTTCGACCGCTTTGCTGGTCATCGGGGCGGGAGTTTATGTCATGTCCCGGTGGGGAGAGGGGGGGCGTTTCCCATGCCGCTGAGCTGGCTGAATGCGGGAATCCTGGCCTGGTTCCTCCTGGGGGCAGCGCTTTCCGCCAAGGCCCGCAGAGGAATGGGGCGCGGGGTGATCGACTACTTCCTGGCCAACCGGACGGTGGGTGGCTTCGTTTCCGCCATGAGCTACAGCGCCACCACCTATAGCGCCTTCATGATGGTGGGGTTGGTCGGCCTGACCTATAAAGGCGGGATCGCGTCGCTCGGCTTCGAGCTGACCTATCTCTTGGGAACTGTCGTCCTCCTGGTTCTGTTCGCGCCTCGCTACTGGGTTGCCGGGCACCGGTACGGGCTGATGACCCCCTCGGAGCTTCTGAGCACCCGTTACGGGTCGAAATGGGTAGGGGCGGTCGCCTCCCTTCTCTGCCTGGTCACACTGGTTCCCTATGCCTCGGTCCAGCTGATGGGCATGGGGTACCTGCTCGAAGGCGTGTCCGGGGGTGCCTTTCCCTTCTGGGCAGGGATGGCGGTCGCGGCGGCGATCACCGTCGTTTTTTCGATCTGGGCCGGCCTGCGCTCTGTTGCCCTCACCGACGCCCTGCAGGCGACCATCATGCTTGTCGCCTGCTGCCTCCTGGTGGCGTTCATCGGAGGCTCCCTTTTCCCCGAAGGATGGGGAAGCGCCATGGCAGCGCGGCCTGATCTCCTGAAGGTTTCCTGGCCGTTTCCCATGTTTCTGGGATTGACCCTGCCCTGGACCTTCTTTGCCTTGACGAACCCGCAGGTTGTCCAGAGGCTTTACGCTCCAAAGGATATCCGTAGTATCCGGGGGATGGTGGCCGGGTTTTCGGTTTTCGGATTCATCTACACCGTCCTTTGCGTCCTTCTTGGGCTCTCGGCAGCCTTGCTGGTGCCGGGTCTCAAGAACCCGGACGGGGCAATGGCCGCCCTCCTGACCAAGGTCCCCCGGGGGCTAGCTCTCCTGGTTGTCCTTAGCATCTTCGCCGCCGCGGTCTCCACCCTCAACTCCATCATCCTGACCCTTAGCTCGATGTTCGGAAGAGACCTGTTGAGGGCGCTGACACCGCTATCCGAGGAAAAGGAGCTTCGGTGGGGCAAGCTGCTGATCCCGATCCTTACGGTGGCCTGCTATGCCTTTGGGAGCCTGAAGCTGGGGCTGATCGCGGTGCTCTCTTCCATGGCCTCTGCCGGCCTCATGGCACAGCTTCCCGTGATCCTGGGGGCTTTTTTCTGGAAACGGGGGACCGCTGCCGGGGCAATTGCCGGGATGATTTCGGGGGCCGTTCTAACGGGAGCCCTGTATTGGACCAAGACGAATTTCCTGGGGCAATGGCCTCCGGTGTGGGGGTTGTGTACCAGCGTCGCGGTCTTTGTCGCGGTCAGCCTGATGACCCGTCCGGACCCGGCGGGTGGGGATTTCATCGAAGCGGTGGCGTCCGACGTCAAGAGGACCTTTTGGCAAGGACAGGATTTTTAAGAAGAAGAGGGCCTTCCGTATCCATCGGAAGGCCCTCTTTCGAAGAACCCCGATCAGGGGATCACTCCCTGGCCAGCCCTTCCTGGAGAACCCCGAGCGCCTTGCCGAACTCGATCCGGTAGCCGCATTTGAAACAGGCCCGCTCCACGGCTCCCACGGCCGAAACCAGGGTGTGCTTGTCGATGTTGCCCATGTGTCCGAGGCGGAAACCTTTTCCCTGGAAATCGCCCAGGCATCCCGCCGATTGAACCCCCTCGTCCGCCAGCACGGTCCTGAATCGGACATCATCGATTCCCGAGCCTTCCGGGTACAGGTAGACGGAAAGGGTTGGGGCCCGGAAGGGCTTTCGCGCCGCAACCGTGAACCCGATCGCCTCCAAGGCAGCGTCCACGAGAGCCCCCTGGCGGGCATGACGGGCATACCGTTCCGCCAGCCCCTCCTCCTTCATGATCCGAAGGGATTCCTTCAGGGCCCAGATCAGGTTGATCGGCGGGGTTCCCCAGTACTTGGCCGGGTTGTGCATGATCGGGAGCCACTTGTCGAAATCGACGTAGGATTCCGGGATCCGGCCCAGGGTCGCCCGTTTTTCCATGGCCCGTTTTCCTGCCCACAGCATCGCCAGGCCAGGGGCCACGCCGAAAGCCTTCTGGGAACAGGTCAGCAGAACATCGATGCCCATCGGGTCGATCGTTTCTTCGACACCCCCCGTGGCTGCGACCCCGTCGACGATCAGAAGAGCGGGGCTGTGTTCATGCACCGCCCGTGCGATTTCCGGCACAGGAGCAGCCGCTCCTGTCGAGGTTTCCACGTGGGTCACCGTCACCACGTCGTAGTTTTTGCGGGTCAACTGGGTTGCGATGGCTTCCGGCGTGACGGAGTCCCCCCAAGGGTGTCACGGACCTCCATAAGATACAGCTAAGGGGACATCCAGATTCCCGCACATGAGACCACAGCCGCGGCGAAATCGTGTAAACGTTTAGGCATCCTGGGTTCAGGAAAGATTTGGACGGGGGTGCC
>Ga0208826_1001023_pt1 | contig 25253 bp, 21 predicted proteins | sample AD_UKC115_MetaG_FD_184451 | JGI IMG/M metagenome (GOLD analysis project Ga0208826, IMG submission 184451) | Active sludge microbial communities of municipal wastewater-treating anaerobic digesters from Hong Kong - AD_UKC115_MetaG (SPAdes)... | ecosystem: Engineered > Bioreactor > Anaerobic >...
GGCCGTCAAGATTTGGGAGGAACATATGCGGAAGTTGATCAAACCTTCTATGGCCGATATTCCCAACCCTTCCACAAAACCGGTCCCCAAGAAGAAAGTGGCGCCTCCCTTCCAGACCCATGCGGAAAACTTCTACTACCTCAAGCAGATGAACGCCAGAACGCCCTTGGTCTTCGTTCTCGTCAACGGCGAAGAGATTCGAGGCACCCTGGAGTGGTATGACGAGAAGTGTTTGAAGATCAACCGCCTCGGTCTCCCCAACCTCCTGGTCTACAAGAACGCGGTCCTCTACATCTTCAAGGACGACGACCGGGACGTTTCGGCAAACAGCGAAGATTATCCCTACCACGGGTCATGACCTCCCCCTTGACCTTTCTCTCCACCGGCGACCCCGGAGGAATCGGACCGGAGATCTCCGCCAAGGCGCTTCTTCGCTTCCCAGCGACTCTCCCCTACCTGGTCGGGCCCAAGAGGGTTCTCTACCGTTCTCTGGAAAGGTGGGCTCCCACCCTCCTTCCCCAGAGCGAACGAATCCTCCGCTTTGCCCTTGAGGACGAGCGTGAGCTCTTCACCCCCTCCCCGGAGAGCGGTGACTGCTCCTTTCTCTCCTTCCGCAGGGCCTTGGAGCTGGCCGAAGCCCGCCCAGGATCGACAGTGGTCACGGCTCCGATCTCCAAGGAACTTTGGTTGAAGGCGGGACACCCTTGGAAGGGCCACACCGAATATCTGGAAAGCCGTTACGGGACGAGCCCGATCATGTTCTTCTGGGGCCCCCGTTTCAAGGTCGCCCTCTTCACCCACCACATTCCCCTCAAGAGCCTCTGGAAGATGGTGACCCCGGAGAGACTCCTCCCCTTCTTCCGGCTCCTCCACAACGAGTTGAACGTCCGTTACCGACTTGGTTTCCGTTTCTACTGCGGTTCCATCAACCCCCACAGCGGAGAGAACGGCACCCTGGGAGAGGAGGAGGAGAACCTCCTCAAGCCCGTAGTCTCCCGGTTGAGAGAGGAGGGTATCCCCCTGGAACCGCCCGCTCCCAACGACACGCTTTTCTACCGCCTTCGCAACGACCCCAAGGCGGTCATCGTCTCCTTCAGCCATGATCTCGGCTTGACGCCCTTCAAACTTCTCTACTTCGACAAAGGCGTAAACCTCTCCCTGGGCCTGCCGGTAGTCCGTACCTCTCCAGATCACGGAACCGCCTTCGATCTGTCCGGTAAGGGGGTCGCTTCCGAGGGCTCCCTGGTCAGAGCCCTTCGCCTCGCCCGTTCCCTCCAAAGGAGAAGAGCTCTTGGTTAAGCTCCCTTGGGTCTACCGCTTCGGCGGCGCCGGCTTCGAAGGCCTCTTCTCTTCCCGGCACCTCGTCGTGGACGACCTCTTTCCCGACTCTCCCAAACAACTGCTCAAGCAGGTTCACTCCGCGACCGTCCTCACCCTGGACGCCCCTCTCACGACCCTCCCCGAGGCCGACGGCCTTCTGACAACAAGCAGGGGCTTCACCTTGGTCGTCAAGACCGCCGACTGCGTGCCCGTCCTCGCCTACAACCCCCGGGTCCCCTTCGTGGCCGCCCTTCACGCCGGATGGAGGGGGATTCAAGGGGGAATCTTTCCCTCTTTCTTCCAAAAGGCTCTCTCCATCGCCTCTCGACGGGAGCTGACCGAGTTCACCCGCTTCTGGATCGGCCCCTCCATCTGCGGTCGGTGCTACACCGTCGGCGAAGAGCTTGTGCCCCTCTTTTCTGAGGCGGGCTTCCCTGAAGGCCTCTTCTCCAGAAACGGGAAGGGCCTCGTTCTCGACCTTCACGGGGCCGTCCGATTCGCACTCAGGGAGCTCGGTTTCTCCACCTCCTCGGTGGAGGAGATCCCCCTCTGCACGCTGGAAGATTTCCGGCTCTTCTCCTACCGGAGAGGGGAGAGAGAGGGAAGACTCCACCATGGGATCCGACTCCTTCCGTGAGAATCCATATTCAAGAGTTCCCCGGCCTTCCCCCGACTTGGTCTTGTGAAGCCTCCCTCTTGACCCTCTTTGTGGGAGAGCAAGAGAGAAGGGTCTCCCTCTGGAGGGCCTTGGCGCTCCTCTCCCTCCCCTTCACGGGGAGTCTCCTCTCCCTCTGGCCCCGAGAGTTCGTCGAGAGCCTTCCCCCCTGCAGTGCCCTCTCTTCCCCCTTGGGGGAGTGGACACTACGGAAGGAAGAGAACCTGAGAATCACCCTCCGTTTCCCCTCTCTGGGCGCTCTCACGCTGAACTACCAGTTTTTCATCGACGGGACAGCCCCCTTCGGATCCCTTCAACGTTCCGCCCTTCCCCCCTGGAGGGCCTACGACCTCCTCGCGCCCCTCTCGGGACCCGTGCCTCCCCTGGGGGTCGACTACCCCCTCCCCCCCTCTGGGGGCAACCGAAGCGAATACCTTCTGGAAGACGAATCCCCAGGACCGGAGCGGCTTCTCCATGCCGTCATGGAGAGAAGCGCCAGGGTTTGCCTCTCCCTCCTCCTCCCTAACCCTCTCCCGGATTCCTTGCCAAGCTCAATCCTTCCCGCCCTGGAGAGGGATAACACCCTCTTTCTCCTCCTCTCCCCCCAGAGCGGAGAGAGGCTCGAACGGGTCTTCCCCACCGCCAGGAAGTTGGAAATCTAAAGGGAATCCCCTTTCCGGGGAGCCGACGGGGCTCCAGGGGAGTGCCCGCCGTGGTTCTCGCTTCGAGAAGAGCGTTCAACCTCGTTTCCGAAGTGATTCCGTAGTATCTTCTCTTGAGGAAATCGATCGCCTCTTTCGGCTTCTATTTCTCTTTTTCTCTCAATTTTTTGACAAACTCTCGGAGATTCCCCTTCTCTTGAGAGGTAACCGCTTCATCGAAAACCGATGATCGCCGGCCGGGATCCGCTTGTAACAGATTCTTGTACGCCCGGATGACCCCTTCGACCCCTGCGGTGTCGACGGCCTCCGGATCGTTTGAGATTTCGGGGTTGTTGATGATTGCAGAAACGGCGCTAAGCATGAAATGGTAGAGTATGAAAGCCTGTTCTCTTTCGGTTTGCAGGAAAGACTCGGTGCACCACATCGCCACGGAGCCGATCCGTATGGTAATGTCGGGAACCGAGGCGATGAATTGGATAAACCAGAATCTGTCCAGATCGCTTGAGCCGTTTAACAGATCCAGCTCGCTGGACCTGGCCATTTGGAGCACTCTTTCGCGTTCTTCTCGCGTTGAAGGACCTCTTTCTTGGGCCGCAAGTACCTCTGTGATCATGAAAAGAGCGACCAGAACCATAAACGCCGTTCTGAAGAACCGGTTTGGCATCTCCCCCTCCTTTTCACCCAGCGACTCCGCTAAAGGGTGGTACTCCCTCCCCCCGGAGCCGCCGGATCGGAATAGACACTTTTCGCGGAAAAAAACACCCACTCGTTCAAGATTCTCTCACTCCCCTGGGCGTCCTCAAGGAAGAGCCCTAGGAGATGTTCGCCAAAATTTCGAGCCTTTTTCTGCACCACCTTCTTCGCTTCTCCACAGGTCGTCAAGAAACCGGGCCCTCTCTGACGTTGTTCCTCCGATGCCTTACAGAGTTTCAGCCCTTCTTTCCCAAACTTTCTGAGGGATTTAAGAGCGTAATCTCTCCCTTTTCTCTATTCTAAGCACATTCAGTTCTGTGTCAAGAGAGCGGAAAAATTCGAGGTGGAAAGAACGACATAGGCGTTGGGAACAGTCGACATTGGAGAAGAGAACAGTCAATCCGGCTCCTATGCCTCAGGAAGGAAGAGAATCGGAGTCTCCCCTGGAAAATCTTCCTTTTCAAAAGGGAGTGTCCTTTGTAGTGGAGTCGTTCTTATCGCCACGTCCAAGTGTGGCGACTCAGGGGCACCGGTTCCCTTCTCCCCTCCCTTCCTGTATAATGGGGAGAGCCATGAAGGAAACTTACTCCCTGGGAGTCGATATCGGCGGATCCGCCATGAAGGCGGGGGTTCTGAGAGACGAAGAGATTCTCTGGGAGAACTCCGTTCCCACCAAGAAGGGGAGCGCCTCGGAGTTCTACGGGGCCTTGGCCCTCTTGGTCGAGGAGGCCCGAGCCCTCTTTCCCGTCTCCACGGTGGGTTTCGGCTTTCCGGCCCTGGTGGACCAGAGCCTTCACAGGCTTCTCCGCCTGCCCAACCTTCCGGCCTTGACGGATACGGATTACCTGGCTCCGATCAAGAGTTTCCTTCCCCTCCCCTTCATCGTGGACAACGACGCCAACCTGGCCGCCTTCGGCGAATACTCCCTCTCCAGCAAGAAGGGGGGCACCTTCCTCCTCCTCACGCTGGGAAGCGGCGTAGGAACAGGTCTTGTCATCGGCGGCAACCTCTTCCTAGGAAACCGGGGTTTCATTGAGGGTGGGCACATTGTCGTCGAACCGGAGGGAAAGATCTGCCCCTGCGGTAGCCGAGGTTGCCTGGAGACCGAAACCACCATCCGACCCCTCAAGGAGACCTACTCCTCCCTGACCAAGGCTCCCTCCCCGGAGCCTGCGGAGATCGGAGAGCGGGCCAGAAAGGGTGAAGAGGCGGCGCTCCAATGCTTCCGCCGCTTCGGATACTACCTGGGTCTAGGCTTGACAACCTTTCAGAACCTTCTCAACCCGGACACCATCGTTCTGGGGGGAGGCCTCTCCCATCTGGCCGACCTCTTCCTCCCCACTGCCCTGGCAACGCTCAGGGAACGTTCTTACACCTATCCCCACTCCCTGCCGGAGATCCGGACAGGAACGCTCCTCAACAGGGCGGGCTTCGTAGGAGCCGCCCTTTACGCCGCCCACAAACATGGATAAGAGCCTAATCAGAAACTTTTCGATCATCGCCCATATAGACCACGGGAAGACGACCCTCTCGGACCGCCTTCTCCAGAAGACCGGCGCCGTCGCCGAACGGGACATGAGCGAGCAGATGCTCGACAGCATGGACCTGGAAAAGGAACGGGGCATCACCATCAAGGCCCACTACGTCCGACTCCTCCACAAGGCCAGAGACGGGAAGGAGTACGCCCTCAACCTCATCGACACCCCAGGCCACGTCGACTTCTCCTACGAGGTCTCCCGCTCCTTGGCCGCATGCGAAGGGGCTCTGCTCGTTGTCGACGCCACCCAGGGCGTGGAGGCTCAAACCGTGGCCAACGCCTATCTGGCCATCGACAACGATTTGGTTCTCCTCCCGGTGATCAACAAGATCGATCTGCCCAGCTCGGAGGTCGAGAAGACCAAGGAGCAGATCGAGAACGCCGTGGGACTCCACGCCGACGAGGCCCTCCTCGTCTCGGCCAAGACCGGGATCGGAGTCGACGATGTCCTGGAGGCCATCGTCGAGAAGATCCCCCCTCCCACGGGAGACCCTGAAAAACCTCTTCGGGCGCTCGTCTTCGACTCCTGGTACAACTCCTACCGGGGCGTCGTCCTCCTGGTGAAGGTTGTGGAAGGGACCCTCAAGGTGAAGGACAAGGTTCGGCTGGTCTTCTCCAACGCCGCCTACGACGTCGAGGAGGTCGGATACTTCACGCCCAAAGAGGTGAGCGTCCCCATGCTCCAGGCCGGCGAGACCGGCTACCTGATCGCGGAGATCAAGAAGATCTCCGATGTGACCGTCGGGGACACCATCGTCTTGGCCAACCGTCCGGATCTGGAACCACTCCCCGGCTTTCAGCGCCTCAAGCCCATGGTCTTCGCGGGACTCTACCCCACGGGAACGACAACCCACGAAGAGCTCTCCACGGCCCTGGAAAAGCTTCAGCTCAACGATTCCTCCTTCGAGTTCGAGACCGAGAACTCTCCCGCCTTAGGCTTCGGCTACAGGTGCGGGTTCCTCGGACTTCTTCACCGGGAGATCGTTCAAGAGCGTCTGGAGAGGGAGTTCAACCTGAACATCATCACCACCGCCCCTTCGGTCAAGTACAGCGTTCAACTCACCGACGGCCGGAAGATCGAGATCGACTCCCCCGCCAAGCTTCCCGAGAAGAACGAGTACACCCTCCTGGAAGAGCCCTTCATGAAAGTTTCCATCTTCTGCCCCCAGAAGCATGTGGGAACGATCATGAAGCACCTCGAGCCCAAGAGGGCCCAGTACAAAGGGCTCCATTACCTCTCGGAGCAGAGGGTGATCCTGGACTACGAGATCCCCTTCTCGGAGATGATCGTCGATTTCTACGACGCGATCAAGCTTCTCACCAGCGGCTACGCCTCCTTCGACTACGAGTTCCTCGGGTTTCGGGAATCCCCCTTGGAGAAGCTGGAGATCCTCATCAACGGCGATCCCGTGGACGCCCTGACCATCATCGTCAACAGGGATAGCGCTTACCGGAAGGCCCGGGATATCCTCCTGAGGTTCAAGAAGAACATTCCCCGCCAACTCTTCGAAGTCGCCCTTCAGGCGAAGATCGGGGGAAAGATCATCGCCCGTGAGACCGTCAACCCCCTCAGAAAGGATGTCTTGGCCAAGTGTTACGGCGGCGACATCTCGAGAAAGCGGAAGCTCCTGGAGAAGCAGAAAGAGGGGAAGAAGCGGATGAAGACCATCGGCCGCGTCGAAATCCCCCAGGAGGCCTTCCTCTCGATCCTCAAATCCGATTGATTCCCAGGAGAGAGAAATGGATCAGAACCGCTCGGACTCGACCCTCCCCGACGGGGAGAGGGTGATCCTCTTTCACGGGTTTTCCCCAGAAGAGTTGTCGGAGCTTGTGACCCTTCTGAAGGGTTCCCCCCGTCTCCCGAAGGAGACGATTCTGGCCACCACCACGGAGACCTCCCTGGAGTGGAAGGTTCAAGACCTGATCAGAGAGCTCTCCCAGGAGCACCGTTTCTTTCACCCCCAGAGGGGCTAACCTTTTCCTTGCCCCCCCGTATTCCTTATCTGCAACACCCCAACAACCTCAAGGAGGCTTCATGAAGAGAATCATCGGCCTTTCGGTCCTATTCCTTCTTATCTTTGCCCTGCCCTCTCTGGGCGCTCAGGGTCGGCTCTTTCACTACCCCGACGTCTCGGGCAACCTGGTCGCCTTCGTCTACGCCGGCGACATCTGGACGGTTCCCCTCTCCGGAGGAGAGGCGCGACGTCTCACATCCCACGTGGGTCGGGAACTCTTTCCCAAGATCTCTCCCGACGGCAAGTGGATCGCCTTCTCCGGGGAGTACTCCGGAAACCGGCAAATCTACGTGATCCCTTCCGAGGGAGGGACACCCAAACAGCTCACCTTCTACAACGATGTCGGCGAGATGCCGACCCGTGGCGGGTTTGACAACGTCGTCCTGGACTGGACGCCCGACAGCCGCTCGATCATGATCCGGGCGAACCGTACACCTTGGGGCGAGCGCATGGGAAAGTACTTCCTGGTGAGCCTGGAAGGGGGCCTGGAGATGCCCTTGGCCATTCCCGAGGCCGGCATGGGCCACCTCTCACCGGACGGCCATAAGGTTGTCTACACCCCCATCGAGAGGGATTTCCGCAACTGGAAGCGTTACAAGGGCGGCCGCGCCCAGGACGTCTGGATCTACGATCTGGACAAGAACGCCTCCGACAGGATCACCGACTTCCCCGGCACAGATCAGCAACCCCTCTGGATCGGCGAGAAGATTTACTTCGTCTCCGACAGGGATCTCACCCTCAACCTCTACACCTTTGACCTCAAGAGCCGGAACGTCGAGCAGGTGACCCACTTCACCGACGCCGATATCCTTTGGCCCTCGGGCAGGGTGAACAAGATCGTCTTCGAGAAGGCCGGCGAGATCTACCTCCTGGAGACCGAAACCGGAAAGGTCGCCCCCCTTCCCATCTCCCTGCACGGCGACTTCCCGGACACCCTTCCCCGGTTCGTCAAAACGGATAAGTTCATCCAGAGCTCTTCCCTCTCACCGACAGGGAAGAGGGCCCTCTTCGAAGCCCGGGGGGACATCTACTCTCTCCCCGAGAAAGACGGCCCGGTGGTGAACCTCACCGACACCCAGGGAGTTCGGGAGCTCTACCCGGCCTGGTCTCCGGACGGAAAGTGGATTCTCTACTACTCCGACAAGAGCGGCGAGTATGAGATCTACCTGCGTGACGCTTCCACCGGAAAGGTCGTCGCCCTGACCGAGAAGAGCCGAATCTGGCGTTTCCCGGCCCAATGGTCCCCAGACAGCTCTAAGGTTCTCTTCTACGACAAGAACGGTCTGCTCCAGATTCTGGACATCCATACCAAGGCGGTGGAGACCGTCGACAAGGGGGACAGACAGGATCTCACCGAGGCCTCCTGGTCCCCTGACAGCCGTTGGATCGTCTACACCAAGGAAGGGGCCTCCGGCCAGTCGGCCCTCCGTCTCTACTCCCTGGAGAGCAAGAAGAGCCAGCCCCTCACAGAAGGAACCTACCAAGACTCGGGAGCCGTCTTCTCCCCCTGCGGGAAGTACATCTACTTCCTCTCCCAGAGGGACTTCAACATCTCCTTCTCCTCCTACGAGTTCGATTACCTCTTCAACAAGGCGTCCAGAATCTACATCCTTCCGTTGACCTCGGACGCACCCAACCCCTTCCCCGAGAAGGTCGACCAAGAGGCTCTTCCGGCCGCTTCCGCCACGCCCCTTAAGGCCGAAGCCAAAGGGAAAAGCAAGGCCGCTCCCGCAAAGCCCAGCGTCAGGGTGGACTTTACGAACATCTCCGCCCGCATCGTCGCCCTTCCCCTCCCCGCGGACGACTACGTCGGTCTGATCGCCTCTCAGGAGGGGCTCTACTACTTCAAGAACGGAGAGCTCCACCTCTACAAGTTCTCCGAGAAGAAAGACGAGACAGTCCTGGCCGGAGTCCAGTCCTGCGAGCTCTCGGCGGACGAGAAGAAAATTCTCTACCGGGCCGGAAGCAAGTGGGGAATCCTCCCGGCGACCCCGGGGCAGAAGGTTGGAGAGGGGCTCCTGAAGACCGGCGAGATGGAGATGCGTCTGGAACCCCGGAAAGAGTGGCTCCAGATCTTCGACGATGGTTGGCGGCTCTTCCGTGACTGGTTTTACGTTTCCAACATCCATGGGCTCGACTGGGAGAAGATGCGTGCCAAGTACCGTCCCCTGGTTGAGGGGATCGCCCATAGGGCTGACCTGGACTTCCTCTTCCACGAGATGCTGGGCGAGGTCAACGTCGGCCACGCCTACGTCAACGCCGGAGAGTACCCGGAGATCCCCCGTATTCAGAACGGTCTCCTGGGAGCCGCCCTTACCCCTGACACCAAGGCGGGGCGCTACAGAATCACGAAGATCTACCAGGGCGAAAACTGGTCCGACGCGACCCGTTCCCCCCTCCAGGAGGCGGGAGTCGACGTTCGCGAGGGAGACTACCTGATCTCCCTGTGCGGCCACGATGTGACGCTGAAGGACAACCCCTACAGCTTCCTGGAGAACAAGGCGGGGAAGAGAGTCGAGATCGGAGTCAACCTCTCCCCCACCGCCCAAGGGGTCAGACTCTCCACGATCACCCCCATCCCCAGCGAGCAGAGCCTCTTCTACCTCGATTGGGTCCGAAGCCGCAGGGCCATAGTCGACAAGCTTTCGAACGGAAAGATCGGGTACATCCACGTCCCTGACACCTCTATGCCGGGGAACATCGAACTCTTCAAAGGGATGTACGCCTACGCGAACAAGGAAGCCCTGATCATCGACGACCGTTACAACGGCGGCGGCTTCATCCCCAGCGTCATGATCGACCTGGTGGGCCGGAAGGTTCTCAACTACTGGTCCCGCCGCAACCTGAACCTCTCCCAGGAACCGGGTGTCGCCCACACCGGGCCGAAGGCCATGCTGATCAACCACTACTCCTCCTCCGGCGGGGACGCTTTCCCCTTCTTCTTCCGTAAGAGAGGCCTGGGAACCATCATCGGCACGCGCACCTGGGGAGGCCTTGTGGGCATCTCCGGCAACCCCTCCTTCGTCGACGGAGGCTTCTTCAACGTTCCCTCTTTCGGTTTCGTCAACACCGAAGGGGAGTGGGACGTGGAAGGGGTGGGAGTCGCCCCGGACATCGAGGTTTGGGATCGTCCCGAGCAGATCGTTCAAGGGAAGGATCCCTGTATCGAAAAGGCCGTGGAGGTTCTTCTCGAAGAGTTGAAGAAGAATCCCCCCAAGAGCGTCACCACTCCGAAGGCTCCAGATCGGTCCAAGTGGATCGAGAGAGAGATCAAGTAACCGAAAGAGATACACTCAGACCCTGGGAGGCGGACCCGTCTCCCAGGGTCGTTTCTCCCTTTTTCCCCTTGTTTCTCACACCGCACCGGGTATACATTAAGGGGTAGCCTTGGCCAAGGAGGCCCCATGAAAAGCGGATTCGCCCCGGCTCTCTTCCTCTTCGCCCTCGCCCTCTCCCCCTTAGTCGCGAAAGAGAGGCTTCAGCCCGTCGCCCCTTCCGAGGAGCTTCTCCCCCTGACCGAAGCCGAGGGCTCCCGTTTCGCCTCTCTCGCCCTCCGCTGTGTAGAGCGGGAGTACCCGAACAAGCTTGACCATGTGATGAACGGGCCGGAAGAGGTCAAGGGCCCGAAGGCGCTTCACCCGAGTTTCTACGGGTGTTTCGATTGGCACTCCTCCGTCCACGGCCACTGGATGCTCGTCAGGCTCCTGCGAACCTTCCCCGCCCTCCCCGAGGCCGCCCAGATTCGGCAGGCCCTCAGAGGGAATCTGAAGGCGGAGAACATCGCCCAGGAGGTCGCCTACCTCTCTCAGAAGGAGCGGCAATCCTTCGAGAGAACCTACGGGTGGGCCTGGTTGCTGAAGCTGGCGCAAGAGCTTCGGGGATGGGACGATCCGGACGGGAGGGAGTGGTCGAAGAACCTCCAACCCCTCGCCGACGCCATAGTCGACAGGTTCAAGAGTTTCCTCCCCCGTCAGACCTATCCGATCCGAACCGGAGTCCATCCCAACACGGCCTTCGCTCTGGCCTTCGCCTTCGACTACGCCCGCTCTTGCGGTGATAAGGGGTTGGAGGAGCTCGTCGTCAGACGAAGCAAGGAGTACTACCTCTCCGACACCCTCTACCCGGCAGTGTGGGAGCCGGGTGGCGAGGACTTCTTCTCCCCAGCCCTCATGGAGGCGGACCTCATGGCCCGGGTTCTGGGGCCGGCAGAGTTTCACCGCTGGTTTCACCGCTTCCTCCCGGAGATCTCCAAGAAGGGAGCGCCAAGGCTCCTCTCCCCCGCCACCGTCTCCGACCGCCATGACCCCAAGATCGTCCACCTGGACGGCCTGAACCTCAGCAGGGCCTGGTGTATGGCCCACATCGCTTCGGTTCTTCCGAAGAGCGACTCCGTCCGTCCCCTTCTCATCAAGTCCGCCGCCGCCCACAGGAAGGACGCCCTGGCCAATATCCAAAGCGGAAGCTACGTGGGGGAGCACTGGCTTGCCTCTTTCGCGGTCTACCTGACGACGGAACCGTTCAGTCTCAAGGAGAGGGGTTCGAAGCCTTAAGGGAAAGGCCCCGCGCCCTTTCCCCCTCCTTCGAGAGCCGTCACACTCTCTTCTCCCATTTTTCTCTTTTTCACCCCTTGATACCCCTCCAAGAGTATGTTATCTTATGGACAGTTGCGGCGCCATCGTCTAGAGGCCTAGGACGGGTGGTTCTCAGCCATCAAACTGGGGTTCGAATCCCCATGGCGCTGCCAAATCCCCTTTTTCTCCAAGATTTTTTCCCGAAAACACTCCCTCCTTTGGTATAATAGCCCACTACTCTGTTCTCTGAAACGGAGACAAGGAGGAGCCTTTGTCCAGAAGCGCCGGCAGAAAGAGCGACGAAATTCGCAAGACCAGTTTTCACCCCTATTTCCTCAAGCACCCGGAAGGATCCTGTCTGATCGAGTGCGGTGACACCCGCGTCCTCGCCACCATCACCGTGGAGGAGAAGGTTCCCCCCTTCCTGAAGGGGCAAGGAACCGGCTGGTTGGCCGCGGAGTACGATATGCTCCCAGGCTCTACGGAGAAGCGTCACACCCGGGAGCGGACACTGGGGAAGGTCTCTGGGCGCAGCCAGGAGATTCAGAGGCTTCTCGGGCGTTCCCTCCGGGGAATGATCGACCTGAAGAAGCTTGGCGAAAAGACCCTTTTAGTGGATTGCGACGTTCTCCAGGCCGACGGAGGCACCCGGGTCTCCGCGATCAACGCCGGCGCGGTGGCGCTGACGCTGGCCATCAAGAGGCTCCATTTCCGGGGCCATCTCAACGCCGACCCCCTCCTTGGCCTCGTCTCCGCAGTCTCCATCGGAATCGTGCGGGGTGAGAAACTTCTCGACCTGGACTTTCAGGAAGACTCCAACGCCGACGTAGACCTGAACATCGTTGAAAACGAGAAAGGAGAGCTTCTGGAGGTTCAGGGGACCGGTGAGAACAGGGCCTTCGCCCTCAGAGAACTCTTTGACCTGATCCAGATGGGTGAAAAGGGTCTCGCCGAGATCATCAAACTTCAAAAGGACGCCATCGAGGCCGGATATGAGACAATCCTTCGTCAGAGCTGAGCTTCTTCTCCTCCTTCTTCTCTCCTTTCTCCCCCTTTGCGGTGAAAACCTCTACCCCGACAACCTTCTGATGATCGGCCAAGAGAAGGAGACCGCCTTCCTGGTGGAGAAACGGAGCCAGAAGATGTACCTCTACCAGGGGAACAACCCCAACCCCCTCATGGTTTTCACGATCACCACCGGGAAGAACGGGGGAAACAAGATGTCCGAGGGGGACGAGAAGACGCCCCTGGGGATCTACTTCTTCACGAAAACCATGGAGGACGACGAGCTTCCTCCCCTCTACGGTCTCAGAGCCTTCGTGATGGACTACCCCAACGCCGTCGACACATTCCAGCAGAAACGGGGTTCCGGAATCTGGCTCCACGGAAGCGACGACCCCTTCAAGCCCTTGACCCCTTTCTCGACCCGAGGCTGCGTGGCCATGAAGAACGCCGACCTGGGGAAGGTCTCCTCCTACATCACCCTCGACAAGACTCCGATCATTACGGTTGAGGAGATCCGTTTCCGTCCCTACAAGGAGGTCATCGAGGAGAGAGACCTCTTCCTGAACCTCCTGGAGAGCTGGAGGAAGGGTTGGGAGAGCCGTCAGATCGATAAGTACATCACCCACTACCATCCCCTCTTCAGGATGGACAACTTCGATTACGTCTCCTACAAGAAGTTCAAGGAGCGGCTCAACTCCCTCTACTCTTTCATCAAGGTCGACCTGGAGGACATCCAGATCATCAAGGCCGGCGACTACGTGGTCACCTCCTTCTACCAGGTCTACCAATCCGACAAGAAGCGCTTCGTCGGCGTCAAACGACTCTACTGGGTCAAGGACGGGGGAAGGTGGAAGATTCTCAGGGAGATCTCCCTTCCCAACAAGAGGTGGACCCCTCCAAAAAGCACCCTCAAGCAAGGGGGCAAATGGATGAGCGTCGAAGATTTCCGCTGGGAGAACGACCCTCTGCAGGGGCTCTTCCGTCTCAACTTCACCGTCAAGAACGGCCTCAAGAGCCCCATGGCCACCTATTTGGTCGTCAAGGTCCTTGGACCGGACGGCTCGGGGTACCTCTACTCCCGGGAGGGCTTTATCCCCTTCTCTCCCTCCGATCCAATCCTTCCTCTCAAGAAGGGCAAGCTCCTCTCCTTGACAACGGCTCAGGAGATGAACATCCCCCTTCAGTACGAGAAGGGCTTCTACCCCTCCCGCGTCGAGGTTCAGCTCTTCGACCCCGAAGGGATTCTCCTCCACTCGGAGACCATCACCATTTAGAAGGGAAGGATGTTCAGGCTCCTCTGCAGGTTCCTCGTCATCACCGCCTCCTCCCTCCTCCTCTCAGGATCGGTCTACTGGGAGAACGTCTACCTCACCTCCACAGATTTCCGCTTCCCGGTCGTCCGAATCGCCGCGGAAACGGAGAAGCACCCGGTGGTTCTGATCTTCGGGGGAATCCACGGGGATGAACCCGGGGCTTACCTCGCCGCCGAGAAGCTTGCGGAGGCCCGCCTCACCAAAGGTACCCTCATCCTCCTGCCCCGGGTCAACTTCTACTCCATCATGAAGAACGTGAGGGGCTTCTTCGGCGACATGAACCGAAAGTTTGAGGACGAAAACTTCTCCTCCCTCTCCGACCCAGACAGGAGGATCGTCTCCATCCTCAAGAGCCTCATGGGGGAAGCCGATGTGTTCATCAACCTCCACGACGCCTGGGGTTTCCACGCCCGCTCGCCGGGCACCTTCGGCCAGAGTCTGATCATCGACGGCGCCAAGGCCCTCTTTCCTAAGAACGGTCAACCCATCGACATAGAGGCCCTAGGAGGGGAGGCCGTCCGGAGGGCCAACAAGGAGCTCCCCAGGGCTCAGCGTTTCGCCCTCTGGAACCACCGCACCGACGAGAAGCAGGAAGACCTGAGGCTTGAGGAGATGAAAAGTTCAGCCTCTTACTTCGCCTATAAGAGTTTTCAGATCCCCTCCTTCGGCCTTGAGGTCTCGAAGAACATCTCCTCCGACCAGACCAAGGTGAAACACCACCTCTTGGTTTTGAGGGAGCTCTTTCGCGCCTTGGGGGTTCAGTTCGAAAGCTTTCCAGACAGCAAGGTTCTTCCCCCCGAGTTGAGGGGAATCGAGCTCTCCGGACCAAAAGGGCGCTTCTTCCTCCCCCCGGGTTCCGCCCTCAACCTCTCCTCTCCGGGGCCCTACAGCGTCACCAGGATCTGGGGGAACCGTCGTTTCGGCTGGTCCGTTAAATTGGCGGGGAAGGACGGCGAGAACCTTCTAGACAAGCCCTTCCTTCTCAGGGAAGGGGAAAACCTCACCCTCTTCGTCGGCCATGACTTCGACCAAATCGGAAAAGGAACGCTGAGAGTCGCCCCCCCCCCCTCCCTTTCGGTGACCCTTGACGGCCGCCCTATGGAGATCCCTCTGGGCATGGTCCTCTCTCTCCGCCCCGGTGAGACGATCTCCTTTGACACGGAGGAGTCGACTCTCTGGGAAAAGATCGACCTGAAGGGGTTTCAACCTCCAGACAGAATCAACAGAAGCGATGATCGGGGCCACCCCGTATCCGCCGATAAAATGCAACGCCGCTTCGCCCTGGACACGGAGGGTCGTTACTTCCCCCTCTACGGGAAGAAGGGTCAGAAGACCACCTTCTTCGCCCTTCTGGAGATCCTTGAAGAAGACCTCTCGCCCGCGTCCTTTCGTTGAATCTCCTCCCCGGCTGTGATAAAATGCGGAAATAAACGGTTTTTAAGGAGGGTCCGATGTCAGGACATTCGAAATGGGCATCCATCAAGCATAAGAAGGCGGCGACCGACAGCAAGAGAGGCCAGGCCTTCACAAGAGTGATCAGGGAGATTCAGATCGCCGCCCGTCAAGGTGGTGGTGACGCTGAAAGGAACTCCCGTCTCCGTAAAGCCATGGACAACGCCCGCGCGTTGAACATGCCTAAGGACAATATCGAGAAGGCTATCCTTCGCGGTACCGGTCAGCTTGAGGGAGTCAATTACGAAGAGCTCACCTACGAAGGTTACGGACCCGGTGGCGCCGCCCTTTTGGTCGAGGCGGTCACAGACAACAAGAACCGCACCGTCGCGGAATTCCGTCACCTCTTCTCCAAGAACGCCGGCAACCTCGGCGAGCTTGGGTGCGTCTCTTGGATGTTCCAGAAGAAAGGGTACGTCGTCGTTCCCACCGAAGGCGTAAAAGAGGACGAGCTCATGGACATCGCCATCTCCGCGGGCGCCGAGGACATCCAAGAAGAAGAGGGGGCCTTCATGGTTTACACGACCCCGGAAGCCTTCGATGATGTGGTCAAAGCCCTCCAAGACGCCAAAGTCCCCATGGAAGATTCCAAGGTCGGCAAGATTCCCCAGACCTACGTGACCTTGGCGGGGAAAGAGGCTCAACAGATGCTCCGCCTCGTATCGGCGCTCGAAGACCATGACGACGTAGAGAACGTCTGGAACAACGCCGACATCAGCGAGGAGGAGATGGAAAAATTCTCCGAGTAGCCCTGGGAATCGATCCAGGTGTTCAGACCACCGGTTATGGGGTGGTCGAAGAGCAAGGGGGGTGTTTTACCCTCCGGGAGAGTGGCCTCTTCCGTCCTTCCACCGCTCTCCCCTTCGAAGAGAGGGTCGTTTCCATCGCCTTAGACTTCGCCTCCTTAGTGGAGAGAACCGCTCCCCATTGGGTTGTTCTCGAAAATATCTTCGTCGGAAAGAACCCTCACAGCTCCTTCGTGTTGGCCCATCTGCGGGGAGCGCTCCTTCTGGAGACCCGTCGCCGCTCCCTTCCCTTCCTCTCCCTCACCCCCGGAGAGGTTAAGAAGATCGTGACCGGTTACGGGCGGGCGGAGAAAGAGCAGGTCCAGAAGGCTTTGGCCTTCTTCTTCCCTACGCCTTTGACCTTTCAAAGAGCCGATGAATCCGACGCCGTGGCCATAGCCTTGGCCTCTTTTTTTCACCCCTCCACCTCCCCGGTCTGCTGACGGATTTTACGCAAGATTCCTCCTCTTCTCTTCACGGTTTACATGCAACTCTCTTTGGTCTATAATTTTTTCTCTGTTTAATAAAATTTCTAACCATGGAGGCTTTCATATGTTGAAAAAGTACTACCTGCTCTCTCCCGGCCCGACGCCCGTCCCCGAGACGGTTCTGGCCAAAGCCGCCCTTCCCATCATCCACCACCGCACCGAAGAGTTTTCCAACATCTTCATGGAGATGACCGAGGGTATGAAGTATGTCTTCCAGACGAAGAACGACGTCTACACCCTCACCTGCTCCGGAACCGGCGCCATGGAATCCGCCGTCACCAACCTCTTCTCCCCCGGCGACAAGGTTCTCGTCATCGTCGGCGGAAAGTTCGGCGAACGTTGGGGACAGATCTGCAAAGCCTACGGCGTCAACGCCATCGAAATCCCCGTGGAATGGGGATGCGCCTACCCCGCCGAAGAGCTTGAAAAGGCTCTCAAGGCCAACCCCGACGCTAAAGCTGTTCTCTGCCAGCTCTCTGAGACTTCCACCGGCGCCGTCTACGACATCGAAGGCTTCGCCAAGGTTGTCGGCAAAACCGACGCCATCCTCGTGGTCGACGGAATCTCCGGTCTCGGCGCCACCCCCTGCCCGATGGACCAGTGGGGCGTCAACGTCCTGCTCACAGGTTCCCAGAAGTCCCTCATGATCCCCCCGGGACTCGCCTTCATCTCCTTCGACGACAAGGCTTGGAAACTCGTGGAAGCCTCCAAGCTTCCCAAGTTTTACTTCGACATGAAGAAGGCCCGTAAGAACCTGGCCAAGAAGACTACCCCCTGGACCCCTGGCGTCACCCTGGTGATCCAGCAGCTTGAGGCTCTCAAGATCATCAAAGAGCAGACCATGGAAGGAATCCTTGAGCATCATAGAATCCTGGCCGACGCCGTTCGGGCCGGAGTCAAGGCGATCGGCCTCGAGCTCTTCGCCACCGCCCCCGGCAACATTCTCACCTCCGTCAAGACCCCCAAAGGAGTCGATGGAAACGCTCTGGTCAAGACCATGCAGAAGAAGTACATGGCCTACATCGCCGGAGCCCAGGAACCCCGGAAGGGTGAGTTCTTCCGCCTCGCCCACCTCGGGTACATGAGCGGGTTCGAGATGATCATCATGATCTCCGCCCTTGAGATGACCCTCAAAGACCTCGGTTACCCCGTGACCATGGGAGCCGGTGTCGCCGCCACACAGAAGGTTCTTCAGGAGGAGTGGAAATGACAAAGATTCTGATCAGCGATAAACTTTCCCAGAACGCCGTGGATCAGCTGAAAGAGATCCCGGGATTCGAAGTCACCGTCAAGACCGGGATGACCCCGGACGAGCTCAAGGCTGAAATCGTCCATTACGAAGGGGTCGTCATCCGAAGCGCCACGAAGTTGAAGGCCGACATCCTCGAAGCCGGCAAGAACCTCAAGGTGGCCGTCCGCGCCGGTATCGGTCTGGACAACATCGACGTGAAGAAGGCTGAAGAGTTGGGGATCAAGGTTTTCAACACCCCCTCCGCAACCTCCATCACCGTGGCCGAGTACACCATCGGCCTCATGTTCGCCGCGGCGCGCTTCATCCCCCAGGCCTATAAGAGCGTCAAGGAACACAAGTGGGAGAAGAAGCTCTTCGAAGGAACGGAGCTCTACGGCAAGACCGCCGGCGTCATCGGCTTCGGCAGAATCGGTCGTGAAGTGGCTCGCCGGGAGCTGGCCTTGGGAATGGACGTGGTCTATTTCGACATCGTCGATGTCAAGAGCGACCTGGCGGCCAAGCAGGTCACCCTGGACGAACTTCTTAAGAAGGCTGACTACATCTCCATGCATCTGCCTAAGACCGAGAAGACCACGAACATGATCTCCACCCGTGAGTTCGGTCTCATGAAACCGAACGCCGTCCTGATCAACGTTGCCAGGGGCGGAACGGTAGACGAGGCGGCGCTTCTGGAAGCCCTCAACGGTGGCAAAATTCGTACCGCCGTCCTGGACGTCTTCTCCGTGGAGCCTCCGGTTCAGTTCGACCTCATCGACCACCCCAACGTCATCCCCCTTCCCCACCTGGGCGCTTCCGCCCACGAGGGTCAAGAGAGGGCTGGCCTGGAAGTCATTAAAGTGCTGAAAGAGTTTTACGGTAAATAAATTCCCAGAGGGGGTGGAGTCCTCTCCACCCCCTCTTTTTTTATCCCATGCCCGAACCCCTCTTCCGATACATCGACGAAAACCGTGACTCCGCCATCGATTTGATGCTTGAGTTAACGGCGATTCCCGCCCTTTCTCCCCGCAACGGGGGAATCGGGGAGGGCCGAAAGGCCGACCTCCTGCGCAAACTCCTCGCGGCGGCCTCTCCGGGAAAGTTTCTCGAGTTCCCGCTCTCGGATATCAACGCCACGCCGCCCCTTAGACCCAACTTCGTCTTTCAGATCCCCGGACGTCAGAGCGAGAAGGCTCTCTGGATCGTCAACTGCCTCGACGTCGAACCCGTGGAAGAGCTCTCCCTCTGGGAGGGAGACCCCTTTGAGCCCTATGTGAAGGAGGGCCGGATCTTCGGCCGGGGAGCGGAGAACAACAACCAGGATATCGTCGCCACCCTCCTCGCCCTCCGGGGGATGAGGGAGCTGGGGATCGAACCTGCCAACACCCTCCGGCTTCTCTTCCTCTCCGACGAGAAGGGCGGATCCTCTCGGGGCCTGAAGCAGGTCTTTCAACAGGCGCCCCACCTCTTCGGAAGAAACGACCTCTACCTGGTCGCCGACGGAGGATCCCCGGATGGCCTCAGCGTAGGAATCTCCGAGAAGTCTCTGCTCTGGTATAAGTTCACGCTGAGGGGTAAGGCGACCCACGCCTCCACCCCCCACCTGGGCAAGAACGCCCTGAGAGCCTCGGCGGTCCTCATGAGGGAGTTGGACCACCTCATGGAACTCTTCCCCCTTCAGGATCCGATCTTCACCCCACCCTACTCCACCTTCGAGCCTACGCTGAAGGAGAAGAACGTCCCCGGAGTCAACATGATCCCCGGGCTCTCGGTCTTCTACATGGACTGTCGGATCCTCCCCGACTACCCCCTCGAAACCGTGGAAGAGGCCATCGGAAAGTTCGTCGCCCAAGTTGAGGAATCTGAGGGGGTCTCCATAGAGGCGGAACGGGTCCTGCGCCTCGACTCGGCCCCCAAGACCTCCGAGGACGCCCCGATGGTCGGCCGCCTCCTCCGTTCCCTGAGGGAGGTCGGAGGGAGAGAGGGGAAGATGACCGGTCTGGGCTCCACCACCCCCGCGGCCTTCTTCCGTAAGCAAGGCCTGGCGGCGGCCTCTTGGCGCAAAGTCGAAATGACGGCCCACAGCCCCAACGAATCGGCCCTCATCGACAACCTCCTCTACGAGAGCAAAGTCTTCGCCTGGAACATGGAACACCTCTAATTGAAAGGAAAGGATGGAAAATATGGGCCAATGGCTACCCTCCGCAAGTTTCGTTGAACAAGAGAAGGCGGTTTTAAAGAAGAAGATCGAAGAGTGCCGCGAGGCGACCGGAAGAGTCCCTGGCCTGACGGTGCTCTTGGTAGGCGACAACCCGGCCTCCCTCTCCTATGTCAAGAAGAAAGAGACTATGGGGAAAGAGCTCGGAATGGACTCAAAGACCTTGAGGCTTCCCGCCGACATCACCGAGTCGGAGCTCCTGGAGACCGTCGAGCGGCTCAACAACGACGAGAAGGTTCACGGGATGATCGTTCAGCTCCCTCTGCCGCCGCACCTGGCCGAGGAGAAGGTGATCGCCGCCATCGACCCCGAAAAAGACGTGGACGGTTTTCACATCCTCAACTCCGGTCGACTCCTCAAGGGGCAGGAATCGCTTCTCCCCTGCACCCCCCTGGGAATCGTCCAATTCCTTAAGGCCAACGGCTTCGCCCTGAAGGGAAAGAGGGCCGTCGTCGTCGGCCGTTCCAACATCGTCGGCAAGCCTCTAGCCCTTCTCCTCCTGCAAGAGCATATGACCGTCACCGTAGCCCACTCCCGGACGGAGGATCTTCCCGGAGTCTGCCGTGAAGCGGACTACCTCTTCGTCGCCGTTGGGAAAGCCCTTTTGATAAAACCCGATTACGTCAAGGCCGGCGCGGTGGTGATCGATGTCGGAACCAACTCCTTGACCGATAGGGAACTGGTCGAACGCGAGTTGGCCCTCTGCCCTGAGCACTTGGCAAGGTTCAGGAAGAACAACCGGATCCTCGTGGGCGACGTTCACCCCACCGTCATCGAGAAGGCCGCCTACCTGACCCCCGTCCCCGGCGGTGTGGGCCCCCTGACGGTTCTCTTCTTGATCAAGAACACCCTTAAGGCCTTTCTGAAGCGGGAGAAGCTCTCTTAACCTTTCCCCCAGATTCGCCTGGCAAACGCCTCCTGTCGGAGGTACCGGAAGTGGAAGGGTTGGTCCCTGTAAAGTTCCGCCCAGCTCTCCGCCCATAGGAGTACCAGGTCCCTGTAGAGCCTGTCCATATCCTCGTAGACAGGGACCGGGAGCGAAGAGAGATCGCCTCTACCGGAGAGCGCCCTCTCCAGGTGGTGGTAGGCCCAAAGGGTATCCCTCAAACGTCCCTCTCCGACCCCCTCTTCGAGGAGCTTCCCGCACTCCCCCTTCCCCTTCTCCAAAAGCTCAAGCAGAACCTTCGGCTCGACCCTAGGGGGGTCCACTCGAATATCCGCGCCGGCTAGGGTGAACCGGCTCCTCTCGACTCGGGGGACTCCGGCCTCGTCATCCGAAAGGGAGAGCTCCCCGTAGATTCTGGCGCTGAAGGGGTCAACCCTCTGAAAGTGCTCGAGAAGTTCAGTGCCCGTATTCCGCAAAAAGTCCAAGGCCGAATAGAGATCCCGGGAGAGGACCGAAGGAGTGGGGGGGGAGAGGGCGGCCTTCCAGAGGGCAAAACCTCCGCACCAACAGAGGGAGAGGGCGAAGAGAAGAGCGAGTGTGAGGATCGGTGAGGGAGTCAGGCCCAGGAGAAGGAGAAAGGTCAAGAGGGTGGTGAGTGTCAAACCGACCGCGGAGACGACGAAGGGTCGGGGGCTCTTCATACCCCCACCTCGTTGCCCCGTTTCGGCGTGACAACGAAGACTCCGGGAGACGCCTCCCTGCCGAGGCGGTGGGTTCGCTCGCTCCGATCCTCTTGCGTGAATGTCAAAACAGAGACCTTCGCCATCTCCTCCTCGGCTTCAGAAGACTCCTTTCTCTCTATACCACGGAGCCGGAGAAAAGGAAAGAGAGGAGTCGAGGGTTTCACAAAGGAGGGGAAAGAGGCGTGAAGAGTGTTCTCCTTTGTCTTGAGTTTCGAGGATCAGAGAGGAAAGAGGCCTTTCCCCTGGAGCCACTGGTCGTTGAAGAGAGTGCTCATATAGCGGATCCCATTGTCAGGGAGGATCGTCACGATCCGGGCCGGCCTCTCCAGGGAGCGGGCGAGTTTCAGGGCCCCCCAAAGGGAGGCGCCGCTCGAACCACCCACCAGAAGCCCCTCTTTCAAGGCCACATCCCGGGCGACTCTGAAGGCCTCCCGGTCGGTAACCTTGTAGATCTCGTCGATCACTGAAAAGTCGACGCAACCGATGAGAAATTCATCTCCGAGCCCCTCCAGAAGATAGGGCGCTGAAGCACACTCCTTCTTTCCCATGAAGTGATCATAGAAGACCGACCCAACCGGATCAACGGCGATCACACGGATAGAGGGGTCCTTCTCCTTGAGAAACTTCGCGGTGCCGCAGAGGGTTCCGCCTGTCCCCATCCCGGTGATGAAGTAGTCGATTCTCCCCTCCATCTGCTCCCAGATCTCCGGCCCCGTGGTGTAGTAGTGGGCCTCGTTGTTCTCCCGGTTGTTGTGCTGGTCCGGAAAAAAGCTGTCCGGCGTCTCCCGGGCGACCTTGGGGGTGATCTGGTTGTAGCTCTCCGGGTGTTCCGGAGGAAGGGCGCTGTCCACCATGTGAATCTCCGCCCCCACGGCCTTGAGGGCGTCGAGCTTCTCTTTGCTGATCCTGTCGCGCACGACCACCTTGAGGCGGTACCCTTTTTGATGGGCTACAAAGGCGAGGCCCAGCGCCGTGTTTCCCGAGGAGTTCTCCACGATGACCTGGCCGTTTTGAATGCGCCCCTCCCTCTCTGCCTTCTCGATCATGTAGCGGGCGATCCTATCCTTGACACTCCCCATAGGGTTGAGAAACTCGAGCTTCGCGTAGATAGCGCTACTCACGCCCTGGGTCACCAGGTTCAACCTCACCAGCGGCGTGTTCCCTACGGCCTCCAAAGGGGATTCAAAACAACCTCTGCCTGACATGGTGCCTCCTCTTTCGGGTGATTGTACCCCTTCCTGGAAAAGGTGTAAAGATCACCCTTTTCGGGCGGCGGCCTCGGCGATGGAGAGGTGAAACGGGGGAAGCAGGATGCCCCTTTCCGTGATCAGGGCCGAGATCAGATCGGGGGGAGTGACGTCAAAGGCGGGGTTCCAGGTCTTGACCCCCGCGGGGGCCGTGGTCACACCCTGAAGGGAGAGGAGCTCAGCCCCCCTTCTCTCCTCGATGGGAATCTCCTCCCCCTCCCTCAAGGAGAGGTCGAAGGTGGAGAAGGGAGCCGCCACGTAGAAGGGGACACCGTGTTCCTTGGCGAGAACCGCGACCCCGTAGGTTCCGATCTTGTTGGCCACATAACCGAGAGAGGTGATCCTGTCGGCTCCTACGACGACTCTCTGGACGCGCCCCTTCTGCATCAGGAAGGCCGCCATGTTGTCGGTGATGAGGGTCGTGTCGATCCCATCCCGCAGAAGTTCCCAACAGGTCAGCCGCGCCCCCTGTAGGAGGGGCCTTGTCTCGTCGGCAAAGACATGGACCCTCTTGCCTGCCTCCAGGGCGGCCCGGATAACCCCTAGGGCCGTTCCATACCCCCCTGTGGCCAGGGCTCCGGCATTGCAATGGGTCAGGATTCCATCCCCATCCTGAAAGAGGGAGGCTCCGTAACGCCCCATCCTCCTGTTCATCTCCACGTCTTCCTCGTCGATGGCCACGGCTTCACGGACAAGGGCCGTGAGCTTCTCCGAGTAGGGAGCGCCTCCCAGTTGTCTGTAGAAACGCTCCATTCGGTCAAGCGCCCAGAAGAGGTTCTTCGCCGTAGGTCTCGTGGCCGCAAGCCTCCTGAGAGTCTCTTGCCAAGCCTCTGGATCGTCACGTCCCAGGAGTCTGTACCCCAGAGCGGCGCCGTAGGCGGCGGTGATTCCGATGGCCGGAGCCCCTCGAACCGCCATCTTCTCGATGGCCTGGGCCACCTCTTCGACTCCTTGGAGGGTCAGGTAGACCTCTTCTCCGGGGAGCCTCCTCTGATCTATCATCACAACGGAACCATCTTTCCAAGCAACTGTAGGAAGCATACGATCCTCCTTGAGCGATTCTCCTTCCTATTCTACCGGAGCCCTCGGGGGAAGGCAACCGAGTCAGGGGCGGGCTTATGGTATAATAAGCCTCCGGAGGCCTCCATGAAAAAGTGTTTCCTCTCCCTGATCGTCCTCGTAGCGGCTGGGGTTCTCTTTTTTCTCATCTTTCCTATCGGTCCCCGCTCCGCCTCGGGAGAGTACCTCCTCCCGGCGAAAAACGGCAAGATCCTCTACCCCTCCCGGGAGAGACGGGAACTTCCCCTCCCCTTCGAAGGGATCCTCTCAGAGCCCATTCTGATCCCTCCCCTCTCGGTCCCTCTGACGATCAACGGCCTCACGGTCTCCGTCAAGGAGCCCTCTTTTCTCCTCCCAACTCCGAACAAGGTCGTCCTCAAGGCCTCTCTCACCAACCTCCCTTACTGGAAAGAGAGTCTCCCCGGCTCCTCTCCCTTCAAGAGGGTCAAGAAGGGGGAGACCCTCTCCTTCGGGAACCGGCCCCACCTCGTCACCCTTCTCTTGCGTACCTCCCGCTCCCCCCTAACGACCCTCATCCACCGGGTCTGCAGTGAATACACGGTCCCCGAGGAGGGAGAGATCTCTCTGGCCTCCTCTCTCACGGAAGAGGAGTGGAAGAGGGAGCATTCGGACTTCCTCCAGGCCTCCTACCTGAGCATCGACAACTCCACCTTCCAGGTTCACCCGCTCTTCACGCCGGAGAGGCTCTCCCTTCCTCTCCGAAAGAGCGGAAAGGCGCGGAGGCTCTCTCTCTACGTCGGATGCGTCCCTTCTTTGGACTCCCGCCGTACCCTCTTCTCCATAGGGGACGGCGCCATCTTCACGGTTCGTACGCGCCAGAAAGGAGTCTGGAGAGACCTCTTCTCCAAGAGAGTCCGCAATAGTGTCGAACTTCTCGAAGGCGACCTTCCAAAAGACGCAGAAGAGATCACGGTTCAAGCGTCTCCAGGAAGGGACTCCTTCGGCGACCTCGCCTTCATCACCCCTCCCTACCTCTTCCATCCCCAGGAGAAGAGACGCCTGGTAATCCTCCTCTCCCTGGACACGGTCCGGGCTTCGAGCCTCTCCCTCTACGGCAACAAACGGAAGACAACCCCCTTCTTGGACGAGTGGGCCCCCAAGGAGGCGCGAATCTACCGCAACGCCTTCACGCCCCACCCCTGGACAACCCCCGCCCACGGCGCCATGCTCTTCGGCGTCTACTCCTGGGAAGAGAAGGTCCGCTCTCTGGCCGAACAGATGCAACAGGAGGGGTTTTACACCTCCGCCGTCACCGGGGGGAACCTGGTCGCCGCCAACAACGGGTTCGCCCGAGGCTTCACCTACTACAGGGACAACAACCTCGATATCTTCGACCGGCACGCGGGAGCCTATCT
>Ga0208826_1001026_pt1 | contig 25213 bp, 21 predicted proteins | sample AD_UKC115_MetaG_FD_184451 | JGI IMG/M metagenome (GOLD analysis project Ga0208826, IMG submission 184451) | Active sludge microbial communities of municipal wastewater-treating anaerobic digesters from Hong Kong - AD_UKC115_MetaG (SPAdes)... | ecosystem: Engineered > Bioreactor > Anaerobic >...
GAGAGAAACCCTTCCCGGGGTTGGCCTCTTCTTCTCTTCTCCATAGGCTTGCTCTTTATCGCCTATGTTTCCGCCGACCGTGTGAGCGAAGAGGCTTTGCATGTAACCGCCTCCTCTGCGACGGTAGACGCGAATCCGTAGAAGCGGGAAGCTCCTGGCGAAAACCTTTTCAGGAAACTGTCGGGAGAAGGTTCTTTTCAGCACGCTTTCCCCGGGGCGCCATGCGCCCCGGGGAAAGAACCTCATTCTCCCCTTAGGCGTGAGCTTTCTGCCTTGACAAACGGGCACAACCCAGGCACTATGTCCATACTTGTCCAAGTAGAGAGGGGAGGCAACTGAGAGAGTATGCAACTCAATGTCCGCGATGCGGCAGAACTCTTGTTCGTCTCGGAGAAGACGATCTACCGATGGGTCAAGCAAAACGAGCTTCCCGCCTATAAGATCAACGGGCAGTACCGTTTCAGCCGGGCAGAGCTCTTGGAGTGGGCGACTTCCCACAGGATCAACATTTCGACCCAGATCTTCCAGGAAATAGACGCAGGGAGCGTTCCCTCTCCGGGCTTAGCGGAGGCGCTTCGGGTGGGGGGGATCCACTACCGGATCGGTGGGACCGAGAAGGCTTCGGTTCTCAAGGCCTGTATAGATGTGATGCCTCTTCCCGAAGGGGTCGACCGGAAACTCCTCTTCCAAGTGATCATGGCCAGGGAGACTCTGGGAACCACGGCGGTCGGCGATGGAGTCGCCATCCCCCACGTCCGCAATCCCATCGTCCTCCACCTTCCCCGCCCTATGATCTCCCTCTTCTTTCTCGACTCTTCCATAGAATTCGGCGCCTTGGACGGGAAGCCTGTCCATACCCTCTTTGTCATCGCCAGCCCGACTATCTCCGCTCACCTGAACCTTCTCTCCCAATTGGCCTTCGCGCTTCGGCAGACCGAATTCAAAGAGATCATCGCCCGTCGTGGCTCTCGTGAGGAGATTGACGAAGAGGCCCGCAGAATCGCCCGGCTTATCGATGAACGAAGGGAGGCATCGACGGCTTCCCAGGGTGAGGAAGAGTGATGCTCCTCTTTCTTTTGGCCCTCGGTTTTCTTTTTTTGGGAGCCTTGGTCTCCCTGATCTCATGGCGACACCCAGCCTGGGCTAGGATCTTCGCCCCGGTCACTGTGATTCTCGGCTCCCTCCTGGCCCTTCCGCCGGTGCTTTCCGCTCTCCTGGGCAAAGAGATTCCCCTTCTCGAACTCCCCTGGAGCCTCCCCTTTGGTTCCCTGACTATGAGGCTGGACCCCCTTTCAGCCCTCTTCGCCCTTCCGATTCTCGTCGTCTCCGCCTTGGCCGCCCTCTACGGTATCGGCTACTTTTCTCCCATACCGAAGCGGGGAAACCTCTCCCTGTACTGGTTTAACTTCAGCACTCTCGTCGTCAGCATGCTCGTGGTGATAACGGCCAGAAACGGCCTCCTCTTCCTTCTGGCTTGGGAGCTTATGTCTCTCTCCTCCTTCTTCCTCGTTCTCTTCGAGAAGGACGACGCCATGGTGCGGCGGGCTGGGTGGACCTACTTGATCGCCACCCATATCGGGACGGCCTTTCTCCTGGTCTTTTTCCTCCTTCTCGGGGCAAGGAGCGGTGGAACCCTTGACTTCGGCGCCTTCACGGGGAGCGCTCTTCTTCCCGGAACCGCCGGAGTGGCCTTTCTCCTGGCCATGGTCGGCTTCGGCACCAAGGCAGGGTTCATGCCCCTTCATGTATGGCTCCCAGAAGCCCACCCCGCGGCCCCATCCAACGTCTCCGCCCTGATGAGCGGTGTGATGATCAAGACAGGGATCTACGGATTGGTCAGGTCTTTAACTTTCCTTGGGACTCCGGCGCCCTGGTGGGGGTGGGTCCTGTTAGCGGTCGGAGCTTTCTCCGGTGTCCTGGGTGTTCTCTTCGCCTTGGCCCAGCACGATCTCAAGAGGCTCCTGGCCTACCACAGCGTCGAGAATATCGGTATCATCGCCTTGGGCCTAGGCCTCGGAGTCTTCGGCTTGAGTTGTCACAACCCCCTCCTGATCTATCTCGGATTTGCCGGCGGCCTCTTCCACGTGGTGAACCACGCCCTCTTCAAGAGCCTCCTCTTCTTGGGGGCGGGATCGGTTCTCCACTCCACTGGAACCAGGGAGATCGATATCCTTGGCGGGCTTCTCAAACGGATGCCCACCACGGGGACCACCTTCCTGATCGGTTCGGTGGCGATCTGCGGCCTCCCTCCCCTGAACGGATTCGCCAGCGAGTTCATGATCTACCTCGCCTCTCTTGGGAGTCTTTCCATGAAGGGAGGCGCTTCGACGGCAGGGTTCCTCGTCATCGGCTCTCTGGCTCTTATCGGAGGTCTCGCCGTCGCCTGTTTCACCAAAGCCTTCGGGGTGATCTTCCTGGGCGAGCCACGAAGCGAGGAGGCCGAAGGCGCCCATGAAACCGGAAAGCTCATGGGTTTTCCCCTCCTGGTCTTGGCGGGATTCTGCGCAATCCTCGGTTTGACGGGACCCCTTGTGCTTAAGGCTCTCGCTCCGGTAATCGCCGTTGTCGCCGGAAGCGGAAGAGAGGCTCTTCCCTTTCCCTACGAGGGGGCGGCCGCGCTCTGGAAGATTACCGGAGCCTCCCTCGCCGGAGCCCTTCTGCTGGCGCTTTTACTCTTTATCCGCTCACGCTTGATGGCGGGCCGGAACGTCACTGCCGCTCCCACCTGGGACTGCGGGTACATCGCGCCTACGGCAAAGATGCAGTACACGGCCTCCTCCTTTGCCGATCCCATAACCCGGCTCTTCCGGCCCCTCCTGAGGACCCGCAAGAGGTTTACTCCTCCCTCGGGCCTCTTTCCCTCTTCCTCCTCTTTCTCCACCGAAACTTCAGACCTCTCCCGGGATTGGCTCTTCGAGCCGATGTTCGGATCGATCGAAAGGTTTCTCTCCCGGTTCCGCCGGATTCAGCACGGGCGGCTCAACCTCTATATCCTCTGCATTCTTCTCACCCTCGTTGCCCTCCTCCTTTGGAAGTTGAGGTGATCCCGTGAAGAGTTGGCTCTTTTCCCTGGTCATGTTGGTTCTCGGTTTCATCGGAGCGCCCCTTCTTCCCGGAATCATCAACAAAACAAAGGCCTTCTTCGCGGGGCGTAAGGGTCAGCCTCTCCTTCAGACATACCGGGACTTGGCGAAGCTCCTCAGGAAGGGAGCGGTTTATAGCTCCACTACCACCTGGATCTTTCGCTCCGCTCCGTTGATCGGCCTCGTCTGCTCCTTCGCCGCGATGGTCCTTCTTCCCATGGCCGGAGGAAGCGGCCTTCTCTCCTTCGCGGGAGACCTTATCCTCTTCTCCTACTTTCTCGGTCTGATGAGGTTCTTTACCGTCGTTGCCGCCCTGGATACGGGCTCTAGCTTCGAGGGCATGGGAGCCAGCAGGGAGGTTCTCTTCTCCGCCCTTACAGAGCCTGCCATGATCCTCGGTTTAGCGACGCTCCTTCGGGCTACCGGCTCGCTCTCCCTCTCGGGGACCTACGTCAAGATGACCGTCGAAAGCTGGAGAGTCGCTGGTCCGGCCTTCGCCCTCGTCCTCTTCGCCCTGCTCATCGTCTACCTGACGGAGAACTCCCGGATCCCCATCGACGATCCCGACACCCACCTGGAATTGACCATGATCCATGAGGTGATGGTTCTCGACTACTCGGGCCCCGATCTGGCCTTCGTCTTTTACTCCTCTTCCTTGAAGCTTTGGTTGACCGGATCCCTCGTCGTGAACCTTCTCCTGTCGCCTCTAAAGACAACCCCTCTCCTGACGGTCTTCGCCTTTCTGGGCGGAATGGCTCTTCTGGCCGTCATCGTGGGGGTATTGGAATCCGCTATGGCCAGGTTGAGCCTGCTCAAGGTTCCCCAACTCCTCCTGGGCGCGACCACCATCTCCCTCCTGGCCTTCACTCTCGTCGTGAGGTTCCTCCCATGATCCTCTTTGTGGACACACTGCTGGTGCTGATGATTCTCTCGGCCTTCCTGCTCTTGGGATCAAGCCGTCTCGGCGCCTGTATCCGTTTCGTCGCCTTTCAGGGGTTCCTGGTCGGGCTCTTCCCACTGGTGGTCGGCACCCATGGCCCAAGCCTTCGGGTGGTCATCATCGCCCTTGTCATCGTCGCCTCCAAGGGAATCGCCTTTCCGGTTCTCCTCTCCAGGGCGTTGAGGGAGTCTCAGACCAACCGCGAGGTTCAGCCCTTCGTTGGGTATGGGCTCTCCCTGCTCTTCGGCCTGGTCTCTTTGGTGATCTCCTTTCAGCTGGACAAACGCCTCGGCCTTCCCCCCCACTACTCCTCGGACCTGGTGGTTCCGGTCTCCTTCTTCATGATGATGGGGGGGCTCTTCCTGATCGTCGCCAGAAAGACAGCGGTGAATCAAGTTATCGGGTACCTTGTCTTGGAGAATGGAATCTCGGTCTTCGGCTTGGCCCTGGTCCGGGATATCCCTGTGCTCATCGAAATGGGCGTTCTCATGGATGTCTTCGTCGCCGTCCTGGTCATGGGCATCGCCATCTACAGGATCAACCGGGAGTTCGACCATATCGATTCGGATCGTTTGAACCAATTGAAGGGATGATGAAAATGGCCTTTCTGCTCCCCCTGACGCTTTTCTTCCCCCTCCTCTTAGGTGCGGCCTCCCTCTTCCTGCGCTCTCCCAAGGCCTCCCTGATCTTCTGCTCCATCGGAACGGTCTTGACGGCGATTCTCTCAGGAATATCTGCCTGCTGGGTCTTCCGCAACGGTCCCCTCAGTGCCGCGGGGGGATGGTTCTACCTTGACGCCTTCTCCGCCTACCACCTTCTGGTGATGGTGGTAGTCTACTCTTTGAGCGCCCTCTACGGCATCGGCTACTTCGGCCACGAGATCAAGGAGCACCGTTTCACCGGCAAGACCGCCCGGCGCTATACGGGCCTCTGGTTCGGATCCTTGGGGGCCCTGGTCTTGGCCTTGATCTCCAACAACCTCGGCCTCCTCTGGGTGGGGATCGAATCGACGACCCTTCTCACGGCCTTCCTGATCTGCATCCATCCCACTCCTGGAGCCTTGGAGGCCATGTGGAAGTACCTTCTCATGTGCTCGGTGGGGATGGCCATCGCCTTCACCGGCACTCTGCTGGTGGCGGCATCGGCGGGAGGGACCCTCCTCAAGGGGACCGATGTGTTGCTCCTGACCGAACTTCGCACCGTCCTCCCCTCTCTCAACCCCATGCTCCTGAAGGCCGGGTTCCTCTTCTTGGTGGTTGGATACGGCACGAAGGCCGGTTTGGCCCCCCTTCACAACTGGCTTCCCGACGCCCACAGCCAGGCGCCCGCTCCTGTTTCCGCGGTCTTTTCGGGCTTTCTCCTGAGCGCCGCCGGGTACGGAATCTTCCGGTGTCTGCCCCTGATCGAGGGCGCGACCGGTGACTCCGGTTGGGGGCGGGGCATCTTGATAGCCTTCGGCCTCCTCTCCCTGCTCACCGCCGCCGTCTTCCTGGTGGGGCAGAAAGACATCAAGCGCCTCTTAGCCTACTCCAGCGTCGAGCACATGGGGATCATCACCCTCGGATTCGGCCTCGGGGGGATCGGCGTCTGGGCCGCTCTTCTCCATACACTAAGCCATTCGCTGGGCAAGAGCGTCTCCTTCTTCTGCGCCGGAAGGTTGGGGCAGATCTACGGTTCCCACGAGATCAAGAAACTCAACGGAATCATCAAGAGCTCCCCCCTTTGGGGCGGAGGGTTGGTGACCGGACTTCTTGCCTTGATCGGCGTTGCCCCCTTCGTTCTCTTCTTCACGGAATTTTACCTTCTGAAGGCCGCCGTCGACGCCCATAAGTATATGGTGGCTGGCCTCTTTCTCTTCTGCCTCTGCGTCGTCTTCGTCGGGATCTCCCGGCCTCTCATCTCCATGGCCTGGAAGCCTTGTGAATCCGAAGCTCTTCCCGCCAAAGGATCTCTCCTCACCGGGGCCTTGGTCTACCTCCCCTTGGCACTCCTCTTTCTTCTGGGCTTTTGGTTGCCTTCGCCCCTGAACAACGTGATCCTTCAAGCCGCGCATCTTCTCACGGGGGTGACGCCATGACGGAAGCGCTCTTCCTTCCCAACGGCGGCAGGGCCCCTCTCTCCTCGGTCCCCTTCCTCTCCTTTCAGGGTTTTCGCAAGGCCATCGTCGAAGGAGTCGATGCCGGAGGGCGACTGGTGGCACTCTTCGGTTCTCAGGAGGAAGGAGTCCGTCTCTACGGAGTCTTGGCATGGAAGGATCGGGCCCTCCTCTCGGTCGTCTCGACCCGGATCGAAGGGCGCTATCCCTCCCTGACGCCGACGGTCCCTCAGGCCCACCTCTTCGAGCGGGAGATAGCGGAGCTCTGGGAGATAGAGCCCACCGACCACCCCTGGTTGAAGCCCGTCCGTTTCGCCTCCCCCTGCGGGAAGGTGGAAAACTCCAAGCGGTGCGGCGAGGCTGACTTCTTCTCCATCGCCGGGGAGGAGATCCACGAGGTAGCGGTGGGTCCGGTCCACGCGGGGATCATCGAACCAGGGCACTTCCGTTTTCAGTGTCACGGAGAGACGGTCCACCACTTGGAGATTCTCCTCGGCTACCAGCATAGGGGGATCGAGAAGGCCCTCTTGGGAGGCCCGGACAAGCGCTCCCTGGGGTATATGGAGACACTGGCGGGGGACACGACGATCGGCCATGGGAGCGCCTATTGCCGGATCTACGAGGCCCTCACCGACACTCCCGTTCCGGCCAGGGCGCAGGCCCTTCGGGGAATCGCCCTAGAGTTGGAAAGGATCGCCAACCACATCGGAGACCTCGGCGCCCTGGCCGGCGACGTAGGTTTCCTCCCGACCATGTCCTATTGTGGACGAATCAGGGGGGATGTGCTGAACCTTACCGGGCAGATCTGCGGAAGCCGCTTCGGCCGTCGTCTCTTGATCCCCGGAGGGGTCAGGTACGATCTGGACGAGGAGCAGGTGGAGAAGATCCGAAAAGGGCTGAAGAGGGCGGTCCAGGAGGCCGAAGAGGCCGTTGGACTCCTCTGGAAATCCTCCTCCGTTCTGGCCCGGTTCGAAGGGACCGGTGCGCTGAGCAGGGAGGTCGCTGAAGAGATCGGCTTGGTCGGTGTCGCCGCTAGAGCCTGTGGAATCGAAACAGACGTGAGAAGTGATTTCCCCTACGACATCTACCAGTTCTTCAACATCCCCACGGTGACCTGGCATACCGGAGATGTCTTCGCCCGGGCCTTCGTCAGGAGTCAGGAGATCAGACGTTCCGCGGAGTTTGTCCTGGGGCTGCTCGAATCCCTTCCCACCGGGGAAATCCTTGCCCCGGCGGGGGGATCTTTGCAGGAGAGGCAACTGGTCCTCTCCCTCGTCGAGGGGTGGCGGGGAGAGATCTTCCACGGAGCTGTCACCGATCGGAACGGGAGGTTCTCCTGCTACAAGGTTGTTGACCCCTCTTTCCACAACTGGTTCGGGTTGGCCTTGGCCTTGAGGAACCGTCAGATTTCCGACTTCCCCCTCTGCAACAAAAGTTTCAACCTGTCTTACTGCGGCCACGATCTCTAGAGAGAGAAAGGGATGATCGATATATTGAGAGCGAGGTTTCACCAAGGGTATCGGACGATTCGCTTCCCCAAGGGAGCCGACCCGGAGAGGCCGGAGCGTTTCGTCGGCAGACCGGAGATTGCCCAAGAGGGTTGCACCGGGTGCGGCTCATGCGTTCAGGTATGTCCCACCGATGCCCTTCACCTGAGGGAGAAGGCACCCTCCATCGATATGGGGCTGTGCACCTTTTGCACCGTTTGCGCAGCGGCGTGCCCCCAGGGGGTGATCCGCTTCGGTAGGGAGTTCCGCCTGGCCGCCCAGGGGCGCCAAGCCTTGCTCGTCCCCTCCCAGGGGGAGGACGCCGATCCCCTTCGGGAGGAGTCTATCCATAGTCTCTTCGGCCGTTCCCTGAAGCTTCGCCAGGTCAGCGCCGGAGGGTGCGGCTCCTGTGAGGCGGACACCAATGTTCTCAACACCGTGGGGTGGGATCTGGGACGGCTGGGGATTCAGTTTGTCGCCTCCCCCCGGCATGCCGACGGTCTCCTTGTAACAGGGCCGGTGACCAAGAACATGGAGAGTGCTCTGAGAAAGACCTATGATGCGACCCCTTCCCCCAAGATCGTCATCGCCGTGGGAACCTGCGCCGTCTCGGGTGGACTCTTCCGCACCCATACAGAGACCGTTATGGGGGTTGATACGGTTCTTCCTGTGGATCTTTACATCCCCGGATGTCCTCCCCATCCCGCTACCATCCTCGAGGGTCTGGCCAGATTTTTGGGACGAATCCCCGCCAAGTAGCGTTTTCAAGAGGCCCTAAACTCGGAGGAGCTAGTAAGCGCCCATCCCCAAGGTTCCGGCTTGAAATGTATGCGGCTTTCGGAGAGTCCCCTAGGGGAGGGAAGCACGGAGGCGGTCTCTCGGAAGGCTCTCCCGCCTCTACCTTGCGGTGTTCACCGGTTCCAGTGGCTCTCTTCGCCCCTCATTGCTTGACCAACTCCACCCTCCGGTTCTTGGCGCGTCCCTCTTCGGTGTCGTTAGGGGCAACCGGGGAGAAGAGGCCGCACCCGAAGGAGCGCAAACGGGAGGGGGAGATCCCGTGTCCCCGTACCAGAGATTGGAGGACGGCCTCGGCGCGCTCTTGAGAGAGTTTTATGTTGCTCTCAATACCACCGACGTTGTCGGTGTGGCCGACCACATAGAGCTTGAGAGCGGGGGAGGATGTCAGGAGCTTGGCGATTTCGGCGATTGCCTGAGCGGATTCGGGCTTGATGGTGGACTTGTTGGTGTCGAAGAGGATTCCGTAGACGGCAACATGGCCGGTGGTGTTGATGTCTTGGCCGAGGGCGGCGGCGTCGGCGACGATCTCCTGGACCATTCCCTCTTTCTGAACGATGGTGAGCCAATACTTCCCCGTAAACTCGACCCGCACCTCGATCCAGATCTCCTGGTTGTTCTGGATCAGCTTCATGGTCGTCAGACCCTTCTCGCTCCAGAGGACCGTTCCACCGAGTTTTTTAACCGCATTTTCGTAGTTTCTCTGAATCTGAAGCTCGCTCGGTTTTGTGGTAAGGTAGTTCTGGGGGTAGTAGCTGAGCCACCAGTACTGTCCCTCCACAGGATCTTTTCGCTCCTTGCTTACCTTGAAGGCGTAGGAATCGAACTGCTTGTTGTTACATCCCCGGAGCCAATAGTCGGGCATTCTGGTGAGAAGGGGGTGGTCTTTACATCTAGGATCATCCTTTTGAGTAACCACGGTCAGGCCAAGAGTGAGCGTCATCAGCAGGACGGCGAAGAGATAAAAAGTTCTTTTCCCCATAGTCTTCCTCCTTGTGGGATCCCCGTAGTTGGATCTTAGCAGAAAGGAGGCGGGCGTACAAAGGAAGAGGGAAATCCTACATGCCGTTTAAAAAGGGGTTTAAAGGAGTCTCCGCTCTCTTCAGCCAATTATTTCGCGCGATTGTGAATGTTGAGGAGAGGGAGAACTCTCGGGGAAAAAAAGGGGAGGCGAAAAAAAAGCGGCCTCAGTCGCTCTGTAAAGGCGACTGAGGCCGCGATATATTTTATCCCTTGGCCGCGTTCTCGCGGCCATAGGGTCAAAAGGCTTTAGACTCCTCCTCCGAGGATCTTGAAGAGGGAGATCTGATTGGCTCTCTTGGCGAGGCGCGTGGAAACCAGCCCCTTCTGAGCGTCGTAGAGGGAGCGTTGCATCACCAACACGCCGAGGTAGCTGTCGATTCCCTCCTTGTAGCGAGCGTCGGTGAGGCGGTAGCTGTCGGCCAAGGCGTTGACGAGAGATTCCTGAGCGTCCAGTTGTTCCACCAACGTCGTCCTTTTCACCAGGGCGTCGCTGACTTCACGAAACGCCACCTGAATCGCCTTCTCGTACTGGGCGACGGCGATCTTCTTGTCCACCTTGGCGGACTTGAGGTTGGCGATCAGCGAACCGCCGGCGAAGAGGGGCTGGACAACCTGGGGGGAGTACTTCCAGTACCCTGTCCCGTCCTCGAAGAGAGAGGAGAGCTCCGGGGCCAGGCTTCCGGCCGCGGCGGTTAGGGAAATACGTGGGAAAAAAGCGGCACGAGCCGCGCCGATGTTGGCGTTGGCTCCCTTCAGCTGATACTCCGCCGCCAGAATGTCCGGGCGGCGGAGGAGAACCGTGGAATCCACACCGGCGGAGAGATCCTTCAGCTCCCCGACCGTCTCGAGGCCGTGGGGAAGCAATTCGGCGGAGACTGTGGTTCCTGTAAGAAGGTTCAACGAGTTTTTGTCCATCTCGACCAACCCCGTGTAGCGGGCCACGTCAACCCGAGCCGCTTCAACCTGGCTCTGGGATTGGCGGAGAGAAAGGTCGGTGGCGACCCCGGCGTTCCGGCTCTGGAGAACCAGATCGTAAGAGTCTTTCTGGGCCTTCAGCGTGGCTTGGGCGAGGTGCAGGTTCTCCAGGTCCGCCGCGAGGGTGTAGTAGTTCTCGGCAACCGCGGCAACCAGGGAGATCTGCGCTGCAACCCGAGCCTGGTCTGTGGCGAAATACTGGTTCAACGCCTTGGCCCTCAGGCTGCGGAGGCGACCGAAGAGATCTATTTCCCAAGAGGCTGAGCCTAAGGCGCTGTATTGCTCGACGTTGTAAGCGCTCCCGGTGGAGGAGACCTGCTGGGGAAGCCTATAGTTTTCCGCCCCTCCTACCGCCGAAACGGTGGGGAGGAGGGAGGAACGTTGGATTCTGAATACTGCCCGAGCCTTCTCGACGTTGAGGGTGGAGATTCTCAAGTCCCGGTTGTTGGCCAAGGCCAGGGAGATCACCTCCTGAAGGTTCTTGTCTGTGAAGAACTCCCGCCAGGCGGGAACGACGACCTTGGAGGCCTCGGCCTGAGCTGTCGCGCTCTCGGGGAGAGCCTTGGGAACAGGAGCCTCAGGACGGTGGTACTTCGGCATCATGGTGCATCCACCAAGAAGGAGGGCCGAAACACACAACAGTAAGAACGTTTTACGCATATTACTCCTCCTCCGGGTTGTTGGCACGGGCCTTTTCGGCAATGGCCTGCTCGCGCCTCTTCTGCTTTCCGGTAAGTTTCTCGATTAAAACGTAGAACAGGGGAGAGAAGATCAAGACAAGAAGCGTGGCCGTGATCATTCCCCCTAAGACGCTGGTCCCGATGGCGTTCTGAGCGCCTGAGCCCGCGCCGGTGCTAATGGCCAAGGGGAGGACTCCGAAACCGAAGGCCAGAGAGGTCATGAGAATCGGGCGGAACCGCAGCTTCGCCGCCTCGATTGTTGATTCGATCAATCCCTCACCGGCTTCGATTCTGGCCTTGGCGAACTGGACGATCAGAATGGCGTTCTTGGCCGTTAGTCCGAGAGTGGTGAGAAGGCCGATTTGGAAGTAGACTCCGTTGGGCATACCCCTGAGGGAGGAGGCGATGATGCCCCCGATGACTCCGAGGGGCAGAGCCAAGAGGATGGAGAAGGGGATAGTCCAGCTTTCGTAGAGGGCTGCCAGACAGAGGAAGACGACGAAAATGGAGATGGCGTAGAGAACTGGGGCCTGGGAGCTTGACATCCGCTCCTGGTAAGAGAGCCCTGTCCAGTTGTAACCGAAGCCCTTGGGGAGCTTCTTCATCGCGTCTTCCATGGCCTGCATGGCTTCGCCGGTGCTTCTTCCGGGTGCGGCCTGGCCCAGGATGTTCATGGAGGGGAAAGCGTTGTAACGTTCAAGCCTGGGGGAACCGGAGGTCCAGCGACCGGAGGCGAAGGAGGAGAAGGGCACCATCGTCCCTGCCGTGTTTCGAACATAGATCTTTTCCAGATCCTTCGGCAACATGCGGTAGGGGGAGTCGGCCTGGATGTAGACTCTCTTGATCCTGCCGTTCTGGATGAAGTCGTTGGCATAGGAGCTTCCGAAGGAGGCGGAGATGGTGTTGTGGATGGAGGAGATCGGCACGCCTAAGGCGCCGGCCTTCTCCCAATCGACGTCGATTCTGTACTGGGGAACGTCTTCCAATCCGTTGGGGCGGACGGCGATGACCCGCGGGTCCTTGGAGACGATTCCGAGGAGCTGGTTTCGGGCGGCCGTTAGGGCCTCGTGGCCCTGTCCGCTCTGGTCGAGAAGCTGGAATTCGAAGCCCTGGGATGTCCCCAGCTCAACGACCGCCGGCGGCGGGAAGACGAAGAACGTAGCGTTCCGGACCTTGGAAAGCGCCGCTGTGGCGCGGGCGGCGACGGCCTTGACCCTCAGCTCCGGTTTATCTCTGAGCTTCCAGTCTTTCAACTTGATAAAGACCATCCCTACGTTCTGTCCCCTTCCGGAGAAACCCATGCCGGAGATGGACATGACCGTATCGACGGCCTCTTTTTCATTCTTTTTGAAGTAGCTTTGGACCTCGTCGGAGATCTTCTTTGTCTGTTCCAGGGTGGACCCTTTCGGTAAGGAGAATTGGGCGAGAAGGGATCCCTGATCCTCATCGGGGAGATAGGCGGAGGGCATCCTCATAAAGAGAAAACCCATGAGCACGACGATCAGGACAAAGATCGCCACGTAGCGTCTCTTCTTCGAGAGGGTTCGTCCGACCAGTCGGGTATAGGCGTCCCGGAGACGGAAGAAGTAGTGGTCGAACCAACGGAAAAAGGGCCGTAGGAACGGGGCGGCGGTTTCTGCGGGTTCGTGTCCCGCGGCAACCGGTTTAAGAAGGGAGGCGCAGAGCACAGGCGTCAGGATCAAGGCCACGACTACGGAGAGCAACATGGAGGAGATGATGGTGATGGAGAATTGCTTGTAGATGACCCCGGTCGAACCCGGGAAGAAGGCCATGGGGCCGAAGACCGCTGATAGGACGAGTCCGATTCCGACCAGGGCGCTGGTGATCTCTTCCATGGATTTGGCCGTCGCCTCTCGAGGCGACAACCCCTCCTCGCTCATGATCCGTTCGACGTTTTCAACAACGACGATAGCGTCGTCGACCAGGAGACCGATGGCCATGACCATGGCGAACATGGTCAGCATGTTGATGGAGAAACCGAAGAAGCTCAACATGGCGAAGGTTCCCATGAGAACAACAGGAACGGCGATGGTGGGAACCAGGGTGGCTCTGAGGTTGCCCAGGAAGAGCCACATGATCATGAAGACCAGAAAGACGGCGATGATGAGGGTTTTGATGACTTCGTTGATGGAGACGGTGATAAAGGGGGTTGTGTCGTAGGGGTAGAGGATCTTCATCCCGTGTGGGAAGAAGGCGCTCATCTCCTGGAGCTTTTTCTTGACCGCGTTGGCCGTGTCCAAGGCGTTGGCGCCGGCGGCCTGACGGATAGCGAGCGCCGTGGAAAACTTTCCGTTCTGCATGACGTCGATGTCGTAGGTGGAGGAGCCTAGTTCGGTTCTTCCGACGTCCTTGATCCGTACGATCGATCCGTTGGGGTTGGTGCGCAGGGGAATGTTGGCGAACTGATCGGGGGTCTGCAGCATGCTTTGAACGATGATCGAGGCGTTCAGGCGCTGACCCGGCTGGGCCGGAGCCCCTCCGAACTGACCGGCGGAGACTTCGACGTTGTATGCCCTCAGGGCGGTGATGACGTCCTGAACGGTCATCTGGTAGTCGTTCAGCTTGTCCGGGTTGAGCCAGACCCGCATGGCGTACTCGGAACCGAAGACCTCTGTCTCTCCCACGCCGGGGACCCGGGAGATGACCTTCTCCAGGTTGGACTTGGCGTAGTCCTGTAGGTCAATCCCGCTCATGCTGCCATCTTCCGAGATCAGGCCGACGATGAGGAGGTAGTTCTTCGTGGATTTGCTGACCGTGACACCCTGGCTCTGAACGACCGAAGGCAGGTTGGCCATGGCCAGCTGAAGCTTGTTCTGAACCTGGGCCCAGGCGAGATCGGGATCTGTTCCTGGGGCGAAGGTCATCTCTATCCGGGAAGCACCTGAGGAGTCGCTTGTGGCAGACATGTAGAGAAGTTTATCGAAACCCGTCATCTTCTGCTCGATGATCTGGGTGACGCTGTTTTCAACGGTCTCCGCCGAGGCTCCCGGGTAAAAAGCGGAGATGGAGATCGACGGCGGGGCGATGGGAGGGTACTGTGAGACAGGTAATGTGACAATCGCAAAGACGCCGGCCGCCATCATGACAATGGCTATGACCCAGGCAAAGACCGGGCGGTTTAAAAAGAATTTCGATATCATCTTGGGCCTCCGTAGATTCGATTTAGCGCGATGTTCCTCAAGGTTTGGCTCTTTCCGCCGTCACTCTTTAACGGCGTCAACGGAGACAACCTTCACGGAAGCGCCGGGTCTTACCCTGAGGATTCCCTCGACGATCACCCGGTCTCCGGCTACGAGGCCTTTGGTGACAAGCCATTTGTCGCCGATGGCCCGGTCCACTTCGAGGAGCCTGACTTCAACCTTGCCCTCTTTGTTCACGACCATGGCGGTGGGATTCCCCTTTGTATCCCGTGTGACTCCTTGCTGAGGAACGAAGAGGGCGTTTTCGTTCACCCCTTCTTCCACGATTGCCCGAACGAAGGTCCCCGGGAGAAGAATCTTGTCGGGGTTGGGGAAGACGGCCCGGAGGGTTACGGAACCTGTGGTCGGATCAACGGTGACGTCACGGAACTGGAGGGTGCCGTCGTGACTGTAGGGGGTTCCGTCCTCAAGGAGTAGCTTCACCTTGTTCCAGGCGGTTTTGTCGTGCTTCAGACGGCCGCTCTTGATCTTCTGCTGGAGGCGGAGAACTTCGGCGCTGGATTGGATCAAGTCAACGTAGATGGGGTCCATCTGTTGCACTACCGCCAGAGGTGCTCCTTGGTAGGCGTTGACCAGAGCCCCCACGGTGACGCTGGAACGGCCGATGCGGCCGGAGATGGGGGACTTGATGGGCGTGTATTCGAGGTTGATCCGGGCGTTCTCCATGGCGGCTTTGGCGGAGGCGACGCCGGCCTCAGCAGACTTGAGCGCGGTTACGGCATCGTCATAATCCTGCTCGCCTACAGCCTTGATGGCGACGAGTTTCTGGAAGCGGTCGGCCCGGGCACGGGCTGAGGGGACTTTGGCTTCGGCTACCGCCAAGGCGGCTTTCGCCTGTTCATAAGCGGCTTTATAGGGAGCCGGATCGATCTGGTAGAGAGTCGTTCCCGCCTTGACGTCGGCTCCTTCGGTGAAGAGACGTTTCTGAATGATTCCGTTGACCTGGGGGCGGATTTCGGCAACCAGGAAAGACGATGTGCGGCCGGGAAGTTCTGTGGTCAACACCGTGCGTTCGGGAGCGACGGTGACGACGCCTACTTCAGGGGTCTGTGGGGACGGGGGCGCGGTCTTACAGGCGGCGGCCGAAACGATGACGGCCATGACGCCGAATCCGGCCAGACAGCGGGACCAACGTTTAAAAAAACCGTAGTTCTTCTCTCCGGAAGAGAAGTTCAGCGCTTGGAAGTGGTCTTGACAGCGGTTCTTGTCTTGCATTCTCTGACTCCTTTCGCCCCTCTGCGGGAGCATCCATAAGCTTTTGAACTGTATCGTTAAAGGGGGTCTCCCTCTGTACGCTCAGACTCGAATAGACGAATACGAAAATCTTTTCGGATAGTTCTCCCTCCAGGAGGGCGATCTTTTGTTTTTCCCAGAAACGGGCCTGGTTGATCCCGGAGAGGAGTGCCTCCAGAAAGAAGACTGTCTCCATGGGGTGAACCGGCCGGAATTCTCCGGCGGCGACACCCTTCTCAACGATGCCGGCGATCAACTTCACCACGAGCAGATGCTTTTCTTTGAGGAGGGAGAGATTCTTTTGAAAAACGATGCTTTCGGCTTTCCCGTCGTTCTCGTAGATGAGGCGAAGGAACTTGGAGGTCGATTCGTCCATCATCATGATACGCCCGATGTTGCTCTTGGCCTGATGGAAGGAGACGATCTCGGCAATGATCGCACGGAGCTTCTCGGAGTTTCTCTTCTTTGTGGCGACAATCTGCCGGACCATCTCCTCCTGGTCGTCCAGGTAGCGACAGATAATCTCGAAGAGGATCATATACTTGCTGTCGATGTACTTGTAGAGGGTGGCCTTGGAGAGGCAGGCCTCCCGGGCGACATCGTCCATGGTCATGGCCGTGTACCCTTTGGCGAGGAGAACCTTCTCGGCGGCGAGAAGGATGGAGCGGTAGATCTCCTCGCGGCGGAGGAGCTCCCGTTTGGTTCTCAGATCGTCCAGATCTGTGGAGACGGGGTTTTTGTCCGTCATGGCCGGTCGAGAATCGCTCCAGAAGCTCTTATAGCGCTGGCCTCAGTGCGCATACCAAAAAGTTCAGAAGCTAAACCACAGAGTTTAGTCATGCCAGGAGTCTAACAGGGAGAAAAAGGCTTGTCAAACAAGAGAAAAAAGATGCCGAAAACGCCTTGGCAAGCTCTTCTATGGAGATTCTAAGGGATGAGACGGTCTGGCCGTGTTCCTCTGAAAAACCAGGATGTGTGGGAAAGAGCAACTAAACCAAGGTTTTGGGTAGAGAAAAAATTGTTTTTCTTCCGCGGCAAGCCTCGGGGCTTCCCTCTCTGTTCATGCCCTTCCCCAAAAGAGTGCATGAAAGGGAGGAGATAAAGGGGGAATCCTCCCGACGGAATCTCTTCAAAAGGGACGTGGGAGCCGAGAGGTTGCGAAACCCCTTTGTCTGTGAAGAAAAAAGGAGTGTTCCTAGGATAAACGGAAGAGCTTCCGGGAGGGCTCAGGGGAGGGTGCTTCCTCCGGGCCGTTGCTCTTGACCTGCCTCCATTTTTTTTTGTTTCCCCTGAATTTCAGGGGCTCATGGCCTTTGACTCTCCCGGAAGGTTGGGCTAAAGTAGCCGATGGAAAAACGAGGGGGAGAAAAGGCATCCAGGGAGGAGGTCGTCTCCAGGATGAGAAGCCTCTGGGGGGAGGCTCCTCAGGAAAGGGTGCTTCCGGTGAAGGAAGAGAAGATTGCCCAGGAGGAGAGCCCTCTGGTTCTCACGGAGGAACAAGCGGCGGTTGTTGCCTCCCGGGGGGACATCAAGATCAACGCCGTCGCCGGCTCTGGAAAGACAACTACGGTGATCGAGTACGCCAAGAGCAGGGAGAGAACGGCAAAAATCCTCTACATCGCCTTCAACAAATCGGTCAAGGAGGAGGCGAAACGAAAATTTCTCCAAGAGGGCCTCAATAACGTGAAGGTCGAGACGGCCCACTCCCTGGCCTACGGTCATACGATTCCCCTCTACCGATACAAGGTACGTAGCCAAGGCTACAGGAGCCAGGAAATCGCGGAACTTCTCAAGATCAAGGGCGGAAGGGAGAGGCACTGGGAGCTCATTGTTGCCAACCATGTGAGACGGTTGACGGCCTGCTTCTGCAACAGCGACAAGGCCACCCTTCGGGAGTGCGACTACCGCTCCGGGCTCGAGGAGGAGTCGGTCTGGTTCTTCAAGTTTTATCAGGAGGCCGTCTTCGAATACGCCCAACGCTTTCTCTCCCTGATGGAGAAGGGGGAGATTGAGGTTACCCACGACTTCTATTTGAAGAAGTTCCACCTCGATTCTCCGAGCCTCGGCTACGACATCCTCCTCTTCGATGAGGCTCAGGACGCTTCCGGTGCCATGCTCGGGGTTTTTCAAAAGCAGAAGGGTGTCAAGGTCGTCGTGGGGGACACGAACCAACAGATCTACGGGTGGCGTTATGCGGTCAACTCCTTGGAGGGCCTTGACTATACGCCTTACTCACTCTCCACGAGCTTCCGTTTCCCCCAGGAGATCGCCGACCTGGCCGTAGAGGTTCTGAAAGAGAAGTCCTACCTTGGTTTTTTCAAACCCCCTTCGATCAGGGGGAGGGGGACGGGAGGGAACGGCGGGGTAAAGGCCGTCTTGGCAAGGACCAACCTGGGTCTGCTCCTGAAGGCCATCGACTACTTGGAGGAGCGGTGCCTGAGCCGTCTCTACTTCGAGGGGAACATCCACTCCTATACCTACGCCGAGGAGGGGGCCTCCCTCTACGATGTGCTGAGCCTTTTCAACGGCAAGCCGAGCGCGGTTCATGACCCCGTCATCAAGAGGATGAGGGACCTGGCGGAGCTGGAAGAGTACATCTCCATGACCGGAGAGATCGAACTCGCCCTCATGGTGGAGATCGTCAAGAAGTATGGCAACGGGATCCCCGGGATTCTCCGGAGCCTGAAAGACAAACATGTGGGGGACCAAGAGAAGGAGCGGGCGGAGTACATCTTCTCAACGGTCCATCGGGCCAAGGGGATGGAGTACGATGAGGTCCATTTGGCCGAGGATTTCATGACTGAAGAGAGGCTGATGGCGATCACCGGCAAAGGGAAGGAGCTGGAGCCGGCGGTGCAGGCCCGTCTGAGAGAGGAGATCAACCTCCTCTACGTGGCGGTAACTCGGGCCAGGCATCGGCTCTATATCCCCGAGAACCTTCTCCCCCAAGGAGTGGAGCCCTCCTCAGCGGTGCGTACCCTTCGCCTCTGGAAGGAGAAGAGGGGCCGCGCCGAGGAGAGCCTTCCCGCGAGGGAGGAACGGAGAGAGGGGTCCTTCTTCAAGGGGACTCCCCCCCGCAAGAGGGCTGCGCCGGTGAAAAAGGGAGCTTCCAGGTCTCACGGGAACTTCACGGACCAGGAGCTTGTGGACCTTTACCTCCAGGGGAAGAGCGTCCAGGAGATCGCCAAGGGCCTTGGCTCCCCAAGGGATGTGGTCCTTCAAAGGATGCAGACTCTGGGGATGTTCTGACCTCATATCTGATAAGAGCGTCGAGGAAGGGGAACTTTTTTAGCCGTTAAACCGTTCTATAGGGTTAAGCCGCGCCTATACAGGAGGAAGACGGTGAAAAAAGTCTTTCTAATCTTGGTTCTCCTTTTGCTCTTCAAACCTTTGTTTTCCGACGATCCCCGATCCATCATGGTCTTTCCGGATGCCAACAGCAGGATGACCTTCTTCTCTCTCCACCGCCTCCACGAAGCACAGGGCCTATCGAAAGGCAAAGGTGTCAAAGTGGGAATCCTCGACCACAGTTTCGCCATGAAATCTCACCCCCAACTCTATGCCGGGGGCGAGAACTTCGTCGAGGGGGGTGAGGAGTTTCTAACCGATCAGGAGTGGCATGGGTATTGGATGGCCAACACCCTACATGAAGTTGCCCCGGAGGCCGAAATCTTCGCCCTGAACACCGTCCCCTTCGAGAAGCCGGAGACTCATGCGGAGATCCTCGCTAAGGCCATAGATTGGGCCATCTCCCACAAGATCGATATTCTGACCTACTCACAGGCCGCGATAAAAAAAGAGTACAAACCCATACTCAACGCGGCCCTGGACCGCGCCCATCGGGCGGGGATCATCACCGTCTTCATCCATACCGGACACCCCGGTAATATCATGCCGACCGGCCTTTGGTCAGGGAAAGACGACGGGCGGGAAGCCGATGTCAACATCTACCATTACGACTATTCGACGGTTCCGATCGCCGAGTATCAGAAACTGAGAAGCGGAGAAAAAACATGGTGGAACCCGCCCTTTTTATCGGTTTCGTCAACATCGCCTGTTCTGGGCGGGATCGTCGCCATGATGAGATCGATCAAGCCTACTATGGGCGCGAAAGAGTGCCGGTCTATACTGCAGGAGACATCCTTCCCCTATACCTTTGAAGGGGAGAGGGCGCCCCACGCGGTCGACGCCTTTGCCGCCCTGAAAAAGACCATGGAGAAGTAGAGAAAACTTCGCCGGTCTTCCCGCTCCCGGAAGCGTTTGCCTCCCAGGGAGGGAGTCTGTAGGGAGCCGTCAGGGGTGTGAGAGAGTCGAGGAGAGCCCCGGCGGAGGGAGGTGAGGGGGTCCTTCTCATCTATCAAAACGTTCTATAATGAGAGAAAAGAAAGGAGGTTCTGTGTGAAGAGATCCGAACTCGTCGCTCCCTGTGGCATTCACTGCGCGATCTGTCCGCTCTACCTGGCCGGAGAGAACTCTCTCCTTCTGGAAGCGTTAGTCGAAAAGGGGATTCCCCGGGAGAAACTTCCCTGCCAAGGGTGTAGAGCCCTCGAGGGACATTGTCCTGTCCTGGAGACCCCTTGCGACACCTATGGCTGTATCACCTCTCGGGGGCACGACTTTTGCTATCAGTGTCAAGAGTACCCCTGCAAGAGGTTGAACCCCGCCTCACACCGGGCGGAGGTTCTTCCCCACAACACGAAGGTCTTCAACTTAAGCGTAATCGAGCATCAAGGGATGGAAGCCTTTCTCAAAAGGTCTCAGGAGGTACAAGCCCGATACTACAAGGGGAAAATGGTCGTCGGCCGAGGTCCAGCCCTGGAAGGAGAGGAGAAAGAGTAGAAGGCAGGCGTCCCATAAGGCGGTCAGCGCACCGGGGAGAGGTTTGAAAGAGGGGCGGAGCGTCAGAGGGGAAGCTCTTCTTCCATTCTCTCCCACAGGCTCTCGACGGTGGAACAAGCCTCGGGGGTTGTCCCTGCGGAGAGGGTGATGCTCCCTTTGTACCCGCTTAGGCCGAAGCACAACCAGGGAGGGTAGACCCCGGGGGGGATCACCCTGGCCAGAAGAGGAGGGCCGTCGAAGGAGAGAGTCTCTTCGGGGATGGCTCCGAGGTTTGTGAAGAGAGGGATCACCCTGCGGTCTCTCTCCATGTTCCTCTTGGTATGGAGGATCACCTTCGTCATGAGGTTGTGGTTGGCGAACTTCGCGATGGGGAGCCATCCGGCGAAGTTGAGGCCGATCAGCCCTCTCTTCTTCTTCTCCATGATCCGGCGGATCCTCCTCAGAGTTTCGGAGAAGCTCTCGGAGAGCCCGATCTTCATCTCGATAAACTCCAAGGCGCTGAGGTTGCAGATCCTCGAGGGGGTGCCTTCGGGCAGGTACCACTTGCGAAGGTCGACCGTTGTGGCCGTGACGATCCGGGAAGGATCGCCATGACGGGCCTTGGCCAGAGCCCGGAGAAAGGCCGTTAAAAAAAGATCGTTGATCGTCGCCTGAACGGTCTTCCCCGCGGAGGAGATCCTCCGGACCCTCTCGGCGGAGAACTCCCTGAAGAGAAATCTGCATCCCGAGGGTTCACCCCTTTCGAAGGGGTTATAGATGGGGGCTCTCTTGGAGAAGAGTCTGAAATCCTCCCAGGCTTCGGCTAGGGTTCGGGGGTAGGCGTTCCAGGGCACCCGCTTGAGTACACTCCTTAGGCTTCGGGTTCCGGAGATGATGGGCTTGGGTGTCCCCTCCCGGCCTTCCCCGAGGGTGGTGTAGATCTTTCCCAAGAGGGCCGCGCACTCTTTGGCGCCTCCCGCATCGGTGGCCTCGTGGGCGAACTTTAGGATCAGCCGATCCCCTCCGGGGAGGGAGAGGAGGCCACCATGCAGGGCCGGTCCCACCCGCGGGTCTACCGGCGAGTTCCTGTAGGCTTCGTAGGCACTTTCGTCTTCGAGAAGGGTAAGGTTCTCTCTCCGGTCTAAGGGGAGACGCTCCCAATAGGGGTAGGGAGAAGAGGGAATCCAGCGGCATCCGAGAACGGGTTCCACGTCCAGGATGGAATCCAATGCGCGTCTCAGCCGTGTTCTGTCGAGAACGTGGGAGAAGACCATCTCCAGCTGAACCACGATCTCTCCGACGTTCCAGAGGAGGGAGATGAACCGGTCGCTCAGAGAGGCGGGGAACCTCTCGGGGAGGGTCGCAGGAGGGTTCTCACCTCTCTCTCTCTCGGTAGGTCGCACGGTCTAGGCCCCCAAGAGTTTGATGCCCAAGATTTCCATCCCCAGGGAGAGGTCGCTCTCCTGGGAGATCTCCAAGGAGATGCTTCTTCCTTCGGGGTATGGGTGTCCCTCTCGGAGAGTCTTTTCCACCTCAACGGGAAGAGGGGTAGACAAGGCTCTCTGAACAGCCTTTTCACCGAGGACGAAGTTGATACGGAAGCACTCTTTGAGGGGGATAACGAAGAAGAGGTTCTTATTTCCCACGAGAAACTTCATCACCCACCCCGATCCGGCGCCGTAGTATTTCCAAACCTCCAGGGCTTGGGGAAAGCGGCTGTAGGTCTCTTCACGGAAGCTCTTCCAGAGGGGAGCGCATCTTCCAAGAGCGAGGAGGAGTGTCTCAGGGTCGGGTGGCGAGGAGGGATCGGTAAAATAGGAAGACATGGAGAGAAGTATACAACAAGAATCTTGATGGGGGGAGAGAGAAGAGGCGATTCTTTGAGAAAGCCGGGAAGCGCTCTCTCCGCCTTGAACTCCTGGGCCTCCTCCTTTCAGGGGAGAGGCAGCCTCTGCAAGGCCGGCGCGTGAGGGGAGGACCCCTTCCGCAGAGGCTTCCAGTCTACAAGGGACACTCCATTTTACGGATCAGGACGACAAAGTGCCTCCAAGAGTCTCTCCACTCAAAGCGGACACTCCGCTGAATCTGCAAAGGGAAGTAGGAGGGGAATACCTCTAAAGCGCTTCGGCTCTACAAGGGACACTCCGTTTTAGAGCTATCTCTGGGCTTCAGCCCGTCCAGGGGGCAGACTCCGCTTGATTTCTCGAAAGAACTCTTCTATCCTTGGGGGAGAACAAGTCCAGTGGAGGTTTCATGAAAAGAGCAAAGGCTACCTCTCTCTTCTTCCTCTTCGCAGTTCTTCTCTTCATGCCGCTTTCGGCCCAACAGAAGGGCGAAGCCTCGGTGGTATCCTTCTACTCCGGCGCCCTCATCGTGAAGAGCCCCTCCAACTATGGAGGCTGGGAGCCTCTCTGGATTATCGACGAGAGGAGTGACACGGGGTGGGCCTGTGAAACCGGGGAGATCAACGGGAATGTCTTCGTGATCGCCCTTCCCGAGAAAACCACTCTCAAGAGGGTTGAGTTTGACACGGCCTCGATCGACGGGGATGGGCGCGGAGCCAACAACGTCTTAGTGGAGATTTCCGACCAGAGCGCTGTTGCGGGATTCTCTCCCCTTCTTGCGGTGAAGCTGAAGGATCGGGCGGATCACCAGAGCTTCCTTGTGCCCAAGACTCTCCCCGGAAGGTGGTTGAGACTGACCCTTAAAGACAACCACGGGGATCCCGAGTGGACGGAACTCATGGAGTTCAGGGGCTATGGGGAGCAGTTGACGAAGACTCCCATAGCTGACGTTTCGGGGACCTACGACAGTAGCTTCAGCCTCTTCCATATCCTCAAGGAGGACTCCCTGGTGACCGGTTGCTATGAGCTCAGAGGGGGGACTCTCTCCGGGGGAATCGACGGGAGAATCCTGAAGTTCCAGTGGCGGGAGAACGGCGATTCCGGCCCGGCGATACTTGTCTTCACGCCGGATGGATCGGAATTCTACGGGCTCTGGTGGAGGAAGGGGGAGCTCGACCAGACTCCTGGTCTTTGGAACGGGAAGCGACAATCCAAACAGGTCGGGAGTTGTCCCCACTGGAAGCCCTCCACGGGTGTTCAGAAACAGATGGCCGAAGATCTGGCCCGGTTCGGGCGAACCAGGGTCTACGGGATCAACTTCGACACCGATTCCGCCGTCATCCGGGCGGAGTCGAAAGCGGTTCTCGATAGAATCGTGACCCTCCTGAAGGCCGATGGCTCTCTCAAGATCACCGTGGAGGGTCATACGGATAATACGGGCTCCCTTGCCCGCAACAAAGCCCTCTCCCAAGAGAGAGCCGATGCGGTCAAGGCGTACCTGGTCAAGGGGGGAGTCGACGGGGCCCGGCTGCGGAGTGTCGGCTATGGTTCCGAAAAGCCTGTCGGAAATAACGGGACGGCGGCGGGAAGAGCGCAGAACCGGCGGGTTGAGTTGGCGAAGAGCTAAACACTCTCTCCCTTCGCCACAAGGGGACTTGATTTGGATTTGTGGCTCACTTTTTCGGGAGGTTGAAATGCTTCATTGGATCCGACACCCTCTGATCGATCACAAAATGGCGTGGCTTCGTGACAAGGAGACCAACAAGAAGATGTTTCGAGAGCTTCTTAACGAGATCTCCCTTCTCCTCCTCTACGAAGCCACAAGAGACCTTCCCCTGCGGGATGTGGAAGTGGAGACCCCTCTGAGGAAAACCTCCGCCAAGGTCTTGGAAGAGAACGCCGTGGCCTTTGTCCCGATCCTCCGGGCGGGGCTGGGGATGGTGGACGTTCTCCAGAACCTGGTTCCCAACTCCAAGGTCGGCCATATCGGGCTTTACCGGAACGAGGAGACCCTCGCTCCGGTAAAGTACTACCTGAAGCTTCCCAAGGATATCTCCGAGCGGAACGTCTTCCTCCTGGACCCGATGCTCGCAACGGGAGGCTCCCTGACCGAGGCAATCTTTGAGATAAAGAGGTTCGCTCCGGTCTCGATCCGGATTCTCTCCATCATCGCCGCCCCCGAAGGGATCGCCAGGGTGGAGCGGGAGCATCCTGACGTGGACATCTACGTGGCCGCCGTCGACGAGGGGCTCAACGGGAAAGGGTATATCGTTCCCGGTCTCGGTGACGCCGGAGACCGCCTCTTTGGAACCCTTTGAGAGGAGGCCCCGAAAGGGGAGAGTGCTTGACAATGGTTAGATATCGAACTATTGTGGAGTATTCCCAGATCGGAGGTTTTGGAGATGAAAAAGATCCTCGCCTTCAACGGTAGTCCAAACGTCAAGGGCAACACGGCCCTGCTACTGGAGACAATGCTCAAAGCGGCGGCTTCCAAAGGGGCTGAGACGAAACTTGTCTCCCTGAACAGTCTGAAGATGAAGGGATGTCAAGCCTGCTACGCCTGTCAGGGCAATGGAGGCCATTGCGCCACCGTCGACGAACTACAACCGCTTCTGGAAGAGATCTATAAGGCCGATACGATCATTCTCGGCTCCCCGGTCTATATGGGGCAGATGTCGGCTCAGCTCAAGGGCCTGGTGGACCGGTTTTTCTCCTTCCTGAACATGGCCGCCGGGCATAAAACCAACTTGGCCTCTGGGAAGAAGGCTGTCATGCTCTTCGTCCAGAACATGCCCACTCCGGAGGCTTTCTCCTCGTACTTCGAAGAGACGAGGCAGGTCGTGGAGTCTATCGGCTTCGAAGTGGCCGAGCTCATGGTCGCCCCAGGTCTCGGCGGGCCCGGCGCGGTGCGGGAGAAGCCCGAACTCTTGGCCAAAGCCGAGGAGATCGGAAAGAAGATCGCCCAGTGATTGAACCTCAGGGTACGGTTTTCCGCATCGGCTGTATCCGGGAAAAGGCG
>Ga0208826_1001032_pt1 | contig 25168 bp, 37 predicted proteins | sample AD_UKC115_MetaG_FD_184451 | JGI IMG/M metagenome (GOLD analysis project Ga0208826, IMG submission 184451) | Active sludge microbial communities of municipal wastewater-treating anaerobic digesters from Hong Kong - AD_UKC115_MetaG (SPAdes)... | ecosystem: Engineered > Bioreactor > Anaerobic >...
CGGGCTTTGAAATTGACAAGACTTATTACGACAAAGCAACAAAGCGATTGGAAGATGAGAAGAGGCAGATGTTTTTGATTGAACCTGCGAGGACACTAATTGCATGGAAAGAGGATGCAGAATGAAAATTGAAACAAAGTACGATGTTGGCGATAATGTTTGGATAGTCGAAAAATCATATTCAAAATATAAATATTACGCGGAAAGTGCAACTGTTTGGATGATAAAAATCAATGTGTACGAAAAAGAAAAAGCTAATATTGGTTATGATTTGCGAGGTTATTATGGCGGATGTTTTTACGACAGTGAATTATTCGCCACAGAGGACGAAGCCGAATTCGAATGTATCAGGTTGAATGAGATTCTTGAGAGAGAAAGGAGAGGAGAATAAATGAAAATCGAGATTGAAACAAAATTTGATATTAGCGATATTGTCTGGACTGAGGAATACACCGGAGATGAAATAGGATTTGATCCGTTCAAGAATCGCATATTAACCATAGACGTACAAATTTTTGACAAGGCTATCCGGTGTGTACGCTATTTCTTATGTGGAGATGACACAAGCTATGATGAAAGTCAGCTGTTTGCAACAAAAGAAGAATGTCAAGCGAAATGTGACCGACTGAATGAGGGGATACATGACTAAACCTATTCGAACACCAGAAGAAGCTGAGGAGTTTGAAACAATCCGCCTATTGCGTTCATTACCTTCTGACGAGCAGATGGATATTTATACCTCCGCTTTCAACAAATTGTCTAAAACCGATAAAGAGTATATCCTGCGACAAGCAGAAAAACTACAATCGTTCAGAAACATGGGGATTCTTTCATCCTACGAATTATTGTTCAAATTGGGCAACTATCTAAAATGGAACGTAGAGGCTCAAATTTGAACGATGATTCTAAAACGGTAAAATATACCGGTGCACTGGTAAACGTTGAAATGTAAACGTTTGCATTGAGCAAATATCGCATGTAAGAATTAGTTTTGAAATAGAATTTATATTTCGTGAGAGAAAGCGCACTGCATGACAAAATACCATTCAAAGCAGACAATCGTCAACGGGATAAAGTTTCCTTCGATTCTGGAAGCGGATCGGTACCAGCAACTATTGTTACTTCTTCGTGCTGGAGAAATTGCCAATCTAAAATTGCAGGTAGAATTCGTGATCAACCAAGCATATACCGACGCGGAAACCGGCGAACGAATGAGATCAGTCATATATATCGCTGACTTTATGTATTTCGACGTGAGGACTAAGAGAACGGTCGTTGAGGATACGAAAGGCATCGAAACGGCGGTGTTCAAAATTAAGTGGCGGCAGGTCAAAGAGTTATATCCGCAATTTGACTGGAGAATTTTGAAGAGGCGGGACGTATGACGGATTCGGAAGCGATTGATCAGATCATGGCTGCACTGGTAGAGATCCGCGAAACGCCGAGCCGTTGGGGGGAGGTCGTTATTATTGTTTCTGGTGGTGACGTGAAGCATGTCAACGTCACGAAACCGCCACGAGCCAGTTATTGCGTGGATGAGGAGGAATAAGCAAACGGTTTATTATTTGCAAAAGGCTGCCAGCTATGGCAGTCTTTTTTTTGTTTAACCAGTTTTGAAATTGCCACTTGACTTTTTCATATATATATGTATAATAATAATTAAGAACAAGTAAAAAAAACAAAAAAAACTGAAAGGTCGGGTAAAAAATGAACAAGAGAGAATTTGAGGAAAAAATTGGAAAAGAGATTGCAGATAGCGACTACGAAATAATCGAAATTGTGTACGCATGGCATCCTGTAATAAGCAATGTTGATGGAAAACAACAAATGGCTGATTTGTACGAGATCGGTGGCATGACAATAATAAAAGACATGCTTCCGCGCGCTGAAAAAGCATTCGAATTGAATCAAAAAATGGAGAAATTAGAAGCAGAGCTGAACAAACTAAGACTGGAATACGGACACTTAAGGGATTGAACCATTTTTTTGATTGTTAGCTCCTCTGATAAAAAAAATCAGAGGAGCAATAGAGTCAAAAAAAACAAAAAAACTGAAAGGTCAGGTAAATAAAATGGAAACAAAACTTTATATTTCGAAAGATGATGAACTGAAGGGATTAGAAAAAATTCGAAAGATCGTTGAAGGACTTGGCGGGATTAATTCTTACGTAGGCATGGCATTCGAAGGCGTTTGGGAACTTGCCGAGCGAAATATTCGTGATGACGCTGGTTATTCCTGCAAAGAATATATAGTTTCGCGTGATTCGTTAGAAACAAAAATAATAGAGTTAGAGAAATTTCTTGTTGAATCTAAGAACGAGAACGGTGAATTAAACAACGAACTATATAGGGCTTACGATGATCTAAAAAGAGAGAAAGAATATCGCGAAATAAAACTGAGCGAAAAGGACTCCAAAATAGAATCACTTCAGGTAATTATCAATCAAAATAATCAAGAACGTGAACAAAACGTAGCAAAAATCACGGAACTGGAACAGGAGAAAAAAGCAGTCGAGAAGGAAAACGACAATCTGAGAGAAGAAATAATCCGGTTGAAAGCGAAATTATACGACTTCATTGTTTGAAGTATAAGCCGGAGGAATCCTCCGGCAGGTCTGCCGCTAAAGAGCGCGGCACTGAAGAGGCGCAGAACGCCGAAACCAAAAAGGAGGATCGAGATATGAGCAACGGAAGAATCAAACTACATGGTGATAAGCATTTTTATGCTGGTCACAATTCTTACGGTGTCGATAACAGTTACGACGGGGACGGTTGGTCAGCGTATGCGTTTGACACACGCGCGGAGCGGGATCAGTGGCTGGAAGAAAACGAATACTGGGGCGGCCGGCATGTCGCCGAAGCAATCACAGCAAGGGACGCATACAGGATCGCAGGCGTCCGCACTGCTGACGAGCTGTATCAGGATACGTGCAGTAATTTGGCGCTATGCGCCGAATTTTAGCAATCACTCCCGTGCCGGCGCGGGCAATCACCGGCAGAAAGGATCGAGATGGAGAAATTTATATTTCAGAGATTTGAAGGCAGAAAACAGATTTACATTCGCGAATCGAATAAAGCTAAAACGAACGAAACAAAAGCAGGTTTGCATTCGACTGGAGCGACAGGTGCGGACGGAGGACCGCTGTACTACTGCTATGCTATCGCGGAAGATTTCGAAGCCGCAAAAAATTTGATTGCGGTCGAATACCCAAAATACAAAGTAATAATTCAATCATAGCCCCTACCGGTGGGGGGAAACACCGGAAACATAGCAAAGAAATTATTCTGGAGGATGTGAAAAAATGTGGATTTTAGATCAGACAAAACACGAAAAAAATGTAATCGGGCGACCGCCTATTTATAACGAGTCGATGAAGTTAATAAATTTTCACTGTAATTCGGAGCAGTACGAGTGGCTTAACAAAAGATCGAAGGAGTTAGACATATATCGCGCTGAATTAATACGCAGGTTAATAGACAAAGAGATCGAAAAGAATGTATAATTAGATCAGTTAGTATAGATTCAGACCCTAAAAAGGCGAATCAACATTTTACGCGCCGAGAGTGATGTTGATTCGCCTTTTTTTGTTTATCGATTTCGGAGGCCACAAATGGAATGGAATATTGTTTTTTCGGCTGTTTTGCAAAAATTACTGGAAGTGTTTCTGCCGATTCTGGCTGTCGCGTTGGTTGGTTTTCTTGCCGCAAAGATAAAATATTTTCTGGCTGAATCGAAAGCCTGGAATCCAAAAATAACGTCACTTTTGGAAGAGGCTGCAGTATTTGCCGTGACCGCAGCCGAGCAGGCCGGAGCAGCAAAACTAATCGAGGACAAAAAGACATATGCGTTTGACGTTGCCGAACGCTGGCTGGAATTGCACGGTATAAAAATTGATTTAGACCTGATTGACGCAGCGATCGAATCGGCTGTATATGAGAAATTCAATGCGGGTAAAGCCTCATGAGTGCGGAAATAGTCACTTCGATTTTAGCTTTATTGGGCGGTTTTGCGGCATTAATTACGGCGAAAATCAGCGCGAGCAATTCAGCAACGAAAGAAGAACTCGAAGATTTACGGCGGAGGGTGGAGAAATTGAATGAGGAACTGCAAACAGAACGCGATTCAAACGACAAACTCCGTGCACAGATCAATGCCGCTGAAGATTCTGTTGCTGCATCGGCAGCGGAGAAGACAGAATTGAAGATCCAGATCGAAACGATGAAAGAAGAAATAGCGTCACGTGACCGACAGATCAAGCAACAGGATGCGACAATCAAAAAGCAGGAAGCACGGATCAAGGAATTGGAAAGTCGCGTAACCGAGATGGAAGCGTTGATGAGAGGTGGAAAATGCAGCTAAGAAAACCATTTGACGGAAATTACCCGATCACGCAGAAATTTGGGGAAAAAATAACGAATCCAAAGGGGCACAACGGCATTGATTATGCATTGCCAATGGGAACGCCTGTTTTGGCTGCTGCAGATGGTATTGTTTACTCCGCTGGAATAGATTCGACCGGCTACGGAAATTGTGTCATGTTGAAGCATGCGTGGAACGCGGGAACTGTGTACGCGCATCTGCAAAACTGGAACGTTGTTGCAGGACAATCCGTAAAAGCGGGTGATGTCATCGGACATTCCGGCAATAGCGGAAATTCAACCGGCCCGCATCTGCATTTCGAATACCGACTTAAATATGATGACTGGAAAAGCGCAACCGATCCGGCTGACTTCCTGATTGATAGTCCTGCACAAATCGAACCGGCAGAACCATCGACAGGTTGGGCTGAAGTCGTTTGCGAAGATGGCGCGAACATGAGAACGTTACCTGCTGGATCATTAAAAAGCTGGTTGCCGAAAGGCGTGCGCGTGCATCTGACTGGTAATTCATCCGTTGCAAATACACTGACTTGGCTCGAGATCGATGGCGGTTACTGGATTGCGCGTGCTGATTCAAAAGGAACTGTATTGATTGAGGATATTTATGAGTGAAATCAAATGGAATTTGAAAACATTCAAGATCAGCGAGTTAACTGATTACTACAAAAACCCGCGCCAACTGACGGAAAAGCAATTCAACCAGTTGAAAAAATCCATTGATAAATTCGGGATGATCGACAAACCGGTTATCAATGCTGATAAAAATAATACGGTCATCGGAGGACATCAACGGTTGCACGTTCTCCGAGCTGGTAAATCGGAAAGTGTCGAATGTTGGGTTCCCGATCGCGAGTTGAACGAAAAAGAAGTAGAAGAATTGAACATTCGCTTGAATAAAAATACTGGCGAATGGGATTTTGACGTTCTGGCGAACGAATTTGAAATGGGCGATCTGTTGGATTGGGGCTTCACAGAGGTGGAGCTTGGATTATATCCTGAAGATGATATGCCGGATGATGTAGAACCGCAGATTGACAAGGCAGAGGAGCTCAGAGAAAAATGGGGTGTTAAAACAGGAAATATGTATGGGCTTGGGGCATTTACTGTTTGCCCTAAGTGCGGGAAGATACACGACCTATGAAAACATGTTCATGTACTTTTCTATGGCATTTCTGGCAAAGTGTTATTCCGTTGTTTACGTCATATCGGAGTTCTTTATGAGTTGCAAATGGCTTTATGTGATGGGGGTGCAACACAATAGCGTGACCATTGCCGCTATGGTCTCCACATTCCTGGCAGGTGTAATTATCGCGCTCAAATACTTGCTTGCGCCATTCTTTATATTCGGCAGTATCGCGGGCGAGTCTATTTTCGTGAGTTTTATAAATATGGTTTTTCCACTTGGTTTGATTTGCTTTTTTAGCTTGTTCTCCAGTTGTTGGGTGTGCAATTTTGGAGCATCGAAAAGAACAGAACTTTCGGAGCATTCCACGCTTTCGATACTTTGGCATCGGTTCTCCGCAGACGGGGCATGGGACTTCAATATTCAGGCAGTCTGGGCAAAGTTGATAGAACGCATCAACATTTTGACGGCGCTGCTTGCATACCTTACAGGTCTTGCCGATGCGGCGCGTATCAGCCTTATTGCGCGCAGTGCAGGCGACACAAGTTGTATTTTTGGCTGGCTTACCCATCACGGTTATAGATGGAGTAAGTACACCACAATCAGTACATGGTTTCATATTGGATTGATAGCACGATTCACAGATGCGGTATTTGCCGCTGTCAGACTTACAGATAAAACACCTATTCTTTGCCATACAACCATTATATCACAATTGCCCGAATTAGCGAAGGTGAAATTATGAGATGCGAATGTGGTTATGAATTTGAACCCGAAATAAAATATCGCCATTATATTATCTGCGGCGATTGCACGGATAAGGCGGTTGTGGATAGGGTGATGGGGGGAGAGAAGGCGGGGGCAGTCGTTACCGATCCCCCGTACGGGATAAACCGCGAAGGTATTGAGAACGACGACCCTGAAGGTTTACAGGCTTTATTCGATGGTTGTTTATCTGTTATGCCGATTGAGAATGCCGTTGTGATTGCGTTCCAATCACCACGATTGTTTCCAGTTTGGCTGGATGCGATACGGGCGCAGGGACATAAGTTCGAGCGTTCTTTGTGGATGCATAAATCAAACGATGTGACTAATCCCTGGCGTTGCTGGATGATGAACGGGGAACCCATTTTTATATCATCGGTAGGCAAGCCCGAATGGGGAAAGACTGACGCGGTACAGGACTGCTACATCATAACGCATGACGTTGTAGAGAAAATCCCGCATACGTCAGTAAAGCCCATGCCCGTTACCGAGGACTTGGTAAAGCATACGGCGGGCATAGTCTACGAGCCTTTTAGTGGCTCTGGCACTACTCTCATCGCTTGCGAGCGGTTGGGGCGGAAGTGTCGGGCGTGCGAAATATCGCCGGCTTACGTGGCTGTAGCAATCCAGCGCTGGGCGGATGTTACTGGAAAAGAGCCGGTACTTTTAGACACATAAAATAGAGGTGATGTGATCATGGCGGGACGACCGAAAATAACTTGGAGTGACAAAGATTTCAGCACGTTTGAGGCGCTGTGCGGAATACACTGTACGGAGCAGGACATTTGTTCTGTCATGAATGTCACTGATAAAACGCTGAATCGAATCCTGAAGAATAAATACAAGATGGATTTTTCCGAGTGCTTTAAAAAATTCTCCGCGAACGGAAGAATATCACTTCGAAAGAAGCAATTTGAAGTTGCAAAAGCCGGAAATGTGACGATGCTGATTTGGCTTGGTAAACAGCATCTTGGACAGGTCGACCGGATAGAACAGGAAACGCACGATAATTCAGAATGTACGCATGATCAATTGATTACGGCGATTCGAGAATTGGCAAAGAAGAATGTTCATTCCAACGATTAGCGATAAACAGGGAGAAGTCCTGACATTCATGGAACGACAGGAAAGCATTCTCGTCGCTGATGGTTCAGTGCGTTCCGGCAAAACTACGATTATGATCATGGGCTTCATGATGTGGGCGATGGAGTATTTCGATCGAACCAATTTTGCAATATGCGGAAAGACTGTCACCAGCGCGGAACGCAATATCATTAAGCCGGTGCAGCAGATCGAAAACTTGCCATATACGATGACGTATCGCAGGAATGAGCGGTTATTAGTTGTCAAGTGCGGAAGAAAAGAGAATTACTTTTATGTATTCGGCGGTAAAGACGAATCCAGTTATGCGCTGATTCAGGGTATCACGCTGGCAGGCGTGTTGTTTGACGAAGTCGCGCTAATGCCACAATCATTCGTTGATCAGGCAATCGCAAGAACGCTGACGTTCCGAAATTCGAAGCTATGGTTCAATTGCAACCCAGAGAATCCTGAGCATTGGTTCTACAAGAATTTCATTCAGGAATCGCGAGATGATACGTTCAGGCTTCATTTTTTGATGAGCGACAATCCGATCATGACCGAAGCAGAGATCGAGAAGGCTTCCAGGATGTTCACCGGCGTCTTCTTCCAACGTTACATTCTCGGCCTGTGGGTGCGCGCTGAAGGGGTGATTTTCCGGCAGTTTGCGGATGATCCCGAGCGGTGGCTAATCAACAATGCGCTTGACGCCGAAATCAGAAAGCAGATCGCGTTCATTTCCTTTGGCGTCGATTTCGGGGAATCAACATCGCACACGGTTTTCGTCGCCACCGGCATTCTGCGTCATGGAGCTGGCGTTATCGCGCTGGACGAAAAAAAGCTCGATTCCAAAGGGATCAGCCCAGACAGGATTGAACGAGAGTTTATCGAGTTTGTGCAGCAGATTAAAAATGAATTTCCAGAAATCCGGCTGACGTATGCTTTCTGCGACCATCCGGAGACGATTGTCAACGGGCTGAATATTGCATTACGCAAAGCGAGTATTCCAGTTTCCGCTGTCATGGCTTCCAAAGAGGAAATTAACACGCGGATTTATGCACAAGAAAAAATGCTGAACATCGGATTGCTTAAGATCAGGCGTAAATGCACGAAGCTGGTATTCTCGTTACAAAACCAGACGTGGGATGAAAAACATACTGACCAGCGATTAGACGAAAATCCTGATATCAACGATATAGCGGATGCGTTCGAGTATAGCTGGGAAGCGTGGATCGACGATATAGGAGTGAGATTATGAACCAAAGACAGGTAATTGAAGTTATAGGCAAGGAATTTGGGATTACTGCAAAAGTAAGCCCGATGTATGCGAAAATCGAAGAATGGCGGGCATGGCTGGAAGGCAACGTCAAGGGCTTCCATGAATATGAACAATTGGTTGACCTAAGCGGAAAGAAATATACAAAGTTACACCGCCATAAAACGAATATGCTGTTGCGCGGTTCTGAGGACTGGGCGTCAATCCTGCTGAACGAGAAAACGCATATCGAAATAGAAAACGATGCGTCAGCGCGATGGCTGCTGGGCGATGATTTAATTTCCGGTGTGCTGGGCGAATCTGACTTTTGGCGCAATGCGAATGAACTGATTGCCATGTCCCGATGGGCTGGAACGGCAGCGTTTGAAACATACGTGAAGAATATGGAGGTCGCCGAAGAATCGCGAACGTTGATTCGTGGTGATGGCATCGGTATGAATTACCTTTGCGCTGATCAGATTATCCCGATCAGCCACGACAATGGCATTCTACGCGAAGCAGCGTTTATTTCCGACAGGGAGGAACGCGGTAAGGTATTCCAGCAGGTATCCATGCACACGCTGGAAAACGGGCTGTATATGATCACAGCGTTTACGATTGATGATCAAGGAAAGCTATTCGGAGATCCAATCGTTATTCATACTGGTTCGCCCGTGCCATGGTTCAGCGTGGTTCGAAAATCCGGCATAAACATATTCGACTATGATTCACCGTTTGGCGTTTCCATCGTTTCTGGAAACGAAGATATCTTGAAGGGACTGGATACCGTTTTCGACAATTACATCACCGATTTTATCCTGGGGCGGAAAATGGTATTTATGAATACTTCCCTGATGGACAGGGATGCCAGCGGTAACGTAATTCCGCCACAGCGAGCCGGAGCACAGTTATTCATGTTCGCCGGAGACCGGTTCAAGGACGACCAGTTAATCAAGGAATATAACCCATCGTTACGAGTGGAAGAAAACAGTTTGGCGCTGCAGAAAATGTTAGACCAGTTTTCATATGCCATTGGACTGGGCTTACGGCATTACCAATTTGAAGCAGGTACGATTCAGACGGCTACTGAATACACCGGTTCCAAACAAGACCTGGTTCAGAACGCTGCAAAAGAAATGATCAGCGTAGAGAAGGCGTTGAAACAGATAACGAAAGCCGTGTTGTGGATTGGCAAGAATGTACTGGGTGCACCTGTAGACCCCGATACGAAAATCACAATTATCGCAGACGACAGCTATATCATCGATCAGGATAGCGAGCGCAAACGCTGGCAAGAGGAGATTAAAGCAGGGATTCGACAACGATATGAATATCGTATGAAATTTTATGGTGAAACGGAGGAGGAAGCAAAGCGGAACGTGAAACCGACGATTGCTGAACTTTTGGAAGGGAAAGCGCAGGGTGTTGTATCCGATCGAGAGCTGCGTCAATACCTGTTTCCGCTTGAAAGCGATGAAGATGCTGAGCGAGCACTTGCAGAAATAAAGATGAATGAACCTACTGCTGAACAATTGTTAGGGATGTGATGCTATCAGAAAACGCTTTTGAACAGCTACCAGCGAAAATCGAACAACGGTTAACGGCTATCAACACCGAATATCTTGAGATGATCGGAAGACGGATAAAAGAAATCGGCACCGTGTCCGCTACGGATATTCACCGGTTGAATCAGATGCGTGAGTTTGGATCGGACGTCGATGTGATCATCAAAAAGCTTGCTGACGCTGCTGATAAAAACGTTTCCGAAATAAACAGGATATTCGAATACGTTGCAAAGGATGGATACACTGATGCCGAGATTTTCTACAAAGCCACAAAAACGCCATATATCCAATATTCAAAAAATACTATTTTGAGAGACTATGTTTCAGCCATCGCAAAACAAACGGCGAACTCGTATAAGAATCTCTCCAATACGACAGCTATCGGATTTCGGGTGAAAAATCTGCAGGGTGAAACTGTTTACAAAGGCTTGGCAGAAACGTATAAAGAAGTGATCGACAAAGCCATTTATGAAGCGTCGATCGGATTGACAGATTATAACTCTGCCATGAGATCGACATTGAAAGAGCTGGCTGATAGCGGTATTCGAGTTGTCGATTACGAAAGCGGATACTCGAGGCGGATGGATAGTGCAGTCCGTCAAAACATCCTTGACGGGATCCGTGAAGTTAATCAGGGTGTTCAACAGCGCATCGGCAAGGAGATCAAATCGGATGGTGTCGAGATATCAGCGCATTTTAATCCAGCTCCGGATCATGCACCCTATCAAGGGCGACAATACACTCATGAAGAATTTCAGCAATTGAACGATTCGTTGGCCAGAAGAATTGGGACATGGAATTGTATGCATTACACCCATGAGATTATTCTTGGCGTTTCGCAGCCTGCTTACAGCAATAAAGAGCTTCAGGATATTTTAGAAAAATCGAAAGTTAAGAAAATGTTCGATGGAAAAGAATACACGCCGTATGAAGCAACTCAACTGCAGCGAAAAATTGAAACCGCCGTTCGGGCAGCAAAAGATCGGGCTGCGATTGCCAAAGCTGCGGGTGATGATTTGCTGAGACGGCAGGAGCAGGCAAGGATCACCAAGCTGAAAAATAAATACAAAGAATTGAGTGACACGTTTGATTTACCGGTCAGGACAGAGCGCATGGTAGTAAGCGGATTCCATCCGGTGAAAGCGATTGATATCTCAAAAGCGATTGATGATATGTATAGTAAATTCGGGATAACGAACGTTGACTTGAGCGGATTGAGCAATGATATCTCAAAGAAAGTTGAAAAGGCAGTGGCTGAGATAATGAATGACTATCCACAATTGATTGGATTTGTTCAATCATTGGAGGTTGATACCAGTAGCCCTTCTATTGCATCTGCGACAATAAACTTATTGAATGGTGAAATAAAAACGTCTTTACGAATTAATCCTAATTTGTTAAAAGACATAAAATCTGTCGATAAAGCGATCAATGATGAAGTATCGGTTGGATTTTGGACAAAAAAGGATGGGATAAAAGGCATTATAGAACACGAGATGGGGCATATGCTCGAGTATTCTCGTGCTTTTGTCGAAGCTGGTGTAAATCCGTTTTCAGTCAATCCTAATGACTTAACACTAAAAATACGGGCACTTGATACAATAGGGAAAAGAGATATATCAAGAAGAACAATCATCCAAGCTTTCGCAAATTTGGGCTTGCCGGTAAACATTCCAACGATAACGAGTGAGCTTTCTGAGTATGCAAGCTATAATTTTTCTGAGACATTTGCAGAAGCGATCAGTGATGCGAATAAAAAACGCGTATCGAGAGAAGTTATAAAAATAATAAAAGGATGGAAATAATGTTATTTTATATACCACCTGAACTAATTGATTTTATTGACTATACTACTCCTGAATGGTCAATAAAAGATAGTGCGAATGAAGAACAACGAAAAAAGCTTGAAAAGATTCTTAATGAAATGAAAGAAGCAGAAAAAAAGATGATTGGTATTCAATCGAGGTTGTTTCGTAGCGAAAATGATGTATAATTGTCATATACAACGAATTACAAAAAGCCGACGGGCAAAAAACGGATAGAGGATACAATGACAGACGAAATCAAATCAACTGCTGAAGAGCAGGATAAAACGCTAAGTGCGGAAGTTGAAAAATCATCTACTGCGGCAGAGCAGGAAAAAACATTCACGCAGGCTGAACTCGACAGAATAATCTCGGAGAGAATTGCACGTGAGCGCAAAAACCTCCCAGATGAAGCCGACTTGAAAGCCTTCAAAGAATGGAAAAAGTCTCAACAGACAGAGGCTGAAAAAGCGGCTGAACGGGAGAAAGAGCTTGCAAAGTGGCAGGCAGACGCGGAGAATCTACGGCATGAAAACGCCGTTATCAAAGCGGGAGTATCCGCAGAGGACGCGGATTATATCATATTTAAGGTTGGGAAGATGGAAGGTGACTTCGAAACGAACCTGAAAGCATTCCTGGCTGACAACGCAAAATATACTGAACCGGTTACTGAAAAGGTGTCCGGAACGAAACACAGCACCAGCAAGACGGACGGGGAAGCGGCAGCAATTGAAGCATTCCGGAAAGCGGCTGGGCTTAAATGAAAGGGTAAAATATCATGAGTATCGCATTAGCATCAAAATATCAACCCATACTGGACGAGATTTACAAAAACGCCAGTTTAACCGCGTTCATGGACGCAGCAACCAAGCCCGTAGACTTCGGGGGAGCCGCAGCCGTCAATGTTTTCAAAACCTCGATGGTTGGACTTGGCGATTACGCAAGAAGTACCGGCTATCCTGTCGGCGACGTAACCGGGGCATGGGAAACCTTGACACTGTCCAAAGAACGCGGACGAGCATTCTCGATCGACCGCATGGACGACGAAGAAACCTTGGGCATGGCATTCGGCACACTCGCAGGAGAATTCATCCGCACACAAGTTGCTCCTGAACTGGACGCATACCGATTCTCAACCTACGCATCGACAACCGGCATTCAGGAAGTCGCCACACCGGCAGCTCTGGACACAGGGGCGAAAGTCCTTGCAGCCTTTGATGTTGCTATGGGCAAGCTTGACGAGAAGGAAGTACCGGCAGAGGGACGGAAGTTATTTATATCATCCAGTTGTTATAACCTACTGAAGGGACAGCTCACACGAACGCTAAGCACCGAGACATCAGCGGATAGACGCGTATTCGAAATCGACGGCGTTGAAGTTATTCCTGTTCCGCAGACACGGTTCTACAAGGGCATCACCCTGGTTGACGGTTCATCCGCTGCAACCGGCGGCTACTCCAAGACTGAGAACACTGGTAAAAACATCAACTTCCTGTTGCTCCATCCGTCGGCGGTTCTGCAGGTTACGAAACTGGACAGCCTGAAGGTGTTCTCGCCGGAAGTCAATCAGGCAGCCGACGCCTGGCTGATCCAGTACCGAATTTATCATGACGCGTTTGTTTATGCCAACAAGAAGGAAGGCATTTACAGTCATATCGCTACAAGCTAAGTTAATGAATGATAATAAGGCGGGGCGAATAATCCCGCCTTTCGAAAGGATGAATTATGGCAGCATTAAAACCAATTCAAATTGCCGGCTGGCTGAAGGACGTAAACGATAATTTTGATTCATTAGCGTCACTTCCTGGGTTGCATATTACAAAATTTACGTTTGACACTGCTGAGAACGATGCAGCAAGCACACCAGCGAGCAACAAAACCGTTGCTGCGCATCCGCTGGCAGTAACAATTCCCGATAATGCAATCGTCATTCAGGGGTTCGTGGATGTTATTGCGGCCGTCACTTCCGATGGCGCCGCGACCGTCGCAATCCACCTGGCGAACGCAAACGATCTTCTGGCTGCAACGGGGAAAGCAAATTTGACGCTGGCAGCACAATTGCCCATGGCGGCTGTAATTGCCGCACCGATCAAACTGACAGCAGAAAAAGCGGTTACTGTGACCGTTGGAACTGCTGCGCTGACCGCTGGCAAGATCGACGGTTATATCATCTGGATAGAAGGGGCGTAAAACATGGCTGGATTAATCAACGGTTCTGACTGGATGCAAAAAATACCAGTCGCAGGAACCTACACTTCGACAACTGCAGACGCAAGCGCGAATAAATCAGTGATAAATACTGGGAAAGCGGACGCGACCGGATTCATGGTACAAGTTATCCGGTCAAACATTGAAATGACCGCGAAAGCCAAAATCAGTATGACGGCTGGCGTGATTTCTGTTGAGGACAACAGTTCTGACTTTGTCGTTACAAACGGCGATGTGATCAACTGGATCGTATTCTAAAATGACTGCGTATCTGACGCTTGTTGAATATACGGCATATGGCGGGACGTTGACTGATCCCGCCTTCAGTCGTTTGGAATTTCAAGCGCGTTCGCTGGTAAATCAATACACGTTTGGCAGGCTGAAGGATGACACAACGTTTACCGAACCTGTCAAACGTGTCATGTTTGAACTTATAGGGATGCTTAGTAATGCTGACGTATCAGCGGCAGGTTATACCGGTGCTATTACGCAGGAATCGAATGATGGATACAGTATCAGCTTCGCGGCTGATTCCGCAATAACGGTGCAAAAAATAAGCGATATTGCGGAAGGAATAATTCTGCGCTACTTGACGGGAGAGAAAAACGCTGCCGGGGAATTACTGCTGAGCAGGTGGGCGTAAATGAGTTATTACAAGGGGCGTGTCTGGAACGAATCGATAACGATTTATAACCGCTATCAGACTTTGGTATCAGGGAAAACGACCACAAAGTGGAATCGGACGGTTCTGAGCGACTGTTTTTTCGGGCATCAAAAGAATCAGGTGGTCGACGGTCTAACGATCGTTTCCAGCAATACTTTTATTGTTCGGATCCCTGCCAATTCAGATTATCTGTCACCGGAAGCATATTATGCTTTGGCTACAAAAACCGGAAAGTTTACGGTAAACAAAGGCGATATTATAGTCCGTGGAAGCGTAACGGATACCTTAGCGGATAACGATTCTGGATCGGCTTTGCTGACAAAATATTTTGGCAGGGCTTTTACTGTTAATCGTGCTGTCGACAATTCAAAGTTGACTTATACGGGTCACTACATGGCGAGCGAGGAATAACAATGGCGATAAAAATCACGGTCATCAACAACGTCGACGTTCCGAAGAATGTCAGAAAGATGAACGATGATGCACTTTGGACGTTTGCAGCCAATGAGTGGCACCGATTAATTTCGCCATTCACTCCGATGGATACAGGGCAGCTTGACACAAATGTAAGCATCAAACCGAAAGAAATTCATTATAAAGTCCCGTATGCGCATTATATCTATGTGAACAATTTCAATTTCAGGAAGGATAAACATCCGCTGGCTACGAAAGAGTGGGACATCGCAGCGATACCTTCTCAGGGAAGCAAACTCGTTTCTGCAATGCAGAGCTACGTCGATAGCGGAAAGCTGAGGCTCCGTGGATAACAAACATCTTGCAATGTGGAACTGGCTGTATCAAAATGAGAACATATCCGATCTGTTTTTCAACTTTTCGACAGACAAAAACGGGGCAACAGTCATTGCGACAGGTTCAGGGGATACGGTCGTAAAGCAGTACATGGGAAATTCATCGCTAAGAAATTACGATTTCTCTATTATTCAATTCAAGCCGGTGAACTCAGAGATCCCAAACAATTCTGAAAACGCAACTATAATGTTTAATGTAGAAGCCGTTATGGATTGGATAAAAAAGCAAAACGAGGATCGCAACTTTCCTGAGTTTCCGAGCAATTGCACGATTCAAAAAATAGAAGTGTTAAACAACATGCCTTCGGTCGCAGGACAGGATCAGGCAGGAGCAAAATACATGTTTCAATGTCGGGTGGTCTACACCCAAATAGGAGATTAAAATGGCACAAATTATTAGATGGGCAGTAAGCGATTACTTAAATGTTGGCAGCGAATCTGCCAAAGTGTGGGCGTTGATGGGGACTGGATTTAATACCATTGATGAAAACCCAGCAGCGCAAGTAAAAGAAACAACGTATGTTTCAGACAAATCAACCACAAATCTGATTACAGGGTACAAACCGGTATTTCCGTTTGACACCGATATCTATTCTGAGGAAGAGGCTGTCATGAAGCTGTACGATATCGGGCGTAATCATCGAACCGGAAAAGATGCACAGGTTGAATATCTGCGTACTGATTTTACGGTTGGTGAGGATGGCACACCGATTACGAACGTGGTCGATGCAAGGAAGTTCAAGGTATCGGTTGAGGTGGCAACGATCGAGGGAGCAGGCGGAGAAAACATGCGGATCACCGGAAATTTGAACGGGGTCGGTGACTTCGTTGATGGTACCTTTGATCTTATAAACAGAGTCTTCACCCCGTCAACTCCGGCAACAGATGAACTGGTCGTAACCTCCACCGCTGGAACAACGATTGGGAAAACAAAAATCACCGTTACACCTGCATTGACTGGAACTGACACTTACGTGTATATGCTGACAGTCACCGAGCTTGCGCTTCCGGCTGCTGGGACTGATCTATCCGGTTTGGAGTGGATCGCATGGGATGGCACGGCTGAGATATCCGCTGAAACTGGATATTACATTACCGTTGCCGAAATTGACACAACCGATAAATGCGTGAAAGCTGGTGCAACCATCGTTGTGTCGAAAGAAGAGTGATATCTATGCAGATAATTGATTACGAGCCAAAAGAGGTTTACGTAACTATTGGAGGCGTTGACTATCGGGTCGCTGATCGTACTGAGAAGGTCGAAAAAGAACTGCGTGAGCATGATCGCAAAGTCGGAACGGTTTCTCAGTACGAATCAGATATGGAGCTTGTGAGAATCCTATTAGGAAAAGATGCCGCTAAGAAACTATTTCCGAAAGGCGAAGATGAAAACTTGGACCGGTTGTACTATATCGCGTCAAAGCTGGTTGAATCCTACAAGGAAAACTATAACCAGATCAAGGCTGAATCCGATAGGAAGCTGCTGGAACCTGTCATGACACAGTTATCTGAAATATCGGAAAAAGTGAAACCGATCGTATCCATGGCTGACACTGTGGCAGAAAAAGGTAAGCGCACAAAGTGAACATTTTGCTCGATAAATTGCCAACCTCTATTATTGCAAACGGCGAGAAACTAAAAATTAATCCAGATTTTCGGGTCTGGATTGAAGTTTCTTATGTTTTAGACACCCTAACTGAGAAAATTACAAGCGATATCTTAGCTGGCGTGACAGAAAAAATAATCGAGTTGGCATTTTATGAGCAGCCAAAGACAGTAAACGATCAATTGTTTATTGAGATAATAGACTTTTACAGCGGATACGCTCCAAAGAACACAAAGGCGTCCGGAAAAGTAGAACGAGTTTTCGATTATAAAAACGACGCTGAATTAATTTATGCTTCTTTTGCTCAACAATACGGGATTCGGCTTATCAATGAGCAAATGCATTGGATCGAGTTCAGTACGCTTTTCAAGAATCTCGGGGAAGATACCGCTTTCAGGCAGGTGATCCGGATACGGACTATGAAGGCGAACGACGTCCCGAAAGAACAAAGAAACGACCTGGCAAAATTGAAGGAGCTGTATAAACTCCCGATCAGCAAGGATGATGAAGAGCTGATAAATAAACTTTCGGCGAACCTATCAAAGCGAGCAAAGAATGGCTGACAAACTCATTATCAAAATTGACGGTGATACCGCAGATTTTGAAAAAAGTCTGAATGGGATTGGGAAAACTGCTGAAAAAGCTTTTGGTGGGATCAAATCAGTAGGAACGAAAACATTTACGGCCATTGGCGCCGGAGTGGCTGCAGTTTCCGGGGCTTTGGGAGGTTTAGCAACAGCAGGGATCAAATATAACGCCTCGATGGAACAGTACTATGCTTCTTTCGAAACGTTACTCGGTTCCGGAGAACGAGCAACCGCATTGATGGAAGATCTAAAGAAATATGCTGCCGCTACACCTTTTGAGATGACCGATATTGCGAAATCGACTCAAACTCTTTTGGCATTTGGCATTGAGAGCGATAAGGTCATGGACATTACAAAAATGTTGGGTGATGTCTCTCTTGGAAATTCCGAGAAGTTTTCTGCTCTCTCGCTTGCTTTTGGACAAATGTCATCGACCGGAAGATTAATGGGGCAAGATCTGAATCAGATGATCAACGCCGGATTTAACCCGCTTTTGATCATAAGTCAAAAGACCGGCGAAAGCATGGAAAGCCTAAAAGATAAAATGTCGAAAGGGCAGATTACCGTTGACATGGTTACACAAGCTTTCCGCGATGCGACTTCTGAAGGCGGCCAATTCTACAAAAGTTTGGAATCGCAGTCAAAAACTTTTGAAGGGCAGCTATCCACGCTCAAGGATAATGTGAATCAGCTTTTAGGCGATATTACCAGCGGAACATTCAAAGGATTGGCCGGGAATATTATTCCGATGTTATCGGGATATATCCAACAATTATCGGATGTGCTTAGAACGCAAGGATCAGCCGGCTTAGCAAAGGCTGTTGGCGATATCGTGGCTGATATCATCACAAAAATAACTTCTTATGCTCCACAGATCATTACAATTGCTTTATCGATCATCACAGCTCTTATCAGCGGGCTCAATGCAAATTTGAGTATAATTTCATCATCTGCCAGAACTATATTCTATACGCTGGTCAATGGAATTCGAGAATTAATTCCAGAATTGATTCCTCTGGTCGGAGAAATTGCCGGACTATTCGCTGAAGGCTGGATAACCTATCAAGGTTTGATCATGGAAGTCGGTATTTCTGTTATTACGGCTTTCGTTACCGGCATTGCGAACAATATTCCGACGATCGTACCGGCGGCTGTAAGCATGATCAATCAAATTATTGACACAATAACAACAAGTGCTCCGATGTTGATCAACGGTGCGGTCGAAATTATTACCGGCTTGGCAAATGGAATTTCTACGACCATTCCAACATTAATTCCGACAATAATTTCTCTCATTCTCTCGATTGTGGAAATGATCATAAACAATCTGCCGATGATTTTTGGCGCAGCCTTACAAATCATTCAAGCGCTCGGTCAGGGTCTTATTAATTCAATTCCTGTTTTGGTTGCACAGCTTCCTTCAATTATCAATTCGATCATCAGTTTTATAAAAACTTCTCTTCCCCAGATAATCCGAACTGGAGTTACATTGTTTGTTTCTCTTGTGGAAGCGTTACCAGACGCGATCAAGCAAATTGTTGCTGTCCTTCCGGACATTATTAATTCTGTTATTGATACATTGATGAGCAATTTACCTGATATTATTCAAGCCGGCGTTGATATGTTTACCGCTTTGATCACAAATCTTCCCGAAATTATTTTTACCATTGCAGGGGCAATTCCGGATATTATTTTTGGGATTGTAAATGCCATTTGGGATAACCGCTATCAGCTTGTCGAAGCCGGAAAGAATCTGCTTGAGGGGCTTTGGGAAGGGATACAATCCATGGGCGGATGGATAGAAGACAAAGTCAAAGGATTGATCAGCGGTATTGTTGGAAAGGCGAAGGATATTCTGGGCATCGGTTCGCCATCAAAAGTTTTTATGGAAATCGGCGGATATGTTACTGAAGGTCTTGGAATCGGAATCGAAAGTCAAAACAGTGCACTGGTAAAAGCTGCAAAAGATCAGATTGCTGAGCTTTCAAGCGTTTACGAAAAATCAGAAGTTGGGCTGAACATAAAAAACAGACTATCCAGTGCAAAGTCCGCACTAAACTCAGCTTTTAGCGGCTCAATCTCAGGAGCGCAGTTGGTAGCGCAAACGATATCGTCTGACACATCCGACACATTTTACGTTTACGTCAACGGGTCAAACGGTGAAAAGCTCGGTGCTGATCTGTATCGTGAGTTTCAACGCAGAAAACGCTATAAGGGAGGGCTATGAGCGATTACATAGATAACGGCTCTTTCAAATTTGGCAACATAGATTTATTCACAGAGTTCGGTTTACGGCTTATTAATGTCATCGGTGACAGTCTGTCTCCGAAGCTACGGGAACGCAAGGTCGTCATCCCAAACAGGTCCGGGGCTTATGATTACGGCGCAAAATATTATGATGAGCGTGAGGTTACGCTTGAATGTGCCAGCATGGTGAATCTTTCAAGAGCCGAATGGCGTGAGCTATCCTATATCCTAAGCAAAAAAGATAGATTATATATCTTCAATGAACCGGATAAATACTACGTCGGCAGGATTTACGATCCGGCGATGCTGGAGCCGATAAAGTTTGCTGGGATGCAATTCGAGCTGGTTTTTATTTGTGAACCATTCGCTTACTCGGAAGTTGTCACGAAACAATTTTCTACGGTGCTCGAACCGAATTATAAAGGGACTGCCGACACGCCGACACGGATCGAAATTGTCAACACCGGTACGCAGCCAATTGTCGGTATAAATGTTATGATTATTAGCAGGAAGGAATAACTATTATGTATGCAAGCAATTATTTTGAAACGATCATGCTGAACATTGCGCGTGGGATCAGTGCGACCGCTCCAGCAAAAATGTATTTAGCGTTGTTTTTGAACGATCCCGGAGAAGGTGGGTCAGGGACTGAGGTCAGCTATTCTGGGTATGCACGGCAAGAAATCACGTTCACGGCTCCAGCAGTTGATGGAACCGGAATGAGTTTTTCGAACAGCGCAGCAATCACTTTTGCAACAGCGCAAATAACCGTTGGAAACGCAACTTTCGCCGGTGTGTTTGATTCGCTGACAGGTGGAAACATGTACGTGTACGGACAGCTCGGCACGCCGATAACAATTGAATCTGGGGTTGCTCCAGTTGTTCGGGCAAACACGATGAAATGGATTTGGACGGGGAAATTCAGCAATAACTACAAAACTAAGATCATGAATTTGATGCGTGGAACAAACGTCGCTGGATTCACGCCATATCTTGCGCTTTGTAATGGCTCTCCGGAGGCTGGTGGATCGGAGTTTTCAGGAAACAACTATGCACGAACATCTATGGCATTTTCAGCTCCGGCTGAACAAGCAAACGGATCAATGATGATATCGAACTCTGCAAGAGTTGAAAGTCCGGTAGCGTCTGGCACCTGGGGGAACATGACACACGTCGCATTATATGACGCCTCCACCTCAGGGAATCCGTATCTGATTGATGCGTCTTCATCACAGGTTCTTATGAACATCGGTAAATCAGTAATTTACGAGGCAGGCACATTTAACATCTACGTCAACTAAAGGACTTTATGTATAACTCCGGAAAATTCAATGCGCTGAAATTCAATGCTGTCACAGCCGATAACGCCATAAAACTATTCTCGAACAGCTATGAGACGATAAATGCACAGCTTAATGCTGCACAGATATTTTATCTGACAAACAACAGCTATGAAATCATCACTGCAGAAGTAGAATTAGTTTCCGGAGTTATTTTAGTCGCTAATCCGTCTGAAAATATCTCATCTCAGTGCCAGATTGTAGGGTTTGTTTTTCTGACAGAAAATGCTCATACAGATATAACAGCTTCGGTAATCGTAGGCGCAAATTACTATTGGAAAAATAATCCGACTGAAATCATAACAGCTAATCTGATTTTAGGCGGAAATTATTATCTTTCGAATGAATCAAAAGAAGCAGTAACAGCGTTAGTGCGATGTGGGACGCGTCATTATATCAAAAATGATTCTTACAACATCATTAATGCTTCGATTGGTGCGATTTATTCCGTCGAGATAAAAAATATTGAAATTTCTGTTACGCTGCCAGTAAATAGCAAGCTTGTGATCGATTCTGACAACTATTTGGTGCTGCTGGATGGAGAAAATATCATTGAAAAACACATTGGAGCATGGCTTGACGACTTGAACCGGAACGTAATGTCGATTGAAATTTCAGGGGCTGAGTTGACTTCGATTCTATCAACGATCCTGTACACGGAGCGTTATCTATGATCAACTTATATGATCTCAACAGAAAAAAAATAGCTGTCCTCGATAACGCTTTTGAAATAGACGAGACGAAAGAAATCAACTCCGTGTATTCTTTCGAGTTCAGTATGCCGAGCACTGACCTGAAAAACGATCTGTGTCAAAAATATTACTATGTTCGCTATGATGAAAGTGAGCTTTATAGGATCACCTCCGTAACAAAAAGCAGCTCGAACGGGCAGCAAATCATCCGCTATTTCTGTGAGCATGTCATTGCAACGCTGATTGACGATGTCATCTTTGGATCAGAGACTTTCGGCAATCTTGGATTTTACACTTCCAATGCAATAAATTATATATTAAGTAAACAAACTACAACGAGATGGATATTGGGCACATGCGATTTTAGTCGTCAGTTTGAATACACGCTGGAAAATGAGAATCTACTCGCTGGTCTATTCTCGATTGCGAATCGTTTTGATGTCCCATATATGTGGAGTTACGACACGAACGTTTTCCCATGGAAGGTATCGCTAAAAGCAATTGACACAACGCAAAAGCCACTATTCTATATACGGGCAGGAAAAAATATCCTTGAACCGTCTGAGACAGAGGAGACAGCCGAAATCTGCACGAAACTTTATTGTCTCGGATACGGTGATGGGATCAATCAATTGACGATAAAAAGCGTAAACAATGGGATCCCTTATCTGCTTGCTGAACAAGAATATATCGACAAATATGGTCTAATATCAAGAATATTCACCGATAAGCGATTCACGGATGCGCAATCTCTAAAAGAACGTGGGCAAGCGATTTTAAATGAACTGAAAACGCCACGCATGACCCGTGAGTTTGACGTTGTTGATCTTTACGAGATGACAAAAGCGGACTACGACAAAGCCGAGGTTGGCAGGATTACGCTGCTAACAGACGATAACACAAAAACATATATCACAAAAATTACGAAAAGGCTTGATGAAGCTGGTGATTTGAAGATTGAACTTTCAACGAAGACTGCTGATATAGCATCCAGCATCGCTGATCTTGCAGACCGGCAGCGGATCAACGAAGTTTACTCGCAGGGCGCAACGCAGATATATGCTCAAAGTGTGCAGGCAAATGCGACAACTGAGAAAGGAGCGATCCTGAGCTTCTTCATTCCGGCTGAGATGAAAATCGTAAACGCTGTAAAAGCAAAAATTACCTTGAATCGATTCAGGTCATATTCGCAAGCAACAGCAGGCGGCGGAGAAAGCATTATTTCAAGCAGCGACGGTGGAGCTTCAGTTGTGGCAAGCAATTCGGGTGGGAGTTCATCTCCTACAAGTGCAGCCGCTGGCAATGCATCGGTGACAAGCGTTTCTGCAACAGAAGTTATTTATATCGGTAGCGTTGTAGGATCATCTATTATCAATATCCCAAAAACATATATTAGTGGTGAAACTGCATATGGTGGTTCATCTACAACTTTCTCACATAAACATTCTGCAGGAAGTTTATATTTTCCATTCACACAATTAGGCGGTGTTCCAAGCCATACGCATCAGTATTCTGCAAGCGGTCATTCTCACACAGTAAACATCCCGTCTCATACGCACTCAGTCTCGATTCCGTCCCATAATCACAGCGTGTCGATACCATCGCACACGCACAATGTAAATATACCGAATCATACGCATGGGATCGTTCAGGGCATCTTCGAGTTTGGATCACCTACCAGTGCGGACTTATACGTAAACGGCATCAAAAAAGCGACGATACCGGCGTCAAGCTCCGAGATTGATATCACACAATATTTACTTAACGCACAGGGTTATGTCCCAAGAGGGAGCTGGATCAACCTCGAAGTTAAACCGAATGACCTGTCCTATGTTATTATTAACTTATTCGTTCAAGGATTTATTCAGAGTGCCGGCGGTGGCACTTATTAAGGAGAAGTAAAAAATGGCACAAAACACGATGTATGTTTCAAAAAACAACAGTCCACAAACTACTTTGACAAACGAAATTACAGCGACAGAGCAGACGATACCGGTTGCTGACATCAGCAAACTGCCGGCTGCTCCAAATATCGCTTCAATCGGTTCTGGTGACAATATCGAGCTTGTTTACTACGCTGGCATCTCAGGATCGACGCTGACCGGATGTGTGCGAGGATATCATGGCACAACGGCAAGCATCTGGTATGAAGATACTCCAGTTTACAGAGCTTACACATCCTACGACCATGATACGTTCAAAGGCAACATTGAAGATTTGGATACTAATAAACTGGATAAAACGGGTGATGGATCTTCAACGACTGTGACTTTTACAGAAGCCGGAACGCTGGCGAACCCTGCCACCGGAGAAAGTCAGGCTACGCTTTGGGGCAAAATCCTGAAGCTGTTTAACCCAACGTCCGGGCATGATCATGACGGGACGAACAGCAAGAAGATCGCAGCGTCAAACGTTGACGGATTGGCTGATTATTTCGACGCATCGTCCGGGCATGATCATGACGGGACGAACAGCAAGAAGATCGCAGCTGGAGCTGTTGGGACATCTGAATTGGCTGATTCCGCTGTTACCAATGGCAAAATGGCAAATATGGCTGCTAATACGATCAAAGGAAATCCCAACGGTGACGCAGCTGCTCCTTCCGATCTTACTGTCGCGAACTTCCTAAAGCTGGTCATTCCAAGCAATGCAGGAGCGCATAATGGATTCTATCGTGGATATTCTCTCGGAACGTCTGTCTCTGCTGCACAGTATGCTTCTATTTCCGCAGGTACTTTTGAAGATATGTATATCGGAGATTACTGGACGATCAAGAGCGTTGTTTGGAGAATTGCAGCGTTCAATTATTTCTATAATTGTGGTGACACAGCTTTCACTTCAAACCATGTGACAATAGTGCCAGACACTTCTTTAGCTTCTTCGAAAATGAATGACACGAATACTACAGCTGGTGGCTATTACGGAAGCGGTATCCGTGCTTCTGGCTCTGGACTGGCTACTGCAACAACAATCATAAATTCCGCTTTCAGCGGACATGTAGCAACGCATCGGCAATTTCTAACAAATGCAGTTACAAACGGCA
>Ga0208826_1001034_pt1 | contig 25164 bp, 20 predicted proteins | sample AD_UKC115_MetaG_FD_184451 | JGI IMG/M metagenome (GOLD analysis project Ga0208826, IMG submission 184451) | Active sludge microbial communities of municipal wastewater-treating anaerobic digesters from Hong Kong - AD_UKC115_MetaG (SPAdes)... | ecosystem: Engineered > Bioreactor > Anaerobic >...
TATATTTTTCATAGTTTTCTTTTGGAGCGGTGATCACCTTTTTAGTGTATAAAAAGGATCACCGCTTTTTTCTTTATTTATAACCCAATACACCTTTTTTGCACCTATTTTTTTCAAGATTGAAGTTGAAATAAAGATGTTGAATTAAAATTAACCAGGCTAAATATTGATATAATTTATTTTAAATCCTTTTAAGGTGGCGATAATGCAAAGCGATCCAATTTTCCAGCTTTTTTTAGAGTGCAACGCACTTTTGAAAGGTCATTTTGTTCTTACATCCAACAAACACTCTGATACATATTTTGAAAAAATAAAACTAATTGAAAATCCATATTATCTTGAAAAAATTGTTAGTTTTCTTGTTGAAAAGATAGAAGCCTCTTCACTCGATTTTGATTATATTGTCTCACCTGCTTATGGAGCTATTGCCATTGGTTTTCTTACTGCTCTAAAAACTTATAAATTATTTGCCTTTTCTCAAAGGGAAAATGAAAAGATGACAATAAGATCTGGCTTTTCAGATATTTCAGGTAAAAAAGCGATTATTGTTGAAGATATTGTAACTACTGGTGGATCTATCATAGAAGTTTTTAACTGCTGCACCGCACTTGATGTTAAAGTAGAAGGCATATTTGTACTGCTTGATAGAAGTCCTTCAGAAATCATAGTTGATGGTATTAAGGTTCAGTCTCTTTCTAAAGTTAAGGCAAATCTCTTTGAACCAGATGATTGCCCTCTATGCAGGGCAAATATTCCAATAACAAAACCTGGTGCATCTAACAAGAAAATTCGATAGCACAAGATGAAAGAACAAAGATCTTTGAAAGTCTACATTTTACTTTTTTTTCTAATACTTGTACTTTTTTTAACAAGAATCTCCATTGGTTCAGTTTATATTGAGCCTGAGAAAGCCATAAAACTTATTTTTTCAAAAAATAGTCATCTTACAGATGATGAAATTACCTTAAAAACTATTGTTGTCTCTATTCGAATTTCATCATTTGTCTGTTCATTCTTAATAGGTGGTATTCTCGCATATAGTGGACTTGTTATGCAAAACCTCTTAAAAAATCCTCTGGCTGAACCCTATACTCTTGGTATCTCTTCTGGCGCTTCCTTTGGATCAGTTTTTGCACTTTTCTTAAGCTCCTTTTTCCCTTTCTTTTATAAATTCTCCACCTTGTTCGCTGTAATCGGTGGCATAATTGCTGCCTTAATTATATTTTTAATAGCATCTATATCCAAATCTTCACGTTCGTCAAATCTTATCATCAGTGGTATTATAGTAAACTCCTTTTTTACAGCAGGCATTACGATACTTTTCTATCTTCTGGGTTCTAAAGTTAATCTCGCTCTTTCCTGGATGATGGGGATGATACCTCTTATTGATAAAAACTGGATATTTATAATTGCAATTGAAGCTATCATATTTTTTATTTATTTTATTTTTCATAAGGAATTTGATCTTTTAAAAATTGCTGAAAGTGATACGAGTCTTATAAGTATAAACGCTGGAAAATTCAAAAAGATTTTTTTTCTTGTAAGTTCTGTAGGAACAAGTTTAATAGTATCACAAAGTGGAATAATCCCATTTGTTGGTATAATTATACCATATTTTATTGGTTCAAAGATTTTTTTAAGATTTAAAAAAAGTCTTACTCTTAGCTTTTTTATTGGTGGGATCTTCCTGGTTTTTCTAAATATCCTCAACTGCTCAGTGCCAATAATTTTCAAGACAAATCTTGAAATACCGATAGGTGCACTAACTGGCTTTTTAGGTGCTCCCTTTTTTCTATATTTACTTATCAAAAAGCAGGTCTAAATTAACTTTATGTTATGTATTTTAAAATAAAATTTATTCCAGAATCTTTCATTAAAGAAAAGAATAAAAATTTGAAAGTAATTTAAATAAAAAAAACAATTTAATTTAAATAAATTTTGCAAAATAGTTGATTTTTGAGTTTATCATACTATATTATTTTTGGAATTAGATAATTTATTTTTATCTTTTTAAGTACTATATTTTTTTCAAAAGTTTTCTTTTAGAAAAAAGTGATTAAAGATTTTTTTAGTTAAGAGAGTTATTTAAATATTCTTCGTTTTTTCAGCAATATAAAAGTATTAACTTTGCAGTATAAATTTAATAAAAGTTATAAAATAGACTCTTTTTTTCTTTTTAAGTTGGAAACACATGAAGAAGAAAAACGAAGAATGGTAAAATAAGTAAATGTTTAAAAATACCATGGAGGTAATTATGAAAAAATTTTATGCTTTATTATCATTTTTAATAATGATAGTTTTTCTTTTTGGATGCGAGTTTAACCTGTTTGAAGCTACAGTTGAAAAAAATTACAGCAATATTGAAGATCCTGCTACCAGGCTTGACTATGCTGAACAGGTTTTACTAAGTGGTGAAGCTGAAGAGATCTCAGCTATTTTAGGTTTACTTAAAACTGACTTTGATGCTGGTATTTTTGGAAGTGAAGGTGATCTCTATGTTAGAGCAAATAGGATCATCGGAAATGCCTATGTTACATCATCCGGTGTTGAAAATATTGTCACCAACGTTGTTACCGATCTTATAGCAACAGCTTCTTCTGATGAAACTCCTGAAGATATAACAACTGTTATAGCAGATATTGATGGAAGTGGCACTGTAGATGAGGCAGATCTGGATGTACTTGCTGATATGTTTAACAATATTGCTGATGGTGCTGATTACCTTAATGCTGCTGCTATTGCCTCCCCAGAGGATACAGATCTTCAACTTGAAAATATTATAGCAAACCTTGCTGCTGCTGTTATAACTGTTATGAAGATAGATACAGAAAATATTTCAGGTGTAATGGATGCCTTTAGTAATTATCTTGCAACTGGCGACCCTGGAACTTATAATTTTTTAGATGTTGATACAAATATTCAAGCTGCAGCCAATTCTGTTGATAATATTTTGAATAACGCTGATCCTGGTACACCAAGTCATGAAGTCGCATCTGCACTCAATGACTTTTTGGCTTTCTTTACTACTCACTAGATCTTCAAGGAGGACAAAATGAAAAGATTAAATATAATAATATTACTACTACTTTTATTATCGACTCCAGTTTTTGCACAGGAGTATATAAGTCTCTTTCCATATATATCTGCAAGTGTTTTTGGGTTTGGAGGAGCATTCACAAGTGTTGCAACTGGATTTAACGGAATGTTTTACAACCCTGCAGGTTATGCACTTCCCTCTAACAATCATTTTTCGATTATTGACCTAAATGTTTACTTCAATCCTGATTTTATAAATATAGCTCAACAAACTAATTTCTTTCAAAACCTCGATACAGCCATCTCTGATTCAGATTTTATTTCAAGTCTACTGAACGCTAAACTTGGGATGGGGCTTAGTGGGCTTCCATTTATTGGTTTCATGAGGGGGGGGCTTGCTTTTGCTGTTTACGATAATGCTGGACTTAGTGCCTCCTTTTATCCAACCATCGCAGCGCCAGATGTTAAGATCACTATGAACGCCGAAGCAGGTGCTATACTTGGTTATTCGTTCCGCATAGGTAACTTTTTGTATATTGGTGCAAATACAAAAGTTATTGCAAGAGCCTGGGCTGATGTCCCTACACAAAACCTTTTGACTTTGATGGACTCGATGTCATCAAGTTCAGGACTTCTTCCTTTTTCCGTTAAGTTTGGCTACGGTTACGGTTTTGATCTTGGAGCTATTCTAAAACTTGGTGCATTTCAAGTTGGTCTTTCTTTTTTAAATCTCCCTGGTATCAAGATAAACTACGCTGAATCAAACGATATAAATCAACTTATCTCTGGAACCTTAGAAAATTCAGGAACAGCCATTATCCCTATTGAGATAAATGCTGGTGTATCCTGGAATATTGGAACAATAATCCCGCTTATCATGGATAAAGCCGTTATAGCTGTTGATGTTCATGGAGTCAATCTTTTGATAGAAGATTTCAATGAATATGGTTTTAATCTTTCTTTACTGGGTAACTACTTCTTCCTTGGAGCAGAGTTTAGAACTCTTGGCTTTCTCACAGTTAGAGGTGGTTTGTACCAGGGTTATCCTGCAGTCGGTTTTACATTAAATCTTGTTATTTTGAAATTAAGCTTTGCCTACTATACTAAAGAACTGGGGATGTTCCCGGGAACGATACCTGAAAGCAATATGATTGTTACTCTTTCCTTCTCCTGGTAGTTAAGAAGCTGGTAACATTCCATAGATAATCTTTCAATCCAATAGTTTTTAAGGCTAAGACTTACAAAAAAGTAAAAAATAGGTTCTTCCAGGTTTTTGTTGCTGGCAATCACTAAATGCCAGGTTATAATGAAAAGTCTTTTTTACCTGACAATGTTAAGTTGCCTAAATGGACTTAGAATTAAGAATATTTTGTTTTCTCTTCATAAAAGTGAAGAACTTTCTATTTCAATTTTTCTTAAAAGCAGCAGTTTTTCTGCTGCTTTTTTTTACACTCTTATTTTACATCCAGAATAGTTCCCCGGTCATTCTATAGGTGTCTGCTTATTTAAAAAAATAGGGGTATTTTTCATAAATCATTTGACAAAAAATATAAATAGTGTTATTTAAATTTCGATGTTAATTAAATGAGATGCTAGCTCAGCCGGTAGAGCACCTCCCTTTTAAGGAGGGGGCCACAGGTTCGATCCCTGTGCATCTCATTTTTTTATATCTCTATATACATTCGTAGTCTAAATTTTTCGTTTATTTTTTTAATCTCATATCTCTTTTTCAATCATCTTTAACTTTTTTATATAATCTTAATATTTTTAATTAAAAGTTGTAAGTTAATTTCGTAAAAAACTTTTGATTTTTTCTTCTTTTAGTCTATATTATTCTAAAGGATATAGTTAAAATTTCCTTTTTTTCAGAATAAAAGGCCAACTTTGCTTATTTTCTCTTTATTTATGTGTATTTATTTTTAAAGAGGCACTTATTTTAACTATCTTCTTAAATTTCGAGTTTTTATTTAATTCTGGAGGCATTATGAAAAAATCAACATTCAAAGTTCTAAAGGTTTTCTTTTTGCTTATTTTGATCTCTTTTTTATCGATTAATCTCTTTGCGGGAACTTCTAACTCAAACTATCTCGTTACTTTTGGTGGAATCAACGGATATATTATAGCTCCCTGTGCTCTTCCAGTTCCAGCTGGCTCTTTTAATCTTAATCTTGGTTATGTTTTTTCTTCACCAAATTATCTTCCACTGGCATTTTCTTTTTCATTCATAAAAAACTGGGAAATAGGTTTTGGACATCAGTTTGCCCTATATAACCCGATGCCTGCAACACCTTTTTTTATCTCAACAAAGTACAGGATCTCTCAGGGTTCTATAGATATTGCACTTGGTGCAGTGTTTGAATTGTATCAGGGCTACAATGCTGTGGAGTTTTATGCAGCTTTTCATTCAGGCTCAGTTTTTGGTAATGGCATGATGGATATAGTTATCGGCAAGACCATCCCTTTTGATGGAACAATTGATAGTTCTATTAACCTTTACATTGGAACAATGATACCTCTTGTTAAAGATGTTTTTCTTCTTCTCATTGATTTTTCAAATAATGCTCTTGGTAGTGCTTCATATATGGGAGAAAACAGAGGGATTTTTAACTTCTCCTTTATATTCGATATAATTCCTAAAGCCCTTTCAATATATTTTACCTGCTATGACTTTATGGATGCTCCTTTTTCTACTATTGGCATCGGTATCGATTGGAGACTTTCTTTTAAGTAAAATTTTTCTAATGAAGATAATTTTGGCTTAAGAATTAGATATCTTTTAAATTTTTCTTCCCTTTTTGTTTTTGTGAATAGGAATGGAGCAGAGCTTTTTTAATAATTGAGACTTTATTTTACAATTTATAAAAATAAAAATTCAATTTTAGATGCTCCTCTTTTTATTCAACAGTCGAAAGTCGGGGAAAAATGTTAAATTTTTTTCTCAAATTTGCCCATACATTGTTTCTAAAAGCCATTTTAAATTTATTAAAATTAACTAAAATTAAAAAGAGTTTAATAGATGATAGACAATACAAATAAAAAGAACAAAAGAGTTAAACGAACTATTATACTTTCAATAATCTTAATCTTGATAATTCTTATTTTCTTGTTTTTAGCCTATGGTTGTTATAAAGATCTTGCAGAAGTTATTTTAAATGTCTCGGGTAAAAAAGAAAGCATATATTTCAGAGTCAAAGAATTTCAAAACCAAATTCATTATGGATCCAGAGGGTTTGCAACACCTCATACTATAACCATTTACGATAGAAACAGAGTGGTCATAGCTTCACTTAAAGATAAAGATTATCAGTTCATAAGTATTCAGCAGGTACCTGTTTTTCTTATAGATTTGCTCTTAATAAAGGAAGATATGACTTTTTTTACCCATAAAGGGATTGTCCCCAGGAGGATATTCGTTTCATTGTTAAAAAATATTCGCTATGGAAGAAATGCTTTTGGAGGTTCTACAATAACTCAACAGGTAAGCAAACTTTTATTTACAGATCAGAAGAAAACTGTCACAAGAAAAGTAAAAGAGATAATAACAGCTTTCTACATCGAAAAAATACTTACCAAAGAAGAGATACTCGAGATTTACATCAATATTGCTTATTTTGGTTACGGAAGGTATGGTGTCTCTAAAGCATCAGAGTTCTATTTCAACAAAAAGGTCCAGCAACTAAACTTTGCAGAAGCTGCGATGCTTGTATCAATAATCTCATCTCCAGAAAGATTTTCTCCTTTAAAAAATAAAGATGTTACTAAAGAAAAATTCAAAGTTTTGATGAATAGAGCGAAAAAAGTTGAGTATATAGATGCTAAAACAGCAGATAATCTTTCCCAAAACTATGTAGATACTTATGATTTCACAAAACTTGGAGTATCCTCATATTTACAGATAGAGGACAAATCCCCATGGGTTCAAAGTTACGTACTTTCATGGATAAATTCAAATTATTCGATAAAACAAGCCTTCGAATCAGACTTTGAAATTTATACTACCACTGACTCTTATGCACAATTTGCTTTACAGGATTCTGCAAATTATTATGTATCACAAATAATTCCAGCCCGTGTAAATGATCCTGCAGATGAAAATAATCTTGAAATTGCTTCAGTATCTGTAAATCCTCTGACGGGAGAGATACTTTCCTTTATTGGTGGTAAAAAATATTCTCCACTCAATGAATTTAATAGAGCTTTTTCAAGTAGAAGACAGGTTGGTTCAATAATAAAACCAGTTTTGTACCTATATGCATTCTTGAACAATATCGTAAACCCTTTAACTGTAGTAGAAGATAAACCACTTTCCATAGAAACATCAACAGGAAAATGGGAACCTAAAAATTATGGTCAACAATATAATGGACCGATCCCAATCTTTAGAGCCTTACAAAAGTCATTAAATTCAGTTATGGTTCAGGTTGCGATGAAGATGGATTTAAACGATTTCCTGGATTGGTTTAACGATGTATTTCCTTTTATAGATAAGAAAAGTCAGGAAGCTCTCAAACCTTACCCTTCAATCGCTCTTGGTTCGTTTGAATTTTCTTTACTCGATATAGCATCAATATATTGTCCAATTGCAAATCTCGGAACATCCGTTAAACCATATCTTATAGAAAAAGTTATGTCTCATGGTAATATTATTTATCAAAATAATGTAGAAAAGATATATGATTCTATAGACAAAACACTTGATCTTGAACTTATCTATCTTCTTGGTCTTACCTCTGCTGATGGTGGAACTTCAAATTTTGCAAAAAGGCAAACAGGATTTTCTTATCCAGTTTACTCAAAAACTGGAACGACCAACAATGGAAAAGACTCCTGGTTTGTTGGCTTCACAGATGGTTTACTCACAGTTGTATGGACAGGTTATGAAAAAGATACAGGGAAAACAGCACTTACAGGCGGTGGATTTTCAGCTTACCTTTACTATATATATACTCAAAAGATCTATCCATTCTTTGCTGAGGATTACAAATTTGTCGATGAAAATGGTTCAATTGTGCCTATTTGCGAAACAACACTGCTAAAGGCAAATGAAAATTGTCCAAAAATATATCTTTTTCTTCCATATATTCACCAGCCATCAGAATATTGTGCCTCTCATTAGTTATAGTATATGTAAAACTATTTATAAAATGTTGAAAGTAAGATTAAGTTAACAATTGAGGTTATAAACGTAATGCAAAAGCTAAATAAAAAAAAGAACATTGATAAATTATTTTTATTATTCATATTTTGTATTGTGCTTTTAAATTTTTGTTGTTCAAATTCTTCAGATATAAAAATTTATAAAGGGAAGATCAATCCTTCCACAAAAGAGATTAACTTCAAAGCATTACCAAATGGGATCTTCGATATTAATATCGAATTCGAAGCACCGATTACAGCAAGTATTATATATAAATTTTCCGATCAAATCCTGGAAAAGAAATTTAAAAATACTAAAACAATTTCAGCTAATGATATTGATTTAAAAAAATATCATTTATCCATTAAAATATATGATACTTTTGGAATTAGTTCAATAGATTATAAAGCAACTTTTACTAGAAAAACTTATTGGTATCAAAGTAGATTTGAGTCAGAACCTGACGATACACAATCTTTTGCCACTGTTATAAATATTCTGAGATATTCTCCGATTTCATTGGTCGGTCGCATAAATGATATTGATGATGTTGATTACTATGATATTAACAATGAATCCAATCTGAACATGTATTGTTTTTTAAATGTTTCAACCTCTTCTAAAAGCTACGATATTAAACTTATTGATCCAGACTCTGGCAAAATAATAAATATTGATGGAACTATCCCACTTATGTTTCAAGCTTCTTCGCATTATTATCTTAAAATTTCTATTGCTCAGAAACAAAGTGTATCTGATGCCCTTGCCTTTTTGCCTTACACTATAAATTTAAACCCTACCGATAATCTTTCAAATGTTTCTGAGTTTGAACCAAATGACCAGAAGCCCAATTATCTTGAGATAGGAAGAACTGTATTTGGTAATCTTACACAAAATGATACAGATTACTTTACATTCGATATAACTTCAGAAGGATTCTATAAAATAATTTTTTCCCCATCTTCAGCATCTATGTATCTAACTTTTATTACTCCCTTTGGAATCTTCTATGAAAATATTCAAATAAGTCGAGCAGGTTCCTTCAAACATCTTCTTTTACCTGCTGGAAATTACAGAATTAAGATAAATACAAAAGATTCCAATATTTTTAAGAAGATTTCGTATACATTACGAATAGAATCTGATTCCCCTGTCTTTGAAATAGAACCAGATGATAACATGAACAATGCAAATGAATTTACAAGCTTTGATACAGTCACTGGAACAATCTCATGGGAATACGATATAGATATTTATCAAATATATTTAGAAGACGATTCAAATACTTTGCAGATTTCATCAGACGATCCTTCGATTAATTTTACCCTGCAAATTTATCTTGAAAATAAACTTATTTCAACCTATAATATAAATGGAAATTTTTCAAATATTCCTTTACCAAAGGGAAATATTTATATTAAGATTTTTACTTCAAGTTTTTTGAAAGAAATAAACTATACAATTCTGGTAGAAAAATGATCTATGTAATTGTTTTACTTATTCTTGCAGCTGCTGGGATCGGGATCTATTTTTTATTTATTAAAAAAGTACCTATGGAGTTACAGATTCAACGAATGTATGAATATGAAAACTACATCGGTATTATTGATTACTATCGAAAGCATCAGGAAAAGATAAAAAATTCTTTGAAAGCTGCATATTTTTATGGTGCTTCACTTTATAAGATAGATGATGTTTCAAATGCCATACTCTGCCTTGCACCTATTGAGAAAAAACCAGAATTTGAAAACTTTCCCTTTAAGAATCAATACTATGAAATCCTCGCTGATTGTTTTTTCAACTCTGGTAGTTTTGTAAATGCTTTCTATTATTATTACCTTCTTTTACAGAATGAACCAAATAATTTTCATGCACTTTTTCGGATAGGACATATATATGCTGCAAACGGACAGTTTAATAAATCAAAAGTCTTCTTAAATGATGCCAAACAGTTAAAACCAAAAAATAAAGATATCTTTCTTATACTTGGTCAAATAGAACTCCTTGAAAATAGATATTCTGAAGCTATTTCCTATCTTAATGTTGTTAAAGAGATGGACACAAAAAATATCAATGTTCTTTTTTACCTTGGTTATGCCAAACTTGCACTGAAAAATTTATCAGAAGCAGTTGATTATTTAAAACAGGTTATTACAAAAAGCAAGGATCCAAAACTTTTAACAATATCTTACTATCTTTTAGGAAATATCTTTCAAAAACAAAATAATACAAAAATGGCTATCGAATATTATCAAAAATTTCTGGAAAATAGAAAATTCGCAAAAAAGGAATTCATCGAAGATGTTCTATATAATCTTATGCTTGCATATTTTTATTTAAGAGAATATCAAAAGGCATTTCAAATACTTGATATTCTTTTTTCCATGGATAGAAATTACAAAGATGTTTCCGATATAGCCTTTGAAAGAGATAGGATAGTTTCTAAAACAGAGTTTATCAAACAACTTGAAGATTGGAGCTGCATAAACCAGCTGATATTACCAGATTATGTTATTGAAGATGAGCTTCTCTTTGCAAAAAATATAGATCTAAAACCTATAGAGAAAAAGCTTGGCATTGTTGTAAAAACCGATGAAAAAATGACATATGATGAGTTTATAAATTCAAAATACCAGGATTGGGTTATTATAAATGAACAACTTCTTAAAATCATAGCATTTTTCGATATCTCAAGTTACAATATAGATTCAGATCCAGATATATATTCCGGGAAAGGATGCATGTTTAAAGCAAAAAGAAAGAATGGATCGACCGTAACATCCTTCTTGATAAAATTTTCAAGAAATAAGAGTATCTCTAAAGAATTTATTTATAAACTTAAACAGATAAAGGACGAAGCTGGTTTGGAAAGGCTTATATTTATACATGCTTACAATATACCCTCAGAAATACTCATGCTTACATCTGAAAATAGCGATATAGATTTTATAAGCCGAAATGGCTATCAACAGATTTTTAGTTCTTATATCCTCTCCACAAAATCTAATGAATAAAATACCTTCTAAAGTGCAACAATCAAAAGTGTATAACAATTAAAAGCCCAGAGTTGAAGGTCCAGCAATAAATTAATAAATTTAGGTTACATTTATTTAATTTTATATAATATTACTTTTGTTATGAATAAGAAGATACTCTATATTCTTAGCAATAAATTTTCAAATATCGATAAGCTTTTAAGTCTTGTAAACAGCTCATATATAAACATTGCAGTGGATGGTGGACTTGAAATCGCAAAAAAATATAGATTTTTAGACAAATTAAGCTTTGCAATAGGCGATTTTGATACCTGCAAATCACCTGAAAAGATAATAAAAATTGAAAAAATAATAAGATTCCCTTCAGAAAAGGATGATGCCGATACAATTCTTGCCTACAAATATGCAGTATCAAAAGACAAAGATCAACTTTCTGATTTATTCAGAAAAAATAAAATGAATATGCCCCCTGAGTCTCTTACAAATTACACAATAGATAAGACTTTTGAGCATCACTTCTTTTCTGTAAGTGGTAAAAGAGAGGACCACTTCATCTCTCTTTTATTCTTCTTCATAAATGAAATCAAAAGTAAAAAAATAAATGCATTAAATATAATCTTTCACAATGATAAAGAAACCATCTATATTCTCGATAGTGGTAAATACACGATAAAAGGGGAACAAAATAGGACCTTTTCTTTCTTCCCCCTGGATGATCTATATGATATAAGTTTTACGGGAAGTAAGTATACTTTCCCTGATAAAATCTATAAATATGAGAGTTCTGGCCTTTCAAACATCTTTACAAAAGAAACCTCATCGATTAGTTTTAAAGGTGGTTTAGCTATTTTATCAATCATAAATAAAAGCTCAAATCTTATTGATATTGTTAAAGAATAGTCAGGTGATAAATCAGATTTAAATCTATCAAATCACTTTGAATCTTTTCTTTTTAAAATCTCATCTGCAAGATTTTTCTTAAGTTTATCCAGAGTATCCTCAAAAGGGATATACTGGCAACTGAAAGATGGAATAACATCAAAGTTTAACTGTTTAAGGATTTCCTCAACTTTTGGAATGCTCTGTCCTCCCCATCCATAAGAACCAAAAGCAAAACCAACCCTATTTTTTGGGCAAAGACCTGACATATAGTTTAAAAAACCGGCAACTGAAGGATAGATAGAGGAGTTTAATGTCGGTGAACCTATAGCAATATACTTTGCATCAATCAATCTGGTGATACAATTTGAAAAATTAGTTACCTTTAAGTTGCAAAGTTCGTATGGGATATCAAGACTTTCAAATACTTCAGAAACAGCATGGGCAAGTTTTTTTGTGGAGTCCCACATCGTATCGTAAATTATCACTGCCTTTTCATCTGTTCTGTTATTTGCCCATTTTTCATAAAGCTCGCAAATTTTATCGATATACCTATCGAAAATCAACCCATGACTTGGTGCAATCATCTCTATTTTTAAAGGTTTAGCCTGCTCCAGAACCTTTTTGACCTGATTTCCGTAAGGAAGCACAATATTTGCATAGTACTTTTTTGCTTCTTCAAAGAGAATACCCTCTGGATATTCACTGGCGAACCTTTGATAAGAGGCAATATGCTGACCAAATGCATCCTGGGAGAAAAGCAAATTTTCTTCCTGAATATATGTTCCCATATTATCAGGCCAATGCACCATATTTTCCAGGATAAATGTCAGAGTATACTTCCCGGTTGAAAGAGTCTCGAGATTCTTAACAACTTTATAAGATTTTATCGAAGGAAAATGCTGCCTCAGTCCCTTTTCCCCGAAAGATGATGTGACAATTGTTGCATTGGGAGCAAGAGAAATTATCTTTTCAAGTGAACCAGAATGGTCCATCTCAACATGCTGAGCGATGATATAGTCAATTTTTGAGGGATCTATAACACTTTTAATCCTTTCCACCATATCATCCGAAAGATAATGCTTTACTGTGTCAACAAGAGCAACCTTTTTATCAACAATAAGATAAGAGTTATATGTCGAACCTCTTTCAGTGGTATAACCATGAAAATCCCTCAAATCCCAGTCAATACCTCCAACCCAGTAGATATTTTCTTTTATCTTAAAAGCTTTCATCTCAACCTCTCTTTTATTTATCTTTTATCAACCAGTGGTTTTTGAATAATTAATGCAAGGTGTTACTTTCAGGGTTTTTCTTCAATCTAAGTTATTTTTTTTAGTTTTAAGTTATCATCTATCAGTGCAAAAATAAAACACGATCTTATTTGGGTTTTCTGATAAAATTGGTCCCTGGTTAATCAGCACTTTTTAGTCTCTTCACAGTAAACTAAGAACTAGAAGATAATTTGCCGAATGAACATAAAATTTAATAAGATCTTATGCAAATCAAATATATGAGCTTTTTCAAAAATTAGAGCACTGTTAAAATTATAAAAAGATAAACTATCTTTTATCAAAAATATTTAAAATTAGAAATTTAATGAGCTCATTTTTCAAAACAATTTTAAATCTCATCCATTGATTATGATGATTTTCCCATATAATATTTATTAACATCTTTTACATCAAATAGACTTTAATAGTATTGTCCAGCAATGAGCTCATTAAATAGAATTCAATCATTAGAAATCTTCCAGATTTTCAAAAGTGGTTTTATTAAATCTCTTAAATATTCAAAATATTTTAGTTTTAAAGTCTTAGAATAGTAAATAACTCTAAGCTTTAAGATGAATTTTCTGGAAGAAGTAAAAACTACTCTTCTTCTTTCTCAAACTGGTCTTTAGAGGCACCACAAACCGGACAAACCCAATCTTTTGGAAGATCTTCGAAAGCGACATTATCATTTTCAGCAGGATCATAAACAAAGCCACATACCTGACAAACATACTTATCGTTTTTAGACATAAATCCTCCATTTGTTTTCTATATTAAATATAATATTTTATTAATAAAAAAACAACAAACTAACCTATTTTTAACAATTTTAATATTACTGTTTAAAAATAAATTAGTTTCAATTAACCATTACTTTTTTCACTGAATTATCGTCATTAAAACTTAATAAATCAACCCTCATTTATCTCCCAGGTGCCTGTTTAATTAAAGCAAATGTTAATTTTAAAAACAAAACAAATATATGGTCATGTGTTTTTATTGCTCGTAACATTTTTCTATACAATCAGGCTATATGCAGAAGTGGATAGCTGAAAGTGCTCTTCACAGTTTTTTTGTATAACAAAATCTATATAAACTAGCAAATAGCGAAAAAATTTACCCGAACTTTCGGCTTTAGACTTTAAACTGTAGTATATTTTATCTTCTAAAACCACAACACTAAACATCCCTTTTAAAAATCATAAAAAAAACAAAAGGGATTCCTATGATAGCTGATGCTATCCCGGCAGGAAGCTCGTAACCTCTAAATATTCTGCATACATCATCTATAAAAAGTGTAAAACTAGCTCCCCATAGAAGTGATATAGGCAAAAGCTTACGATAATCAGGACCCACCCTTAACCTTGCGATCTGTGGGATAACAACTCCTATCCAACCAATAATGCCACTATAACTAATAACAGCTGAAGTCGCCATAGTAGTTAATAAAAGAGCTATCAACCTTAATAATACAGGACTTTCCCCAAGAGAAAGAGCATGAGAGTCCCCATAGGACAGTATATTGAACTTCCAGGAAAGCAAAAAACAAAAAAAGATGCTTATAGTAATTATGGGCAATGAATAAATGATATCTTTCATAGTTGTGTTTGCAAATGACCCCATCATCCAGTAAACTACTGCTGGTAGCTTTGAAACTGGATCTGCAACCATCTTAAGATACATTGTAAACGCTGCAAAGAGATTCCCAACAAGAACACCTGCAAGAATTATTATATTTTTTTCCTTACTTATAAATATAGATGCAAGAAAAACAGATAATAATGCTGCTAAAATACCTCCAAAAAATGAAAATAACTGGATATAGAGTTTTGAAAGATCCAGAAGTATAGCCAGAGCAGCAGCAAAACCAGCTCCATTCGAGATACCTAAAAGATATGGGGACGCCAGAGGATTGTTGAAGATACCCTGAAGTATTGCTCCGCTGATAGCTAGAACTAAACCAGCAAGTGTTGCTCCTAAAATTCTTGGAAGCCTTATCTGAAACAATATCGTTTTTATCAAATCAAAATCCTCATTTTGATTACTTTGTCTACCAGATAAACTATCCCAGATAAAGCTATTTATACTTTTTATACCTATTTTTTGTTGTCCTATATAAAAAGAAAAAATAAAAATAATTAGAAAAATAAGAGTCGATATAATTAAAATTTTTCTCATAAATTCTCGTGTTTTCAATAATTTTTTGTATTTTCATTAAAATGCATTAAACTAAAGGACTTTCAGCTGATTAGTACTTTTCATTAGTAAAGAAATAATCATACATCATAGTTTATCTGGCAAGTGCATGCTTATTTTAAAAGTATATTTGCTGATCAAATATTAAATGATAAAGTATTCTTCTACCTTATAAATCCAGATCACTCTTTTTCATAGTCTATAAAATCAAATTGATGCATGAAAAACTTTCCTTTATCGCTATTAATTGTCTTTATACGCATATTATAGAGTTTTGAAAGGTTATCTTCCATAAGAATAGAGTTTGAATCTCCAAAATCAAGCATAACTCCATCTTTTAAAAGAAGTACAAGATTTGCTATCAATGAAACTTGATTTGGATCATGTAAAGAAACTAATATCGTTTTTTCTTTTTCCTTTGCAATCTTTATTATAGTTGAAAGCACAAGTGATTGATTCTTGAAATCCAGAAAAGCTGTGGGTTCATCGAGTAAAAATATTATTGAGTCAGTCATCAATGCTCTTAAGAAAAATGCGAGTTGAAGTTCTCCACCACTTATTTCATTCATATGCCTGTTTGCAAGATAGGTAAGATTGAATTCATCGAGAAGCTCGAAAGCTTTTTTGTAATGCTGCTGTGATGGATATTGAAAAAATTTAAGCTGAGGATTTACTCCAGAAACAACTATGTCTATCACCTTAAATGGCTGGAAAATATTGATAGTTTGAGGAATATAACTAACAAGTGAAGAATACTTTTTCCTCCTAAAGTATGCAATATCCGTTCCATTAATAACTATTGATCCAATTTGAGGTCTCAAAACAGATGCAAGACACTTCAAAAGAGTGCTTTTCCCTGCTCCATTAGGGCCTAAAATGGCACAAATATCCTTTTTATTAAGAGAGAAAGATATCTTTTTGAGTGCAAAATTTAGATATGAGAATGATAAATCTTTAACCTGTATCGTATTCATTTATATATTTATAAAAGTATTTAAATTATTAGTATTTTTACGATAATAGCCTTACAATAACCTATTTCTTGTAATCATACCATAGTACTATCCTGCAATAATACTGTGAAAAAATATTCATAGTCGTTTTGCCTTTCCCGGGCTGTATTTTTAGTATGTGATTTTTTTTATTATTCATAAGTCAAATTCTTTATAAAATCAGGCATTTCCGGTTAATGTGCACTTTTTAAGCTCTTTGCAATTTTTCTTTATATGGCAAGGTCTTGAAAACTAGCGAAGAGTTATAAGATAATTAGCCAGATGAACATTGAATTATTTGGCAACCAGGAGTAGTGAGGAAATTTCATCTTTTGATAGATTTAAAGTATAAACTTTGCTATATAATTTTTGAAGTAAGACGATGTATGTATCTAAATATATATTTTTTGATATAATATTTCTGATAAAGCAAATTCCACCAACTATTTCAAAGGATGGAAGATCCCAGGAAACTATAAAAGATGGAATCGTGTAAATCTGCCTGTTCTTTACAGCATTTATGCTACTGAATCTTGAATCCTGAAGAATCTGTTCCTTTTTTTCAGCGGTGTATGAACTTAGAAGAATAATATCAGGATTCATTCCTATAAGAGTTTCCGGGTTGATATCAACTTTAGTTTGATTGTATGTATCTGCAACAGATTTACCACCAGAAAGACCTATAAGATAACTCTGTATCGAGCTTTTCCCAAAAGTTCGCAAAATGTTGCTACCAGCTATATAAATCTTTGGTTTTTCAGGATAAATTTTGGCCGAAAAAGTTTCTTTTGTGCCTTCAAAACTGTTGAGATCTTCCTCTACAAGAGCATTAATCTCTTTAGCTTCTTTTTGCTTTCCAAATAAAGTTGCTACCTCTTGCACTGATTTTAAAAAATTTGAAGGAGTTTCAACATCAACAATAAAGACTGAAAATCCCATCTCTTTAAGTTTATCTAATCCACCTCTACCAATTTGAGAAATTATTAAATCTGGCTTTTTTGCAGCTATGTTTTCAAATATTAAGTTATTTCCAGAAAAACTACTTCCCCAGTTCTTATACTGTGGGGCAACTCGCTCAAATCCTTTCCCGATAAGATTTGTGCCATATTGAGCATCCACAACAAGATCTGTAAGAGATAAACTTATCATTATCTGAGTAGAAAAAGGATCTAAAGTAATGACAGATTTGATTTCTTTCTTTATCTTTATATCATTTCCCATCATATCTTTGACAATAATATAATCTTGATCAGTAAATGAGAAAAAGAAAAATAAAAAAGTAAATAAAAATAAGATAGCAACAAATTTATGATTTTTTTTACGAGTCATTTAAGTCTCCAATTTTACATCTCTTATAAAGTGAAATAAACAAAAAATAATATAGATTTACACCGATTTGAGCCAATTATTTATAGCAAAAACAATATAAAAATCAAAGATAATGTTTTCCACTTTTCTTGATTTTTTTAGATAAAATGAATAAATTATCAATGATAGATGAGTTATATGAATTTTTATTTGTATTAAAAATCCATTAGTATTATCTACAAATCCGATTAAATAGGTAAATAGTGAAAAGAACAGATTTGTCGAAAGAATCAAAAATTCGCAGGGAAAGATTATGTATAATCCAAAAACTTTACTTGAAGTAAAAAACTTAACTTTGAAAAAAGATGGAAAAACCTTACTCAACTCATTAAACCTTGAAGTATGGGAAGGTTATGTACATGCAGTTGTCGGGCCTAACGGAGCCGGAAAGTCCACTTTTGCAAATACTATTATGGGTCTGTCAGGTTATAGACAGATAGAAGGAGATATCATATTTGATGGAGTCTCTATAAAGGATCTTTCAATAGAAAAAAGAGCAAAACTTGGCATAACTCTTGCTTTTCAAGAACCAGCAAGGTTCGAGGGCATAACTGTAGAAGATTTTCTCCTTGCAAGTAGCAAATATTCAAACTCAAAAAAAGAAGAAAAAAGAGCTGAAATTCCAAATGCTTCTGCTGAAAATTTTGATCATATCATAGAAAAAGGTCTTTTGAAGGTAGGACTTGATCCTATAAAATATAGAAAGAGAGCCGTTGATAAAAACCTTTCTGGAGGAGAAAGGAAGCGTATTGAACTGGCATCTATATATGTTATGAAGCCAGAATTGGTCATCATGGACGAACCTGATAGTGGAATAGACATAGACTCTCTCAACTATATTTATGAGATTATCTCTGATTTTAAAAAGGAAGGTTCAACCGTAATACTCGTAACTCATAGCCAGCAGGTTTTAAGGTGGGCTGATCATGCCTTTCTCCTTTGCGGAGGTAAACTTGTTGATAAGGGAAAGATGAGTGATATGTTGAAATATTTTTCAAATAAGTGCAAACCCTGTGATCATATCGGGACGCCAGATACTGATATTAAATAAAATGATCTTATCAAAACACCAATATACCTTATTTCATGAGCTTGCTAAACGATTCGCATTAATAACAGAAAAAGAGTTAAAATTGATATAAAAAAACATATTTCTTAATTTGAGGAAAAAATGGAAAAAAATAATGATCTTGAACTTATAAAACAACTTCTCGATTCTGCTGAGCTACATGATTTATCAGATAAGATCGCTCATGTTGAAATACATGGCAACAAGGTTCTTGGACTTCACCTTGTTGATGGACTTTTGATAAATTCTAAAAGGCTTGATGATGGAGTAGATATAAATATTACCGTTGAAAAGGGAGTAAAGTTAGAAAATCCCGTTAGATTCTGCTTTGGTTTGATACCACCTGATGGAGTTCAAAAGTTAAAGATAAATACTATCTTAAAAGAAGATGCGGAAGCAACATTCATAGCCGTCTGCACATTCCCAAATGCTAAAAATATACAGCATATTATGGATGCAAATATTACACTTGAAAAAAATGCAAAACTAACCTACTTTGAAAGACATATTCATGGACCACATGGTGGAGTAACTATAGTGCCTAAAACAAAAGTGATAGTTAAAGAAAATTCTTCCTATATTTCAGAGTTCGAACTTATAAAAGGTGATGCAGGAAGTATAGATCTCCAGTATAATGCTGATGTTTATAAAGATGGTTCTGTTTATATGACTGCAAGAATATATGGCAAAAGTTACGACAAGATTAAAATCCTTGAGTCAGCCCATCTTATTGAAGAAAATTCAGCTGGTGTTTTAATAAGCCACCTTGCTGTAAAAGATAACTCAAACGCAATGGTTGAAAATGAAATAGTCGCTGATGCACCTTATTGCAAAGGGCATGTTGACTGTAAGGAGATAATCCAGGGGAATGCTAAAGCTGTAGCCATACCAAAAGTTTCGGTCAACGATCCAAAGGCACAGGTAACACACGAAGCTGCTATAGGTTCAGTTGATTCAAAGCAACTTGAAACTCTCATGAGCCGTGGATTATCTGAAGATGAAGCTGTTGATCTTATAGTATCTGGACTTTTGAAATAGTTTTCTAGCTTCGCTTTATTTTTATATTTGATTTTATAGGAGATTTTTTTGTTAATCCATCTATTTACTTAAAATCTTCCCAAAAATCATGCAAGCGGTTGATGATTTACAAAATAAAGAAAAATTCAAAATGATGGAGAATTATTAAATTTGAGCTATCTTTATTTAAAGGAAGATTCATATATCTCTATCTTTCAATTTGAGGTGTGATTATGTCAAAATATAAAAGTGCAATGGCTATTCAAGTTGTCCCAATAGGAATATCTGAAAAGAAAGATATATACGATTTTGTTGATATTGCCATTAACTGCATAAAAGAATCAGGTCTTGAATATTTAGTTGGCCCTTTTGAAACAACCATCGAAGGAGAACTTGAAGATCTTTTAGCTCTTGCTGCAAGAATCCAGAAAAAACTTTTAGACTCTGGACTTAAAACAGTTGGTACCAATATAAAACTATGGACAGGAAACATCGGTTCAACTTCTGAAAAATTAAATCGACATAAAGGAAACTGAGGGAGATTATTATGAAAGAGCGTACTGTTTACATGATTTTATTTGTTACAATCATTTTCTCTTTTTCAATATTAGACCTGTCTGCCATAAACCCTGAAGCAGATGCAAGTATACAGATAAGGCAAGAAACAGTTACCAAGTTTCTTACCGCAGTCGGAGATCTTTCAAATACCGAAAAATTTTCTGTTGTTGGGCTTTCTGGAAGTTATAGATGGTTGGTTCAAAATCCTAATATAATTTTTTCACCTGGCAAGGCACTTTTTACAGCTGATGTTACTATAACCATAAACCCAGATAACATTACAACAAAATCACAGGCAAATGGTGAAGTCTCTGTACGATATGACAATGAAACAAATAAGATTTCTATCAGGGTTACAAAAGCCATAGTAGAGATAAAAGCTAAAATTCTTGGCAATATGATCAAAATAGCAGAGATAGACCTGGCTAAGTACTATACCATAGCCTTCGATTTTCCAGGGCCAAAACCTTTTGAATCTGTTGTCGATGTTAAGATGCCAGATGGGAAAATTAAGAAACTATCTATAGTTACAAATCCTGTTTTATCTATTGCAGAAGGAGCTATAGTGGTTGGTACTTCAATGCAGTATAAGCCTATCCCTTGATATATTGACTCTATCGTTACTATTTTGCATTTTTAAAAGATAGCATCCTTTGTTTATTCTCTATTTTAAAGGCAAACAAATTTATACGCAAAAATTGTGTAATGCCAATCTTTGCAAAAAAAATTAAATTCAACAAAGGAAAATAAACCAATTAAATTTATATGAAAAAACAAATTTTTATTATTTTTATCTTGATTTTTTCAATGTTCATTATATCTGTTCTGATCTATGGCTTTTTTATTACCTCTGTAATTCCTTTAAACTCAGATTTTAATTTTGAAGTTAAGAATGGAGATACACTATCTTCGGTTATAAAAACTCTTAAAAACCATGGACTCATTGGAAACAACTTTATAATAAGGATCTATACAAGAGTATTTTTCCCAGATCTTGTTATAAAAGTTGGCTCTTATAAAGTATCAAAATATACAACCTACTGGTCCTTGATGAAAGAGATAAATAAAGGAATAGGATTTTTAAAGAAAATAATCATTCCTCCTGGTTTAAAATTGTCTGAAATCGCAGCAGTTTTTAAATCAAATAATATTATGACAGAAGAAGATTTTTACAGGGTTATTAGAAAAGATTCTTTCCTGGCTCAATGGGATTTTTTTAAGGATAAAAATCTTTTAAGTTACTGGGAAAATTTTAACACACAGATCCCTTTAGAAAATAGACTTGAAGGTTTTCTTTATCCTGAAACTTATTTTATATCTGAAAATACCGAAGCTGAAGAAATTCTTAAAATTTCAGTAGACTATTTTTTTTCAATTTTATCAAAAATACCTTTAATCGATAAATTAAGCACTGGTGAAATATATAAAAAAATTATCATAGCATCTTTGATCGAAGAAGAAGCCGTGGTAGATTCCGAAAAACCAATAATCGCATCAGTTATTTATAATAGGCTTAATAAGGGTATGCGCCTTGAACTCTGTCCTACGGTCGAATATATTTTACCAGAACACAAAAAGAAGCTTACAGAGGATGATCTGAAAGTTCCATCTATTTACAATACATATCTTCGCAAGGGTTTACCTCCCACTCCTATTTGCAATCCATCGTTTAATTCTCTTAAGGCAGCTTTTTTTCCGGCAAAAACAGACTACCTTTTCTATGTTGCAAAAGGAGATGGGACTCATTACTTTTCGAAAACATTTACCGAACATCTTAAATATAAAAGCAAATCAACTTACTACTAGCATAATTTTTTTTATAAAATAGCTTTAAATGATTCTCTAAAAACATCTGTATTGCATAGTGTTTTAGCAAATAAATAACCATTTTTTGCATAGATATTTGCAAGTTCTTTATCTTGAAGTTGTTTTATAGCACTTGCGAGTTCTTTAGAACTTTCGCAAATAGAAATCCCGGAAGGTCCATAGGAAAGAATTTCAGGTAAGGCTCCGCTATTAAAACCTATAACAGGGACTTTATTTATCAATGCCTCTATAGCAACAAGACCAAAAGTCTCCTTTACTCTTTTCATAGAAGGTACAACAAGAAGATTTATCTTTTTAAAAAACTCTTTCTTATCTTCTATAAAACCAAGAAATGTAACATCTTTTTCAACTTTTATTTCATTTATCTTCGAATATATCAAACTTTCATATTCACTATCTAAAAATTTGCCTGCAACATAAAAATGAAACTTTATCCCATCCTCTTTCAAGAATTTTAGGGAATCTACCAGAATGCCCAATCCCTTAAGATAGGTTAATCTACCTATAAATCCTATATTCAAAATATCATTTTTTTCTTCTTTACAGGCTTCAAAATCTATCTCATCAAAAAAAATAGCGTTATAGATAAGCTTAACTTTATTTACAAAATAGGGAAATGTTTCAAGCAGTACCTGTTTACAAAAATTACTTGGAGTAACAATAAATTGGGCTCTATTCAAGAAAATGATATTTGGAAAAATACTGAGTTTAAAGCTATTATGTCTTATTATTATTAATCGAGTAGTTTTTTTAATGAATAGGGAAAGATAGTATTCCCCTGCTGTATGGATAATAACTGTATCTGGTTTAATATTTTTAATTAAATGAATGAACTTGATTAATGACTTAACGCTAACTATCTTTTTCTTTGTAAAAGAATGAAATACAGAACCTTTTTCTCTCAGGCGGTTTTCAAAATCTGAATTTTTTAAAACAAAATGGATAATTTCAAATTCCCTATCTTTTTTTAAAGACTCTTCAAGATTTATACAGTATTCATCGACGCCACAATAACTCTTCGAAAAATTTATAGAGATAATCTTTTTAGGTTTTATCATCTGTTTTTATAATTGATTTTATTTAACCAAAATCTTTTTGCCAAAAAATTATCTGATGGGGTTTTATGCATATATTTTCAACTTCAGATTGATATATCTTCTTTTCAAAGTCATAATGATAAACAAAAAGTTTTGAGATTTCATGATCAAAAAAAATGAGCTTAAAATCAGCTTTCTTGAATGTATATTTTCTATTACTTAGATTTATGAACCCGAAGATCTGTTTTTTATCATCATACAAAAAGTACAAATCTTTTTTAAAACATCTTCTAATATAAAAATTTTTAAGATTTAAAAATTCATAAAAAGCAAAAACTTTTTCTTTTAGATTCATATCAATATCATCAAGATCGTCTGAAATCATTATTTGACTTCCAGCTATATAGTTAACAATATTTATTAGAAATTTTTCATCATCATTTAATTTAGTTTTAGATTTTCTGAAAAAACAGACATCTGGATCCGAAAAAAATACTGTTTTATTAAGTATTGATCTTGCTATAGTATCTGTAAGACTCATATATGCCGATGGTCTTCCTTCATAACCGGCTATTTTTGCTAAAGAATACTCCCACTTTTCTTTTGTATCTGCACCTATTCTCATAACCTGAAAATACGGAAAAGAAAGCTGCAAAAAAGCTCCACAACCAAGTAAAATTGCCCTATCATTCACCTTTTTGACAAGTTCTTCCATAAAAAGATTATAATAATATGCACTACCGTGCCCCGCATTTTTAAATATTCCATCTAAAAGTCCACAGTATAAAAAATCGAGTTTAATATATGAAAATCTATATTTTTCAATAAGTAAATCAATCTGCTCTACTATAAAATCTCTAACATCTTGAATTGAAAGATCGAATGTATAAAAATCTCCCCCCCAGAGAGGAACATTTCCACAAACAACTGGTTTTCCATAATAATTTCTAAGTATCCATTCTTTTTTTTCATGATAAATTTTTGAATCTTTTAGAAGAGCAAGAGGTGCTATCCATATACCAGGAACGCTTAAACTTTTAGATATTGTATCTGAAAGTTTTTCTAAGGGAGTTGGAAATTTTTCTATATCTTGTTCCCATTGTCCAACAACCTTTTCCCAGCCATCATCTATTTGAAAGACCGTCTTTTTATTAAAAAACGAAGGAAGCTTTTCTAAATTTTCAATAACAACTTTTTCATTAACATTTGTATAATAGTTATACCATGATTCCCATCCATAGATATGTTCTGTGCTTTTATCAAAGATTTCAAATTTTTCAAGCATGCTTAGATTTCTCTTTAAGTGATCAGAAAAAAGAAACTTAAGATTCTCCTGCAATTCAGATGAGCTATTTTCAAAACAGAAATAAATCCAGTTTATTATGAAGCCATCATCTATTTGCTCTTTTCTGAGACCGAGATCAATATATAAAGAATTTTCTTTTTTATCATATATAAATGTTGTCGGATATATATGATTGGTTGATATAACTGTAATGGCTTTTTCTGAGGGGAATCGTTCAATAAAGTGCATAAAAAAGCTTGAAACAAACTTGCCTTTTTTGACTATTTTTGGTTCATAATCAGATTTAATGAATCGCAGCAAATCCTTTCTGAGTCTTATATTTGTTTGATTCTCAGTTAAAAGGTATTCGAAGCCTTTTGACCAGGATTGACAACCACTGGTAAGAACTGAAAAAGGTTTTAGAATAGATAGACTTGAGGGTAAATCCTCAGATTTTATATTGCTCATAAAATTTATTGATTCAAAGATAAAA